>Ga0302200_10000308_pt1 | contig 49947 bp, 33 predicted proteins | sample II_Bog_N3_1_FD_194585 | JGI IMG/M metagenome (GOLD analysis project Ga0302200, IMG submission 194585) | Peat permafrost microbial communities from Stordalen Mire near Abisko, Sweden - II_Bog_N3_1 | ecosystem: Environmental > Terrestrial > Soil > Wetlands > Peat | place: Sweden: Abisko...
TCGACTTTTCCGCTTAGAAGTTGATATTCCTCGTCGAGGCTGGCAGCGTGGTTGCCTTCTTTCTGATCTTGACTTTCGTCCTTTTCGTTTGCCGGAGTAACGGTTTGCTGCAGATTTTGAGGATTGCCTGGCTCCAGATTTGAGATTTCGAGCGCCGGCTTCAATATGGCGTTCGCGACCGAAACCGGCTGGGGTGGCGCATCACCCCGAATCCGGTCGAGCTCGCGGCGTAACTGGGCGGTCTCGGCGCGCGACTGCTGGGTCTCGGAGCGTACTTCGGCCATGGCGGTCTGCAAGTCGCGGACCTGTTCGCGCAATTCGCGCAGTGCTTCGTTCACGGACTTGTCGACCGGCGCGATGGAAGAAGACTGGCCCCTTTGTTGCGCGAAGATCGGGCAAGCTATGGCGCCGATCAGTATCAAGTATCGGAATGATGCGAAACATCGTCGCGGATTCGTTGTCATATCTCCTCCAGCGGACTTACTGCGTTGGTCAACCGCCAATATCTGGATTGCTGATCGCGCCCTGACAACGGAAAATCAGCACCGAAGAGTCCGGGTGAGAGTGAGAGACTTCCATCTGCCCTCAATCCAACGGCTTTTAACTACCATGCCGGACTGTCAGAACATTTTCGGCTGCGGGGTTTAACGGGATGTTAATGCGGAACGTAGTCCCAGCAGAAGAGGTCTGCTCAACCCCAACTTCGCCTCCGTGATCCTGCACAATTTTTTGGACAACGGTCAGGCCCATGCCGGTGCCATTTTCCTTGCCGTGACTTACGAAGGGTTCAAACAAGCTATCCCGCACGGCTTCGGCGATGCCAGGACCATTATCCGCTATGCGAATTTCCAGGTTCTCACCGGTGCGGCGCAAACCGATATCGATTTTTCCGGATTGTGGCGGCACTACCTCGCAGGCGTTCAGCAATAGGTTGAGCAAGGCTCGTTCCAGCTTCTTGAAGTCGAACCAGCCTTCGGTCGAGCCTTCGCCGGAGATTCGAAAACGTATGCGCTGATATTCGGGATGAGCTTTCACTCCCTGGACCGCGCGATCGATGGCTGAACGAACATCTCCATAAGAGGGCCGCAAGGACTCGCGGGTACGCGAGAATTCAAGGAGGGACTCGATCAGCTCGGTCATCTGGTTGACTGCGATTCGTATTTCAGCGTAAAGATCTTCGCGTTGGCTGGGGGTTAAATTGTTTTCACAAAGAAATTCGGCATTGGCCATAATGGCGGCTAGGGAGTGGCGTAAATCGTGAGAAACGGAACTGGCCATGCGACCGATGGTTGCCAGGCGTTCGGCGTCCAGCAATTCGCGTTGCGTCTTCTGCAGATTTTTCCGCATACGATCGAAGGTGCCTGTAACTTCTGCGACCTCGTCTCCGCCATGGGCGTTGAGGGGATAGGCATAGTCGCCCTGCTCGAGAGCGCGCACTCCCGCGACCAGGTTTTCCAGCGGACGGGTAAAGGTGTGCGAGATAAGAAAGACGAGGAGACTGCCTGCCAGAACGGCGGTTAAACCGAGAGCGAGCAGCAGTTCGTTCAAGCTCCTGAGAAAAGCGGTTGCCTGATCAAAAGACTTCAACACCCAGAGATTCAAAGTGGGCGTTCCCGGCGTGGGCAAATCGACCGCTGTGGCGAGAAAGCGCTCTCCGCCGAGCCAGATCTGATCGCCTTGCGGGGGACCTCCGACAGACGTTCTGGGAGCCACGTGAAGCAAGTCGGATTCCTGGGCAGGCTTGAGTGTGCTGCGCACGATCGTATCGCCGTAGCGGAAGGCAATCTCGCTAGCGGCCACGCGGCTCAAGTCGCGCGCAACGTGATCGTCGATCTCGTAGCCCAGCAGAAGATATCCGAGAACCTGATGCCCGCTGGCTGGACCAAAATAAATGTCCTGCAAAAATACTTCGTAGAGATGCCCTTCAACGTACCACCAGTGCCGTGTCTCTTCTTTGGAGACCACTTGCGGAAAGAAATCCAGCCCCTGGTTAATGGTGAGTTCGGGCGGGGTGGCTTGGAGCGCCACCACTTTTCCGGAAGAGTCGGCAAGTACGAGCAAGTCGCTGCCCGCTAACTTCCACAAGTCGCGGGAGGCGTCCTGGATGGTCGCGGGATCGTGCGTGGTCATCAGCGCACGGACATTCGGCAGATCGGCGAGCAGAGCCGCGGAGCGTTCGAGCGTGACTTCTCTTTGCTTCTGGAAGTTATGGAAAGCAGAAACGGAATTTTGCAAATCCCGTTGGATTCCGAGTCGCACTTCCTGCTGCACGGTGCGGCGCACGACGAGGAGGGTCGTAAAAGTGAGTGTGGCCGACACTGCGACCATCGAGAGGAGGAACTTGGTGCGCAACCGAATTCCGCCTGTGGTCAAACCTAGAATCTCCCTGTTGCAAATTACTCCCGCCCGTGGATGCCTACCTCTGCTACGTTCTTAGTCAGGAGCAGAGATGGACGGGCGAGACGCTCGTCGCCAGACGAAAGAACTCTACGGCACGAATTTATAACCGGAACTGTGTACAGTTCGAAAGTGCAAAGGGTTTGCGGGATCCTTTTCAAGTTTTTGCCGCAGACGCAGGATGTGATTGTCAACCGTGCGGGTGCTGGGATAATTTTGGTATCCCCAGACAAAGTTGAGCAACTCTTCGCGCGACAGGACACGCTCCGCATTCTGGATCATGAACTTCAGCACCTTGAACTCCTGCGAGGTTAATTGCACCGGACCGCTTTCGCGCCATAGTTCCATCTTGGTGAAGTCGACTTTCACATCGCCAAACGTGAAGGTCTCGGTGAGGGGAACTCGGGTCGATCGCCGCATCGCGGTACGAACTCGGGCGAGAAGTTCTCGCGGACTGAAAGGTTTCGTTACGTAATCGTGTGCACCCAGCTCCAATAAAAGGACTTTATCCATCACCTCGGTGCGGGCACTGAGAATGATGATAGGCAATGACGGAGCAGCCTGACTGATTTCGCGACACACATCCTGCCCGGGTGTACCCGGGAGGCTGAGGTCAAGCACCAGGACAGCCGGCGCTGCGGCACGAAACATCTCAAGGCCAGTTGCCCCATTGCCAGCAACATCGACCGCAAATCCCTCGGCTTCAAAGAGCCGCCGGAGAGCTTTCTGGACAGCGCGGTCGTCCTCGATCACCAAAATGCGCTCGGAAGTGGACGCAGTTGGGTCGTTCATTGCCGCCGCTGAAAATAGATTCTTGTGCACAACCGCTCCGGGGTGGTAATTGGCATGAATCATACGCCTAAACTGTAGCGTAATATCGGGTTAATCGGGGATTTCAGGGGATAAAGTGACAGGAATTTGACAATTTATTGACAAGTGACCGCAGCAGGAGACTCGAACTGGGTCGCGCATCCCCATCAGTAAGTAAATGACTGAATCTCCGTGACGCCGGAATCTGGACCGTCGACGTATCCGCTGCGATTGCTGGGATTCAGGGCGATGTGAGTGAACACAACATTGGCAGCATTCGAGAAACTAAATCCGTTTAATGATTCAACCAGATTCCCTTTTGTGTCATAGACTTGAATACTGCTTCCTGAACCAGTACTGGATACGGATTGCGCGACGAAGAAGAGCTTATTGACAGGATCGAATTCGACGTCGGATCCGCTTTGCAGCTGGTTTGACGCGCCCGGCAGCGTCACTGCAAAGCCGGTCTTCCTCTTGAGATCGTAGAACTCGACGCTGAAATCCAGTTCGGTCGTGGTGCAGGCGATGCCATCGGACGAGTCGACTGCGATTCCATTTACAAAACCCGCTCGATATGGAGGAGCGCCGGGCAGTCCGTTAAATTCAGCTACAGCTCCCGTGGTTAGATTCGCCAGCGCGATCACAGGGGGCGGGCCACCGACTTCTCCGGTAGAAGCGGCGACCACGGCCTGATCGGTTTGGCTGTCGTAAGCCATCACGGGACTGTCGCCGATGCCAAAAACCTGGTTTGTCAGAGTAACGAGCGGCCCGAAGGTGTTTGCCGCCACATTCGACCCAAAGACGAAGGTAGAGTCGTCACCGCCATTCTCGAATGCGAGCACCGCCGTGGTCACAGAACCTTGGTTTCGACTTACTCCCAGAATAATGTCGTCGCTTTTCAAGGGAGGCTTCCAAGTACCAGTGAATTTGTTGGAGCCGAGGGGATTCAGTTCTTCATAAATTCTCTTGACCACGTAAATACCCTTCACGTGCTCACGCTCGACGAGTCCGATGCTGGTGCCGACGATCCCCAAGGTTAGGAAATCGTCCTCGGTTTCGGTCTTCATTACCACCTTCAAAATCTCACCTGTGGATTGATCGAAGGTTTCGACAGCAGCTAGTACTTTGCCGTTTTCCAGAAGTTGCGCCTCACTCAAGACGCCCTCAGTACCATCCTGGTCGATATCGAAACCGAAGATCTGGCCGCCAAACTGGCTGTGGACAATTGTGTTTCCAGGACCAATCGCTGTTTCGGGACGGGCGGCAGGCTCTTGACCCGATGCCGTCAGCACTCCCATTGAGAAAATGCAAAATAGCGCCAAAGCTGCGGGAACATATCGTCGCGAAGCAATCCTGATTTTCATCACGAGAAAACGCCTTCTTGATCCATGAATTTAACTTCCGCTCGCCCTTCCGGCAATACAGATCTAACACCACTACCTCGATTTGCATGTCAGCGCCGAGTCTGAAATTTGTAAAGACTTTGTCACCACCGTCGATCCGATCGTTGAGGGATTGAGCGAGCCAGTCGACAGATCAATTCTGGTCCGCTGCGTGCTAGACTGCCCTTTGTCAGTTTGTCCGTTCGGCATTTTTGACGAAACGGATCGAGCCCATGAACATCTTCCACCGAATCTTTTTCTCAACCAGCGTCGTGGCGCTCGTCTTGTTGGCGTCATGCGGAGATCCCACCGAGACCACTCCGATTGCCGTTACCTTCAGCCCTGACTTTCAACCTCCCTCTTCGATCGACACTGGCGCTTACGCTGGAATCGCAGCCACCGTGTCGAACGATCCCCATAACGGCGGTGTTCTGTTTTCGTGTGCGCCCATGGGAGCGTGCGGCACGTTTACCCCTCAGGCGGCGGGAAGCGCCATCCCCGTCTGTTACTTGGCGCCGGTCCAGGTTCCGGCGGGTGGTTCCGTCACCATAACGGCAAGCGCGACCAGCGATCCAACCAAGTTCGTTTCGGCTACCGTTTCCGTCATGAACGGCGCCCCGAACCCCTGTCCGTAAGGAAGACGCGTAGCGGCGACAGGACCCGTGGTCATTTGACTTACGCCGGGTTTCTCCGCAGAATAGAGGTAGTTCTTTGCAGGCCAAACCCACCAGTGGGGGCGTCACGGCTTCGACGGAGATGCTTGCGGCCAAGAGGCATGTCGGGGTGCACACACCCGGAATCGAGTGCAAAATGATAATTGCCAATCAACAGATGGCATACGCAGCTTAATTAATTAAGTTGCCGTCCTCCGCGGCTTCGCCCGTGGGTTGCGGTCAGGACGTCACACAGCGGGCCGCTCTTCTCGTCTACGTCTGGGGCGGGAGGCTAAGATCTCAGGCTAGCGGCTAGCGTTTCTTGTCCGTTCTGAGCGTGGGTCGCGAACGTCCTGGGGTAATGCCCAGGGCATGAACGTGAATAAGCATGTAGTCTCTTGACCAGTAACATTTTCGGACGCGGGTTCGACTCCCGCCGCCTCCACCACTATAAATTATTGAAAATAAAAGATTTACAGGATGATAGAAAAAATCGTACAATAAACGTACAATGGATTCGGCAAAGGGGCTGACTCCATGCTCTCGGTTTACTCCCGCCACTATCCTCCCTGCCCTTCCGACGATATCAACTACAAGCGCTGCCGCTGTCCCAAGTGGATCAACGGCTTACTAGGATCTGATGGTCCCTTCATCCGACGTAGCGCCAAGACCCGAAGTTGGGAAAAGGCAGAAGACTTCAAACGCAAACTGGAGGAGGAATTTGAGGCAAAGAAGGAAGGCCTTAAGGAAGCCGCTCGGCCGAAACCCACCCTCGTAACGGTCAAAGAGGCTGTGGCACGATTTCTCAACAGCAAGCGTAACGAGAATCTCGCCGACTCCACCTTGGGCAAGCTAACCACAATCTTTGAGAAGCAGTTCCTCGCATGGGCCACTTCCTTTGGGTTCACACACATCACTGAGATCACAACAGCCGACCTGGAGGCCTTTCGTGATACCTGGACCGATGGGCCCCTCGCGAAGAAAAAGAAACAGGAGCGATTGATCGGATTTTTCTACTACTGTCTGCGACTCGGCTGGATCAAGTCCAATCCCGCTGTTTTGTTGGGTCGAATTAGAGCGGATGGCCCGCCCACGGACTACTTTCCAAAATCTGAGTTCGACAGAATTCTGGACGCAACATACATCTATCAGCCCAAGGGCTGGGTGGAATGCAGAAATCAGGCAACTCGGCTTCGCATTCTCACGTTGCTAATGCGCTGGAGTGGGCTGGCGATCAGAGACGCCGTCACTCTAGAACGGCGTCGGCTCAATGAACACGGCGAATTGTTTTTGTATCGAGCCAAAACTGGCAGTCCAGTCTACGTTCCGCTTCCTCCGGATGTGGCTGAGGCCCTCAGAAACATTCCGCATGGCCCAAGCCCGAATCCGCGGTACTTCTTTTGGTCTGGCAACGGCTCGCCCAAATCCGTAGTTGGCAATTGGCAGCGAAGCTTTCGACGACTATTCAAGATTGCTGATCTCCGCAGCGATGATGGCTCGTTGAAACGTGCGCATCCGCACATGCTTCGAGACACATTCGCGGTCGAGATGCTACTAGCCGGTGTGCCGCTGGAACAGGTCTCGATCCTACTTGGTCACAAGAGCGTGAAGATCACCGAGAAGCACTACGCTCCGTGGGTCAAGGCTCGGCAGGAACAGCTCGCAGCCAATGTTCGAAAGGCCTGGAGCGCTCTCGATAACGGCAGAGAATCCTCAACAAGCAAATCTCCGAAGCGGGTTAAGATTGCCTGACGAACCTGGTCCTTCCGCTAGGGTCGATGCTGAGCTTGCTCGACGCAACCTTCGGTGGACAATGGTGAGGACGCGTTTCAGTCAACAGCAATATCCGATATCCAAGCTTGTGTAATTTTTCATGGTTACTGCAACGAGTCGCGTGAGGTTGACGACCATCATGCGAAACCTCTGGATGAGTACGGAGATCGTGAGCCTGGGACTGATCTTCCGCCAGGTCTGCCTGAGATTACTGGAACACCAGGTGTTGTTAGGCCGCACGTAGCTTTCGGTGAACGCGGTGTAACACGCTCTCTGGAATGCGAAGTGTGCGGTAGCGACGCTTGCGGCGTGTTTCGGGTGCGCCCCAATTGATTACGCCGTCCTCGTCTTCAAACATGTGGCGGATGGTTTTTTCGCTCAGTGCCCACAGCTTCGCTACTTCGGCGACGGAGTAATGCCGCTCCAAGGCAAGTGCCGCTTGGCTCGTGTTCTGCATTGGTCTTCTATCAATTGACTCTGCGCCCATCATTGCCTTCCCGAGTGAAACTATCGTCGATTCCTGTTCAAGTTCAAAAGCCCAAACTTATACCCATACCCAGATCCTTCTCTGGACGCTGTGACCTGGCAGCCTCCTGCTGCTGCATTGGCGCAATCGCATGTTCCGGCTTGTGTGCGCTCTGGTGCGAGATATCGTGACCAAGAGTCTGCGGCAGTTTTTCGCGGCTATTGGTGAAAATCTGCGCGTCCCATTGGCCGCGCGAGACAGCGACATACGCCATGCGACTGTTGAGCAAATCCCTGGCCGCAAGCTCCGTATCCACGTGAATAAATACTCGTTCGGCGGTCTGTCCCTGGCTGGAATGGCTGGTGACGGCATAGCCGTGGTCGAGGTGAGGATGACGGTGAGGCTTGTAGTCCATGCGGCGCCCGTTATCGAGGTTCAACCGCATTGTTCCGTCGGGCGCGATGTTTTCCACCGTAGCCAGTTCACGGTTTGCGATCTTCAACTCATGATTCGGCGCGGTGAACTGGATACGGTCTCCGACCGAGAATACCCTCTCCCGTTCACGGTACGCTGAGACGCCCATCTGGCGGCGCGGGTCGTAGGTCGTTTCACTTCCATCCGCGCGCAGCACCGTGAGCCGATTGTTTTGCGCGTCGATGTTCTTGACGCGCGTGTATTCGCCCTTGTGAATGCCAGTCTCTCGCGAACCGCGCGAATAGCGAAGAATGTCGTCAACTTGGTATTGCTGTGCCCAGGAACGATCCGCTCCGGTCATCTCCTGGCGCGGCACCAGCGTTTGGACGGAGCGTTCTTCTTTGCCCACTACTCCGCGCGCTTGCAGCTCGGCATGGATGCGCTGATTAATCTCTGTGCGTGACAGATTGTCGGGCGATACTACGAGCGTGCTCTCAGGGGACTTGGCGTACTCGCGCGCAATGGCCGTGATGCGCTCCTCACTCCCTTTTACTTCATGGACACGACCCTGCCGGTCCAGGTTGTCGATGGCCGTGCCAACCTGACCGCGCGCCAACTGCTCAACAGCTTGCTTCAGCTCTGGGTCCTTCTGTCGCACAATCTCTTCGAGACTCATCGTCCGCATTCCAGCTTCCTGGAGCTGTGCGAAAGGACGGCCCGCTTCGACCGCTTCATGCTGCCGCGTATCGCCGACCAGCAAAACCCGGTCGCTCGTATGAAGCCGTTCGATAAACTCGTGGATCTGACGAGTCGAGGCAAGCGAAGACTCGTCGAGCAGATAGAGTCTCTTCTCGCCTGTGTCCGGCTGTTCTCCCCGCGCCAGATGCCGTTGCAGAGTCGAGGTCTCGATGCCGGCCTCGGCCAGCTTCTGCGCAGCACGTGAAGTGGGAGCAAATCCTTCGACCTTGTAGCCTTCGGCCTCCACGCCTTCGCGGATTACGGCCAGTGTCGTTGTCTTGCCGGTGCCAGCCAATCCATCCAAGCCCACGATCTTCTCGCGGCTTACAAAAATGTCATCCACGACTCGGAGTTGTGACGGACTCAACTCCGCATGGCGGTCCTCGATCGCAATCCGCAGCGAAGGCGAAACCAGCATCGGATCGCGGTAGGTCCGCTGATTGCCGCTCTGCATACGTCCGATGATCTCCCGCTCCATGCGGACCATCTCAGCGGTCGTATAGATAGGCGCAGCACGGCCTTCTGCATGACCAACGGCAACGAACTCTCCGCGCTGAACGCGCTGCGCAAATTCCACCCGTACCTGTTCGTACGTTGCTTGCGCCATGCTACGACTGATTGCCGCTTGCAAGATGCTTCGTTCATCCTGCACGGCAGAGCGCTCGAAGACGTGATTGCGGGCATAGGTAACGGCCTGTCGTTCGGGCTGAAGTTCACTCTTGTTCGAGTGACGTGCATGAGTCTGTGAGTGTTCGCGTGCCTGGGCGACAATCCGATCCGCTTGATTGCCGTGTTGTTGGGCCAGTTCACGGTGCCGCTGCAACACCTCTTCTGGGGAATAGATCGCTTTGCTGTCCCGCGTGCGATGGGCAGCAACTTGTGCCGCGCCCGCGCCTTCCCTTCCAATCTCCTGCAAGTGCCTCTTGATCTGTTCTCGTCTTGGACTGGATGCATCCAGGTATTCCTGGGTGTAACCCTTGATTTCCGGCTGGCCATGCTTACCCCGCTCAATCTCATAGCCCATTCCTTGCAGCCGAATGGCAAGCTCAGAACGATATACGCTGGTCGCATACTGTTGCGACTGGAAAAGACTTCGCTCCTGAAGCGCCCGCGTCTGGCCACTCTCACGCTCGGTGACATTGAAAATGACGGCATGAGTATGAAGTTGCGGCGCAGCGTAGCCATTCACCGGGCGAGCAGTGTCATGCTCGAAGGTCGCGGCAATGAACTTTCCCGTCGTCTCGGGCGCATGGACATTGCCGATGCGCGCCTGCGTATAGCGCTCCAATTCGTCGAGCGCTACCCGAACACTCTCACGATGTGCCATACGGACGCGTTCATCGCCGCCGACAAGCGCGGTGAGAGAAACAGATTTCGGCGCGGAGAATGTTGCGTCCCACCCGGCTCGATGTTCGACGCTCGTGATTTCTTTGCCGTATTCGTTGTCGTAGGTTTTCGCCGGCTGGTGCTTGACGAGCTGCGCGCCGTTTTCAGGATGCTGGCCTTCGCTCAATCGAGCGAACTTCTCGGCACCGACGGTCCCACGCAGTCCCCACCCCTGGGCGAGCCTTCCCTGCCATTCGCTGTGCACCTGCGCGTCACGACTCCAGTAGTTCTGCTTCTCTGACACAAACTCACGGGCGTGGTAGGTGCGCGCCTGCTCTGCCGACAATGCTTTAGAAATGGTCAACATGTGATCGAGCTCTGCAGCGAGTGCTTTGTTTTGACTTAGAGTAACTATGCCTCTCACAAAATGCTCACTGTTTGTATTATTTGTTGGTTTTTTATTCAAGGCTTATGTGTGTGGAAAACCGCTATTTCATTAGTTATGTTGCCTTGCACGATTGATCGGACTTATAACTGTGGTCCGAACCGGCAACGTGAAGGCGGTGTTTATCGAGGCCAGACGTAAGGCCGATACGCTGGGCATCGGGAACCTATTTACACTGCTGATGGGAAGCAAGAGAGTATGTCATTCGCAAGTCTAAGTCGATGGGGATAGACAGAGAATATCCGACGGGAAGGAATCGAGTATGGAAGCAAGTTAGACCATCTTATCAAGGACGATGAGGCGCCTTTCACGGGGGTGCTTGGTAGCCGTCAAAGTCGAGGGTTGACGTCGTGCAAATGGAGCACATGAGCACTGCTAATAGGCGCTCGATTTCTTACGATCGGCGTGCCGACTGACTCAGTCGATCACAGCGACTTATCTCGGTTGTTCCGGTGTCTAACCCTTACTCATTTGCCTCGGTGATCCTGGATAGTTGGCCTGGCTTTCGCGGCCTGCTTTGGAAGGCTGGTAGGTCGTGTCTTCGCCCTGGCTGCGGGGTCGAATGCGCTGACTGAAACTCCGGCAATGAGGGGAGGGATAGTTGCTGTATGCGGTTTACTATCGCGCGCCGATTTCACCCGCCCAGAGGGTGCGGTTGGCCTCGACCTCGCTGTGGAGTTGGCGAGTGCAATTGGCCTAGGTTGGCAGGAATTTTGGACCAAGTAGAAGAGGCCGGTTCGGCAGCACAATTGTCCGCGGATACCGTAATGATCACCTTCCAATTCCGCCGGATATCGAATGGTGATGCCAACCTTGCGAGTGGCAGAGAACCTCAATCGAATGCCTGCCAATTCGTGCCTATGAAGTGGGTGCCATTCCGACTCATTCCCTATCCGGCAACCATTGCCGGAAGACAGAAGAGCGCAGCCGGAGGAGCAAGGATCCGTCACCTTGAACTCGACGAAAGCCCCCAGAGAATCGTGTTTCTTTCTCCGGCGGATGGGTGCCGGAATTGGCCCGCGATTTGGCCAGGAATTCGTCGGCTTTCGGGTGCTTGATCGACCCCTGTTAAAGACGAGAATTTGCGTAGTCCATCTGCTTGTCTCTGGTGCGCTCGGCTCGGGCAGAAAGAGACATTCCGAATATGGCGGGAGGGCCTTTCACGGGCGTGGGCCACGGGCTGTCAACGCCCCGGAGCGGAGCGCAGCCGGAGGCGTCCCGCGTTCTTTGCGGGACGGGGCTTGACGGGTCGTGGCCCGCGCCCGTACCCTCTTCCCGCTTCGGAATGGCTCGTTTCCTATCGCCGAGAACTCTACTGCCGACGCGCTGCCGGTTCGTTTTGTGAGGTTCTCGGGCAGCTTGCGAGATTGCCGTATTGCTTTCACAGTCACCAAAACCGCCCATTGTCGCGGTCGTATTCCAGCGAGAAAATTGTTCGGAGTTTGCCGCAAGAGCAGTGGTTCGTGCCTCAGTCCATGACCGCACAGACGCCGAACAAAGCCCAAACACACACCGGACAGCAGCACACGCGGCGGCAACGACCCCGATTCCGCAGATACGCGCAACCCTCGATGGATCAACATGTTTACGCGAAGAGCGCCCTACAGCGCCTGCCGGGAACCCAATAGTTCCCGCCCTCCCGCAACTGCTTTGTTTTCAGTGGTAACCAATGAGCTCCCAAACGTATACATACAGCTCCCTTTTGGGGATGACGTGTCAACCTTACTCCCCATGCGAAGCATGGCCGGTTTTGACTTGCACCTTTTCTACACGCCGCATCCCGCGTCGCAATAAGCCGCATCGGCCTCCATATACGTCCTCAGCCCGTCAGCCGCACGCTTTCGGGTAGCGAATCGGTGTTTTATAGGCATCGCCGGCGGCGCCTCTCGGGCCCGACCTACGCGATCGCGGCGCTCGCCCTCCTTCTAGCAGTCCTGGCGATGGCCGTGCTGGCGTGGAAGCGATTCAACCGTGCCGGCCCCGAGCCCACACAACCGCTGGCCGTGCTGCCTCTGCAGAATCTCTCGGGCGACCCGGCGCAGGAGTATTTCGCCGATGGCATGACCGAGGCGCTGATCACCGATCTGGCCAAGATTCCCGGCCTCAAAGTCATTTCTCGCACTTCGATCATGCAGTTCAAGGATTCGCACCAGCGATTGCCGGAGATTGCCCGGGAACTGGGCGTTGACGGCATCGTCGAAGGCTCCGTGCTCCGCTCGGGAGACCATGTACGAATTACCGCTCAGCTAGTACGCGGCGCAACCGATCAGCACATTTGGGCGGAGTCTTACGAACGCGACTTGCGCGACCTGGTCGCGTTGCAAGACGAGGTTTCGCGAAGTATTGCCGCGCAGGTACAAAAGGAAATCGCCGCGCCGTCGGCGCAGCGTCTGGCGACCTCGGCTGCTGTTACTCCCCAAGCTCGCGAGGACTACTTGAAAGGCCGCTACTTCTGGAATCTCCGCAGCGAAGCGGGCTATCTGAAAGCCATCGACTATTTTCAGGCGGCCGTGACCGAGAACCCTCAATATGCGCAAGCTTATGCCGGCTTGGCAGACGCCTACGGCCTGCTTGGTTCTTTGCCCACTTCAAAAGTCCCACGCGATGTGGCAATGCCCAAAGCCAAAGAAATGGCGCTTACCGCTCTGAAGCTTGACGACACCCTCGCGGATGCGCACACGTCGCTCGCTTTCGTGGAAATGCATTACGAATGGAAATTCCGGGAGGCCGAGCAGGAATTCAAGCGCGCGATTGATCTTAACCCCAACTATTCGATTGCCCATCATTGGTACGCATACGATCTCGCGGCGGTCCAGAAGATTGGCGCCAAACGCCTGGTGATTGATTCTCTGGCGGGCTTTGAGATGGCGCTGGCTCCCGGCTTCCGCGCGGACTTTCGCGAATCGCTCTACCGGATGATCACCGCCTTGACCGGAGTCGGGGTGACGATTCTAAGCACGGTTGAGGTGAACGAGTCTTTCACGGAATTTCCGTTCAGCACCTACTCGATTTCTTTTCTTACCGATGACATTATCCGGCTTCGGTATGTAAACATCGACGGCCAGCTTCGCAAGATTATGGTCGTTATCAAGATGCGCGGCGGCAACCATAGCAAGGATATCCGCGAATATGAAATCACCTCCAAAGGTGTGGTTATCATTGGCGAACGCCTCACGGATTATCAAGGCCTGATCACCGGAATTCCTGTGCATTTGAACCGATCCGGCAATAACAATAATGAAGAGCGCTCACATAAGCCGAAGGCCAAAACCAAAACCTAGAATCTGGGACTAGCGTCAGCAGCGTAGCACTCACAACGGGGAGTGGCTGGTATGGTCCCAACGGTCCAATAACCCTCTGGGCCACTCCGATGCGACACATCTCCCATATTTGTTCTAGAAGGCGAATTTCATGGCGAACTGGACCAGCCGAGGAGCCGCTGCGCTGACGACTTGCCCAAAATGGGAATCATTGTTTACTTCTCCGTCGACCGCTGCGGCTCCATAGAACTGAGCATGATTGAAAACGTTGAATCCCTCCAGCCGGAATTCTAACGATTGCGACTCGGTCACTCGCAGCTGCTTGGTCAGCGTCATGTCAAAGTTGCTGATTCCTGGACCATAGAAAAATCGCCGGGGAATATTTCCCAATTGTCCGAGTGCCTCAGTGGTGAACGCCGTCTTTGCATTGTTGAACTCGGGCCGTCCATTTCTCGGGTTAGTGTTGAGCTCGAGCGGCGCGCCATGATACTCGGGCGTATCCAACAGGTAATTGTTGATGCCGTTCCCCAGCGTTCCCAGCAGAGAATTGTCCGAATCGTCAAGCAGAGTCACGGGAAGCCCGGTGCTAAAACGAGTAGTACCGGCTAGGCTCCATCCATCCGTGAGGCGGTTCGATCGCTTGCATAGTAGATCGAAGGCCAAGGCCACTTTATAGCTGGCCACAAAATTTTGCCTCATGTCCCAAGCCGAAATCGCGCGGGTTGCCCTGAGGTTCAGCGGATTAAGCTGTTCGCCCAGATTCGAACCTTGATCGATCGACTTGCTGTAGGTGTATCCCAGCCGAAAATCCGATCTCTTCCCGACATAGCGCAAATTCGTCTCCAGCGCGTTGTAGTTGGAATTCTCAACCGTTCTTTGAGCGGTGTCCTCTCCGTAATTCGAGCCCAGGCCAACTCGCGTGCCTTGGTATTGCTGGCCACCGCTGCTGGTGATTAGAGCATCCTCGCCAAATGGGCCGCAGACCGGACTGCCCGGGGCCACCGCAGTTGGCTGGCTCAAGCTCAGGCAAAGCGCTTGATTGCTTGGATTCGTCGATACAACAGCAAGGATATGGTGGCCCTGGTTTCCCACATAACTCATGGTCAGCAGTGTGCTGGCCGTGATCTGCCGTTCGAATGAAAGCATGTAGTTTTCTGTGTAGGGAACGGCGTTGCGGTAATAAAAATAAGGATCCGCGCTGATCGGAATCACCGGCGGCCAATTGAAGGTGGTATCTGGATTCCTGGCAGACACGTTGTGCGGAGGAAAAGTTAATGGAAACGGATTCGTATTCTGGCCGCCGTCCGCGGCATTGATGAATGGCGTCGCAAACACTGGGGGCTCGGGAGTGAGATAGTTGTAGCCAAATGGGGGAACGGCATACATCACGCCCGCCGACAGGCCGGGAAACGCCGCATAGAAACTTCCGTAGCTCGCCCGGATGCTGCTCCTGCCGCTATCTCCAAAAACGGCTTTCAGAATGCCGTGATCGAATCTCGGCGCGTACGCGAGGCCAATGCGCGGAGCAAAGTTATGTGGCTTCGCCGGCGAAATCGTACTCGGGATGCCCGGATCTCCGGGAACCACCAACCCATCCGGCGCGCCGGGAAATAAGACGGACTGCCTTCCTGGGATGACCGTTTGAATGTTGTTGTATTTCTCCCAGAACGGCATTATGTAATCCCAGCGCAGACCGGCATTGATCGTCAAATCGCTTCGCGCCCGCCAACTGTCTTGCGCAAAGATCCCTGCGTACCGGTTTCGCAGATAAAAAGGTTGCCCCGAGGACTGCGTGAAATTGCTGGGTACACCGATTAGGAAATCGGCAAAGGCGGAACCGGTCTCGGTTCCATCGATGCTAAAAGTTCCGTTGAACGTTGCGTTCGGATGTTCATTCACCTGGTCCACATGAAATTGAGCGCCCAATTTCAGCGTGTGCCTTCCGATCACTTTTGAAACCGTGTCGCTCAAGTAAAGCGTATTGTTCACCTGGGTCACGTTGGTGATCGGAACTCCCATTACAAAAGAAGGAAAAACAATATTTTCCACGCCCGCAAATTGCGGCGCTTGAATCGTGAATCCTCCGTCGGCCGTGCTGGTTGAAAACCCCTGTGCTGCCTGGCTGACTCCCAGACCACCCTTGGGTTGCCCTATCACATTCGCATTCCGAAGATAGCCCGCGTGAAATTCGTTGACCGAACCCGTTCTGAAGACTTTCGCGTCCCCGAGACTTACCAGTTGAGCACGTCCGAACGTCAGCGCGTCAAAACCGGGGATACTCGCTCCGCCCTGCTGTCCCGGATACGGATTGTCGAGGTTGTAATCGTCAAAGAAATAGTACGCAGAAAGCTGGCCCCAACGTCCGGCGTTGGCGTCGATTCGCCCGGAGGACTTGTCGTCGCGCACCGTCTGCGGATACGACGAAGTGGAAAACTGATCTGCGCCAGAGTTGGGGGACGGAATGTATTGCAGCAAACCGAGCGCCGGCCCCGACCACGCGCTCGAGGGAATTATGGCATTCGGAAAAACGCAGGCGCTGCTGATCGAGCATCCCGCGGTGTAATACGGTTCGCCGGCAGAAACTCCATAACCGAACTTTTCCGAGAGAATGCTGGCTAAGTACGGTCCGCTCACCGTCGTGGGAATTGTCTCTCCGTTGACATCTGTAGTTACGAATGACGCCGCTTGATCAGACAAATTGCCGGCGCGGTCTTGCAGCGATGGAACCGAGATATTTCCGGTTTCTACGCCTTCATTCGTTCTTGTGCCCTGATAATCTCCAAAGAAATAAACCTTGCCGCGCCAGACAGGACCACCAAGCGTACCGCCAAACTGATTCTGTCGAAACACGGGCCTGCTCGGATCGAAGTAACCGCGAGCATCCAAAGCCGTGTTCCGCAAGAATTCGAACGCATTGCCGTGGAACGCGTCGCTTCCGGACTTGGTGATGACGGTCACGATCCCGCCGTTGTAATTGCCATATTCGGGATCAAAATTATTGGTTAGAACCCTAAATTCATCGACGGAATCCAGGTTCGCAACAATCGACGTCCCGCCATTCATATGTTCCTGCACGTCGATGCCATTGACCAGGAAGCCATTCGACGATTCTCTCTGCCCGTCGATCGACAAATTCCCCGGATTCAGGTCACCAGAGGGCGATAGACCTCCCGTCACTCCTGCCATGATCACGGAATTGGGAAGCAAGGTTGAAACCGGGGTGACTCCGGGTTGGATGGGCAGCAGATCGGTATAGCTCCGTCCGTTCAAAGGCAGCGAAGTCATCTGCGAACTGGTTACCAGTTCGCCCAGATGAGTTGCCACGGTATCGACTTGAGCCTCCGCATCCTCGGCCACCACACTCAAGGTTTCCGATTGCTCTCCCACCGCAAGCACGGCATCCAACTTCAGTGCAGCATCGGTATCGACCGTCAGATTCGTTTTCTTCTGGGCCTTGAAACCGGCGCATCGAATCGTCACGTCGTAGTGACCAACCGGCAGAGTAAGGAAAGAATAGAACCCTTGTCCGTTCGAAATCGCTTTATATTCCGATTTCAGCGCGACATTGACCAGCGTGATCGTTGCCCCCTCGACAACCGCGCCGCTCGGATCCTTCAGTGTTCCCGAGAGGCTGCCATTGGCCGCGGCCCATAACGCGACTGGCAAAACAACCAGAAGGACACTTGCCCCGATGCCCGGGAGTGCAACAGTCTCGATCGCATGGGAGTAGCGTTTTGCCTTTTCCAAAAGCGATCGCGTCATACGTGACATCAAGCGAGCGACGACTCCCTTTGGATGAAATCTAAATCGGGATTTCATAGGCCCCGCGAGATGGGAAGTCTTGCTTGGATTCGTGTCACGGTACTTGTGCGTCGCACGAGCGGCCCGCGATCCGGCACTGTGCATTGTAACGAATTGTAACGTGACGCTTTTTTAACGGCCTTTTTTTGACTTCCGCAAACGAAAGCCGTCCCCGGTGTGTTGCGTTCTCGCTGCGCGTATGGAGTGATGGTGTCTTTTTGCGCACAACTTTGCGTCTGCATCCTTGATCGACCTCATCGCCCTTCGACACAGCGCTCCGGACGCTTGATTTAACTTGACACTCGCTGTTGATTCGGCGATATTCGCAACTCGACGTATTGTCTAGTGATTAGATAAGGATACTTCGCATATGCCGGAAACACCATCATTACTCGCCCTCATATCGCTTCGATTCACCCATGCTCGTCGCGTACATTTTCTCTTGCTGGCGATCGTATTTGCCCTCCCCATGCACGCCACCGCGCAGACCTCATCGGAACCTTCGCTTCCCCGCGCTGCCGACGGTAAGCCCGACTTTTCGGGTTTCTGGCAAGTGATCACCTCGGCCAATTGGGACATTCAGGATCACTCCGCCCAGAAGGGCATTCCCGCGGGGCGAGGCATTGTGGCGGGGAACGAGATTCCCTATCAGCCATGGGCAGCCGCGAAAAAGAAAGAGAACTACGAAAATCGCAACACCGCTGACCCGGAGATCAAGTCTTATCTGCCCGGTGTTCCCCGGATCACCTACACACCATTTCCCTTTCAAATCGTTCAAACTCCGCAGCAGGTTCTGGTTCTCTACGAATATGTCCACGCCAGCCGCCACCTCTATACCAACGGCAGTGACCACCCCCCCGGCCACATCGACTGGTGGCTGGGAGACTCGCGAGCCCACTGGGATGGAGACACTCTGGTCTCGGATGTAATCGATTTCAACGATCAAACCTGGTTTGACCGCGCCGGCAATTTTCATAGCGACGCATTGCACGTCGTCGAACGTTACAAGTTTCTAGACGCCGACCACATCAGCTACGAGGCTACCGTTGAAGACCCAAAAGTGTTCACCAGACCTTGGCAATTAAGTGTGGTCCTGTATCGCCACAAAGAGAAAACTTTTCAGCTTCTGGATTACGAAGGCTATGCCTTTGACTACGAACAGTACTACCCGTAGGTTCTGGCTCATCGTTTTGTGATGATGAAATTCAGAAACAAGAACAACAGGGCGGGGAGATTCCCGCTTCCGCAAGAGAGGCTTTCCATGCGCATTCGATTCAATGCTTTGATGGTGGCTTCCCTGACCACCGTTATCTTCTCCCTGACGCCGATGTCGTCGTTCGCCCAACAAGCCCCGGCGTCAAGCCCAAGTACGGGTCAAAGTCCAAGCGCACCCACCACCAATAAATGGACTCCCTCCCGGCCGCCGGACGGCCAGCCCGATTTGCAGGGCTTTTGGGGCGCCGTGCCGAGTGGGACTTTTGATGTCACCGATCCGCGGACTGGCGGCGGACGCCTAGACGAGTTGCTGCGAATCCGCGCCGGGAACGTGCGCGTCCCGAAGGCGAGCCGCGTGGTTGATCCGGATCCCGATGGCAAAATTCCTTATCAGTCATGGGCCGCTACCAAGCAGAAAGACCTCGAAGCTCATATCGACGACCCCACAAAACCTGAGCATATCGATACTCAAGCCCGCTGCTTTCTCGACGGCGCTACTCGCGGATTCTTTCACTCGGGTTTCGAGATCGTGCAAGTCCCAGGATATGTCGTGTTTCTTTTCGACGGAAACAGTGAAACTCGCGTTGTTCCGCTCGACGGCGGGCCCCACGTTGGAAAGGGACTGCAACTGTGGATGGGCGACTCGCGTGGGCATTGGGAAGGTAATACTCTCGTAATCGACATCACCAATCTGAACGCAAAGGCGCGATTAGACATGGTGGGAAATTTTTATAGTTCCTCGGCCCATGTGGTCGAACGGCTCACGCGAGTGGACGCGAAGACGATACGTTACGAAGCCTCTTTCGACGACCCGACGGTCTACACACGACCCTGGAAGATGGCCGGACGCTTCGTGAGCGGGCACGTGAACGACCCAGGTTATGAGATTTGGGAAGACGCCTGCCACGAAGGGGAACGCAGCGCCGACCGTATGATCATCCCGGCGAATGTTGCGAAAGAGAATGCCGAGAGAGCGAAGACCATTCAGAAATGACGGCTAACATCATCTACTGAAGTGGGGGAGTCGAAAATCATGACCACGATCGAAAAGAGTCAATCCGCATCTTCAGGCCTTGAACGTTTGCGCAGCTTCGTTGTCGCGTTCGGCGAACTGGTCAGGTCGAGTCCCGAAGAAACAATCCTCGTTCGCGAAGGATCAATTCTTCTCAAGCAACTCGTCAGCGAGGATAACTGGTTGCCGGCGGAATATGCGGAGCCTGATCCGAATCGCTATCGCCAATATCTGCTTCACGTTGATTCACAGGAACGTTTTTCAGTCGTGAGCTTCGTCTGGGGGCCGGGACAGACGACGCCGGTTCACGACCATACCGTCTGGGGCCTTATTGGCATGTTGCGCGGAGCGGAACGCGAACAGCACTTCACGCGCGCCAAAGACGGAACCCTGAGCGAGCACGGCGAGCCTCATTTGCTGACGCCTGGGGCGGTCGATGCTGTATCGCCGACAATCGGCGACCTACATCGTGTGTCCAATGCCTTCGATGATCGGGTTTCCATCAGCATCCACGTTTACGGCGCGAACATCGGTAAGGTTCAGCGTTCGGTATATGGGCATGATGGAAGTCAGAAAAGTTTTGTCTCCGGTTATTCGAACGCCGCACCACCGAATCTATTGGATGGTCGAAGCTAAATCGATCGCGAGTTAATCGATCAAGACTTAATAGATAAACGATCGGCGCCTGCGGAAAGCGCAGCGTGTCGGTCGGAACTCTCGAACGCCAGGGAATCATGGGCCTGCTCTCCATCCGCAATGCTTCGGCCGGATCTCTAAGCACCAAATCGTCAGCCGAAGTGCGGTCAGATCTGTTGGCGCGCCGCGAGATTGCGCTGCTCGATGTGCGCGAAGAGGCTGAGCACGCGGAGGGCCACCCCTTGTTCGCCGCGAACTTGCCGCTCTCGCGAATTGAACTGGAGGCGCCCATACGCTTGCCGCGACAGAGCACTCCAATCGTCGTCTTCGATGCTGATAACAAGCAACGCCTTGCCCAACGCGCTGCAGAACGTTTGTTAGCGATGGGCTATCGCGACGTAAAGCTTCTAGCCGATGGACTAGACGGCTGGCGCAATGCGGGATTTGAAGTGTTCCGCGACGTGAATGCCCCGTCGAAAGCTTTCGGTGAACTCGTGGAGGCGCGGAAACTCACGCCCTCACTTTCCGCCCATGAGGTGAAGGGCCTGATCGATGCCAAAGCCGACATTATGATTCTTGACGTGCGGCGCTTCGACGAGTTTCACACCATGAGCATTCCGACGGCGACTTCCGTGCCGGGAGCCGAACTGGTCTTGCGTGTGCGCGAATTGGCGCCCGATCTCTCGACTCGCGTGATCGTCAACTGCGCCGGCCGCACGCGGAGCATCATCGGCGCGCAATCCTTGATCAACGCCGGCGTGCCCAATCCCGTGACTGCCCTGCGCAACGGCACCATTGGTTGGACCCTGGCAAACCAGAGACTGGAGCATGGAGCAGCACAAAAGTTTCGAGAGGTTTCGCCTGATCAGCAAGCGATCGCTGCGGCATCGGCGCGACGTGTCGCCGACAAAGCAGGTGTTGCGCGAATCGATCTACCCACAGTCTCGAAGTGGCTTGAAGATGAGCAAAGAACCGTGTATCGCTTCGACGTCCGCACCCCCGAAGAATATGGAACTGGCCACTTGCCGGGTTTTCTGAACGCTCCGGGCGGGCAACTCGTGCAAGAGACCGACTTTTTCGCGCCCGTCCGGGGGGCAAGAATCGTTCTTGTTGATGACGACGGCGTTCGCGCGAACATGACCGCCTCGTGGCTCGCGCAGATGGCGTGGGAAGTCGCGGTGGTCGATGCCGTCAGTCCGGCTGAATTCTCCGATCGTGGACTAAGGCACGAATCACCAGCGCTGCCTTCCGTTCCAAATGACGCTTGGATCGAGCCTTCGCAATTGCACGATTGGTTGCAAGATGAAAGAGAGCATGCCGTAGCCGTATTGGACTTTGCGCCCAGCCGGATCTACGCGCAACGTCATATTCCGGGCGCATGGTTTGCGCTGCGCTCACAGTTCTCCGAGGTGCTCCAGGCGGTTCCCGTCGCCGACCGCTATGTTTTGACCTCACCGGACAGCACGCTTGCGCATCTAGCGTGGCCCGAAGCCATTCCGCTCACATCGCGTCCCGTCCATCTGCTTGTTGGAGGAACGGACGCATGGAATGCACAGGGATTTCAGATCGACAGCTCCAGTCCAAAGTACGCCTCACCCCCAATTGACCGTTACCGCCGTCCTTACGAGGGTATCGACGCCACGCCCACTGCAATGCAAGCTTATCTGGATTGGGAGCACGGCCTCGTCGAGCAACTCGATCGCGACGGTACACACGCTTTTCGTGTGATTTAGAAACGAGTGCTCATTACAACAATCGTGAAACAGAAAATAGCTTTTGCTATCAGGAGATCACCGTGAGAACCGCAAACTTCTGTTCCCTGCTAGGGCGCGCAATGCTTCTATTTCTCTTTACCTTCACAGGCAACGCACTGTGGGGACAAGTTCAAGGCAGCCTTCAGGTCGGAGCCAAGATTCCGGTGATCCAACTGAAAGATCAGGATGGTAACGACAGAAGCTTCGATTCCCTCAAAGGTCCCAACGGACTTTTGTTACTCTTCAATCGCTCCGCCGACTGGTGCCCTTTCTGCAAGTCGCAGATGATCGACCTCGAATCGGCGCGGCAGCACTTTGAAGACAAAGGCATTCGGGTTGCGACCATCACCTATGATTCTCCCGCAATTCTTAAGGCCTTCTCCCAGCGACGCAACATTCACTACACCATGCTGTCCGATCCAGACTCCAAAACTATCGACGCCTTTGGCATTCGCAACCAGGAAGCTACCGGCCACGAAGTAGGGATTGCCATCCCGAATTTCTATTGGGTCGGGCCCGACGGAGTGATTCGTCAGCGCCACTCCGAAGACACATTGCTCAACCGCGTCACCGCGGATTATTTCTACGAGACGATCTTCGGCGCCGGGTCGGCTCTGGCCGCATCTGTGCCGGTTGTAGCGAAAACGCCGAATTTGAAACTGGCGCTCACTCAGTCCGACCAGGAAAGTGCTCCCGGAGCACGTTTCAAACTGACAGTGCGTCTCGAACCCGGCGACGATACTCATCTTTACGCCCCCGGTGCGGAGGTAAACGGATATCACCCCGTAAAGCTGACCCTCGATCCCTCCGATCTCTACAGAGCGGAGCCCGTCCTCTACCCCCCATCGACCATATTGGAGTTTCCCGCGCTCAAAGAAAAAGTCCCCGTGTTTCAATCCAAGACGATTGTCATCGAAGACGTCACCGCCATTCGCAGTCCCAAGACACTGCCTCTGTTTTCCGCCCAGCCCCATCTTGTCATTCGCGGTCTCCTCGAATATCAAGCCTGTACCTCCACGGTTTGCTTCAAGCCAGAGAAAATTCCGGTCGAGTGGAGTGTCAACATCAAGTCGACCGATCTCGATACGCAACGGGTTGCAGACGAATTGCAACGAAAGTGAAAAAACTCCACTTTCGAGGCTCTCTACAATAATTAAATACATGTTCTCTAGTATCTCGATAGACTTTATCTTGACAGTGGCCTATCGCTTGGTTACACTGCCTTTCAATCGTGGTGCCGCTCGCTACTCTCTGAACACGTTGCTGGACGCGTGATTTCGGATGTAGCCCCCGAAGCGGGCGCAGATCTGAACAATCAAGCCGTCAGGCGCGGATGGTGGCAGGAGTTTATACCAATCGCCTGGGACACCTTCATCGAGAGGAAAGGGCAGAACTCAATGAATAAGCAGCTATCGCATTCCACCACGGTTCCTTCTGTTTACGCAGGGGAGCGTCGATCCCATAGAACACCACTGATTACCGGGTGTTCTCTACGAGTGGTGCTAGTTCACGCTTTTTGCTGCCTTGTTTTATGGGTTGCTACGGGAGCCGCACCCGCTGCCGCGCAAGCGACTGGCGCGCTCATTGTCGGCACAATCACAGACATGGAGGGGGCGGCGCTGCCGAGTGTCGCCGTGACCGCGCGGAATCTTGACACCGGCACTACTCGCAAGACGGTGAGCGAGAACGATGGCCAGTATCGCCTTGACGGATTGCAGCCCGGCACCTATCACCTTGAGGCGGAGCGTGACGGGTTCGCGATTACGACGGTCAACAATATTCTGCTGACCGTCAACTTGGAGTTCAAAGAACCTCTCACCCTGACCTTGAAGGGCGTGCAGCAGGCGGTATCTGTAACTGCGGCGCAACCGCTTATCCTCGAGCCAACCAGCAGCCAGGCTGGCACGGCAGTCATTCAACAGGATCAGATCGACTCCCTGCCAGTAGCGGGCCGACAAGCGACGCAGCTCTCTCTCCTTCTTCCCGGCACCGGAACCGACAGCACACGGTCGCAACGGCCTGACGCGAACGTCGGAACCGGCGACGCGATGTTATCTGCAACCAACTATTTGGTCGACGGGCTGGAGAACATGATCTCCGGCGCCGGCGACCCGCGCGACAACATTCCCGAAGGTGCGATTCAGGAATTCAAGGTCACCCTTAACCAGGCTCCAGCTGAGTTCGGCGGAAGAGCCGGTGGTGTCGTCAGTGTGGCCACGAAGAGCGGCACAAATTCGTTCCACGGAGAAGCGTTCGAATACTTCCGTGACCATTACATCAACCAGACCGATTATTACTCCCAGCTGTCGTCGGACACGAACGGAACCCCGATCGCTCCCTTTAGCCGAAACCAATATGGTGGTGACGCCGGCGGAGCCATCATAAAAAATCGGCTTCACTACTTCGGCTCTTTCGAGCGGCTCGACGATAAGGAGTATTTCACCGTATTTACTGGCCAGCCTCAGGACTACTCCTCTCTCGAAGGTACGTTCCGGGGAGGCTCTTCACTGAATACTTACTTTGGACGGGCTGACTGGCAGATCAATGAGAACCAGAGCCTGTTCTTCCGCTCGTTCGTACAAAATCCAAATATTTATTATTGCAACGGATGCGCCGGCGGCACGAACTCCGCTTTCAGCGCCGGCGACCAGGGCGTTCAGGGATGGACGGAAGCTGCCGGCCACACCTGGGTAATTTCGCCTCGAGTCGTGAATCAGCTCAACGTACAGGTTGCGGTATCCAAGCAATCCAGTCTGTTTGACCCACGCTACACTCCGGCAGCAGCCTATGCCGCCGGGGGCAGCGCGGTCTTCAAGTTTCCTAGCATGACGTGGGGATTTACTCCGGGCACACAATTCCAAGGCCACTATCAGGAAGTCGTTGAGGCGCTATCGATCTCGCATCATAATCACAACCTCAAGATCGGTGGAGACATCTTGAATGTTCCCCGCGAGAATCAAGCAGTCGCTGCGCCGCTCGGCACGTGGACTTTCAGCAAGGACATTTACTTCAATCCCACCGATCCAAATTTTGACTGGTCCAGCCTGCAAGCCGCCAATCCCACAAAGTTTACCTCTACCTTTAACACCATTCCGTTTGTCGATGAGAGCACCCGGTACAGCGAATACATCCAGGACGAATGGAAAGTGCGGCCGAACTTCACCCTCAATCTCGGACTGCGCTACGACCTGCAGACCCGTATCTGGTTAAACCAGTTGAAGCAGTCCGACTACTCCACGCCTCTGCCCTATGTTGATTTCGGCCACGGCGGCGACAGGCACAACGTAGCCCCGCGGGTCGGCTTTGCGTGGTCGCCGTTTGCCAGCGGCCGTACCGTCGTGCGCGGCGGATTCGGAATTGTCCGGGAAGACATTCAAGACCTTTGGATGGACCAGGAAATTTATGACATCCATCAGATCAGTGTTCAGTTCACCAAGCCTACCTTCGCAGCTTCCACCGCCTATTACGCCGATCCCAACGGCCTCGGCCCAGGACCGTACCCCACCACCGCCGCGCCAAACATCACGGTCAATGCAAGCAATCTTGTGAATCCGCCATTCTATAACTCAAGCTTTGGCGTTTCGCACGAACTGACAAGTGACCTCGCGCTGCACGTGGATAGCGTCTATTCGAAAATTACCCACATACCAGTCAACAACAATATCAACACACCCGATCCGACCACAGGACTGCGCACGCTTCCAAATTGGGCAAATATTACGCAGATCCAGCCGATCGGAACTTTCGGATACGAAGCGCTCTACGTCCGCCTCGACAAGCGCCTCAGCCACCGCTACCAGTACATGGTGTCGTACACCCTGTCCAAGCAATACGACAATTTCAATACAGCGGCCGGCTCGGTTCCGGGGAGCATCACGAATTACTACACGCCGGGCAACGACATCGGGCCCGCCCCCGCGGATCGTCGTCACAACCTGGTCACCAGCGGCTCCTTCAATGCTCGTTACGGCATCAACATTGGGGCCATCTATACCCTGCGATCATCCCTTCCTTTCAGCGCGCTAGCGGGCGCCACCCTACCTAACAATAAAGATGGCTTGACCACCGACTACGTTCCGGGCACCACGAGCGAGCAGGGCAATCGCAATCTGAATCTCGCCGCGGTCAACGCTTGGCGCGCCCTGAACGGATCCCTGCCACCTATCCCTGCGTCGCAGATTGAGAGCAGCCGTTACAACCAGCTCGATATGCGTGTTAGCAAGCAATTTTCATTCACCGAGAGCAAGAAACTACAAGTAATCGGCCAGTTATTTAATGTAGCCGGTACGAATAACTTTGGGGGCGTAGGTTCCACCCAGGTCACTAATAGTCTTTCCAGCAAGTTCGGAGAGATTCTAAGTGCCCTGCCCCGCCACCAGGGAGAGTTAGCCGTGCGTTTTGTTTGGTAGCGATTCAATACGCAATCGTGGGGAGGTTATTGTGGGGAATCATGGGAAAGCTTAGTCAGATAGTTTTGCTCGCTCTACTACTGTTCCAACTGCCGGGCGCACTCCGCGCGCAAGATTCGAAGGCTGTACTGGACGCCGCCTCAACAGCCATCGGTGCCGCGAATCTGAAGTCGATTCAGGTCTCGGGCAGAGGGTTTGACTATCTGTTCGGGCAAGCCTACGACGGAGATTCTCCGTGGCCCAGATTCAACGTCTCCAGCTTCAAACTCACCATTGACTATACCGTTCCGGCAATCCGCGACGAAAGGACGCGCAGTCAAGCGCAAAGTCCTCCACTTGGCGGCGGCAATCAACCAATCACCGAGCAGCGTCAGGTCTGGCTGCTGAGCGGCAACTATGCTTGGAACCAAGGGGTTCGCGGTGCCGCGACTCCCAGTGGGTTAGAACGCGATTTGCGCACCGCCGTCGAAGCACGGCAGACGCAAATCCTTCTCACACCGCAGGGCTTTCTCCAAGCCGCGCAGTTGAACAACGCAACCGTTACGACGAGGACGGTCGGCGAATCCCGAAAAACCGTGGTCTCATTTACAGCCCCTAACAAAGTCAAGCTTGAGGGCACGCTCAACGAGCAAGATCTAGTCGAACGGATTGAAATCTGGCTCGACACTCCTGTTCTTGGCGACACCTTATTCGAAGCCGTCTTTTCTGATTACAAGGATTTCGGTGGCGTGAAGTTTCCCACTCACATCATTCAGCGGGAGGCCGGATATCCCGTGCTCGACGTGAACATTACAGATGTAAAACCGAATGCGGCCGAACCAATCGAAGTTCCTGACAATATCAAAGAAGCAAAATCGCGCACAGTACCCGAGATCAAGCCGGTGAAAATCGCCGAGGGAACCTGGATTATTCCCGGCGAAGATTACCATGCCTCGAAAAGCATCGCCGTAGAATTTCGCGACTACATCCTGGTCGTCGAAGCGCCCGACAGCGAAGAGCGATCGATCGCCGTAATCGATGCCGTCAAGAAAACCATCCCCAACAAGCCGATCAAATACATCGTCAACACCCATACCCATTTCGACCACTCCGGAGGCTTGCGCACCTACGCAGCCGAGGGCGCGACGATTGTTACGTGGAACGGCAACATTCCTTACTACGAAGAAGTTTGGGCAAATCCCCACACGATCCATCCTGACCGACTGGCGAAATCGGGACGCAAACCCATATTCGAAGGACTAACCGGCAACCGGATATTTAGCGACGGGTCGCAGGAGGTTGTTGTTTACCACCATTCCGGCAACTATCACAATCCCGGAATGCTCTTGATCTTCCTGCCCAAGGCCAAAGCTCTGATCGAAGCGGATTCAGTCAATCCCCAGGTCAATCCGAACGAGCCTCCGACGGCGATTCCGAACCTGGTGCAGTTCTACAGCGTCGTACAGCACCTGGGTCTTGATGTCGATCAAATCATTCCGATCCATGGACGCACCGTCACGCTGGACGAAGTCCGCAAAGATGTTGACGCCTATAAAGATTCGCAATTGTGGCAACAATAAACAAAGGGAGCATTTATGAAAATGTCAGGGCTGTTTGTTTCGCTGGTTATGCTTTTGGCCGCGGCACCGTCGTTTGCGCATCATTCTTTCTCGTCAGAGTTCGATATCAATCAGCCAGTAACTTTGAAAGGAACTCTTACGAAACTCGAATGGATCAATCCCCACGGATGGATCTATATCGATGTCAAGGGAGCCGACGGAAAAGTAGTGAATTGGGCCATCGAAACGGGTGGCCCGAATGCGCTACTCCGTCGCGGCGTTCGGAAGACCGATTTTCCGCTGGGAATCGAGTTGACCATTCAGGGGTATCGCGCCAAAAGCGGTTTACCGGTGGCCAACGGCAGAACTATCACTTTGCCGGATGGACGAGCTCTTTTCGCCGGATCGTCAGGTACGGGAGCTCCACGTGACGGCGCCGACCCGACTGAGCCTCAGAGTAACTGATACCAGTATCCGCCGAACACCTTGTGCTTTGAACTAAGTGGCGGGTCCCCACTTCTCGATCGTGTAGAGAAGTGGGGAGCAACAGCAAGCTCCCCTAAGCTTCCCAACACCGTCGTGCTTATCGAACTCAATAACGTCTCGAAGACCTACCCCATCGAAGACCGGGGCGAATTGCTTGCGCTGAACGATGTGTCTTTTCTCGCCGAAGCAAAAGAATTTGTATGTCTCCTCGGGCCGTCCGGATGTGGCAAGTCGACCATCTTGAAACTAGTCGCTGGACTCGAATCGTCCGATCAAGGCACCGTCATGATCGACGGGAAGGCTGTTACATCGCCCAGAAAAGGCTGTGGCATGGTCTTTCAGGACTATGCTCTATTTCCATGGTTAACCGTGCAGCAGAATGTGAGCTTCGGTCTGGAGCTCCACAGCCGCGATAAAGACGCCATTCATGAGATAGCGACACGGTTTATCAATCTCGTCGGATTACGTGGATTCGAAAAGGCACTGCCTCGTCAGTTGTCTGGAGGAATGAAGCAGCGCGTTGCTCTCGCTCGAGTTCTCGCGATGTCACCGTCCATCCTTCTCATGGACGAACCGTTCGGCGCGCTGGATTCTTTTACACGCATGGAAATGCAGGAAGAGCTGGTCAACCTTTGGCAACGCCAGCCATTCACCACCCTTTTTGTAACTCATGACATTGAGGAGGCGGTTTACCTGGCAGACCGTATCGTCGTCATGACGCCCCGGCCGGGCCGCATCAAGACCATAGTCCCAGTTCCACTGCAGAGGCCGCGACAGCGCACCGACTATCGATTCACCGAGATCCGTAATCATGTGCTCGAACAATACGAGCGATCCGGCTCAGCCGTTGTGAGCTACGGCGTTTGAAAAACCAGATGACTAGCACTGAGAGATCTGAATGAAGAAACCCGTCCTGCTCCTGATTGCTCTGCTGGTGTTGGTTGTCGTATTTGTTGCTGCCCTCCATCATGGGGCCTCGCGACTTGGGACCTCGCGGCTATCGACCGCCGCAGACCGATCCGAGCCCGGCTCGGCAGGCGTCGTAAAGATCGGCACCAACCGCGCCCTCGGCACCGTCACCCCCTATGTCGCCTTAGAAAAAGGTTTATTTCAGCAACAGGGGATCCGCGTCCAGATTGTCGACTTCGATGACGTCACTACTTTGATGGAAGCGTTCGCCTCCGGACAACTCGATGTCGCGCTGGTCGGAATCGCATCTCCCGCCATCTGGCAGAGCAAAGGTGTCAAACTAAAAGTAGTCGCCGCCGCCAATGGTGGTGGGCATGTCTTGCTGACGCGCGCAGGAACCGGCATAGACAGCCTCCAGCAGTTGAAAGGAAAAAAAGTCGCAACTCCCAAGCCAGGTACCGTCACCGACACCCTGTTCCGTGCTCATCTTATGCGCGAACTGGCCGGACTCGATCCTGATAAAGATATTCAAATCGTGCCGAATGTATCGGCGGCTGACATGCCGACCGTGCTCTTTGTGTCGCGTGAGGTAGATGCGACGATCACCTGGGAGCCTTTTGCCAGTCAGGCTGAAGCCAAGTACAAGGACGCCAAAGTCCTTTTCGACTCCGCTAAGGAGTGGCGTAAAACCAATCCCGACTCCAAACACCTGTATCCCGTGAACGTTGTAATCGCAAGGCAAGGTTTCATCGATGCCCGACCCGATGATTTACGAAGGTTCTTGGCCGCTTATGTGCAAGCCATCCAGTTTATCAACGGACAACCGGAAGAAGCCAACGACATTATCAGCCGCGTCATTCAACTGGATAAGACCATCGTCGTAGCAGCACGGACGCGTATCGACTACACCGCTCAGGTCGACACCGTTGCCTCTCTGAAAACCCTCGAATGGTCAAAGCAGCTTGGCTATCTCGCTGAAGTGCCGTCAGCGGAAAAACTCTTCGACCTGAGTTATCTGCCGAAGGAGTTGGCACAATGATCAAACGGCGGAAGGCGCAACGTCTCTGGCAAGGCTCGCTGGCGCTCGTGATTTTCGTTTTCATATGGCACATCGCCTCCACGACCGGACTTTTTGGACACGTGCCGCCAGAATATTCTCAGCTCTTACTCCCGCCGCCCAGCGTGGTTTTCAAGGCGCTTTTCGAGATGGCCAGGACTGGCTACCTCTGGGACCATGTTTCGGTCAGCATCTTACGAGTCGCCATCGGCTTCTCTCTGGCAGTAATCATCGCGGTCCCACTCGGCATCGGCATGGCACTTTCTCGCTCCTTGAACAACTTTGCCGAACCCCTCGTCCGGATTTTCTCTCCCATCCCCGGGGTTGCCTGGGTTCCACTGGCAATTCTGTGGTTTGGATTAGGAGACGAGGCCGCCATCTTTATTATCGCGGTCGGATCCATATTTCCCGTCCTATTGAATACGATTCAAGGTGTTCAGGATGTAGACACCCATCTAATCAACGCCGCTCGCATCATGGGAGCCAGCCACTCGCAGATCGTCCGCCGCGTCATGTTTCCGAGCCTCGTGCCATACCTGGTTACTGGCTTTCGCACCGGACTTGGATTCGCCTGGCGGGTCGTGATTGCTGCCGAGTTAGTCGGAGTTCCCAAAGGCATCGGCTACATGCTCACGATTGGAAGAAGCACCGGCCGGACCGAAGTCACGATCGTCACGATGATTGTGTTGGGCGTCTTGATGCTGACAGTCGAGGAAATTGTATTTGCTCCTCTGGAACAACTCACCAGTTCGTGGCGCCGGACAGCAACTGCATGAGGTCGTTTTGAGGATCATTGCAGGCAGTCATCGGGACGGTGTTGGCAACTACTCGATGATTGAATGGCCGCAAATAGTCGAGTACAACAATTGACGTACTCGTCATGACGATAGAGTCAGCACGCTCTCGAAGATAGGCGGTTTACAGCATGAACATTCTCTTGCACTTTTGTCAGTGGATCTACTCGACATCCCTGGGAACCAGCATACGCGAATCCACATACGTATTTCCCATCATCGAGACAGTCCATACTTTGGCGATCGTTCTATTGGTGGGCACGGTCGCGATGGTAGACCTGAGGCTGCTGGGCTTAGTGCTGAAGGAGGAGCCCGTCTCTCAAGTCGCCGGCCAACTCCTGCCCTGGACGTGGGCCGGCTTCGCCATAATGTTCGCCAGCGGCGGACTATTATTTGCTGCCGAGGCCGCGAAGATTTACGGCAATCCTGCATTCCGCTTGAAGCTGTTGCTTCTCTTCCTCGTCGGATTGAACCCGCTAATCTTTCACTTCACCATTTACCGAAATGTTTCTTCCTGGGACACCGCGCCCATTACTCCGGCGCGCGCCCGACTTGCCGCCTTTCTCTCTCTATCGCTTTGGGGAGGAATCATCATCACAGGACGAGCCATCGCGTATTTTCATGCAGGCGCGTAACAGCTGGGACCGCGCTAGGTGTTGCCGCATCATATCGTGAGAATTGTCAGACAAATCAGTACCAATTGCACCGCCAACCGACGACGAGAGGGTGACCAAACAAGGGTGATTACGCAATGTCGTTTCTCAATCTATTTCATTGGTTAAGTCAGACGTGGATCGGCATTGTTATGCGCGACTCTACCTGGGGATTTGCGATCGTGGAAATGTGTCATCTCCTCGCTCTCTCAATCATGGGTGGCACCGTCCTAATACTGGATCTACGCCTGCTCGGGCTCGGCCTGCGTAGGCAATCCGTTTCACGCATTGCGCAGGAAGTGTGGCCGTTGTTCACCGTTAGCCTGATCGGCATGGTGATTTCCGGATCGCTCCTGCTATCTTCAGGCCCGATGCGCTATTACTACAACGAAGCATTTCGTTTCAAGATGCTACTGACGATCCCGACAATTGTTTTTCAATTTGCGCTAATTCATTTTGTGGGCTCGAAGAAAGATGACCGCACTCCGGTGTGGTCAAAGGCCGCCGCGGTTGTTTCGCTGATGTTATGGCTCAGTATGGGGCTTGCTGGACGCGCAATCGGCTTCATTTAAAACGCCCGAAAGGACCGCAAGGCGATTGCTCGGCAAACTGCACCAGGAACTGAAAGGATTTTTATGATACACAAACTGGTTTGTCTTTGCCTCGTAGCCACCAGCTTCGCCATCGCCTCCGTGACCGCAGACGAGGTTGCGAGCCACAAAGAGCGCATGGACACCGCCGAAGATCTGAAGGCCGATCTCAAAGACGCGCTCGATGCAGGTTCCGCAGCCAAAGCCGGTCAATCGGCGGATGAGCTAACAAAGGTTCTAGAACAGGAAGAGCAATATTGGATTAAGACAAAATTAGACGACGCCATAAAATTGGCGCAAATCAACATGGCCGATTCAAAGCAAATCGCTACGGATGCCAAAGCAGGCAAGATCGACGATGCCAAAACGGTTTATAAACAACTGCAGAAGACCTGCACCGAGTGCCATGGTTTACATCCGGAACAACGGGTAAAACCAGAGTAGCCCCCACCGTTGTAGGGACCAAGCTCTGAGCTAACGGTGGCCGCGTTCGGCCTGAATGCGCAGCAGGGCTGCCACGAGCGCGTCAACGTCTTCGTATGTGTTGTAGAGTGCCAGCGACGGACGCACGGTAGTCTCCACTCCGAAGCGCCGCAAAATCGGCTGCGCGCAATGATGTCCCGCGCGCACCGCGATTCCTTCCTGATTCAGCGCAACACCGACATCTTCGGTGCGTAACTCGTCGAGCACAAACGAGAGCACGCCTGCCTTCTCGCGTGCCGTGCCGATCAATTTCAGTCCCGGCACGCTGAGCAGTCCGGCGGTCGCATAGTTCAGCAGTTCGTGTTCGTAAGCGGCAATGCTCTCGATCCCAACTTCTTCGACATAATCCAGCGCCGCGCCGAGGCCCACCGCGTCTGCGATGTTGCCGGTACCGGCTTCGAAACGCGCAGGCGCCGCATGATACACCGTCTTTTCGAACGTCACGTCCACGATCATATTGCCGCCGCCCTGCCACGGCGGCATATTGTTGAGCACATCAAGTTTGCCGTAGACCACGCCGATTCCTGTAGGACCGAAAACCTTGTGTCCCGAAAAAACATAAAAGTCGCAATCGAGCGCCTGCACGTCAGTCCGCATATGCGAGACTGACTGCGCGCCATCGACGAGCACGCGAGCTCCATGCCGGTGCGCCATCTCGACCATTTCGCGAGCTGGTGTGATGGTTCCCAAAGCATTCGACACCTGGCTGAAGGACACGATGCGTGTCCGGGGACTCAATAACTTTTCGTACTCCTCGAGAATCACTTCACCGCGATCACTTACGGGAGCAACGCGCAGGCGCGCGCCCTTCTCGGAACACAGTTGTTGCCAGGGCACGATATTGGCATGGTGCTCCAGCCACGTAATAACAATCTCATCGTCTTTCTGGACGTTCCGGTGTCCCCAACTCTTGGCTACGAGATTGATCCCCTCGGTAGTTCCGCGAACAAAAATGATCTCGCGCGTCGAGGAAGCATTCATAAAACGACGTGTTTTTTCGCGCGCGCTTTCGTAGGCATCGGTAGCGCGCGCCGCGAGTGTATGCGCCGCCCGATGAATGTTGGAATTTTCATGCCTATAAAAATAAGATAGCCGGTCGATGACGGCGTTGGGCTTCTGTGTCGTCGCAGCGTTGTCGAGCCAGATCAGCGGGCGTCCGTTTACCTCTTCTTGCAGGATCGGAAAATCCAGCCGGATTAACCGAGCGTCGAGCGGACGTTTGGAGCGATCCAGTGCCTCTGGCGCCAGACCGGGACGGAACTCAAACGACTCGACTCCGGGCTTCAAAGAATCCGTTGGCTGCGGCGCCGCTGCGTTCCCAGTCAATGGACCGCCGAATGGCGGCACAGTTCCCGCCGTCGAATTGGCAACAGGAAGATTAGGAAGTTGCGACGGAGCAGCCGACGCGCCCGCAGGTGCGGTGAGCGGGGCGCGAACCTCGACCTCAGTCGGAACCGTAGTAGGCATCGACGAGGGCGCACTCGGAGTACCGGGAAGCGATTGCATTCCGGGCAATCCTGGAAACGAAAACAATTCGCTCAGCGACGGAAATTTCGTAGCGCCGGCATAAGCTGTTTTTTCTGCCGCGGTTGAAGGATTTCCACGACCATCGCCAGTCGCAGTTTCGGCCGGTGCCGACGATGGGGGTGCAAGCGTGCCAGCTGAAGTCGGCTCAGGAATACTGGCTTGAGGTGCGGGAGGAATCGTGCCCAGAACCGGCTGCGACGCAGGTACGCTCGGTTGTGACGGACGCGCCGCTGGGATTCCGGGGATCGAGGCACCCGGTACCCGTGGAAAAGAAAAAACGTCGCTGAGTCCTGAGAAATGAGGTGGTGCCGTCCCAACCTTACTCCCCATGCGAAGCATGGCCGGTTTTGACTTGCACCTTTTCTACACGCCGTATCCCGCGTCGCAATAAGCCGCATCGGCCTCCATATACGTCCTCAGCCCGTCAGCCGCACGCTTTCGGGTAGCGAATCGGTGTTTTATAGGCATCGCAAAGCGCGGCGAATCGGCGGGCTAATTGGGGTAGGAAACGGCCGCCAATTGGATCGGAATCGGGCCACGAATCGGGAGCACAAAGAACAGCGAATCGGATCGGGATCACGGCACGGATCGGTGTTCTCGTTCAGAATGATTCGTGACACTCGAATAGAGTGTCAAAATGCAAATTCGCAAGGGGACTCACCGGAAGAACCCATCGGCGGACAAGTTCCGTGGAGTCGATGACTTCGTACTGCTTCCCTTCGCTAATCCTCTCAGGAGAGGACATCGGCTGTCGATTGTCGCGGCTGTATCTCACCATAGTGTGAATGTGGTGGTGAAAGTGGTGGATGAGTGCGCAACTGATATGGCCCATCTGCGGTCACGGTGGGAACGACGGGGTTTTGGATCGTGTGCGGGTTGAGTTCGTATGCCCGCTCGATACCGTTATCGTAATTGGTGGTGAAGATGGCCCGCCAAGGTCGGGTGGTAAGCCAGCGGACATCGTCATTAGGGGTTATATCAGTGAAGCGTTTCTGCAGAAAGGCGTTCAACTCCTTCCGCCCTTTCTTGCGGATTTCTACAACCTGCGAAAGTTTTGTAAGGTCTGTGCTGCCTTCAGCGTCTATCCCAAAGAAATCTGCCATTTCGGTGGCTAATTGGTAGGCACAGGGAAGTGGTTTATTGTCCTTGTCGAGGAGCGAACCGCCGATTCCAGCCCAACGAACAGGACACATTCCCCGGATTCCATCGCTTGACGAAGTTCAAAAGGCAAATTCGGGATGGTCGCGGAAGGATGGACATCGTGAGCCTGGTAGCACCTCGTACGCTGGAATTCTAGCAGTAGCAATACCTTACGGGGTTCTTCTCTTCGCAAGCGCCCGGCTCCGTCTTGGTTCAATGGAGGATAAGGTATACGGCCATCCCGCCGGGTGCGCTTGACTGAGGGCACGGGGAAACGCAGCCTTCACGTGGTCAAATCGATTGAAAACACACCCGCCGTTGCCGTCTTGCTAGAAAGCCGCCCTAAAATCAGCAGTGGGTTTCGGGCCGCGAATGAATTGTAGATTATGCTGTCCGTAGTCGTTCGCGGCATTGCAGACGTTACAGTACAACCGCAACGTGGCAGTGGTTGGGATCGTGTAATTGCCCTGCGGGTCATACGGGCCGAGATGCCGAACAACCAGATGAACCAAACAGCCCAAAGTTTTGCAATCTGCCACCAGAAAAGCGTGATCGTTTAGGCTCACATTGTCGCGCTCCGCGTGGATTAGCTCCGTGAAGAGACGCGGCAAGGTAAACGTCGTTTTGCCATCGCTCCATTCGGTGACCTTCCAGTGGTCTTCGAGTCTCCAGGTCAGCGTGCGTCCAATTGGCAGGCCAGCGCCCATTGGTCGCCGCATCCCTTTCGTGTATTCCTCTCGCGTCGTTCCGGGAAAATACAAGGCCTCGCGGAATTTGTCACCTGCTTCGTTCCTGTTATCCAACTCGTCTGCCGAGAGGTTCCCATTCGTCCGTGATTGATCTGGAATATCGGAATACCCCGTCCGACCCACTTTGCGGCCAGGCATTTGCTGCCTGGCCGCCTTGACTTCGACTGTGGCTACTTCGGTTGCGCGGCCAAAGATTTCATGGCCGTTTGAACTGGCGGCATCTGATAATCAACCGCCTGCTCCGGCGTGGCGCCGAACAATTCTGGGTGGAGATAGTGTCCTTGTTCCTGCGGCGGCTTCTCCACCTCCACCGGGATGCGGTGGGCGTTGGCATATGCGTCATGACGGATGCCAGTCACTTGCCAGGACACTTTGCCCGCCGGTTTGCCACCCGACACTCGAAAGCGGTTCCCGGCAATCTCCCGCGCCACGTAAAGGGTTGGTTGGGGCATACCCATCGAAGTCAGTTGATAGCGGAAATCCTGGTTTAACGACTCGAAATACTCGGGCAGCATGATCCACGCAGAGCCGTGCGCATCCAGAGTGGCAACCCCGTTGTAGATGTCCATCATGTCGGGCGATTCGACGAAGGAGTGGTAGAGATACTTATTCGCCGGATCGAGCGGGTCGTCAATCTTGAACGACCCGCCACCCTTGCTGAGGTTGCCCTTGATGTTGACATCCCCGTGGGTGTCGATGGTCATCAGGGAGGGGTTATAGCCGTTATTGTTGCGGAATGAAATGGTTCCGCTCCCTGTGCTGTTGATGTAGACGTTGCCGGCCACGTCGCCTAGAACGGCATAATTGGTGCAATTAGTGAACCCGCCAGTGGCGACAAACCCAATGCCAGCGAAATTCGACCCACAGCCAGGATCGCCAATGAGCGTTTGCACACTCGTCGGTTGCACATCCAACGCTGCATTCGGAGTCACGGTGCCAATGCCGACGTTGATGCTGGCGGTGCCGCCACTCACCCCTTTGATGCTGCCCAGCACCAAGGCATTGCTCTCGCCCACCACCGCGTTGGCGCCAATGGCGGTGGCGTTGCTGAAGGCTCCTCCACCGAATTGGGCGTTGAAGCCGACAGCAGTGTTGTTGTTACCAGTCAGGAAAGCACCATTAACGGTTGTGCCGGCAGCAGTTCCTAGCCCTGTGTTGGTGCTTCCCGTGGTGTTGCTGTAGAGTGCCTGCACGCCGACGGCGGTATTGTCGAGGCCCGTGGTGTTGTAAGTTAGTGCCCCGACGCCGAAGGCCGCGTTGTAAAACCCCGTGGTGTTATCGAGGAGCGCCTGAACTCCTGCGGCGGTGTTCGCCACTCCTGTCATCGTGGAGTTGCCCGAAAAGCCCAGGAATGCGTTCCCATTCGCGTACGAACCGAAGTCGAAGAGGTTGCTTCCTATTTGGAAACTGGCGCCCGTTACCGCACCGCTTGCGCTCAGATTTCCGTTGACCGTTTGATTGCCAGTGAATGTATTGGCCGTAGCCAGTTGTGGCACCTTGGCCGTGTTGAGGTTGAGGGTGACGTTTCCACTCGTCCCGCCGCCGGTCAGATCCGTTCCGGCCGTCACTCCCGTAATTTGGCTGTGGGCACTCGTCAGCAAACATAGCGTGGATAGCAAAAGTACTGCGAATTGCGCCTTCAAGTTTTTCATAGCATTCTCCGTATCGTTTTTTGTGAGTATCAATTGCGAATGTTCAGCTACGCTGGAAGAAGCCATAGCTTTGAGCTATGGCCTCCTCCGCTCAGCGTGAGTATTTCGTCGCCGCCGACTACTTTTGTTCGGCAGCCACGGGCTTCATGGCCGCATGGGTTGGCAGCGCCGGTTTTGGCAGCGCCGGAGGCTTCGGCAGCACGGGCGGCTTGAGCTCTGCAGGCGGCTTGGGCGGAGCTGGCAGTTTGGGGAACGACCTCGCAGCGGCGGGACGCATACGGCTTTGCATCTTTTGGTGCTCCGCGTCCAGCCGGTTAGACTCCTCGGTCAGATCGGCAAGACGGACGTTTTCATAGCCGGCGCGCTTGGCCATGATGCGATAGTCGAAGGCGATGCTGGAGTTGCCCCCACCGAGTTCATGCACCTCGAAACCCTTTGCGCTTTCGTTGGCGACATAAAGACCTCTGCAGTCGCCTTTGGGCGTGAGGAAAACGTGATACTCGACTCCCGCATTCACGGTCTGCGCAAAAGTCGGGTCGAACTCGATCTGTGCCGAGCCGCCGGAGAGCTGACCGGAGCCCGCATCCTCGAACCAGTTTTCCGGTGATTGCATGGAGTAGACGGCGACCTTGCGCGCGCCTTCGACCTCGACTACGGCTTTGACTGTGCCGCTGCAGGTCAGATTGCCGCTGACGTCGATGGTGCATTTGCCGCCGAAGTGGCCGCCAAAGCTTTCGAAGACCAGCGCGCTGCTCGACGACGCCGCGTTATTCTGCGCGATGAGCGAAGTGTAGTTCGAGCCATTGTTTTCGAAAAAAGCGCCGAAGTTTTCACCGGCGGTTCCGACGACTGCAATCGACTCGCCCGCTATACTCGCGACGTCGCCCCACACGCCGCTGTAATAGGGCGGAGTGGTTCCGCTCCCATTGCCTATTTGCCCCTCGACGGCGCCCCCGAACAAACCGCCTAATTGGGACGCTTGCGAGGCTCCGTACACGCCGGGGCCGTTAATGCCCACGCCGAAAACGCCGAAGCTTCCACCTGAGGCCAATACGCCAATGCCAGATGTAGAGCCGTCAAAACCATAAACGCCAATCCCGCCGGCGCCGGTGTCACGACCCTCGACGCCAATTTCGCCCGACCCGTAGACGCCGGTGCCGCCTCCCGAGGTGTCGGCGCCGGACACTCCGATCCCGCCAGCTGCGCCATTGTCCGTACCGTAGACGCCGGGGGTGCCCGTGCCGTAGACGCCCGTACCGCCAAGGCCTACGCCGAAGCCCCTGCCATAAACACCGGTAGCGCCAACCCCGTAGACGCCATAGCCGGTTGTCGAGCCGTCTTCACCGAGTACGCCGGTCCCGCCGGCGGTGCCGTTATCTGACCCGGAGACGCCGGTTAAGCCCAAGCCGAAGACGCCGGTGCCCAATTGGGTGGAATCGTACCCGTAGACGCCGATCCCTGGGCTTCCGTAGTCGGTGCCTAAGACGCCGACTATGCCCGCGGCGTAGACGCCATAGCCGCCTGCCGCAGCGGTGCTGGTGGAAGTCAACGAACTGGCGCTCGCCGACGTGATGGTCACGGCATTATTGATGGTCTGCGCTCCAGTGAAGGTGTTGTTCGCCGCGAGCTGGGCGAAGGCGCTGGGCGCCAGGCCTCCGAGTTCGCTGGAGTTGGCTGCGGTGACGCCGGTGAGGTTTGCGCCATTGCCGGAGAACGACGACGCGGTGACGGTCCCGTTTACGGTTTGATTGGTGGTGAAGGTGTTGGCAGATGCCAGCTGCGGGACTTTGGTGGTATCGACATTCAACGTGACGTTGCCGCTGGTACCGCCGCCCGTGAGGTCGGTTCCGGCGGTGATGCTGGTAATACCTGTGCCGCCGCCTCCAGCGAAGACGACATCCAACTCGGCGGTGTGGCTTGTCTTGGTGGCTTCCTTGCTGTCGAAGCTCGCGTTCAGCGGACTGTTGGCGACGAGCGCAATGCCGTCATTGGCGGTCCCATTCAACCAGGCCTGCACCGCGGGAGTGATGTCAATGAGAATGTACTGGTTCTTATCGGCCGTGGTCAGGGGAACGCTGGCAACGATCGTCGTTCCGAGGGCGGGAGCGTTGCTGGCGTCGATCGTATTTTCCTCCCACGAGCCGTTGACGTAATCCACGTTGAAACTGCCGGCGGTGGTCAGGCCATCGACATAGAGCTTGAGCGTGGCCTTGGTGATGTCGGCGCTGGTGTAGCCGGGCGGGATCGACGACAGATTGAATTGGATGAAGGTTGTCTGAGAGCTTTCGACATTCAACGTCGTTGCGGCGCCGAAGTTCTTGGTGGGAGTTGCGGTGGAGGTGTAGGAATCCTGGCTGGGAGTAATTTGGCCAAAGGCCGTGGTACATGCCAGCAGAACCAGGGTCAGAAGTGTTGCCAGGAGCAATTTCGTTTTCAGGTTTTTCATAACTCTCTCCAAGTTTGCTTTTGTTTCTTGATTTCCTTCGGTGAATTCCAAGAACTCTCTTTCCGCCGCTGCGCGCAGCAACCCATTCCTCGTCGTCATTGTTGTCATTGGCCCGTGCCTCCTAGCACGATGGCTTGCGGGCTTCCCGGAACGCTGTCCTTCAGGCTGAGCGTGGCGCTGCGAGTCCCGGTGGCTTTCGGATCGAAGGTCACGTTGATCGAGCACTCCGCGCCGGGCGCCAGCGTCTTCGGTGTTAGCGGGCAGGTCGTGGTTTCAGCGAAGTCGGTGGCGTCGGCTCCGGTGATTTTAGGTTTGGTGATCGTGATGGGCGTACCGCTTGGGTTCGAGATGGTGATGGACTGCGGAGTACTCTTCACGCCAACCTTCTCCGTGCCAAAATCCAAAGCGTTGGGAAATATTGCGATAACGGGAAGATTGAGCTGCACGGCGATCGCACCGGTCTCGCCGGAGGGGCCGGAGTTCGCTACCGCCAGATCGACTCCGCCGTCGCCGTTGAGGTCGCCAGCAGCAGTGCCGTCCGTGAAGATGCCGAACTGGCCGTAATCCACGTGCGGCTGGAAGGTGCCGTCGCCGTTGCCGAACAGGAGAGAAACGGTTCCCTGCGGGCACGGAAGGTTAAAGCAGATGAGGTTTCCGACGGCGAGGTCGAGATTGCCGTCGCCGTTGAAGTCCGCCGCCGACACAATAAACGGGTACTGTCCGGTGGGGTAAACGAGTTGCGATTGGAAGGTGCCGTCACCGTTGCCGAGCAGAATCGAAATGGTGCTGTCGTCATAGTTGACTACGGCAAGATCGGCTTTTCCGTCGTGATTGAAGTCTCCGACGACCACTCCAAAGGGAAAGCTGCCTGTAGAGTAGCTGACCGGAGGTTGGAATGTGCCGTTGCCATTGCCCAGCAAGATCGATACAGTAAGACTCCCATAACCGTTGGTGACGGCCATGTCGAGGTTGCCATCGCCGTTAAAGTCACCGGTCGCCACAAATTCCGGATCGTAGCCAACCGGATAACCGACGTAGGGCTGAAAGGTGCCGTTGCCGTTCCCCAAGAGGACTGCTGCGTTGTAAGTCAGGTAATCGACAATCGCCAGGTCCAGAATCCCGCTGCCAGTGAAATCTCCCGCCACAATCCCACTGGGGTAGAGGCCCACGCCGTATTGCACCTGGGACTGGAAGGTGCCATTGCCGTTGCCCAACAGGACGGAGATGGTATTTTCCCCGCTATTCACCGCGGCAAGGTCCAACTTGCCGTCGCCGTTGAAGTCCCCGGCCACCAGGTCGAAGGGGTTGTAGCCAACCGCGTAGTTGGCCGCCGTACCAAACTTGCCGCCTCCCTTATTGAGCAGGACCGAGACCGTGTTGTCTTCGGTTTCGGTCGCGAGATCGGGCTTACCGTCGCCGTTGAAATCGGCGATGGTCACGGTAAACGGAAATAGATCGGTCGCGTAATTTTCCGGAGCCTGAAAGGTCCCGTTGCCCTGGCCCACCATCACCGAGACGGTGTTGACGCCGGTGTTGGTGACGACGAGATCCAGCTTGCCGTCTCCATTCATATCGCCGGCGGCCAAGCCGAAAGCTCCTGCGCCCGCACCGTAACTCACGTGGGGAGCAAAGGTGCCGTTGCCCTTGCCGAGGAACATCGAAATGGTGTTGTCGTTGGCGTTGGCCGTGGCCACATCCAGTTTGCCGTCGCCGTTGAAATCTCCCACCACGATCCAATTGGGGCCGTCGCCGGTGGGGTAGTCCACATGGTTTTGAAAGGTGCCATTGCCATTGCCCAGAAGAACCGAGATGGTGTTTGCAACGTAGTTCTCCGTGACCAGGTCGAGTTTGCCGTCGCCGTTAAAGTCGCCGGTGACAATCGCCTCGGGAGCCTCGCCGGTGACATATTGCACTTGTGGCTGAAAGGTGCCATCGCCGTTGCCGAGCAGCACCGAGATGGTATTGGCGTAGGCGTTGGTCGCGGCGAGGTCGAGCTTGCCGTCGCCATTGAAATCTCCGGTGACCAGGTCATCCGGACGAAGGCCCGTGGCAAAGCCTACCGCCGCTTGAAAAGTTCCGTCGCCGTTGCCGAGTAGGATGACGATTTCGTCCGCGTCAAAAGCAGTGATCGCCAAGTCGAGCTTGCCATCGCGGTTGAAGTCGCCTACCACCACGTCCGAGCATCGAACGATGCACGAGTACGCGACCTGCGGCTGGAACGTGCCGTCCCCGTTGCCGAGCAGGATGGAAACGGTTCCAGAGCCCCAGCCGGCGACGGCCAGGTCGAGGTTTCCATCGTGGTTGAAGTCAGCTTCGGCAATAGCGTCAGGCTCGCTTCCGACGGCATAGACGGTCTGTGCCTGAAAAGTTCCGTCGGGATTCGCAAGGAGGACGGAAACCGTATTGTCGCTATAGTTGGCGACGGCCATGCTCTGTGGGCCGCCCGTCTGGAAAGCGCCGAGCGCAACCGCATCGGGATCATTGCCAGTGGCGAGATCCATGCGGCCAAAGACGTATCTCTCGGCGGCGACCGGAGCACCGGGCAATCGTTGCGACTGCGCCGAAGGCTGGTGAGCCGCATGGGCACGCGTTAGACGTTCGAGAGGCGATTGATCGGCGCGCACGAATGACGATGACGACGGCAATGGCAGCGACAAAGAGGACTGCTTGGCCGCCGTGGCTTGTGCGGGGTGAAGGTGGAGTTGGTCGAGCCTCCGCTCGATCGCATTGCTGGAAGAAGGAGCCGTGGAAGTGGAAGAAGCGGCGTCCGTCTGTCCGTAGGCGCCGGTGAGGAAACATAGTGTGGAAAGCACGAGTGCTGCGAATTGTGTTGGCAAGTTTTTCATGGCGCGCTCCAAAGTTTTTTTCTGATGTTTGTTAAACCGCGAAAACGCTCGCATCGACGGCGAGGCTGGTCGATCACTGTGCGATCGTGGCTTCGTAGCCGTACCAGGTCCCGCTGCTGTCCGCGTAAGCGCCGACCACGTCCCCTTTGTTGTTGAGGCCGTATACCATGGTCACGACCGGAGGTCCGAACGGGGCGACAAACGATGTGAATTGGCCGTTCTGGTATACGAAGCAGTACTCCCAGTCCCACGGCGCACGGTTCAAAGTCACGGGGTCTCCGTAGCCACCGACGATCACACCGTTGTCATTGATAACCGCGAGGTAGTTCTGCGAGTAGCCGCCGGGATAATCGATGGTTGTATAGGTGCCATTCTGGAGCAGGAATCCATGCGTGCTGCCATCACTGTTTCCGTAAGTCCCAACGATCTCTCCCGCAGCGTTGATCGAATAGGCGATAGTCCCGATCGCGCCCGGGTAGGCGATATTCGTGAACGTGCCCTTAGAAAGGAGAAAGCCTTCTTCTGGGTAGTTGTCGGGCTCGGCCTCCCATGCACCAACGACATCCCCGTGCTTGTTAATCCCCAGGGCGTAGGTCGAAGCCGCGCCCGGGTAGTTGATGGCCGAGTATGTCTTGCCCGCCAGTTCGAACGCCTGGGCATCTGTCAGTGACGTACCGTACGCACCGATAATTACTCCGGCATCATTGATCGCGTAGGCGTCAGTCCATGCTGCGCCCGGGTAGGAGATCTGGGTAAATTTCGTGCCTCTCAAGAGAAAAGCACTATCAAAGGCTGAGCCATATCCGCCTACAATCTCGCCCTTGTCGTTGATGCCCGACGCGTCACTGGCCGGTTGTCCGGGGAAGTCGATCATCCCGAAGGTGAGGCTCAAATCAGACGAGCCTTGTTTTGGAGCTTGTGTCTGATGATTGGCCTGACTATTTGGCTGGGCTCTCATTATGGAAGCAAGTTCGTGGCGAGGGTTGAATGTTCCGCTCGCCGGCGACTGAGCTTGGGCCAGCGCCGCCCCACAAGCCAGAGAAACGCAAAGAATCGTTGTGGGCAAAGTTCTCAATGTGAATTTCATACTGTCCTCCTGAAATTGGGTGATTTCCTGAACTCGAAACGCGTCTTTACTGCAAGACTTCCATTGCCGTTCTCAAACCTGTTGAGCTCATGGCGAAGTGCCATCCGCCGGAAGGTCATCCCGCGCGGTGGAGCCCTCCACCAGGCGGAGTCTTTTCCCTCCCACCGGGGCTGTGTGGATGGGTTGTCCGCAGAGCGGGCAGGCAATCAAATCCGTCGCTCCAGCCACCAGCAGGGTCTTGCTTTCTCGCTGCACGGTGACCTCGGTGCGGACCGTGCATGTGGTTGTTCCGTGACCTGATTTCTCAGAACGGAACAGGCTTGCCCACCCGGTCAACCATTGGTAAAGTTGCTGCAATCGGCCCTCGCTGTTTGCTGGCCGCGAATGTGCAGCAGTCCTGGGAAAAATGCCAGTAACAACTTCTAACAAGTTCTAACAAGTCCTGAAATTTCAATAAGTCGATGAAAACAGAGGGTATCTTTCAATTTGGCGAGGGGTTCCAGGTCGATACCCTGGCACGCACCTTGCGCCGGAAAGACGAGGTAGTCACCCTCAACCGCCGGGCTTTTGATGTGTTGTTGTACCTGGTGCAGAACCCAGGAAGGGTCCTAAGCCGTGACGAACTGCTGAAGAGAGTCTGGCCCAACACGTTTGTGGACGAGAGCAGCCTGGTGCAGAGCATCTATGTGTTGCGTCGTGCGCTGGAGGAGAAGCCGGGTGATAACAGCTATATCATCACCCTGCCTGGGAGGGGGTATCAGTTTGCCTCGCCAGTGATGGTGGTTACGACGGAGGGCTTGAGCGTGGTCCCGGGGACGATGGGCGACGCCAGCGCTCCTTCGGGAGGGATGGTTTTTCAACAGCACACGATCGAAACGAGCGTCATTACTCAACAAAAAGAAGAACGGAGTGCGCCACTATCGCCGAGTCGTCCGCTGGTGGGGCTGATCGCGGCGTTCGTCGCAGTCGCTATCTCCGTTGCGGGGCTCTACACGTGGAGGAAAATCCACCAGGTACCGCCCTCAACCCAGGCGACCGCAACATCGCTCGCGCCCCGCCGTTCCATCGCCGTTCTCGGATTCCGCAACCTGTCTGGCCGTGCAGACGAGGCATGGCTTTCCACAGCCCTGGCGGAGATGTTGAGCACGGAGCTGGTGGCGGGAGAAAAACTGCGCCTGGTTTCCGGGGAAGACATCGCGCGCACGAAACTCGAACTCCGTCTGGCCGACACCGACAGTCTTTCGCGGGAGACACTATCACGCCTGCACAAGAACCTGGGTAGCGACATGATTGTGCTTGGCTCGTACACAGCTTTGGGCGAAAAACCCGATACGCGTATCCGGATCGACTTAAGGCTCCAAGATACGGCTGCGGGAGAAACGGTCGCGGATGTTGCCGTTATGGGAAACGAGTCGGACCTGTTCGCAGTGGTATCGCAGGCGGGTTCGCAGTTGCGCCAAAGGCTCGGCGTGGAAGCCGTTTCTCCCGTCGAAGCGGTGAGTGTCCGCGCCTCCTTGCCTTCCAATCGTGGTGCCACCCGCCTTTACTCGGAGGGACTCGCGCGGTTGCGTGTCTTCGATGCCCTGGAAGCTCGAGAGCTTCTGCAGCAGGCGATCGCTGCCGATCCAAAGTTTGCTCTGGCCCACTCCGCGCTGGCCGAAGCTTGGTCGCTGCTGGGTTACGACAAGAAGGCGCAACCGGAGGCGCGGCAAGCTTACGATTTGTCGGCCAATCTTTCGCGCGAGGAGAAGTTGCTGGTGGAAGGGCGCTATCGCGAAATCGGTCACGAATATGACAAGGCGATCGAAATTTACCGCACTCTGTTCACTTTGTTCCCTGACAACGCTGACTACGGGCTCATGTTGGCAACCGCCGAGATTCGCGCCAGCAAGGCGCACGACGCTCTGGACACGGTCATGTCCCTGCGCAAGCTTTCGCCTCCCTCTTCTGACGATCCCCGTATTGATTTACAGGAGGCAGCAGCCTGGGACGCGCTGAGCGAATATAAGCAGCAAGAGCAGCCTCTGTCGCGAGCCGTGGAGAAGGCGAGGGCCGCAGGATCGCGTCTGATCCTGGCTCACGCACGCTGGGGCCAATGTTGGGTTTTCTCACACACGGAGCAAAAGGAAAATGCGATGCCCGCCTGCCGCGAGTCCACCAACATCTACGCCGCGGCGGGCGATCGGCACGGAGAAGCCGCGACTCTGCGCGCTGCGGCGGATGTTTTGGCAGCGACAGATGTACCCCAGGCCATCCGTTTATACCAACGGGCTCAGACGCTCTTTAGAGAAGTAGGCTCGGAGCGCGGTGCCGCGGGCGTGCTCAACAACCTCGGCTTGATTTATGAAACCCAGGGTGATCCCGCCACCGCCGAGAAAATGCATCGTCAGGCACTGGCCGGATTTCGTCTGGTTGACGACAAGAACGCCCAGTCGAAGGCTCTCGCGAACATCGCCGACGACCGCGTAGCTCAAGGGGATCTGAGAAACGCGCTCCAACTCTATGAGGAGTCACAGGAGTTGGATCGGGAGGACACGGGGCGCATTACCATTGCCGGCTACAACATCGCAAGCGTGCACCAATTACAGGGTGACCTCGCCGGCGCGAAGCAAGGATTTGAACAATCTCTCGCCATCTGGCAGAAGAACGGCGATCTTTCGAGCGCCTACTCCATGTGGAGTCTGGGTGGTCTCCTGCTTCAGGAGGCCGATTTTTCGGGCGCACGCAAGATGTATGAGCAGTCGCTAGTCATAAGAACCTCGGCGGGCGAGAAACTTACAATCGCCCAAACCCAGCTCGGGCTCGCGGAGTTGTCGCTGGAAGAGGGACGCTCGTTGCCGGACCAAGAGGCAGCGATACGGCAGGCCATCGACGTTTTTCAAGAAGAAAAGGCGCGCGACGACGAAACCGGTGCCTGGTGTCTCCTCGTTCGCGCTTTGCTCGCCGAGGGCAAAGCGCCAGCAGCAAGAGAAGCCATGAAACAGGCTCGGACCCTGGCCGCCAAGAGCCAGAATCCGGAAGTCCGCTGGCGAACCGCTATCGCTGCCGCTCGCATCGAGACCACCCAAAAAAATACTGCTCACTTCACCGCGATTGCGATACGAAAAGAGTTGGCTGTCGTCATCGCCAAATCGCGAGATCTGGGCTATCGCATTGTTGAACTCGACGCTCGTCTCACGCTGGCTGAAATCGAAATGAAAGCAGGACAAACGACGGAGGGAGATGCGAACCTAGCCGCGATCGAAGCGGATGCCAAGGCCAAAGGATACCTCCTGGTCGCACGCAAAGCTGCCATCGCTCGCGGCTGAGTTTTTCCGCTCAATCGTTCAATCAGGGAAACGGGCCGTGTGCCTCGATTTTGGATTTAAATAGCGCTGGCGCTACTCGATAGAATGCTGGGCGATCCACGCAGCGGGAGTAAGGTCTGGAAGGCGCTGAATTGTGACATCGGAAAGTCCGGGAAGAACCGCTGCTAGATAGTCGCGTACTGGGAGTTTCAACCTGCGGCAGCTTTCCACGATCGAGAGAATTGCCGCAACTTTGGGTCCCGCTTGTGGGCTGCCGATGTGCAACCAATTCTTTCGACCAAGAGCTACCGGACGCATGGAATTCTCCGACAGGTTAGTACTTAGCTCTAGTTCGGGATACTCCAAAAAACGGGTGAGCTTCTTCCACATTGCGAGCGCGTATTGGCCGGCCTTGCTAAGTGCGCTGGAAGGCAAAGCAGCGGACTGTGCTGCCTCGATCTTGCTGCGGATATCATCGAGAAGAGGTCTCCCTGTTTCCTGACGCCGGATATGGCGCGCCGCAGGAGTCAGCGTTTTGCGGCGAGCTTCTGCATCGACGGCAAACAGCTCGTCCATCTGAGCCACAATCGGGCTTGCACCCGGATCTCGGAGATTTAGCTGCACTGCTTCGAAAAACTGTCTTCTTGCATGCGACCAACAAGCGGCATATACCATTCTCGGCCCACCGATTTGGTCATACGCGGCATAGCCGTCGGTTTGGAGAATGCCTTCAAACTGTCCCAGGAACCGCTTCGGCCCATCGCGTCCGCGACCCAAGCGGAAATCGAACACCACGCTTCCTCCGGGGCGACTGTATTGCCAGAGATACGCTTGGTGGTTCTTGCCTCGGCCCTCGCGTGTCTGCACATCGACTGGGGTTTCATCCGCCTGAACGTAACTTCCGCTGATCAATTCTCGCCTCATTGCCGCGACCATCGGGATCAGCAATTCGCCGACTTTGAGGACCCAGCCGTCCAGCGTTGTGCGGCTGATTTCCAAACCGAGGTCCCTTTCCAGAATCATGCTCTGCCGATGTAGGGGCATGTGATTGCAATATTTACCGACGACCGTCTCGATGACGATCCGGTCACTCGCGAGGCACTTCTCGATGATCCGTGGCGGCAGTGGTGCTGCGACCACTCCGAGTTCCTCACACCTCGGGCAAGCTCGTTTCTCACGTTTCGTAACCAGGACGAAGTACTTCGCCGGCTCCACGTCCAGTTGGGAACTCTCCTCGTAGCCGATCACAACGGTTTCTTTTCCGCAGCGTTTGCACACGCGCTGATCCGGCGTGCAAGGCAGAACCCGCTCTACGCGAGGGAGCTTCGCCGGCAACTCCTGGCGGCCCGGATGCTTGACCGACTTCTTCGTCGAGCGATGCGCTGGCGCGTGCTCGCTCTCCGCCTGCTCGGTCATTTCACCGACGACAGGCTCAAGCTCGAACAATTGCATTTGCAAGTGCGAAAGTTTTTCTCCGCCTGCTCCATACTTCTCGATCCGCAGCAACCGCAGACGCTCTTCCAGCACCCGAATCCGCAGCTCCGCGTATTGTAGCTTGCTCTTCAGTTGTGCGATGAGTTCCAGATCGGCTGGCGCTGAAGGAATGGGAGGCGCACTCACAATGGGTTACTGATTTACCAGAGTTGATCGAAACGTTCAAGCAACCAAGCAACTTATGCGGCGGCATGTCCTTCCGAGGATACTTTTCGGTACCACCGCTTGTGCTTGGCTTTGGTCAGATCGATGCCACCAACTGACGCGGGCCCGTAATCATCACAACCGGCGTGTCCCTGAGCGCGATGGTCACCAATTCTGCAGAAAAGCGAGGGAAGAGCACATTCTCAACATCACTCATGCCGGTGGAGGCTCCGTCTAATTCGGATTCATGTTACGTCTATTTCGGATTATAGGCTCGTCTGATCCGGAACAGAACGGCGGACAGCGGCCGGGCTCATTTCGGCGGCCGCAGCCTTATCGTATCGGAAGCCAAGCATTTTTCTTTGGGGGATCGAGCCCGGCGATTCTACGGAATACTGTGAGCTATGTGCGTCTGCGGGACTCCAGAACGAAAAGTATTTTCGTACAATAAACGTACAATGGATCGGGCAATGGGGCCTTTTTAGCCATTGTGGCCTTTCCTAGAATCAGCAACTTACGTCCTCTCAACATGCCAGATAGTTCGACTCCCGCCGCCTCCACCATCTCTAACACC
>Ga0302200_10000311_pt1 | contig 49772 bp, 43 predicted proteins | sample II_Bog_N3_1_FD_194585 | JGI IMG/M metagenome (GOLD analysis project Ga0302200, IMG submission 194585) | Peat permafrost microbial communities from Stordalen Mire near Abisko, Sweden - II_Bog_N3_1 | ecosystem: Environmental > Terrestrial > Soil > Wetlands > Peat | place: Sweden: Abisko...
TGAGTATTTCGGCTCTTAAGGGCCAGTAGACCGTTTAGTTTCGGCCACCCTTCCGGAACTTAAAGGCCATAGTTCCGGATAAAGGCAACCGTTTTAATCTTTATTCTGTTTTATCGTTTAAACCATAAATTTCTCGCATGGATTTGTTATGTTCTGAATCGATATAGTCTATTTCTATCGTATATGAATCATGAACGATGCGATCTAGTATGGCATCAGCAATCGTTGCTTCACTGAATTTCTTACACCATCCGGCCGGAGCAAATTGTGAACAAAAGATAGTTGAAGCCTTTTTGTGTCGGGCATGGACAATTTCCAGTAAGTCCCTTGCTTCCGTTTCTTCCAGCGAAGTTAGTAGCCATTCATCGAGAATGAGCAAACTATATTTTGCATATTGCTTAAGCACTTTCTTGAAGGTTCCCTCACCGCGTGCGAGAGCTAATTCCGCCAAAAGTTCTGGCAAGCGAATATATTTCACGGTGTAAAAATGTTTACAAGCTTCCATTCCCAAGGCACAAGCCAGAAAAGATTTCCCTGAACCTGTGGAACCCAAAATAATGATATTGTGTCTGTCATTAATATAGTCACAGGAAGAAAGCCTTTCGAAAAGCTTTTTATCCAGTTTTCTCCCGGACTGATAGTTAATATCTGCTATAAAGGCCTCGGGTTGATCAAATTCTGCATGTCGGATGAGCCGATGTAAACGATTATTTTTGCGGCTTGTATACTCTGTATCGACAAGCATGGCAAAACGATCAGTAAAAGAAAAACTTTCCATTGAATTGTCCTGCATTTGAATCCGGTATGCATCTGCCATTGTCGACATACGCATTTCAATCAGTTTGTTGATTGTCGCATCATTTGTCATCATGATGCTTACCTCCATAATAGGCGGCACCGCGGACAAAGGCATAGGATTCTTCAGTAGAAGCCGATTCCTTCGTTTTGGTCGGTGCAGGGATCTTATCCTGTCCTGTTACAAGGATGTTATGGATCATCTTGTAGCTTGGCCTCGGTGTATAAGTCAGTGCCTTTTCACAAGCGTCTTCCAGACGTACTAGTGAATATTTATCTGCCAGTTTCAAAAGCCCCATACAACTTTTATATCCCTGCTGTTCTACTTTAAAAGAATTCAGAATGGATTTAACAGCAGTAGCTGTATGTGTTCCAATTTTTTCGGCCCAGTTGATAAAATTTTCTTTGTTCCAGTTGAAGTATTTCTGATGATCTTCCGGCATATGTGCTTCTACGGTGCTGTATTGACCGATACGGCCATGTAAACGTCTATGGGAACAAATACGATTGTCATGATAAAACACTTCGATCATATCTTTTGTTACGCGAACATCCACTTTTTGCTTGATGTATTCATAAGGTACAGAGTAAAATCGTTTTTCTATAGCAATATGATAGTTTGCTTGTACGGTGGCTTGCTTCCATTGTGCAAGTTCATATGGTTTCGCTGGTAATGGCAGTAGAAAGGATTTTTCTTCATCAAGGAATACGCTCAACCGACAGCTTTCTCTTTTTTGAAAAGGTTTTTGATTGAAGGCATCTAGACGCAGCCGTATTTCTTTATTTAGTTCTGTAAAAGAAAAAAATTTCTGATTGCGTAGCACGGCAGTAATCCAAGTAGATAAATTACCCACCGTACCTTCGACGCTTGGTTTATCCTTCGGCTTTCTGACACGAGCAGGGATTACAGCGGTATTGAAATGCTCAGCTAATTCATGGTAGGTTCTGTTGATTTGCGGAGTATACCAGTTACTGCGATCAACACCCGTTTTTAAATTATCTGGAATCAGCATTCGGGTTGCTCCACCGAAAAACCGATACATATGATTATGTGCAGTAATCCAACTTTCCATATCAGTTGAAGGAAAAGCTTCTGCATAAGCATACATGCTGAAAGGAAGCACACCGACAAAAATATAAGCTGGAATAAATTCACCCGTATCTCTATCGACGACACGTGCCGGATTTCCAGCCCAGTCAACTTCGATTTGTTCGCCTGGTTTTCTTGGAATATGCATGGTTGCACGTTTTTTTTCAACAAATTCTCTGTAATGAAAACAGAATTGAGAATACATTAATGGCAGCGCTTGCGCTTGATGACATTCTTCACAGAATTCTTTCCAGAGAAGCTTCAAGGTTACGCCATTACGCATCATTTCTTTGTCGATGTATGCATAATCTGGATATCGACGAGATGATTTGCGGGATATGTTTTTGGGAAATAGTAATTGTTCAAGGTCAGGATCGGTTATCTTTGGATCTAAGGGCCAGCATATTTTCGAAGTTGCCGCTTTGGTGATTACTTGAGAAACTCGATCACGAGAGCACTGGCAACTACGTGCAATGCTACGTTGACTGATACCTTGAGAGTGAAGCCGAAGAATTTCACGATACTGGGTCATAAAAATGACCTCCTGTACAATATATTTACACAAAATTCGTGTATGATTTTATTGTACAGCGAAATAGGTAAAATGGCCGACATTATCCGGAACTATGGCTCTAAAATCCAGGATAGATGGCTGGAGTTAACCGGACCGATGGCCTTTTGGCTTTGGAATATTCATCTGGGATACTTGCCATAATGGCTTGCCAAACCTGCAAAACTTCTTTTGTTACTTTCGCAAAATTATTAAAACAGCCAAAGGTAATAAATTGATTGTGAATACAAACCGCACCTTGCGGCTCTTTGGCATCACTGCGCCCTGTATATGAAAACTGGCTGTGCGGCAAACGATATAATTTTTCCACAAATTCATTGTCACCAGATCCAGGTGGATCGACATACTGATCCGTCAAAAAATAATCAACCGCCGCAAGACCCGTCGTATTGACATATCCCAAACCAGATACCTGAATTGGTGCTGGTTTATAAGCCAAAATTGGCAGCCCGCCATTACAGGAATGCCCGCCAAGTTCCACTAAAATGTCAATTTCATCCTGATAAATAAGTTCCGCCGCCCCGGCATAATCAGAATAATGAACCGTCCGCCAACCATCGACTTTAGTTTGCAAAAGTTCGGTAAACCCATCCGAATCCCCCAGAGAGTAACAAATTACCTCAAATGCTGTATGATCATAAGCTGTCAATAAATTATACATAAAATAAAACATCACATGACTGCGAAAATCAGGAGAAAGATAGCCGATTCGCAATTTTTTTTTACTTTTTGGCTTTGCATGTTTAAATGGCTTAATATCCATGAAAAAATCCTGATACTTTTTATGTTCAGCAAAAAGCTTAGCATTACTGATTCCATTTTCATAATGAAGACACAATAAATAACCGCTATAAGCCCGTACCCGTTCGCCAAAATCCTCACCCGTGTGCACTGCCTGCAAATAAGAATCAGTTGCATGTCTCGGGCTTCCCAAGCGCAACTGTAGGCTCCCTAACCCCCGCAAGAGATTCGGTAAAAAAAACTTATCGCGTCGCCTGCCAGACGATAAAACTCCAAGTGCCAGCTCCGCCATTTCCACCGCCTGCACGTAGTCTTTCAATTCTTCATAAATATAACTAAGTAAGTTATAGGCTTCGGCATCATATCCAGTATGATGCTGTACCGCTTTTTGTAAGGCTGGAATGGTTGCTGTATTATTTTTTAATTGGTAATAGGCAACACCAAAAAAATACCATAAGTCACCATCCTCCGGCTCTGCCACCAGTTTCAATTGAAGCTGCTTAATCATTTGTTCAAGTGCTACATCTGTATTTGTTTGACAACTCTCTATTTTCATTGATCTCTCCGTCAGGAAAATTTCATTTAGACATTATCTTTGATGAATTTCAGCAAAACAAAATCAGTAGTCGGAAGTTTTGCCGCATATTGCAATGCCCCCACCGTATCATGCGCAGCAACTGCCAGCAAAACCATATTCCTCAAACTTTCCACATTGTATTCATCAAGTTCCAATGCTGCCAGTAATAAAATTTCCGCATCACCCAATTGATTCTCATAATAAGCCTGACCAGCCGCTGAATTATACAACGTAATCTTTTCCTGCAAAGAAACCTTTTTATGCGCAATTTCTTCTTTTAAAATTTGTACTGACTGCACTACTTCTTGAATTCCCTCAGCCTCTTGATCTACGCTAAACACAAGAGTATCATCCCGATTAATATCCTCTTCAGAGTGATTCAGGCTAGGCAAAAGTTCTGATTTCTCAAGATTTTCAACTGGATTCATAAATTCTATAATATGAGGATATTCTATAAACAATTCACGCACTGGACTTTCTAAAAAGTCAAGGATTGCTTTAATTTGTTCTGTTTGCTGATCCGTTAAATATTGTGTCGTATTTAAAATGAATTCTAAGACTGCCAAACCATCCTTGGGACGATTTTGCAAGAAACAAATCCGACTGAGTAAAATACGAGCCCCAATATGGGAACCTTCAAACTCCATGGTTTTATCGGCCCAAACTGCTGCCCTTTCATAATCCCCATCTAAAAAATAAAGTTCCGCCGCATCAAAAAGAACCTCCACGTCATAACACTTTAAATTGAATAATTCAATAACTATATCTAATGCGTCTTTTACATTGCCTGCTTCTTTATATTCTGTTATTTTAGCTTTTAATTCAACTAATTTGTTTTTCTTCTGATTCTTGGCTAATTTCTTACTCGCTTTTCCCATTATAAGCCCACCGTTTCCTGTCAATTAAGACATGATTTACTATGAATAAAACAACTTAACAATGATAAAATCATTTAAAATTAATTGCATTAATAAGACAATATGTTCTTAAATTTTTCGTAAATCAGCAAGAATATCTCCATATGATCTATTTTTACCAAATAAAACTGTTGTTCCTAAAACAAACCCTTTCATTCCTTTTGGGGCGAATGTTTCAATCTTATCCATCCCGCAGGCACCATCCCAGTAAACATCAATATTGTACTCATCCTTCATCGCCAATAACTTGTCTATCTTTTGTCCAACATATGGCAAATAAATTTGTCCAGCATGCCCAGGATTGACACTCATGATTAACACTTTATCAACAATATATAAAAGTTCTAAAATGCTTTCGATTGAAGTACCTGGATTAATCGCAATTCCTGGTTTAATTCCCGCTTCAATGATTTTTTGCAAGGTTGTTGATGGATGATAATCTGCTTCCGGATGAATATAAATTGTATCAACACCACGATTTATAAACAAATCCAAATAGCTGCCTGGCTTTTTAATCATAAGATGAACTTCTACTTCTTTTTTCGTAGCTTTCCTTATAAATTCCAAGTCTTGTAAGCCCATAGCAAAATTAGGAACAAACTGTCCATCCATAATATCAATATGAAAGCTGTCTATGCCCGCATCTTCTAATATTTTTACCTCATTTTCTAAGTGACCATAATTTGCACACATCATCGATGCACTATATTCTACTCCAGCCATAAACTCAACTCCAACTCTATAATTATTCCTCTATTACAAACATAATTTTACAATAAAGTTCTTTTTTTTCACGCATAATAGAAAAAGCCTCTTTATATTGCGCCAATGTAAATTCATGTGTAATAAGTGGTAAAACGTCTAGTTGTTTACACTGCATTGCCGCTAAGGCATCCTTCCAATCATTTTCCATTTCAGTAAAACTACTATTCCACGTTCCAACTAAACAGATTTCTTTTCTTAAAATATTCCAATAAGCATTTTGTGACAAAGTAATAGCCTCCACAGGGTTTCCCATGGTAACTACTTTCCCGAAATTCCGCACTGCCAACAAACATGCTTCTAATGTTGCAGATTGTCCCGTTCCCTCAATGCAGGCATCTGCGCCAACACCATTGGTTAACGATAAAACATAATCCCGCACACTCATCTCACTGGAATTAATCGTCTGGAAAAAACCTAAACGTTGCGCAAATTCTACTTTATCCCGATTCCGAGCAACAAGTACAATATTTTTAAGACCTGCTATTTTTGCCCATTGAGCAAGTATCAGCCCAATCGGACCAATACCAAAAATCACAATGGTATTTCCAATCCCGACACTTGCTTTTCGAAAAGCATGCAGCGCGACTGCCGCTGGTTCAGACATCGCTGCTTCTTTACATAATACACCTTCTGGTATAAAAACTAAATTTTCTTTTTTGACAGCAATGTATTCACTCATTCCACCATTACAACGTGAACCATAATAATTATATTGTTTACATTGTGCATAACGACCACATTGGCAGGCACTGCATTCACCACATGGAATTAAGGGAAAAACCGCTGCATTACGCCCGATCAAATCTGTATTTTCTGCCTCAACAACTTTCCCGGCAAACTCATGCCCCATAACGGTAGGAAAATGATACGTTCCTTTATCAAAAACACGCGGTATATCACTGCCGCAAATTCCTACTGCTTTTATTTGCAAAAGGACTTCTGTATTTTGTCTTTCAGGCAAACCTATTTCATCATAGCGAAGATCATTTACACCATAAAGATTCAATGCTTTCATTTTAACCACGCATCCCTTTTTATCTCGAGTAAAGCTTTGAATAAATCAATATCTTCCGTTGTTGTAAGCTTAATATTTTTTTCATCGCCTCGAGCAAAATGTATATCCCAGCCAAGTGCGACTTGCAAAGCGGATATAGAATCTATTTTCAATCCTTGTTTTTCAGCTGCCAAATAAAGTTCCCGCATCCGCTTTCCCGAAACAGCTTCCGGAGTTTGCCCACGCACTAATAAACTTCGGTCCATATTCTCTTTGGTAAAATTAGGTTCGGTTTTTAAATACATCGTATCCATACAATCTAACACAGTCATAGAATTATCTTGCTCACTACAAACACGAATCGTATCAGAAATAGCCGCACTCGTAACCAAAGGGCGCACAGCATCATGAACAATAATGACATCCTCATCGGCTACATGCTTTAACGAATGCATCCCATTGTAAATGGAATCAAATCGCGTATCGCCGCCGGGAATAATATCCATCATTTTTGTTATATTAAATTGCATGGCATAGCCACGTAAAATAGTCTGCCATCCTTCAACACAAACAACCTGTATCTTATCGATTTGAGGATGATTTTGAAACTGCTCTAAAGTGTAAACAATAACAGGTCTATTGTTTATATGAATAAATTGTTTTGGTATATCCTGTCCCATCCGATTGCCAAATCCGCCAGCTATAATTAATGCTATATTCATCGTTTTCTCCATTTCATTTTGTGCTTAATTTATGAATATTTTTTCGGCATGTGCAATTTTCCAATTATTTTTATTATATAAAAAATATAATGTGGTCAAACGTTCAGCACAAAATCCAGTATATCTATTATAATATGGATCAGGCAACTCTCCTACACGTTTTTCTATCTTCATTAATATAGGAAACATCCATTTACATAAATCGTCTAAAACATGTCTTTTTAATATCCACATATTACTAGCATAAAAACATTTTTCCTGATAAATTTGTTTCGCCGCCAAATAATATTCTGGTGTGGATTCTTGTAATACATCCATCATAGGTTTCCATACATCAGGAATATGTTTCAACAAATAATCTTCATAGACTGATTGATTACATAACGTGGGAATTGGCAAAACAGCATCAATCACATGATCTTGTAATTTTTCCACAATCTTTTCCACTGCAAAAAAATGTCGACGATAATGGCATAAGCCAATATAATCGACCTGAATATGTTTCCATATCCAATATACAGCTGTCATCTCCGAATATTTTCGATTTTTAGTTGAAATATTATCACCACTATCATCTGTAACATCCGCTATGCGTTTTTCAGTAAGAGCTGCACCTGCTTGTATCGGGATTATAAAAGGAGATAGTTCAGGAAACTTTGCCAACGGTTTGTCTACAACACATTTGGACATGTAGATTTCTACCGTTGCCTCTTTATTATCTAGTTTAATTTGATGTTGATAAACATCCCTATATTCTTTATTTTTCCCTTTGAATATTTTAGAAAAATACACTTTTTTTAGTTCGTTATCAAGCTCTGATGTATAAAAGAATAGATTTGTAAAACCATAATCCGATAATTTTTTCATTGCTTGATCATGATATCTCACTGAAAATGCAATAAGAATTGGCATCGATTTATCAAGATTTGACAAATCCACTTCGTATAAGTCCCACTGAAAAGCACTTTGATCCGGCTCATCCTTTTGTAACAAAAAAGTTAAACACTTATATTCTAAACTTTTTTCTGTTATCTCATCTAGATAGGCACATACTCTTGCTGCATAATCTTCCTGCCCATAAACCAATAAATTTTTCATATGCTTCAAGTGCGAAAAAAAAGATGTATTATTCATCTATTTACCACCTTTTTGGGGATTTAATTTTCAAATTCGTGCTTCACTGTTTTTAATGCTGCTGCTATAACCTTATCCATATCATAATAGTTATAGCTCCCTAATCGACCACCAAAGATAATATTCTTATCCTTATCAGCCAATTCACGGTACATTTGATAAAGGTTTGTATTTTTTTCATCATTTACCGTGTAATAAGGCTCTTCACTATTATGCCACGGTTGCGGATACTCTTTCGTAATCACAGTATTATACTGTGTCCCAAACTCAAAATGTTTATGTTCAATAATACGTGTATAGGGAACTTCTTTCTCCGTATAGTTCACAACCGCATTTCCCTGATAATTTTCTATATTCAAAATTTCCGTTTCAAACCGTAAACTTCTATATTCTAACTCTCCATAGCAATAATTATAATATGCATCAATCGGACCTGTAAAAATTGTTTTATTTGCCTGATTAAAAAGTTCTGTTTTATAATCAAAAAAATCAATATTTAATCTAACGTCGATTCCCTCTAATAGTTTTTTAATTATATTTGTATATCCACCAACTGGAATTCCCTGATAACAATCATTAAAATAATTATTATTATATGTATAACGCACTGGCAATCGTTTGATAATAAATGCTGGCAATTCAGTACAAGGACGCCCCCACTGCTTTTCTGTATAACCTTTTACAAGTTTTTCATAAATGTCTTTACCAACTAAACATATCGCTTGTTCTTCTAAATTTTGAGGTTCTTTAATCTCCGCTTTGCAAATTTGTTCTTCAATTTTTTTCTTTGCTTGCAGTGGTGTCTGGAGCCCCCACATCTTACTAAAGGTATTCATATTAAACGGCAAATTATATAATTCATTTTTATACACAGCAATAGGTGAATTCACATAATTGTTAAATTCAGCGAACCGATTAATATATTCCCATATTTGACGATTACTCGTATGGAAAATATGTGCTCCGTATTTGTGGACATTAATACCTTCTATATTTTCAGTATAAATGTTTCCACCAATATGTCCTCTACCATCTATAACCAGGCATTTTTTACCTCGCTTATTCGCTTCATACGCAAATACTGAACCAAATAGTCCGGAACCAACAATTAAGTAATCATATATCATATTTCTCACTACCTATTCATTATTTTTCTTCAGCCTTTTACATATAATACACTTTCCCAAATTGTATGATAAATCTTAGCTTCCCCATAACATTTTTGCAACAATTCCTCAGACTCTGTAAAACCTTGCGGTGTGTATCCATGCCGCACATCAATGAAATGATGTGCAACTGAAAAATGATATTGAGGGTTAAGTTGTTTTATATAAATTGGAATCGTCCATAAATCATCCGGTCTATGATATAAAGAAATCGCCATCTGTGGATGATAGGTAGAAATTACATTACGTGCACCATGCAACGCTTCTAACTCAGCACCCTCTATATCCATTTTTATATAATTAACACTTGTAATTCTTTTTTTTGCAATATAGCTGTCAATATCAATAACTTTACCTTTTTCCGTTCCGCCCATAGAAGAATACTTCGTCCCCGTTGTAGCAGGTACATAAAAAACTTCGCCTTCACTATCACTTAATCCTAAATTTTCAAATACAATATTGTTTTTATACACTCCAGTATAATCTTTTAAAAATTTTTCGTAATTATATTTATCTAATTCAAAAGAATAAACTTGCCCATTTCCATGAATTGAATTAAGTAAATCTATTGATGTTGTCCCATCATATGCTCCAGCATCAATTATCACATTTCCAGGTTGTAATCTATATTGATTTAGAAAATATTGTTTGTTTTCAGAAAAAATTATATCTGTTACATCACCTGTTACTCTGCGTTTCAATAATGATAAATAAATTTTTTTTGATCCATCTTCAGTATCTAGCATCTCATAAACTTCATAGATTTCCACAAGATGTTTCATAATTAAATTATAGTTATAGTGAGTGTCTTCTCCAACCATAATAATATTTTCTATTCCTAAATTCTTCAAATATGAAATCATAGTCCATTGAATTGGTAATGCTAAAAAATTAAATACTATAATAACAATGTTTTGCTCATTTTTTAGTTGTGATAACCGAATGATGTTTTCATAATTTGTATGCTCGCATTCAATGATTTCATCTGGAATACAAATAGTATATAGATCTACCCCCCATTGTTGTAATATTTTAAAACCACGCTGTGCCATTTTTATGTTATCTGGAATCAAAACTATAATTTTCTTTTTTTCCTGAATAGCTTTTTCTAATTTCAAATCAGCAAACTCCGAATTTAATTCCGATATAAATTTAATAAATCGTTTCATAGTCACAACCTCATATCAAGTATAATTTAAGAAAGATTTTTTTATTACTTTTTACTTTTTAATCCATTATCAACTCTTTTTTACTACTGATTAAATTTTCTTTATCCATTATTAAGCTTCCCTGATTTTTCACGATAATTTTCCTTTTATTAATAATCATTTCTTCCCCCAACAGCAAAGTACTCTTTCTTTTACTATTAATATATACATTATTCCCTATTTTAGCGTATGCACCTATTTGTATAAAGCTACCATCTTCAGCAACAAGAGTATCCTTACCCTGAAAAATACAATTTTCACCGATTATAACTCTGTTATAATCACCAACGACAACAATAACTAACCCATTACCGACAACTCCATTGCCAATAGTGATAGAGTTATGTTCACCCCATAACTCTAACTGCATATCTATTAAGGAACCAACAACTTGATTTCCGTTATCACAACTAATAATTTCTTTATTTCGAAAAATATTAGTTTTATATACACAACAATAATCTTCATATTCCACATAGCCCTCTTCTATTAAAAAGCGTTCCATTTCACTATAATTTTTCATAGGCGTGACAATAACATAATATTTTTTTTTGCCACCTTTTAAAAGTTCGGGTGAGTGCACGTCCTCTGCTTGTTGATAAGAGTCAATACCTATAGTTCTTAAATTGTTATACATATCAAATTTTTGCTTTAATAATTTTCCAACGACACCCATACCAAAAAATACAATTTCTTTTTCATTTGCTACCTTCAAAATTCCACAAACTTTTTTTAATGCAATATCAATTTGCCACTGTTCCATAAATCAACGATTCCCTTCATGATTAAATGAGTATTTACTTTATATTAGCTATAAAATTTTTTTGCTACATGTACTACTTTATATTTATTTCTATTATGAATAAAGTATAAAGATAGCAACCGTTCGGCTAAAAATCCTATGTATCTATTTTGATAATAATCTTCTTTCTCTTGACAATATTGCTCTATTTTTCTCAAAATTGGAAATAACCATTCACAATAAGCATCAAAAATATCTTTTTTTGCAATCATCATATTATAAGGATAATAAAAAATATCTTTATAATGCCAAGCAGCAGTTTCATAATATTCGATATGCATATTTTTTAAAACTTTCATCATAACATTCCAATCTTCCGCCTTATGGTCTCTAATATATCCTTGTTCGATATCCGGAAAGCTTAAAATTGGTATACTTAATACAACATCAATATTGGCTACAGAAAGATATTTTAACTGCTCTTCTTCAATATCAAAATACCTGCGATAATGACAAACACCAACATATGGACACGTTACATTTTTCCAGATCCAATAAATAGCTGTCAATTCACAATATACAGGATTTTTATTTGAAATATTCATTCCTTTATCGTCTTGTATTTTTGCAATTTTTTTATCTGAAAAAGTTGATCCCACCTGTATTGGAATAATATATTTTTTAAATTCAGGTGGCACAGTGAGTGACTTGTCCATATGGTTTTTCACCACATATAATTCTATTTTTACTCCCGTCTCGTCTTGAAGCGATTTTTTTTTTGCTTTAATCCTTCGAATCTCATCATCAAAGCGTAAATAAGGTAATTGTCTTTTTGCACAAAAATCAATTAAATAATTTTCTCTCAAGTCACTCCAATTTTTAGATTCAAATGTTAATTGAATAATATTAAAAAAACCTAAATGCTTTACATGCATATAAATTTCATCATAATATTTCTCTAAAACCGCAATAAGTAAAATACTATTCTGGTTATATTTCACAAGATCCTTTATGTCATATACAGGGATACCATTGATATTATTTTGATTATCAGCCTTATCAGAAACTGCAAAGCATAGAATTTTCATATCATAAAACTCACTTTGCAAACAATTTACGACCATTGCAGCAATATTTCCAGCACCATAAACAATAATATTTTTTTGACTATGTAAAACATTGATTAAGTCTTCTGCATAATAAAACACTTTCTGCCTCCTCTTTACTCATTAAATAGAGAAAATTTTTTCTATAAAAACAGAGACAAAAATCCATATCTGCTTTTTTAAAGGATTCTATACAGAAGTGAAATTTTTGTCTCTATCGATTATTTGTAAAGTATTTAATTACAAAGCAAAAACTATACAGTCTTCAATGGAAATTCCATTTTCCTCTAATTTTAACTTGATTTCCGTATAATAATTACTTGCAACAATAATTTGAGCACCTTGTTTCTTTAAATCAGCAAGATCTCTTGCACCGACTATTTTTCGTCCTTTAAATTCTTTCCCCCATGTGTTAGTATCTGAATTGCAATAACAAACAATTTCTGCATCTAATGCTTCGATTTGTTTGGTAACAGCTTCTGCTGTTGCCCCTGTACCATAGATAACATATCTCTTCCCTGTTTCCAAGATAAGGTTATTATCTATAAAATTTGCATCAACAAGGTCAATAATTTTATTTTCGTCCCACAAAGCTAAAATATCACCCAAACTACTACTATTTGCAATGCGATCAAACCCAATATTTTTAAATGAAGAAGCGTTTCTGCTAAAAAGAGCTATATCTGCATTTTCAATTTCCATAGAATTTTTAATAAACCTATTTTGTTCACGATAAACTTTATGCCAATGCATCGTTCCCGGATTAAGAACTAAGCTCAGAATGTTACTTTTAAAATTCTCATCGAGTATAATTTTTTCATCCAGCAATAAAACAAAGTCTTGAATACTTGCAAATGAAAGCGCTTTATTAATAATTTCACCATATTTCATACTCTTTATAGAAAAAACACATAACTCACATTTAAATTTATCTTTAAGTTCTAAAATTTTTGAAACTATGTTCTCTTCAGCAGCTATAATGATTTTATTAAGTTGTTCACTATTTTGAATTAAATTATCCAATGAGCCATTCTTATATAAGATAATACCGTCAATCCCCTTAGGTCGAATAACATTATTTGCCTCATCAAAGCGGTCCGAAAAATCATCCCAATATTTTGCTTCTCGAATTTCTTTTAATGCACTATCATCTTTAATCGCTTTTCCTTTTTTATCAAATTTAATAATATGATATTTCCCTTTTTTTATTTTTGGACTTTCTAAATTTTTAAGTTTATTATATATGGATTCTGAAATATCATCAATTTCATCATTTGCATCTCTCGTAAATGGTGCAAGTGCAATCCCACAAAATTCGCACCAGTTATATTGTTTAAATTCTTCTGGTTCCTTTTTCCACCATCCAGGCTCAATCGGGATGCCTCCCGGTCCATCAAATAAAATATCCATCGCAGCTGCTATTTCACAAAAAAATGCGCCCTTCGGTGTAATAGATGCACTCCAATTTTGTTGTGCCCAACAATTATCGCGAATTTCAGTCCATGCAGCATCATCTATTCCCATATCTTTTCTACTAAATAAAATAGGCGAATGATACATAACGTGTGAATGATCGTTTAAAACTTGTATTCTAAATACATCCTGAATCAATTCAAAATGTTGATAATATGTCGGCACCAAAGCGGACCAAAGACCAGCACCATAAACAGCATTTTTATCTTTTCCATATACATTTTTATGTATTTTTCGATTCTCAATTTCTTGTTGGTGTATCTTTTTTATAAAATCCTCTGATGGCTTTATAAAATTATTTTTAGTTTTTTTGTATTTAATTTGATCATGTAAATAATGGACAAATCGATCAAATTCGGGATGTAACGTTGGTTCGCCTCCCATAATTCCAATCGTCCCTTTAAAGTCTTTTAAAGAATCTACAGCTCTCTTATATGTATCCCAATCCATAAAAAAATTCTTTTTATGATGACCACAAAACCTTGTGCAATTTGAACATTCATGAACACATGCATTGGTCAATTCAATTTGAATAATCTGCATATCACGTGGTGAACGCATAATTTCTCCCCCTTATTTTTTCAAAAATAATTTTTCTTCTATATAGTGTTTATATTATCTTTACCTATCTAGCAACTGACTTTTCTCAAACGAAAGACACTTTATCACTATTATCTAAAGCACATTGAAATAAAACTTCTTCCAATGACACGATAGGGCAAAGTAATTTTTTTGTTAAAAAGATTTTTATTTCATCAAACGAACTCGTAACTGTAACAATAATAACATCTACGTTTTCTAATTCATCATTTAAGGAATGTACTATGATACCATTTAAATTTACAAAATTTGATCTATCCACGACATATTTCACATAAACCTTAGCATTACTTAGGTCTTCATAAAGGATCTCACCTGCATATCCCATGCCATAAATGGCAACACTACGAAAACCCCGCTTCAAAAAATAAGACTCTATGGATATATTCTTATTTTTCAAAGAAAGCCATATATAAAACCAAAACCGTTTGTTAAATGCTTCAATATTTTCTAGACTTCGTTTTTCTCGATAATACAAAGAATTGGCAAATTCTTTTGCGATTTCATCTGTGAGCTGAATATCTGAAAAATTAAATTTTTGTTGATCATTATTTATCTGAAAATCGATTTGTACTAACCTATTTTCAATATTCCGCTCGGTTTCACCACTTCCATCATTTCCTATATTTCGTGATAAGGATTTGAGGGGGAAAACCGTATTCATTTTTAGTCTAAGCTGCGAACATGAGTATATATAATCCCAATACATATATTGATTGCCCTTCATAATATCTCTTTTAATAGCTAATTCAAACAGTGGCATATAAAGTTTCGCATCATAAAAATCAATTTCCAATAAATGCTCTCGTTTTCTATCCCAATCTACCATTTCCCATCGATCTTTCCAAACACCCCACCCCCATGGCATAAAAGATCTTGTAATGAACGAATCATATTCTCCCTGTTCAATCTCCAGTTTATATGGATTATATGATACTATATTCCATATTTTAAGATTGAATTTATAGAAATCTAATGCCATATTCATAAAGTTGAGAAAGTTTTTACTCGTTATAATATCATCTTCAATAATAATGATTTTAGTATATTCTTTAAAAACTTGATCAATTGCGCTACAGATGGAATCATTGCATTGTAAATGTTTTTCTCTTTCAATAATATGACATGTTTTAAATTTATTTATATATTGTTTTAATGATTTTCTAACTAAATTAACAGATTGAATTTCATCATTATCTTTTTCGCAGTTAGGGGCATTTGAAAAAATATATACATCCGTTGCCTTTGCTAAAAAATTATTAGCTAATGCGTCCAATGTTTGTTTTGTATGACCCCATCTTTTATATGTTAATACAATCACTGGCGCCAATTCCATAACATCTAATCCTTCCCATATTCGTATCATCCGGCATAGGTGACCATGTATTTTTTATATGAAATTCTATACTAGAGAACAGCACTCTTAAACTAAAAAATCACACTTATCGCAGAAGAACGGTCTATACCTACATTTGCTTTTGAATATAAAAGCTGGGAATCGTATATGACATCAATAATTGATACAATTGGACACTGAAATTTTTTATTTAAATCCGCTTTTATGTCATAAAAGCCTTTAATGACAGTAACAACAATCATATCAACAGGATCAAGATCATCTTCAATTTTTTTTACTGTTATAGCTTGATAATCGACCTTTCCATCTCGATCTATTGCATATTTCACCATATTTTTATCATATTTCATCAAATCTTCATATAAAATATTCCCCCCACGACCCATGCCATAAATTGCTAGTGTATGTATATTATTTTGTTGAAAATAATCAAAAATTGCCGTAGCGTGTTGGTTTGTTAACCTGATCCATTGGTAGAATAATTCATAATAATAAGCATTGTTAAGAGTTATTGTATCTCTTAATTGCGCATAACAAAATAAGTCCACTTGATTTTCAATTTCTTTATTGCTGTAACAATCTTTTATTCTTTTATTAGAAAAAATAAATTTTCGTTTTCCATAAGTAATATCAAATTTAATTTTTTGCATTGCTGTACTTAAAATGCAATTTTCTCCACTTCCGTCATTTCCAATGTTACAACTCATCATATTAACAGGAAAAACAGTATATTTTTTTAGGCGAAGTTTTGTTATAGAGAAAGTATAATCCCAATATAGTGAGTTTACTTTGCCATAAAGTACTTCATGTCTTATTAATGTATCAAACGCTTTTGCATATTGTCTCATTTGTGGCAAGTCAATTTCTAGTAAATTTTCCCTTTTTCTGTCCCAATCAACTGTTTTCCATCGATCTTTCCAAGTTGCCCATCCCCACGGCATGAAAGTATAACTTAAAAAGCTATCAAATTTAAAGTTTTTTTCATTTTCCATAGGATTACATGCCACAATATCCCATATATCTTTATCCATTTGATAATATTCCAAGGCTTGATTCATAAAGTCCAAAAAAGATCTGCATGTCACAATATCTTCTTCTAATATAATTGCCTTACCACACTCATTAATAACCGAATCAATACTATTACAAATTGATTCATTCGCCCCTAAATGCTTCGTTCTTTCTATAATTTTTAAATTTTTAAATTTACCCTGATAATTTTTTATTAAAGATCTTACATTTTTAACTGCTTTATTTTCTTCAACGATCATATCCTGTTTTTTTTGATCTATACCCTCAAATTCACTTCTGGGGGCATTTGAAAAAATAAATACATTTGAGTCTTTTGCTAAAAAATTACACGCCAACGCATCTAATGTAGCCTTAGCGTGTTTTTCTCTTTTGTAAACAATAACAACAACGGGAGCAAGTTCCATATTAAAAGCCTCCCCCTGTAGAGTGTAAAAACTCAGCAAAAGATTGAAGATTTTGATCTTTCTCAGATAATATGATCTTGTTATTCACCCAATCCAACGGCCACTTAATTGCTAGATCTTGATCATTCCACATAATTCCATCATCATATTCACTATAAAATTTTTCAGAACACTTGTATGAAACAATTGAATTTTCTAAGACCAAATATCCGTGACCAAAACCTTCTGGGACATAGATTTCTTTTTTATTATCTCCTGAAAGTTCAAACCCACACCATTCTTTAAATGTAGGAGAATTTTTTCGCAAATCAATAATAATGTCATATATTCTCCCAGATATACACCTTACCAACTTTGCCTGTTGTTTTGTATGTTGAAAATGTATGGCCCGAATAACACCTTTCACTGAAATTGTATAAAAAACTTCTTGCAATTTATGCGAAATATTATTTTGTTCAAAAACTTCTTTTGAATAATCTTTTATAAAGGATCCCCTTTCATCCAAAGCGACAAAGGGATCAATTCTATAGGCTCCATCCAATTTCAACTTTTCAAAAGAAAACTTTTGTATCATCCAATTCAACTCCTTGTTAAATTTTTAGCATCTAAAAATAACTTTATTTGTTCTGATATACATGGTAGAATATTTTCTCCATTAGAATGAACTTTATACAATTCAATGGTTTTTTTCATTGCTTCTTCAATATTCCAAACGGGGTGCCACTGAAATGTGTTTTTCATCTTTGAACAATCTAATTTCAAGAAACCTGCTTCGTGAGGTCCTTTCATCGATTTACTTTCCCAACGTTGCCCCTCTCCCCAAATTCGGCAAAACAAATCCACTAAACATTTTGTCGTAACACAATCCTTTTCATCAGGGCCTATATTGTATGCACCTGAAACTGTCTTATTATAAAATTGTTTTTCTGCAATCATTAAATAAGCAAAAATGGGATCTAATACATGTTGATATGGTCGTATTGAAGCCGCGTTTCTAACTTCTATATTTGATTTTAAAAGAGCAGCCCTTACACAATCAGGTATAATTCTATTGGCAGAAAAATCGCCTCCACCAATTACGTTACCGGCTCGAACCGTCGAAATGGCAATATCGCGACTCTGAAAAAATGATTTTCGAAAACTATCTGTAACTAATTCAGAACAGGATTTAGAATTGGAATATGGATCATAACCATTTAATTCATCAATTTCTCGATATCCCCAATCCCATTCCTTATTATTATAAACTTTATCTGTTGTTATGTTTATAAATGATTTTATACTATCTGTATTTCTAACTGCTTCTAAAATATAAGCAGTTCCCATCACATTTGTTTCATATGTATAAGTTGGATTGTCATAAGAATCAATGACTAACGGCTGCGCTGCCATGTGTATCACGATTTCAGGCTGAAACGATGCTACGCTTTGCTTTAATCTGCTAAAATCTCTGATATCACCAATAATAGATTGCATTCTGTTATTAAGATCCAAAGCATCAAACAAAGAAGGTTTAATTGGCGATAATGCATAACCGGTCAGATTTGCCCCCAATTGCAATAAAACTTGGCACATCCATGCACCTTTAAAGCCAGTATGTCCGGTAATAAACACTTTTTTCCCGTTGTAAAAATTGTTCATTTCCAATTCCTCCATGGTGCGTTACCTGTTTGCCAAATGGTCTCTAAATGGCTTTTATCTCGTTGCGTATCCATACACTGCCAAAACCCCGTATGCTTATACGCCATCAATTCTCCTGCTTCAGCAATTTTCTCTAAAGGTTCTTGCTCAAAAACTGTTTGATCATCTTTTATATAAGCAAAAACATCAGGATTTAAAACCATAAACCCCCCATTAATCCATCCCGTATCATGTTTGCTTTTTTCTCGAAATGCATGCACCTTATTATTGATAATATCCAATCCACCAAATCGACCCTCAGGTTGTATTGTTGTCAGCGTTACCATCTTTTTATGTGTTTGGTGAAACTCAAGCAATTCTTTGACATCAACATTACTCACTCCATCGCCATAGGTCAGCATAAAAGTTTCATTTCCAATATACTTAGCAATTTGCTTAATTCGCCCCCCGGTCATTGTATTTAAGCCTGTTTCTACCAAAGTAACTTTCCATTTTTCAGCAAAACTATTATGTATTTCCATTTGATTATTTGCCAAATCAAAAGTAATATCAGCAGAATATAAAAAATAATTAGAAAAAAATTCTTTAATGACATATGATTTATAACCTAAACAAATTATAAAATCATCATAACCAAAACCCGAATAATATTTCATGATATGCCATAAAATTGGTTTTTCACCTATTTCAATCATAGGTTTTGGTTTCAAATGACTTTCCTCTGAAATTCTAGTTCCAAATCCCCCTGCCAAAATAACTACTTTCATTGTGTATTTACCTCCCTGTTTGCTCCAAATAGTCAAAAATTTCATTTATGACATCTTCAAGATGGCACATAGTCGTCCACCCCAGTTTTCTCAACTTTGCGGACGACACAAATAAAGGAATCACACTCGTAATCTGCGCCTTCGTGACCAAAGGAATATCTATAATCACTTTTTTATGATATCTTTTTAAGTAAATTTCTTTAACTTTGAAAGCAACCTCTCGAATACTATATGTTATTTCTCCGCTTACATTATAAATATCTAAATTTCGTTTAGTGTTAGCATTTAAAATGATGTCGACAGCAGAAACAACATCTTTGATTGCGATAAAATCGCGCAATGGCAGACCATTTGATTTTAATATAATTTCCCCCGTATGATAAATAGTTCTACAAAAATCATTAACAACAAGATACCACTTGTCCACACCTATAGGTAATCCAATTCCATTTGTCAATCTAATAATATCAACTTTGGTTTTCGCCCCATTCGATAATTGTTCTAAATATTTTTCGGCAAAATAATGTGTCATCCCATAATCACTAATCGGTTGAGGTTTCGTATTTTCATCAATTTCACCATTCGTTTTTCCATAAATATGAAAAGTTGAAAAATATATAAACCGCTCTACATTATTTGTAACAGCATCTAAATACAATTGTCTTGTTCCATATGTATTTACCAGTAATGCTTCCTTACCATACTCCCTCACAAGCCTTTCATCTAAATTTGCAGTGTGAATTACTATGTCCATTCCTGCACATATATGATGAATTGTTTTTTCATCAGCTAAATCCATGGTTAAAGCCCCTGGTAATGAGCTTTGTTGTCTGGATGTAAAGTAAACTTCATATTGTAAACTCTTGAAAAAATTTACTAAATAACGACCAATATATCCGTTTCCACCTGTTATTAAAATCCTTTTCATCTTTTACACCTCAAGTTTTTTCAAACTCATTACATATTCCTGAATTTTTTGCCCCGCATTGCTCCGCTGGTCTGCTTGAAACAATTGCTTAAATAACAATATTTGCTGCATGCTGCTCTCAGAAGTTTGGTTCTGAAAAAAATCGAAGCACATTGAAAGATCTCTTAAATAATTTTCTTCTAAAATCACATCGCTGATTTCCATATTACTGTATTGTTGTGAATTAATTTCTCTAATTACTGTCTGAATTTCATCATATGCTAAAGCAATTTCAGTTTCTTCTATGCTAAATTCTACTGTATTTATCTGTAATAAAAATATTTTGTGACTTTTAAGAACCAATGCATAAATTAAATTTCCATCATACTGTCTTGCAAAAAAACAACATTGATAAGATATTGTCTCCATTTGACTCATATTTCCATTAGTAATTTCAAGTAAAATAGCATTAGCATTCCATGTTGGAAATATGAGCATATATTTTCCAGCGTGAATAATCGATGTAAATACATCTTGATTTTTTTGACTAATAACACACCCCAAAAATCGATCTGTATTATATTCTTCTACATTACCTGTTTCATAATTCCATTTTATAATTAAACTAGATTTCTTCAATGTCAACCAATAATCTATACCATCAAATTCCATTCCAAAATAACGATTCCGATTATTCCCAACAAAATTAACCTTAGTTCGACCAGTATCCATATTAAATTCCAAAACAATATTTTTTTGATGAAATGGTAATAATAAAATATTTCCTCTAATGCATATATTTCCTCTATAACCAAATAAAGTATCTTTTGAACTTACTATATATTTTTTGATCTTATCAAAAGCATCTGTGTAGTATCGGTACTCTCCCGTTTCAGTATCATATCTTATAATAGCTGGATATCCGCCTAAAATAAAAACATAAGTTTTATAAGTTATAATGTTTTCGAATTTCGGAACCTCACAAAATCTGTTTTTTGTATTAATTGTATCTAATTTTATTTTTTTAAAGCAATCATATTCTATATCATATTCTATAATTTCATTTTTATAAACAGAAAACATCAGTAATTTATTTTTAATCTTGGTTAATGTTAAAAATTGATTTACGTTACTAATTTTCCCCCCCGGAATTATTTTTATACATTCTACTTTTTTGTTTTTTAAATTGAATTTACATATTCCCGTAAAAAAATTAACGGGAAACCAAATACAATCTTCATCAAATGCAAATCCTGTAAAAAAAGGGGATCCATTTTTTTTAATCAATGGTTTATTGACAAGCTTCATATCTTGTATCATTATTGGCTTTCCTGTAACACCATACATCCAAACCAACGAACTCCAATCCCCATAATATGCATCTGACCAAGAAATTGCTCTATGTAAATCCACGGAATCATCATATATCCCCCACCCCGCAGACTTATATTCCCGCTCTATATTTGCATACTCATGGAATATTTCTGGGTGCATAGATTGCATTGTCGCTTTAATCAAAGGATGCGGCCTCCACCAGAGAACGACATCTTTTCTGGTTTTAAATACAGAGAAAACCTGTCGCAATTTTTTATTAGCCGCATTTGGATTTTCTAACATTGCAGCTAAACTAGTATTATAAAGAATTACTTTTTTCCCTTGCATCAATTCTTGCCATTTTTTTTGCAAAACAAAATCTGTACGACTTGAATTTAAGACTTTATCAATTTTAGGCGACCCAAAAGCTAAAAATTTATGTTCAGGGGGACTGCCACCTGGATAAGCTAATTCATATTGCTTTTTTACTTCTTCCGATTCGACAATAACCTTATCTGCATTTATAACAGCTGCGACTTGACAAAAATGCGGCTCAATTTTACCACCTGAAACAAAATAAGGAACATACACGAGCATATCTGTATGTTTCTTCAATTCACTCGAATAATATTTAGGATCTACCGACGTTACTCGATTATATTCATCATATGGATTATGTATATAAATTACATCGGGTTTCCGTTTGGCAATATCATATTGATGAAAATCAATAACCGGCACATATTCAGGAAAAAGATCTGCTTCGCAATGCCACGCTGCTGGTGACCCATCTGGATTTCGATCACAATAAGGAATCGGCATAATATAGGCATCACACTTTGAATCATCTTTTGCAGCCAACCAGATGCTCTCTAAGCTATCCCACATGGATGCTTTATATGGTAAAAATAGAATTTCTAATTTAACTTCTTTTTCTTTGGTTATATCTGTAAGGATTGTATCCAGACCTGTATAAATTTCAGGAATTTGATGAGCTAAATCAAGACCTTTTTCTATTTTACCTAATGATAAAAAGGCTTGGTCATAAAACCTTTGGTAGTATGCAAACCTTGTTTCTGATAAGCCGAACCGAAGTGACTCTCGCAACGTTTTCATCGCAAGCAAACAATCCTGCAGTACGTGCAGAGCATTTCGAGGCTCTGCTGTTTGAATGTATTGCACGCCATCCCATATGGCAGGAATCATATCCATAATCTGTTTTTGTACAATTTTCCTCATATTTTAACCGCCTCTATGTTTGTATCTTCTCCTAAACCATAAATTATAGTGATCGAATTTCAATTTAAAGTTCACGGGCATGCTTATATTATATCGTAAAAATCCACGAAAAGCTTAAATTGTTTTAGCTCTTCCGAATTTATAAGATCTGTAAAATCACAAAGATAAAGCGAGTGCACTATCTATCCACGATCGCATTCGCTTTATTATTTATTTTATTGTTCAAAACATCTAAAGTTGAATTTATGTCAGTCCTAAATTGAACAACGAGCCTCACTCCACTTTTTAAATTGAATTGCTTTCTGATTATCTGGATTTTCTTCAATTACTTTTGAAAACCAGGCTACTGCCTCTTTATATTGACCTAATTTATAAGCACAATACCCCATATCTTCGTAGCATTCAAGAAAATCAGCTGCCGTCAACCTTATATAAACTTTCTTGTATAAAGTGAACGCTCTAACATAATCTTGGGTTTCTTCTAAAAATTTTGCTGTTTTCAACGTATATTCCGTAGAAAAGTCCTCTGATATTTCTAAATAAGTATCCATAACCGATGTATCAATTAACGATAATTCATTTAATATTTCTAAATAATATTTGAAATATTCATCGCCTAATCGTATTCCTCGTTGATAAAATCTTCTCACAATATGCACATAAGAATCTGATAAAGTATTTTCAGCCTCTGTAATTAAAAATTGATTATTTTGTGCAATCATCATCGCAGCAGCCAATCGGCTGTTTAAGATAATCGATTGTGCACTTTGAATATAGAGATTTTTATACTGCCACATAAAAGCTTCTTTATCAGCAAACTCTTCCACTAAAATGTTGCTGTAATAATTAAAAACCTGCGAATTGAGACTAAGTACTAAATGATCCGCAATAAATTTTATATCTTTATGAGTTCTTGCGTAAATTTTGTCAAATAAATCTATAATTTTAGCTGCATCATTATCAGCAATCAATGGATACATTTGACCAAAAGTTTCAACATTATACTTGTCAAGCATTAGTGATTCTGCATAATAGGCGACAGCTTCATCATATTGATTTTTCAAAGAATAAATTTCGCCTAAACAAAAATAAACATGGTGCAATTTAACATAAAAAGAATCTGCCTCGGCTGTATTTAAGCTTTTCTGTTCATAAATAGAAAGAGCCTGTAAAAAATACTGTAACGCCGTTTCGTATTCTTTTTCGCCCCATGCATATCTTCCATATTCAGCATAAAAATCAGGAAGAGCTGGAAAAGCCTTTATAGCACGCTCTATTTCCTCTCTAATTTCACGTGGCGCACTCTGACTGCAAATTAAAGAATCAATAACTTTATTATAAACAATACTTTCGCTGCCGAGAGATGAAAAATGAGATTTTATATGCAGGCGCCCGTATTTTATTGCTTTTTCATAATCACCGAGTCCATGATAACAATCACACAAGTAACGATAATATTTAACTTGCTCCCCTTGTATTGCAATTTCATGAAGAATCATCTTTAAATTTCGTTTTAGTTTTTCTGCAATAATTGTAGAAGAATATCCTGTATGATAAACTTGAAGAATATTCTGCTCTGCAATAAAAATATGAATTGTTTTATCTAAATTAACAAGTTCTTCGTGTATAGCATTTTTATATTTAAGATTTGGTCGATTGCGAAAAATACGAACGGTTACAAATGAAGATAATTCTTTATCCGCTTCATCTTTATCAATATTAATAATTCGAACCGCAACTGCATCAAAATTCTTATTTGCATAAATTTTTTTCATATAAAGTTCAAAAGATTGACGTGCTTCATCCGATAAATATTCATCGGCATCCAAAAATATAATCCACTCACCCTGTGCCTGATCAATTGCATAATTTTTAGCAGCAGCAAAATCATTCTGCCACTCATAGTTATATACCACAGCACCGTAGTTGGATGCTATTGTCGCTGTTTGATCGGTAGAACCCGTATCTACTACTATTATCTCATGAACGATCCCTTTGAGGCTCTCTAAACAAACACCAATGTTTTGTTCTTCGTTTTTGGTAATAACACAAGCCGAAATTTTCATGTAACCGCTCCTCATTTGACCAGACTCAATAAATTTTGCTTACTCCAAAGAATCAACGTATCAAGATCTTTGTTGTCACAACCTAATGTACGAGCTTGGAGAAAATATTGATTTGCTAATTTATAGTTTTGTATTTTATAGCAACAATATGCCAGATCATATACAATATCTTTTTTATTTTCAATATACGGTAACAATAAAATTTGCTGATAGAGCTGCGCGCCAAACGAAAAATAGCCATGATCTTTTAAAAGTCCGGCAATGGTTAAAATTTTTCGCCAGTCAAAATCAAGAACATACGGAGAATATTTAAGCAATATCGTTTCGTTATTCGCTTGAAGTAAATACAAAAACACATTCTGATATGCTGTGAAATCATTTAAGACAAAAGGATCGGCGTTTTTTTGATAAAACCGTAGCAAAATATTCTTATACGTATAAGGTATATAAGACAGGAATGGTTCTACCTGCGTAAAATCATCCAATAAAATCGCAGTACCGGTAACAATTGGCAAATCAAGCTGCAATTTTTCGACCGCTGCCGCCTGAACATTTTTATAATTCCCTATCGATTCTAAGGATAAAATATCCACCTTTTTTTCTTTTAAAAGCCTATTATGAGCCTGCATATAATAAGCTAAAACTTTCCCTCGTTGTAAATTACTAATATTTACAATTAAAAATTCCAAATCTTCTTTATTGCCCTTATCATATAAAGAATTTAAATAGGCAGCACAGTAGACGGGATCCTCGGAACAAATCAGATGATACAATGGATTAAATGCCGTCGTATCATATTTATTTATTTCCAGTATTTTTTGATAATATTCTATGGCTTGATTATAATCATTTTTCTGCTCATAAATTCTTCCTAAAGCCAAATAAGTATGTGTCACTTGTTGCAAAAAGATACTTTCTTCGTCGTCATGATAATTTTCTGCTAGCTGCAAAGCTTGTTTGAAAAAACATTCTGCTTTATCATATTGACCCCATCTAAAAAACAGCAATGCATATTCTGCGTACAGATCAGGCAGGCGAGGAAAAACCGCTATCGCTTTTTGAAGGATTTTTTCCTGGTGGGAAAAATCAGCCTGTTGAATTTGAAGTACACTTACTATAATACGATATGATCGGCTGGCATGAGATCCGATGATTTGTATACCCGCTTCGATATCCATTCGTGCATAACTACAGGCTTTCTCATAGTTTTCCATGCAAAAATATATATCAGCGAGTGATCCATACAAGGTAGTATTATGTGGATTTTCTTTTAATTTTTCTAATAAAAATTTTAATTCTATTTCCATTTTATTATGGAGGTCCTTATTCCGCGATTTATTATCCATAATATGATAGTGTTATTTTCACAATAAAAGAATTTAACCTTAACATAAACACATTCTCCTTTACATAAAATCAGAATCTATCGAGAATGATCTTTCAACAAAAAACATTCACTCCATTTTTTTAACTGCAAAATTTTTTGATTGTCAGGATTTTTTTCCAATACGTTACCAAAATATGTTATAGCTTCTGCATATAGACCTAATTTGTAAGAACAATAACCGATACCTTCATAATATTTTAAAGGATTGTCCAGCGAAAGTCTTAGTCCCACTTGTCTATATAGACTTAATGCCTTACTATATTTTTTATTTTCTTCCAATTTTTTTGTTATTTGCAAAATATTTTCATTAGAAAAGTCCTCTGCGATTTCTACATAATGATCTATAGATGACGAATGAATCAATAAAAGTTCATTCAGTATCGTTTTATAGGCAAAAAATAGTTCATCGTTTAACTTTAATGTTTCATCATAAAACCGTAACACAACAGCTTTGAAAGCTTCATTTAAAGACTTTATATTTTTTTCATCCATGAATTGTTTATTGTTTTGTGCAATGCTCGCTAGCGCCAACATATGGTTATTTTGCATCATTGATTCCAAACTTTGCTTGTAAAGTTTCTGATAATTTTCTAACCCCAGCATTTGATATTCCCATAAAAAGTCAACTTCAAGAGAAAAATCATGCGTCAAAATATTGCTATAATAAGCAAATATCTTATTTTTTGGGCAGTTCGACAAGTTCTCTATAATAAATTTTATATCTTTTTCTGTACGTTCATAGATCCCATTCAAAAGAGAAATAACTTCAATCGGATCTGTATTCATCAACAAACGATACACTCGTTGGAATATATCTGCATTATACTTATAACGCAACAATGATTTGCAATAATAGGTTAAAGCCTGCTCATTCTGATTTTTTAAAAAGTAAATTTCTCCCATAAAAAAATAAACCGCTGTCAAATGCCCGTCAAACGAATTTACTTGATAAGAACCCTTACTTTCTTGTTCATTTAGCGAAATTGCTTTTAAAAAATATTGAAGCGCCATTTCATAATTTTTCTGTAACCAGGCAAATCTTCCATAAGCGCAGTAAAATTCAGGAGCACGCGGAAAAATTCGAATAGCACGCTGAATTTCTGCTTTAATTTCATTTGGCTCTGCTTCACTTTTGATCAATGCATCAATGACCTTATCATAAACTGTCTGTTCCGCCCCCAAAGAGGATAATTTGGCATCAATATGAAGCCGCCCGTATTTTATCGCATTGGCATAATCATCCAACCCATGATAGCAATCACATAAATAACGATACTGGATCGGTTTTTCTCCTTCCGCTTCGATTTCTTTTAACAAAATATCTAAATTTCGTTGCATTTTTCCTCTAGCAATACTTGTTGAATAGCCCGTATGATAAACCTTAATATCATTTTCCATCATAAAAATATGGACATTCCCTTTGGTGTTATAAAGTTCTTCGTGAATCGCATGTTTGTAACGTAAATTTAAACGATTACGGAAAATACGTATATTAACAAAAGATGAAATTTCTGTATCTTCTTTATCTATATCAATATTAACGATACGAACGCCAATGGCATCACATTTTTTGTTATTATGTACTGCTTTTAGATAAATTTTTAGATTTTCAATTGATTCACTAGAAAAGTACTCATCGGCATCAAGAAAAACAATCCAATCGCCACTTGCGTGCTGCAATGCATAATTTTTAGCAGCAGCAAAATCTTGTTTCCATTCATACTTATAGATTTTCGCTCCATGCTGGCGAGCAATTTCAAGCGTTTGATCGGTAGACCCTGTATCCACTAAAATCATTTCTTGGACAAGTCCTTGAATTTTAGCAAAATACGATTCCATATTTTTTTCTTCATTTTTTGTTATTACACAAGCAGAAATTTTCATACTTTCACCCCTTGCGCTAGTTTATTGCCCAAAGCTTCATTACTCCAACTGAGAAATCCATCTATTTCATTATTGTTCATACCAATCAGTTTTGCTTCCTTAAAAAATTGAATTGCAAAATTATAGTCTTGCAATTTGTAATAGCAGTACCCTATGTCATAAAGAACTTCCATTTTTCCCGCTACTAAATCAAATGACAAGACATTTTTATAAAGCCCAACAGCTTCGAGATAATATCCGTTATTCTTTAATATTTTGGCAATGGCAATTCTTTTGATTAACGAAAAGTCCAAGGTTAAATTAACGTATTTCTGTAAAACAATGGAATTATTTGCATGAAATAACTGCAGTAAAAGTTCCTGATAGACATCAAATTCCGATGAAGATAAAATGGGTGCTGTTATTTGATAAAAACGTACTATAATTTTTTGATAATCGATCGATAAATATGGCAATAGAACTTCTATTTGCTGGTAGTCGTTTACAAATATGGCTGAAAGTACTGCAAAAAGCTGATCCGTCTGCAGTTGTTTAGCAGATAATAGTTGGATTTTCGAATAGTTTCCGGCAGCTATCAAAGCTAAAACATCGATGTTTCTTTCTTGTGCAAGTTTCTTGTAGGCTTGCATATAATACGCTAAAATTTTTCCCTGTTGTAATGGTTGGATATTGGCAATCAAAAATTCCAGATCCATTTTCTTTTTTTTATCATAAATTGAGTTTAAAAAAGCAATACAATAAATAGGATCTTCCTCACAAATCAATTGAAAAAGAGGCGAAAAAGCATTAATTAGATATTTATCAATTGCCAGTATTTTTTGATAGACTTCAATTGCCTTTGCATAATCATTTTTATATTCATAAATTTTTCCTAAAACCAAATATGTAAGTCCAATTTTACTGTGAAAAAGGCTGGTTTCCATATCATCATATACAGCATCTAGGGCAAAAGCTTTTTCAAAAAATTCTTCCGATTTATCATATTGACCCCGATTAAAAAAAAGCACACCGTATTCTGCATAAAAATCAGGTAAAAGCGGAAACGCCTTGATAGATTCCTGAATAACTGCTTCCTGATTGATAAAATCCGCCCCTTGACGCTGTAGAGAATTCAACAACACACGATATGATCTGCTAGCGTAAGAAATTTCCTTGCGACCTGTAGCTAGATCCTTCCTAGCGTACATTATGGCCTGATCATAATCTTCTATACCATAATATGCATCCGCTAAATAGCGATATAAATCGACATTGTTCGGGTCGTCTTCCAATTCCTTGTGCAATATTTTTAAATTGCGTTCGCATTTACTTCGTACCCGCCCACTCGAATAGCCGGTATGCAATAGCTCCAATTCAGAACGTTCAATTTTATACCAGCGATTTTTCCGTTTTTTATGCATTAAGTATTCATGGACTGTACCAGCAAAACAAATATCTGGATCACGGCGAAAAATTCTTGTTACAAAAAACTCATCAATCAATTTATTATCGTTATCAATATCGATATTGCTCATATGTGTGATAAAGCCATCACACAAGTTGCCATATTTTTCGATAAGATTGGGTACATTCCCTGCCGTATCGGCTGAAATATATTCATCCGCATCAAGAAAAATCACCCAATCGCCTTTTGCTCTATCCAATGCAAAATTTTTTGCAGCTGAAAAATCATTATCCCACGCATATTGATAAATTTCCGCGCCATATGTTTTGGCTAGTTCTACAGTATTATCAATTGAACCTGTATCAATAACTACAATCTGTTGTACAATTTTCTGCACACTTTCGAGACAAGTGCTAATATTAGCGGCTTCGTTTTTTACAATTACACAAGCTGAAATCTGCATAATGTCTATTCTCCTTTGTATAAATCAATACTTGAAAAAATTCTATTTTGCTAAAATATTTTCAACTATCTATTTAACATAATAAAACAGGAGAATGGCTGCACACCCATTCTCCTGTTTTATGTTCACTGTATACTCGATTACAAATTATTGTAATAAGCTGAGTACACCCTGACCTGATTGGTTCGCTTGAGCAAGCATTGCCTGTGAAGCTTGTTTCAATACATTGTTTTTCGTGTACTCAGTCATTTCTTTAGCCATATCTGCATCACGAATTGTAGATTCAGCATTTGTTACATTTTCACTGGACGTTGTTAAGTTCTGTGAAGTGTAATCCAAACGACTTTCAGCAGAACCGATTGTTGTTTGTTGTGTTAAAGCTTTTTGTAAAGCTTTATCAAGTACATCAATCGCTGCTGTCGCGCGAGACTGTGTTGTAACATCAAGATTGAACGTGGTAGTCGAAGACTGACCTTGGAGCCCCAGAGCTTTTGCCCCCATATCATTCAAGCCAACACTAATAGTCTGATTTGCTTTCGTACCAACCTGTAATTGGATGCTATGATCTTTCGATAAATCATGGGCTGTAATAGCTTCCGTGAAATTATCCAATACTTTGTTTACGTCTTTTTTAGCGTTACCATCTTTATCCGTAACGTTAATTGTAAAACCTGCTAGTGAATGAGAAACACCAGCTGTTGTAGTACCAATTGTAAGAACATTCTGACCATCCGTTGAATGAACCGTATAGCCCTGTCCATCTTTATTTGATGTACCAGCACCAGTACCAACAACACTGGTAGCCGATGTACTGACAGACAGCCCAGTCGCTTTACCTATAATATCGCTTATTTTAGTACCTGAACTTCCGTCTGTGATCTTCATGGATGTCGTAATAGTTTTACCATTCACAACATAAGAAATGGAAACACTGTCCCCACTGACAATCCCCAAACCGTTGCCATCACGGTTTGTCAAACTAGCAAGAGTACTAGATCCTGTTGTTGCTGTACCTAAAGATTCATTAGTAAAAGCTGATTTTGTAGCTGAAGTTGCACTGCTTGCAGAACCATCAACCAGATACTTACCATTAAATGTAACGTTTGAATTATCATTGATCTGGTCAATGGATTGGTTCATTTCAGACTGAATTGCTGCCAAATCACTATCTGTATTGGTACCATTGGCTGCATTTAAAACCTTCTGTTTTAACGTTTTGATGATTTCTACTGTGGAACTTACAGCACCTTCAGCTGTTTTGAGCATTGCGGAACCATTTTGTGTATTCTGATTCGCCTGATCCAAAGACTTAATCTGAACTCTCATTCTTTCAGAAATCTGATAACCTGAAGCATCATCAGCTGCACTGTTGATTTTCATACCTGAAGAAACTTTCTTCAAACTTTTCTGAAGAGCTGTACTATTCGTGTTCATGATGTTTAATGTACTTAATGCCGATAAGTTATTTTTAACTACTAATGCCATTTTATTTTCCTCCTTGATTTTAAAAACTTACAAGTTTAAGCATCCTACCTAAACTTGTAAAGTATACAGCAGTTTCTCTGTCGATCGTCCAGTTACTTCTGCTGTTTAACTTTCTTATTATATATATCGTAAAGAATAAGGATACCTTAAGTGTTTTTTTAATCTTTTTTTTATTTTTTTAAAATTTTTGATCCCAGCGAAAGCTTTGATTCGTATATCCTAGTGATTCATAGGCTTGGCTAACATCTCGATTCATTTTTGTTTTGTTAAGCCAGATATGCGTTTTCTGCAGTAAGACTTTATTCACACGGATAATTTCCTTTAATAAAGTCTGCCCTAGCGTTGATTGAATAAAAGTTTGATCCAAATTCTTCTTAATTTTCCCTTCAAAAAAGTCTCGCTGCCGGAGTAAATCCAAAAAGACATCTGTATCATTTTGATCCAAAAATTTATCCATTTCCTTGCTGAGCGTAGCAAATTGCTGCCACGCTTCCTTAGCTTGATCTGCTGATTTAGGCTTGCACATGTTCCATATCACCACCAGCTTTATTGGCTTTATCTATTTTGATAATTTCATGCCAAGTATTACGGAATTCTGTGATTAAACTTTTGGCTTCTTCAAGTTTTGTCGTATCATTTTTCAAATTTCCCTCAACTAAACAGCGACGTATATAATCATAAATTGCCAACCAGTCCTGTGAAAAATCATAGTCCATTTTTAGTGTAACCATAAATTCCGTAATGATTTTTTGAGCTTTAAGGCAGCTTGTATTAGCCTTTTCATAATTTTCCGTCTGCAAATATTTAATCGCTTCGCCCGTAAATTTAATAGCCCCATTATATAACATAAGCGTAAGTTCTGCTGGCGCCGCCGTCATTACTTGTTGAGTCCGATAGGTTTCTGCAGTACGTGCTGCATTATTATACATTATTTATTTCTCCTTTTCCTAACTGCCAAGATAACTCGTAACAGATGTCAATGAACTTGTTAATTTCCCCACCGCACTTTCCATATCATTATATTTCTTATAATAATAATCTTCTTTTGCCTGTAAAACTTTGAGAAGTGCCGTAAGATTGGTATTCATATCCGTAATTTGTTTTCCTAAAACACTGGTATCACTCGTACTCGCCGATATACCGGCCTCTGCTGATATGTTCTTAAGATCAACAGCCAATAAGTTAGATAAGCGAGTCGCAACACCTTGGCTTCCTGTATCTGTTGTACTGGTATTGGTATTATCACTAGCAAAAATTTTATTCACCACATCCGGATCAGCTGCAATTGCTGTTTTTAACTTATCCGTATCGAGCGTAATATGTCCGTAGGTTGTCCAGTCACCTACATTAAGTCCAATGCTGGCTGCGGTTACATAATTTCCATTAAGGCTGGTCACCGGCATTGCGAGCGAGTTGCGCAGATCATCCACTGTTTTGGAAATCATTGTATCATTGCGTAAAATTCCGGTTTTCGCCTTTGTTTCCCACGCGGTAATTTGATCAGCGGTCATCGCCGATTTTTGATCGACCGTTAAAGCACCATAAGAAGAACTTTTCGTTGCATGCAGCTGCGCTGTCATTTTATCCAGCAGTGTATTGTAGTTGTCAACAAAAGCCTGCACAGATTTCACCAGAGTATCTGAATCTGTAGATACTCCTACCGTAGTCGACGTGTAGGTTGTCGTGCCGGACGTTGTCGTTGATGCACTTACCTTATTAGCCGTATAAGTCACACCAGCCACTGTAATTTCATTTGAATCACCACTATAGCTATGACCATCCACCGTAATAGCTGAAGCAACACCAGCAATCGTACCAGCTGCTAGAGAAGTTGTAGTGGCAGCCGTAGTTGTCTGAGTTGAGCTGTCATACGACCCTAAGTTCAAATTTGTCAATAACTGATTTGTATACGTTGTTTCATTTGTACTATCTGTATTCGCTGTAATTTTTATTATATTGGAAGTGCCTGCTTCTTTATTATAAATATTCATGACATCATTTGTAGCATCATAGTTAGCTGTAATGTTCGTATTGAGTTTTTTGATATCAGATGCTAAATCATTTAATGTTTTCGTTTGTAAATCTTTATACGTATAGGAAACCGTATTTGTTGCTGTAGAACTTGTACTGTCTGCTATATTGAAACTAATCGCTACGGTATCTAAGTTGGCTGTTGCCGTTGTGTCAGCTGTAGAGATCCCCGCTATATAAGACAATTTCGTACTTTTGCTCGTGTCCACAGCTGTACCAGACGATGAGTCACTGGTAATGGCTCTAGTAATAGCTGCTGTTGATTGCAAATTTGCATTTTGAGCAACAGTGTTTACAATAACTGAATGTGACATATTAATCGCATCACCATTTGCTATTGCCGTTACAGTGCTACTATCACTACTCGTGACGGCATGAGCCGTCGTTTTGGATTGTAATTTATAATCCGATGCTGTACCTGTTTGAAATTTAAAAAGTTCTGTATACAAATCAGCATAGGCGGATTTTGTCCATTCAGCAACCGTTTCTTTTTTATAGGCTGCATCATATTTGCTTTGGTATGTGGTCACAGATGCTTTAACTAGTGCATCCATATCCATCCCAGTGTTACTAATAGATACGCCTTTTGCTTGTGCCATTTTCTCTCCTCCTATGCCTTTTTATCTAAGATAATACCAATCCAATTGTGAAGGTTTGTTAACATTTTGATCATATCCTTGGGTGGAAATTCTTTTAATACCTTATTCGTTTTTTGATCGACAAGCTGTACTGCCATCTGGTCTATTTTGTCATAATAATGAAATTTTACATCAAACTGCATTTTTTCCATCATCTGATTTAAAGCATCCGTCATTTTTGCAACTTCTTCTTTGGAAAGTTCATTTTTTTTCTTTTTTTCTGACTCTTCCTTGACGGTCAGCTTCGCTTGATCCGTTTTACCTGTCGTTTGCGATGTGATTTGAAGGTCTGTCGCATCCGAAGTTTGGTTCGTATCGTTTGCTGGAACAATCGCATCCTTACTTTCATTACCAGCTGAATTTGATTCTTGACTAGTCGATAGCGGTTTCAAGGTCAGACCCGCATTATTCGTCGTTGCAGTACTTACCCCGCTCACACTGTTTATCATCTCATATCCCTCCATAGAAAGTTGATTTCATTCCATTGCAAATAATAAAAGAAAAGCACCATTTTACTGCATCCTACAATATTTATTTATTTTTTAAAACATTGGTTAAATCCACATTTTCATGAGAAGAAGCAACTGCCTTTTTATTTTCTTCCACAATGGCCTCATACAACTCACTACGATAAATTTTAATTGATTTTGGTGCTTCGATTCCCAAACGGACATTATCACCTTGAACATCCACAACATGAATTATGATATCATCGCCAATCATAATCTGTTGTCCAGGTTTACGTGTAAGAGCCAGCATATTTAGTTGCCTCCTTTAGCAGAAACCGTTTCAGCGAACAAGAGATGCTTGGTTTGATATTTGCTTTTTTCTAAAACAATCTGTTTTCCATGATGTGTATGTATATTGATCACTACAGGAGCCACTAAATTCGCAGTCATCATTTTTACATTGTGAGGAGGAACTGTAATCATAACATAAGAAGCAACTTCTTCCATGCTTCGAATGGCAAGCTCTTCCATCTGTATTTCATCTAGTTCAAATTCATAGTCGGTAAAAAACAAAAATGGATTTGCCATAAGAAAGGCAAGGTAATCTTGTTTTGCTGACTGCAAATATAAAAAAGGGCTGTCATCGCTATAGGGAAGAATAACAAATTCATGTTCATCCGGAAAACCGGGAATGCCTTCAACAAATGTTATAAGATCTTCTTGTACTAGTTCAATTTCACCAAACCGCGCGGTTTTTACTTTCAAAATTTAGCACCTCCACTATTTATAACTAAATATTATTCAATTCTATGGATGTTGTACGTCATGCCTAATAAACAATTTACAGACAATAGGCAGTCTCTTCAAGCATAAATATCATATTTTCCTTCGGTAGCCCATATTTTCACACTGCCAGCACGATCCAAATAGGTATGAACCGTTGCTGGTGTATACTGCACATCTACTGGTGTTATTTGAAAGGATACCGCTAAAGAACCGACATCATTTTTACCTTCTATTTCACTTGGGTGCACTGTAATTTTCACATCGGGCACTGCTGCTAAACCGATTTTCGCCTCTGGCATTTCACTAAGATCGGCTTTCGCATTTACTGCAAAAACATTTGTTTTCGTCGCATTATTTACAAGCTGCGTACCAATTCTAGCGCGTTTTGCTGTGCCTTCTTCAGCCTGCTGCACAGCTTTTTTTGCAGTTTCAGCCACTACAACGGCCGTAGATTTTAAACCGTATGTTGCTCGACAAGCCGTTGTATCTAAATCAACTTTCACTGCACTCGACCACACATTGACCTGAGCTGGTTTCGATTTCATATCCAACTCAGGTTGTTTCGAATGCATGTCCATTTGTCCAGGCTGCACCGTGATACCAATTTGAGGTTGTGTAGACCGTATATTAAGGCATAACATATCCGTCAAATCCTTTTGTTTGATTTATGCTAATTTCCTTTAGCAAGGCAAGCTTGACATTATAAATAATCTGCCAAAGATTTTGGCAATATTTTACTTCCCACAGACAAAGACATATTATATAACGTTTCCGCTGTCTTAAGCTGAACCACCAGTGATGCCACATCCGTTGCACTGGCATTTGTAATATCGCCCGTGATCGTTGTTGCCTGATTTTCCATGGTTTGCTGTAAATCCGAATAAACACTAGCTCTTGCGCCGATAGTTGACTGCGCACTCAGCACACTATCATGCGCATTGTTTGCCAATGTCATTCCATCACTTGAAACCCATGCACTGTCTCCTGCTGCCATTTTCGCCTGCACAGTATACAAATCATTAAGAACAGATGCACCTGCTGATCCACCAAAAATGTCAGTCGTACCAAAAATATCATCACCCGTTACGTTCACACTATCACGAACTGGCGTCGACGCACCATTTTGAACTGGCATTGATATTTTATTCGCATCTCCGTTATAGGTAGCAACATATTGCGAAATAGTCTCGAAAGACAGTGTTGTCCCAGATGTTGTCGTAATAGCTGTAGGAGCTGGCGATGTTATAAGTGTCCCCGTTGTATTGAAATAAGAAGCAATCGTAAATCCAGATGCCGTGCCAGCTGGAGTGATACTCGATATGGTTTGTCCTTGAGCAATCGCATCTTTATATCCACTATCAACAAAATTCTTCGTATAAATATTGCCGCTTGATGCATCTAAATAATATTCATTATTGTTGGTATCTTTCATTGAAAGCATCTGCTTTAAATTTCCAACTGTCGTCCCCGTAAAAAAAGTTGATTGCGTTTCATCTAGTGTTTTGGGCAGACCACGATCCACGGTAGTAGCTGAGATTGTAAATGGACTCGTCGTATCTTTTTGTCCTGAAAACACATATCGCGTCCCCACTTGCGTATTACCAGTAGTGACAACTTGCTCAATAAGCCCTTTAACTTCAGCAGAGGCAGCCTGTAAATCCACTGTTCTATTTGTACCATTCGCAGCAGCTGTCGTTTTCTCAATCGCTGTTTTTATGACATTTGCCATATTTGTCAGCGCACCATCGGATGTGGTCATCCAGGAAGTAGCAGATTTCACATTATCCGTATATTGAGTATTCTCTACCAAAGAATTTTTAAAAGTCATCGTCTTCGTATAATTTACAGGATCATCCGATGGACGATGCAATGAGTTTCCATCTGATTGTTCCATTAATGCTGATTGTTTTGCATAAGAGCGGTTTAACTGCTGCAAGTAGTTTGCCGTCATCATATCGCTGCTAACACGCATTTAAATCGCCTACCTTCCTACCGTTCCGGTACTATTAATAAGTTTATCAAGCATTTCGTCCATGGTTGTCAGGCAGCGTGCCGAAGCACTGTACCCTTTTTGGAATTTAATCATATTTGTAAGTTCTTCATCCCAGTTAACACCAGATGTGCTCGAACGCCAGTTTTTGGTCACAGTAAGAATGTCCTGCTGATTCGTCACCGTATTATCCCGAGCCTTAGAATCGCTGCCTAGCGTATTGGCAATCCCTGTGTAATAAGCGGCAAATGTCGTATTGTTCAAAGGACCAGTGGTCGCTGTCGTATCATGCAGCAATCCCCCCAGTAGTGTCGCATTAGAGCCACCAGCCGCACCATCGCCAGCTGCACCGGCTGCTATATAGCTTGTTCCGCCAGTAGCCATAATTTTACTATTAACATTCAAGTCGTTAATAATATCAATTGAATTTAAGGTTGTCGCTGTCCCCGTTGTACCCGATACCGTAGAAGTCTTCGTTGTATTTCCAGATGCATCATAGGCATACGTATCGTACGTAGTCCCATTGGATTCGCCAAAAAAATTGTTACTTGAGGCAACTGGCGTAGTCGTAGCCGTAGTCGTATTTGTTAAATCATAGCCCAATTTATGCTGAGCATTAAATGTCACAAGCAAATAGCTGCTCAGAGCGGCCATCTTATCAATATAATTCTTATTTTCGGTAGTCGCATCCTGAAGTCCTTTAATCTGACCATTTCCTGGATCATACGCACCATTTGTTTCAGCAATAGTAATAGTGCTGTCCATAACACCATAGGATGCATTTGCCGTATCCGTCACTTGTAATGTCAAGCAGTTATTTGCATCTACTAAAGTATTGCCATTACTAATAACAGAATAGGTTCCATTTGATTTCTGATCAACCGTTACCTGCACCAATTTTGAAAGACTGTCCACCGCCTTGTCACGGCTGTCACGCAAATCGTTTGCCATGGATCCATTGGACTCAGCTTTTAAAATTTGTTTGTTTAGAGCTAAAATATTGGTAGTCAACGTATTCACGGCATTCACCTGAAGTTTAAGCTGACTATTATTATCAGTAATTAAAGTTTGTGTTTGTTGCGTGGATGACTGAATATTCTGCGCCAGCTGATCACCGGTATCACGAACTGTTTGACGGGTTGTCGTTGTTGTACTGCTTCCGGCATCCGTTGCTAAAGCTTTCCACGAGCTCCAAAATTTATTAATATCTGACTGTAAACCTGTATCTGTAGAATCATTGTAAAGAGCTTCTAATTTACCATAATTCGTCTGTCTGGCATCTGAATAACTCAAATTCGAATTATCATTCCAATATGCTTTATCTGCAAAAACATCGCGTGCTCGTGTAATAGACACCGCATCGACACCTGTACCAACCTGTGAATAACCATACATCGAAGATACATCTTGCGAGGGTGTTGCTGCCAGATTTACACTTTGCCTAGAGTATCCCTCCACACTTGCATTGGTAATATTATGTCCTACTGTATCAAGCGACATTTGATTGGCACTTAACCCACGGACCATTGTGTTGAGTCCGCCAAAAGTTGATCTCATATATATTCACCCATTTCTTTCCCTAAATTGTCTGATCAAAAATCTTATTTCTACCTGAAATAGAATTATTGGAACCTTTTGCTGCATACAAAGGGTCAGCAACGGTGCGACTCATCACATTTATATTAAAATTAATAAATTCCACATTTTTTTTTAATAAAAATTTATTTTTTTTATTTTGTTCTTTTAATTCAATAACAATTTCGTGAAGCCGCTTTTTGAAATCTATAATTGTCTTATCCATATTTACTTGAAGTGCTATGTCCATTCCCATATTCTGCAGAAATTGCTGCTTCTTATTTTCCAAAGCTGTAAACTGATGCATAATCTGTTCTGTTTGCAATGTCACTGCTACAGATTGAGTAATGTTTTGCTCCATCAGACATTGTTTTTGCATAACATTTAAAGATATAAGCTGTTTTCCTAGTGTAATTTGTGCCTTTATGAGTATAATCAATTCTTTCATCCGACCACCTCCTGCTATGCCTGAAAATCATATTTTTTAGTCTTTAAAATATTTTCCTGACCCTTAGCTGCATAGGTTGGTCCAACGCTGGTATCCGATAATCTATTTAAATTATAGTTTACTGTCGATAAAGCACCTGAAATAAGCAGCTCATTGGTTGCACTGTTTTCTGTAACCTGAGCCACTATACTATTCAATTCTTCATGTATAGTTTTTAAAGCAGCTGCCTCCTTATTGCTACATAGGGAAAACAAATCTGCCATTTTAGCCGTTGGCTTGATTATATGTTCATTAGCTACTATTTTTTGTAAAACAATTTCACGTTCTTTTTCAAGTTTTCCCACCGCTGCAATTAAAGACTGCTCTTTTGTTAGCAAATCTTCCAATGCTGTCATATCAACTTGAACAAGAACCTTTCGTTTATCTTTGCTTATCCGAAGCATGGCTGTATACGTTTCCAGTAATTTGCTCATTACATCAATGAATTCCTGCCACATAAAGATTTCAACCTCACTTTTCTACCATCAGAATCTCATATTGAGTATTTTATCTGCCAAACCCTTTGAATCAATCTGATACAAACCTGCGCCAATCTGCGCCGAATACGTATCCACTTTATCCTGTCTGACTTCTGGCATAGATTGTGCTTTTTGCAGTATTTTACTAAAAGATTGTGCCTGGGTAGACAATAAAACTTCATCTTTGTTTATACTCGTGTCAGGAGATTCCTCTTTCACCGCAGTTTTGATTTTTTTGCTATTGGTTGCATATGCACCAACAATAGCTTGAATATTATTATTAATAATCATGATGTTCACACTCGCCCTCTTTGGGTTACCCATCCACGGGTTTATCACTATATTATTTTATCGTACAAAAAAGCGAGAATATTAATTCTCGCTTTTAGTTTGTTTCATTTAGTTATCTTCCATTATCTCGTTTTATCTTCTATTATCTTATCTTTATATCTTTTTGTCAGGAAACTCGGTTTTTCCCATCTTATCGGGTCATATTTTTTGTATACATACCTTTTCCTGCCACATCTTTCTTTTCTTTCACTTTTGTAGCTTCGCGTTTAGCTTGACTATCCTGAATATCTTTCAATATACGGTGATTACATTCATCACATAAACGACCTCGTACAATCTCCGCCCCACATTTTTCACAAGGGTAGGTAACCTGAAATTCATCCATAAAACGACCATTTTTAATCATCCGAAAAATCGTCTTTTCCTTAACGCCAGTTGCTTCATGAATTTCTTCTACTGATGATTTAGGGTTATCCCTCACATAACTTGCAACAACTTCTTCATTTTCCTGTTCCAATCTATAACAATCTGGGCACATGCCCGCTGCTGTTTTAATACAAAGCTTCCCACATTCTGGACAATTTCCTACATCACTCATAAAACATGCCCCCTTATTTCTATACTTTTTCTATTATTATATAGAATTTTTACAATTTACGCAAATTGATTTTTCTTTTATCAAAAAAATAACAAAAGATTCCGTATATTTATCACAAACAAGCTTTAAGTTAGGCATCGCTTGCCAAAGTTAACCCGCAAATTTTCTTTGCTCCCGCTTTTTTTAAGACCATTGCACACTCTTGCATGGTAACGCCTGTCGTAAAAATATCATCTACCAGTAAAACCTTTTTTTCTCGCACTTTCAGATCTTCACGTAGTGAAAAAGCCCCTCGCATATTGCTTCTACGCTCCGCGACCGTCATTTTATACTGTGGCTTTGTGTCTCGGCAGCGAATTAAAGCATCCAGCCAAATCAATTGGCAAGCATTCGCCCAAGGGTGGAATATTTTTTCAGCCTGATTAAAGCCGCGATCTTGTAATTTTTTACTATGCAGCGGTACCGGTATAACATAATCAATCCCAGCAAAGTCTTTCTTTGGCAGTGCCTTGTCTAATAGTGTATGAATTGCAGGAAGCATTGCCAATTTCTTTTGGTATTTTAAAACTTGAATAAATTTTTTCATACCACCTCGATAAGAGCCTACCGCTCGGACTGTACTTATATAATTTTGCATCGGCAGAGGTAAAGTATGCACTTGTATCGTTTGATCCAAACATGCTGGGCACCAAGCTCCTAATGTGTCGACATAAGCTCCGCACAGAGGGCAGTGCGGTGGAAAAAGGAAATCAACAATCGTCGTGTAGATCGTAGTAAGCATTCTTTACCTCTCCCTCCTTATTTTAGCACTGCATTTCACCGCGCAGGCGCTCAGCTAACAATGTATAACGCTTTTTGGTACGATCGCTTAGGACCGCCGTATGCAGTGCTGGTTTTGTTCCAAGAAGTATAACTCGTTTCTTTGCTCTTGTAACTGCTGTATAAAGGAGATTGCGCTGCAGCATAATATGATGACCCGGAATCAGTGGCATAATTACAACTGGATACTCACTGCCTTGACTTTTGTGCACACTCATGGCATACGCAAGCTGCAGTTCAATCAATTCATTTTTCTCATAAGCAACGCTGAGTTCAGGGTAACGTACCGTAACTTTGCCTTCATGAATTTCTTCAATAAAACCGATATCACCGTTAAAGACATTTTTCGTGTAATTGTTACGAGTTTGCATAATTTTATCGCCTTGGCGAAAAATCTGATGGTTATTGATCAATTCGGCTTTGAATTCATCCGCCGGATTCAAGGCTTTTTGCAATAATTTGTTGAGATTTTCCACACCACAGTCAAGACGATGCATCGGCGAAAGCACCTGTACATCTTCACGAACATGAAATCCCTGACTAGGCAGTTCATTAAGGCAAAGATCAACAATAGCTGCCGCAACTTGCGCACTATCTAAAATTTCCCTAAACTGAAAATCTTCACTTGATTTACAGTCAGGTAAAAACCCGCCATTAATGGAATGCGCATTTAAAACAATCATGCTTTCACCCGCCTGCCGAAACACTTCAGTCAAACGGACAGTCGGTATAACTGCTGACCGCAATATATCTTTAAGCACCGCACCCGGTCCAACAGCAGGAAGCTGATCGACATCTCCCACCAGGATAACACGGCAACCATCTGGAACTGCTTCCAGAAAATACTGCATCAATGTAATGTCCATCATGGAGACTTCATCCAAAATAATAACATCCGCTTCCAGTGGATCATCACTATCGCGAGCAAATGCCGGCATCCCTGCTTCGCGGCTGCCAGTTGATTCGAGCAGACGATGAACTGTTACCGCCTTGCGTCCGGTTGCCTCACTGAGACGTTTTGCAGCACGCCCTGTCGGTGCGCCCAGCGCAATAAGCATGCCCTGTTTTTCTAAAACGCCAATCATACCACGGACCACCGTTGTCTTACCGGTACCAGGTCCCCCTGTCAAAACGAGAATTCCATGTTCAAGCACTGATTCGATGGCCTGTCTCTGTTTTTGCGCAAGTTGAATATCCGCTTCTGCTTCCCAATCTGCAACTTCCTGCAATGCATCAACTGCGGCAAACATTTCGGTTTTTTTCTGCAAATGTAAAAGGCGTTCTGCCACTTTTTTCTCTGCACAATAAAGATAGTGGGGGTAGATTAGCGTTGTCCCCATCATCGTCTCGGTTGATAAGCGATTCATCGCTAAAAGCTGTTTTAAGGTATCGGCTACTTCTTCGTGCGAAACCAAAATCAGTTTTGCCGTTTGCGCAATGATGATTTCTTCTGGCACGCAGCAATGCCCGGAATTGGCAATCTGCAACAGAGCAAAATCAATGCCCGCCGCAATCCGATCTGTAGATGACTTTTCGATACCTACGGTGGCGGCAATTTGATCCGCTGTGCGAAAACCTATACCATCGACATCACGTGCCAGCCGATATGGATCGCTTTCAATCGTCTCAATAGAAAACGATCCATATTTTGCGAATATCTTAGCTGCGTAAGCACCAGATACCCCATGTGTTTCTAAAAACAGCATAATCTCACGCAGTTCCGACTGTTCACTATACGAATCATGGATTTGCGCGGCTTTCTTTTTTCCGATTCCATTGATTTCCAATAGTCGTTTTGAATGATATTCGATAATTTCCAGTGTATCCAAACCAAATTCAGCCACCAGAAGTTTAGCCATGGCTGGACCAACGCCCTTGATTACACCAGAACCCAAAAAGCGTTCAATCCCAGCCAGACTGGTCGGTGCAACATGTGACATGGCTTGTACTTTAAACTGATCCCCAAATTTGGGGTGGATAATCCACATGCCTTTCATCGACAGCTGTTCACCAACCAAAGGTGCTGGAGCATTGGCTGTAACATTAATAAGCCCTCGATCCTTACCGGGACGCAGCTTAAACACAGTAAAATTACCATCTCCACTGGCAAATATAATGTTTTCTACAATGCCCTCAATTTCTTCCAATGACTTTTCTTCCACCAAAACGTCCTCCGCTCATACCTTGACTAAATTCGTACTTATGTTCTATTTTATTTTATATTCCGTTAAAAAAGAAAAATTCCTGCAAAAAATGCAAATCATATATAATTTGCATTTATTCTTCACTTGTAAGATCTGACCATACATCATATTTCACGCTTAGTTCTGCTTCTTTTTTTGCATATGCATTGGCTATTTCCTGACTTTTAAAGGGATCTGCCTGTACGGCTGGATCATTCATCTGATAATCAAGTCCTTTTAGTTCCATTTCAAGCATCGCAATTTCTGCCTCACAGCGTTGTGTAAGCTCATTGCGTTTATCTATGCTCATAGCTTGTGGTCGATTATTTTTAACCATTTTACTATTTTTTGCAAAAACTGAACTTGAGATAAGTTCATCAACTTTTATTGTTTTTTTCAATCTGGCTTCGCGTGCCGTATTTTCCACAGCGAGTTCAGCCGCAATTTCGCTCGCTTCTTTTGCTGCAAATAGCTTCTTTTCATGATAATAACTATAATTCCCATTATATTCCGTCAAAAGCCCCGCTGACAGTTCGCAGGTACAGTTTGTAACTTTATCCAGGAAATACCGATCATGGGATACTGTAATAAAAGTTCCGGGAAAAGCCATAAGAGCTTCTTCAACTGCCTCTTTTGCCGGAATATCCAGATGATTTGTTGGTTCATCTAAAATAAGAAAATTCGCCCCCGTCAGCATAAGTTTTAAAAATGCCAGTCTGGATTTTTCTCCACCACTGAGATCCCCAATTATCTTATATACATCATCCCCATAAAAGAGGAAAGCCCCCAAATACCGACGGGCTTGCTCTTCTGTAACCCCATATTCAAAAAGCAATTCATCAATCAAACGATTGGCTTCATTGAGCCCTTCATGCTGTTGTGAATAGTAACCAATTTTAACCCGGCTGCCAATTTTCACTCTACCTGTAGGAGATTCCAGTTCACCAATTAAAAGACGCAGCAAAGTTGTCTTGCCGGCACCATTTGGTCCCACCAATGCTACACCATCACCATTTCTGATTAAGAGCGACAGGTTCTTAAAGATATCTTGTTTGCCAAAAGTCATCGATACTTCTTCAAGTTCCGCAACCCGCTGCGCACATTCTGCTGGTGGATTAAATGAAAAATAATTAAAGCCAACGCTATTTGGCGGCAATAAAATTCGTTCTAATCGATTTAATTGTTTTTCCCGACCTCGTGCCTGTTTCGATTTGATACCTGCTTTATATTTACGAATATACTCTTCTGTATTTTTTATGTGGACTTGCTGTTTTTCATATGCCGATTCTAAGGCGGCACGTCGGTCTTCCTTCACTCGCATAAATCGTGTATAATTCCCCGTATAATCAATCACCGTTTTATTTTCGAGTTCAAGAATTCGCGTTGCAACCCGATCCAGAAAAAAACGATCATGCGATATAAGGAGAACACCGCCCTTATAGGATTTAAGAAAATCTTCAAGCCACTCAATCATTTCAATATCCAGATGATTCGTCGGTTCATCCAAAAATAAAAAATCTGGTTCTCGCAGCAATGCTTTGGCTAAGCAAATACGAGTTTTTTGTCCACCAGAAAAATGTCCGACATTTTTTTGAAAATCATCTTCAGTAAAACCCAACCCGTAGGCTATTCGGCGGATACGGCTTTCATAATCATACCCGTCCAGACGTTCAAACTGATCAACGATTTTACTATACTCTTCCATCAGGGACTCCATCGCTGCATCATCGTCTGCCTGCTCAATTTTAACTTCCAGCGTTGTCTTTTCTTCTGCCAATTCCAGGATATCGCTAAAAGATTGTCGCAACTCTTCATAAAGTGACCAATCACCAAAAGATGTTTCCTGTTCTAAATAACCAACCGTATCGGCTGTATCAAATTGGATTTGACCTCCATCATATTCATCAAGTCCCATAAGACAACGCATCAATGTACTTTTTCCAGTACCATTTGCGCCGACAAAGCCAACTTTATCGCCACGTGTCACCTCGAAGCTAACACCATGGAACAGCTCTTCTATACCAAATGATTTACTTAAATCATTAACCCTTAAAATCCCCATACGACCACTCCAAACTATATTACATAAACTTCTTTATTTTATCACAAAAAATACCACACCGTCATCCATCTAGAACGAATTAACGATTCGTCGCTGTTTTCTGTCTATTTCTAGAAAGCGAAATATTCGCAGACTCTGCTTCTAGATAAATTACATCTATCTTTTCAGTCTGCTAGGAATGGGATATAGGGGGCATCGTTTGCTTCCTCCGCAACGCCACTCAACCCTATATCTTATTTCTGACGATTGCCATGTAAACTATTTAATGCAACTTATATAAGAAGTATAAGAAAAAGCTGAGCCTGTGTATCCTCAGCTCAGCTTCCAACTTATTTTTTATTATATCTATTTATAATCTTTACCAATTACAACTGTAGCCTGACCGGTTTCGCCACCAGAATTAAGTGAATAAATAAATGGCAGACCAGAAAATTTATCCGCATCACCTGAACCTGCTGTAATCGTCGTATTTTTTTGTGACGACGAACTACCCGTCAACACATCCGTGACATTCAGACCTTGGCGACGTAAAATACCAGCTACTTCTGCGCCAGCACCATTAATACCGCTTGAATTAATGACTCTGACACTAATCTTTGCTGTCTTTTTCGGCTCAGGAGGCTCTTCTTTGTTCTTTTTATCGTCATCCGCTACTTTTTCTGCTTTCAGCTCAGCGCCACGAGCTGTTTTGGCTGCCTCTGCATCGTCAGCAACTTTCATGTTCTTTGGAAGTGAAGCTTCATATTCCTGCACCGTTGTGTTCATAGATTTTTCCACTTTGGCATCCATTTTAACATCCAGTAGTTCTGCTAACGTTTGACGAAGTTTTTGAATATCGGGAATCCAATAACTTATATCCTGAATATAAGCTGGCTTACCGGGAACCATTTCTGTATTAAGCCCATTATCATGGGCATCTTTTAATATATTTACCAGACTGATCATTTTGCTCGTCGACATATCCGTTTGTACAGCTGAACTTACTTCCTTAATAATAGCTGGTAACTTTGTAATAATCGACGGTGAAATGATTTGATCCAAAACAGCTTTCATAAAGTGCTGCTGCCGAGCAATGCGCCCAATATCCCCTTCTGAATCGCGATATCTTACATATTGAATGGCGGTTTTGCCATCCATATGCTGCTGTCCTGGTTTCAAATCAATAACCAGACCACCATCATCATCCCAAGGGTCTTCATAATACATCCGTTTCTCAACATTAATATCAACGCCCCCAATCGCATCAATCACACGCTCAAAAGCCTGGATATTAATAACTATATAATAATCTATTGGTACTCCAAGAAGATCTTCAACTGTTTTTTGCGTTAGCTTATGCCCACCAAACGCATAAGCATGATTGATTTTATCATACCCATTCCCCTCGATTTTCACCCGAGTATCACGTGGAATTGATAAAATTGCCGCTTTTTTCTTATTTGGATCTACCGTCGCCACCATAAGTGTATCAGATCGACCCACATCATCAGCACGGCTGTCCACTCCCATGATCATAATCGTTACCTTATCTTCAGCAACCATCATACCATCTGACGTTTGTGCTTTGTTTTTAATAATATTTGAATCAAACCAATAATACGATGCTCCCACAATACCTGCGACCAAAAGCAACACAAGTACTATAGCAATTATACGCTTACTGCTGCGTCTCTTTCTACGCTTCTTACGCGTTTCCTGCAAGTAAACGTCCCCCTTTAATAAATTCATATTTTGACAAAAACAAAGTTCCTACATTCGCAGAGACTATTAATTAGTATAACAAAAATCATCCTACTTTTCAATATAGGTATATGGCTCTAATGATTTTCCATTTTCTGCTTCTATTAAAAATAGCTTTTCTTTTTAATAAAAATTCATTATAATGAAATTATATTAAAATATTTATGGTGTTGTGTATGATAAAATTATTAACAAAAAATTTACGTCCTGGTATGATAACTGGTCAAGGTATATATCATGGGAATGGTAGTTTCCTTTTAACTCGCGGCACACGTCTCACAACTGCTTACATTCAAAAATTACAAGAACTGGATGTTCAATCTGTAATTGTTACCGCTTTAAATCCACTTTTGAATATATCCCCACCGGAAGACATCATTCAGGAAAAAACACGAATCAAAGCAATTCGCAATGTTTTCAATGTCTTTAAGCAATGTAAATTAACAGATAATGTAAACGTATCTTCTTTGAAACTCACCACTGAATCAATTATTTTTGATATTATTGCCAAACATTCGAATCTCGCGCAAATCAATGACATCCGAATCCATGATGATTATACATTTTCACATTCGGTAAATGTTGCCGTATTGGCGTCTATGCTTGGCGCACTTTGCAATATAACCAAACAAGAACTAATTGAATTGACTTTAGGTGCTTTATTGCATGATATTGGAAAAACAAAAACGCCTCTAGAAATTTTAAATGATCCATTGCCACTTACTGATGATGAATATAATGTCATTCGTCAACATCCAAGTGATGGTGCTGCCATTTTACGCAGAACAAAACATTATTCAACAATTCCAATGTACATTGCAGCACAACATCATGAACGATATGATGGCTCTGGTTATCCACATAAAATAGGACAAGAAAAAATACATAAATTTGCCCGCATTACCGCTATAGCCGATGTATACGATGCACTTACGAGCAATCGACCTTATAAAAAAGCCTATCGTCCCGATGTTGCATATCAAATTATGACAAAATGTTCGAACGGTCAATTTGATTTGACATTATTGACTGTGTTTTTTAATAATGTTGCAATCTATCCGATAGGAACGGTATTAAAAACCAAATTTGGTTATGCCATTGTAAAAAAAGTTGAATCTGGCTGGACCAGAAAACCACTCATTGATATTTTTGCCAATGATGAACGAGTTGGCTTTGACCAACCTAAAACCATTGATCTTAAAAATTTTCCTGAAAACATGATTGAATCGGTACTTGATGCGGCTCAATTAGCTACAATCATTGAACTCACAGGGATTGACCCTGAATCTTACCTATCGCAGGCTGGCAAAAACCACTGAAACATTCATCATGTATCGTCAGAAAGTTGAATATTTTCGAAAGAACTCCTTTATAAAAAGGGGTTCTTTTCATTCGCTCACTTTTTATAAAGACGATCTACCTATTTTATTTTTCCATACAAAAAAAGCACTCACATGCGTGAGTGCTTTTTGTTTAACTGGCAGTTTTCTATCCTCCCAGGGCGTTTCCACCCAAGTACTTTCGACGTTCAAGTGCTTAACTACTGTGTTCGGTATGGGAACAGGTGGATCCACTTGGCTATCACTACCAGATATTCTTTTTTTAGATTTTGCTACCCTAAGCTTTCGCCTCAGATTGCTCCATCTTAAGAGTTTGTTCTCTCATAAGCAGCGAACCAAAACTTTCGTTTTGTGTAAGTCGCTTAGTTCGTTG
>Ga0302200_10000313_pt1 | contig 49634 bp, 49 predicted proteins | sample II_Bog_N3_1_FD_194585 | JGI IMG/M metagenome (GOLD analysis project Ga0302200, IMG submission 194585) | Peat permafrost microbial communities from Stordalen Mire near Abisko, Sweden - II_Bog_N3_1 | ecosystem: Environmental > Terrestrial > Soil > Wetlands > Peat | place: Sweden: Abisko...
CGCGCGGGCGCTTTAGGGCAATCGGTGCGGCATTCCTGATGATGCTTGCCATGGCGTCGCTGATGCGCCAGGCCGGCCGTCTACCACACGCTGATGCCACTGTCGCCAGGTGCGCGTTCACTCAGGCTGATTTCCCTGAGCGCTACAGCCATCCCGGCACCATTTGCCATGGCCTCACTTAGTTGTTCTGAGGAGCGTTGCTCAACGGCCCATTGTTCAAACCGGCCGGAGCGATAAAAGCTTTTCTATGCGCCAAGGATCCCCCGGTGGTGGTGCCAGAACGTCTCCAAATTGTGGCCACTATTAACTGATCCATTGGGCCGCCTTTGACAGGATCACCTGAATTGTCCGAGGACTAAGGCGGCCTCATGAGGTTATCCCCTGCTGTAACAAGTATGCCCGAATATGATCGGCAGTGGTTTTACAGACCAACCAAAGCGCCTCATCAGTAAGCCAACCGTCAGTTCCTCCGTTGTGATTATTGAGCTGATAATGCCGCCGGGGAATGCCGGGTTTTATCACCGGAGGTATCCGGTGATGATAATTCCGATATCACAGCAGTGCCGGGGCGGATGGCGGCGTCACCGTGGCCGGCAGGCGCCGGGATATACGGCCTTCATGCTGCCAAAGCCGTAACCATTTAAAGATAAGGTTGCTGCCGACACTATTATCACGAGCGATTTGGGAGACATTGGCACCAGGCCAGGACGCCAATTCAACCATATGCAGTTTAAAGTCGTCGGAATAGGTGTTACGGGAACCGTTACGCCAATTGGCGGGCTTTTCCATAAATAGAGCTTTCTAAATTAGAGGGAGCTCTAACCTACCCATCTCAGGACGTAGAGAACAGACGGCGCTAGGTTTACGCTTACAATTGATGCAACGGGGAAGGACAAACATTCCCTCAACCTGAATAAGGTACTGATTAACAGATCAGCGTTTCTGCTATATGATTCCAAGCAGGATGACATAGCTTAGAAAGGCTGATCGAAGTGGATGATTTAACAATTCAGCAAATCCATGATCGGTGTCTAAGCACCACTCAACAAGCCATTGAAGGTTTTGGGTGGGATAACATCTCGGTTGGCGTGCTAAGCGAAGCAGATAAAGAACGGCTGGAAGAGGGCATCGACCACAGCATCCTCAACTGGCCGTGGGCGATGAATCGTTACAGAGGCAACGCCGACGATGGCATCCTAGACATCTCCCTCAAGGTAATCGATCATGATGACCCGGGCTCGTTACATGCGGTCATTCTTTGCAAGTATGATGAGCGGCGTGAACAGTTCTCTATCTGCATGTTGGAGAATTTTATCTCTGATGAAGAGACAGCTCTGACAGGCAATGTGCTGGTTATTGCCCTAATATACTCAACAACATTCTGCAATATTGTTGAATTTGAAGAGGTTTTTATTCAAGATCCAATTCCTGATGCGCAACCACGTTACAGGTCGTATGGCTTTGCTCAAGTGTGGAATGATCACGACAAAATGTCGGCTGAAGTGCGGGACATTCTGGAAATGATCCGTATCAAGGTGAATGGCGTTGATCTTGATGAGTAAGAAGTTACCTCTATGGCTAACAGGGGCTGTTTGTTAAATGAACAGAGTTGATGTAGAATTGTATGCAATGATAGTAAGAAAAAAGGAGGCGTAATGATCAAGCAAACTAAAAGAATCGATTCTGACAAAGCGATGGCTGCTGCGAAACGCTCCTTAGATTTCTGGGCAACTATTGACGGCAATAAACTCGCCAAAGTGGGTCAGAAAGAGAAAGAAATGGATATTGTGGGACCGAGAAAAAAAGTAAAGTCGGCCAAATACGCATAATCTGTGTTCGTCATGAGTACATCTGACACAACAGCTTGAAAGATTGAGAGTTACCGGTTTTGGTAAGAGTGTCGAATCCTTTTACATATGACTCTCATGCTTCTCTCTAACAATCCTGCCATTAAACACAAAGTGGGTTTACTGAATCTCGCCGAAGAGCTCGGTAACGTGCCGAAAGCAGCCTGCGAAGTAGACTCCCCCAAAAATTTGAGCATTTTCAGCCTCAACCAAGATGCCCGACCGCTTACGGTGCTGACAGCTACTTTTGGGCTTTAAGTATCAAAAAAGGTGGCCGGCGGCAGTGCTTCACTAATTCGGGCCGTTGTGCCAGGGCTTCTTTTGTCGGTTGCGACTCAGACAATGCGCGCAGGGTAAAACCACAACCCAGCAAGGTATTCACATAGTTTTCTGTCGTGCGATGGTATTTAATGACGTCGTTTATAAACCACTTGGTATGGCGTATCGACTGATCGTGATAATTATCCAGCCGCCAATGTTCGCCAGCTTCAGTGGTGATCCATCCTACCGGCCAGGCGGTACAAACCGGATGTTCAACGCTGAAAATAAAATATCCGCCGGGCTTTAGCGTTTTATAAACCTTGCGGCATATCCCCAGATAATCCCCAACGTAATGCAAGGCTAATGACGACACCACCAGATCATAAATATTGTTATCAGCAGCAAAATCCTCCATCGAAATATGCTGAAAGGTAATGTCCGGATCATCCGTCAGGCGTTGTGCCTCAGCCAGCATACGCGTTGACAGTTCAATCCCCGTGACATGGGCGGCACCATTCCCCTGATGCTATCAAGGATGTTGGCAGTGTGTCCTGAAGGTAGATGATGCCCGGCAATTGAGCCGGAAGGCAACTGATGGAGCACCCGTTGGGCAAGTTAAGCGTTACGGTATCGGGCTGAGTATTCTCAACGGCAATGCGCCTGGCGGGAATAAAGGCCAGAGCAATAGTGGCGATATTCTCGTGATTATTTTTGGAATTTTTTAGCCAGGAGTAGACGTTGTGAATCGCAATGTGCTGCTGTTGGCAATAATGCGGTTTGGTTAGTCCACTGCGTCGCCAGGCTTCAATATGACGCAGCTGTTCGGTGCGGGTATGCCGTTTCATCGTGGTTTATTTCACGCTGAAAAAAAGAAGGTGAAACAAGCATGCGGAAACGGAAATAAATCAGCAATGCGAGATGCCAGCACGCTTACGGGATATGCTTATGGTATCGACATGTTCTGGCTATGTGTCGATAAAACGCGATTTTTTAAACATAATGGCGTGACATGTTTATAGCATCGACATATTATGGCTATATGTCGATGAAAACGGTTTTTATAAGCATATGAATTGGAAACCAGAAACCCCTCACAACGAGTTGCCGATGCTGCCGCCTGAACTGGAGCGCGTTGAAACGCGCAGCGTACTCAAAGCGTGCATAAGTGCGCGCGCAGCAATCGCAGAGTTGAAAACTGCCGGTGAGTTGATCCCTGATCAAGGTTTGCTGATAAGTATTCTTCCGATGCTGGAAGCGAAAGATTCTTCGCGCATTGAGAACATCGTAACTACCAGCGATCGGCTCTTTCAGTATGCTGACCACGCAGATGGCGCGGATCCGGCCACCAAAGAAGCGCTGCGCTATCGTACAGCGCTTTATGATGGCTATACCCGCCTTAAAGACTATCCACTCTGCACAAACACAGCGGTAACTATCTGCACCAAATTACGCGCAGTGCAAACCGATATCAGGAAAACGCCGGGTACAGTATTGCGTGATCAGAATAATAACGTGGTATATACGCCGCCGGTGGGTGAAGACGCCATTCGTAACTTACTGGCGAACTGGGAACGGTTTATACACGGTGATGATGATTTAGATCCGCTGGTGAAAATGGCCATCGCACACTATCAGTTTGAGTGCATCCACCCGTTTCAGGACGGGAACGGGCGAACGGGTCGTATCCTGAATATCCTGTACCTGATTCAGACTGGATTGCTTTCGCTGCCTATACTGTATTTGTCCCGCTTTATCCTGGAGAGGCGTGATGATTACTACACATTCCTGCGCAGGGTGACAGAAGAGGGTGACTGGGAATCGTGGATTTTATTTATGTTAGAGGCAGTGAGAAACACGTCTCGGTGGACGACTGATAAAATATCGGTTGTCAGAGAATTGATGGCGGAAACCACAGCGTATGTGCGCGAGCAACTGCCGAAAATCTACACACATGAACTTATCCAGGCGCTTTTTGCGCAGCCGTATTGCCGGATCGATAACCTTGTTGAACGAGGTGTGGCCAAACGCCAAACGGCATCAACATACCTCAAACAGTTAGTAAATATTGGCGTACTGGAGGAAATGACTGTTGGCCGTGAAAAGCTGTATATTAACATCAGGCTGCTGCGTGAATTGGGCCAGTAACGTGGACGCTATTATGTAGTAAATACACGTTGCTTATAAAATAGCCAGTATCAGCAGATGAGTGGGTTTTGCATGCCGTCACGGGCAAAGCTTGCGGGCGGTGGCATCAAGCACTTTTTGGCGCAGAGGTGAGTGGCTGCCTGAGCGACCATCTTTAATACGGTGGCAGTTACTCAGAATTATTTATCAGGCATGAGCGTACCCAGATCACTACTGTTTATTTGGGATGATAAGTCGGGTTTAAGAATTTTTTCAGACGCGGGAAATAGCGGTCAACCCACATTCAGTACTGGTGCTGACAGTCACTTTTGAGCTTTAAGTAGCAAAAAAGGCGGCCGGCGGCAGTGCTTCATTAATCCAGGCCGTTGTGCTGGTAAACTCATATTGTTCATCAAAGGCCATCACAAGCAGTATGTTCGATCGCACAGTCCTGGACGGTAAGGATGCAGAACAAATGATAAAACAAATGCGTGCAACTCCGGCTGAATTTAAAGCCCGAGTAAATGCGTCTGTTGAGCGTGCCCGTCAGATGAAAGATAAACTGGCCAAATTGGGCGTTAAAAGCTAAAAACTCACTAAGGCTGCATGAGCATGGATGAGGCTATACAGCCTGATTATTTAATACTTCCTATCGACGAGCATCATCGAAGTGGTTCTTTTAAATCCGGAGCTCAAGAATTTCTCCCCCTCAAGACTTTTTTTTACAAAAAGAAGCTGTGAAATTCAAAAGAGGCTATATTGCTCAAACATATATCATTATTGATGATAATGAAAGGGTGGGTAGAAATAAACCAGTTTTAGAATATCATTATAAAATATTAGGATATATAACCTTAACGTGTAGTGAAGTTGCTATCGAGGGGTATAAGCTCGAAGGGTGTGAAAATGCTGATAAATATGCATCACTACCAGCAGTGAAAATAGCTCGACTTGCTGTAAATAACAGGGCGCAAAGGAAAAAAATAGGTAAGCAATTATTTGAATACGCATTGATGGTAGCGAAAGATGAAATAATGCCTCGGGTCGGGTGTCGGTTTCTTATTACAGATGCGAAAAAAAGGCTATACCATTTTATGAAAAACAAGAAATGCAATTATTAACTACTGATGAAAATAAAGGCAAAGAACACTCAGTAATGTTTATTGATCTTTGCGATGAAATAGTGTAGTTGAGTGTTTTTTAATTTATTGAATTTTTTTGTAAAAACCGGACGTTACTCCGGTTCATTAATATTATATTTTTTATTTCATTAAAAACATTTAGTAATTTATACATATTAGGTTCTCTATTACGCTCTGGATGCTAAAAGTGTATATCTTGCCTTATTATATAATAAAATATTAATTTTCCGAAACGACATATTACAATTGAAAATCGCAATACAGCGGCATGCTTGTACTGTACGAAAGGAACAATGGTAAGTTGAACGACAAAGGGGCGAGCGATCTTTGTCTGGCGTACGACGTCAGGGGACGCTCCCACCAAGGCCCTCTTTCTCTGACAGGAATTTTCCTTACATGAACGATAAAATAGTGCGGGAAGGTAGGCCGGTGAGCCTGGATTTACAAAGCCATTTGGCGGAACTTGACGCCAAAGGTCTGCTGGTTCGGGTCGACCGCCCCATCAACAAAGACACCGAGCTGCATCCGCTGGTGCGTTGCCAGTACCTGGGGGGTATCGCCGAGGATGACCGTCGCGCGTTTCTTTTTACCCATGTGATTGACTCCGCCGGCTGTCGCTATGACATGCCGGTGGTGGTGGGCGCGTTCGCCGCGTCCCCCAGGATCTATGCCATGGGGATGGGGCGTAGCGTAGCGGATATCGGTATGGATTGGCTGCATGCCATCAGTCATCCCATAGCGCCGGTGGTCGTCACCGACGCCCCGTGCCAGGAGGTGGTCATCAAGGGCGACGATCTCCGCAAACCTGGCGGCGGGCTTGCGGCCCTGCCGGTGCCGATTTCCACACCGGGCTTTGACGCGGCGCCCTATCTGACCGCCACCCTGTGCGTAACGGCCGATCCCGAAAGCGGGGTGCGCAACATCGGCACCTATCGCGCGGCCCTGAAGAGCACGGATCGGTTGGGCGTACGCATGTCGTCACGCATCGGTGGCGCCGGCGGGTATCTTCACTGGTGCAAATATCGCGAACGCAAGGAGCGCATGCCGTGCGCCATTGTCATCGGTGCAGCGCCGGTTGTCATGTACACCGGCCCGGAAAAACTCGCCATCGATCAGGATGAACTCTCCGTGGCAGGGGCCCTGGCGGGCAGCGCAATTCGCACGACGAAAGCCATAACGGTGGACCTGGAAATCCCCGCCGACGCGGAAATTGTTATTGAGGGCCTGATCGATACCGACCTGCTGGAACCCGAAGGTCCGTTTGGTGAAAGCAACGGTTATGTTGCCCTTGAAGATTTTAATATGTCCATGGAAGTGACGGCCATCACTCACAGGCGCAAGCCGGTTTTTGCCTCCATGATAAGCCAGGTCTCCCCGAGCGAGTCCAGCGTCATCAAGAAGCTGGCGATGGAGCCGCTATTTTTGAATCACCTGCGCGACCATCTGTCGCTAAAAAGCGTGCTTCGCGTGGTTATGCATGAACCGCTGAGCAATCTGCGGCCGCTCATTTTTGTCCAGTTTTCCAATGACACGCCGAAAAGCGAGATTTGGCGAGGTTTGCAGGGCACTGCGGCGCGACTGGCCGACTGCGGTAAGCTGGTCATCGCGGTAAGCGAGGATATCGAACCGGAGCATACCGATGCGGTGATGTGGTCCCTGGCTTACCGGTGCAATCCCATCGAAGACGTACATCTCGAGCCGTACCGATCCACCGGGCACTCCCCGAAATCAGGGCCGAGCCATTCAGACTCCACCATGCTTATCGATGCAACGCTCAAGTATCCCATGGCGCCCCTCGCTTTGCCCAGACGCGAATATATGGAGCGCGCCCTTACGCTATGGCGGGAGCTCGGCATGCCGGCGGTAAGCCCACGTTCGCCGTGGCATGGCTATTCGCTGGGGGATTGGACTGAGACCTGGGAACACTTTGCCCGCAACGCGGTGGCGGGTGAATGGATGAAGAATGGCGATACAACCTGGGCGCGGCGTCGCGGTGGGCTGACGCCGGAGACGCCGGCGCGAACCGTCGAAGACACCTCGGATGCCAAGAAGTAGGGGGACATAACCCAGAGTCACCTGGCGCCGGAACCCCAAACGCGATAGTGGGCTGTGCTTTTGACAGTTCGCGTCAGAGTGAACACTTCCCCTAAACTATCGCCCAACGACCAGGAGCAGAACTTTGCGCTTTGCCTCAATTTGCGGGCGGCAACTTCGGGCAAAGCGCCCCCGCATCCGATCCTCACGCCGCGCTCAAGGCTTGCCGCTCCTTGTCAAGCGGGCTGCGGCCGAGCACTAGGGACATCGTCAACGCAACGCTCAAAACGGCCAATATCGCAGTGGCAAGACCACCGAACTGCGTCGCAAACCATGAATAGTTTCCATTGACGACAATGGTTGCAGGCAGGCACACAAACCCGAACGAGGCCATATAAGCCAGAGGCGCCAGAAAAAATACCGCAATGGATTTCCATCCCTGAAGCTGTTCCTCAAACTTGTAAAGCAGCGCCGCCGCCAGGAAGCAGCCTGCCGCATTCACGAACACCCACCATGTGGGAAATACCGACAACACAAACGGTTGATTTCCGTAATAGGTGTAGAGGCCTGGCACCCGCAAACTTATTTCCTCGAATATGATATCCACCACCCACATCAGCACATAGGCAATCCAGAGCGTCTTTGTTTGCACGTTCCGCCTGAGCAGGCTATAGGGCGTGTAAATCAATATCGCACCGAACCCCAACCAGGATGCAATGGGAAGCCACGTCATAGACCGTCCCATTATCGTGAATACGACATGATTCTCTCCCACGGCCCAATAGCACCCCCCAGCGATATCAATAAAAACCTCGACTATTGCAAAAAGCAGACCGGAGAAAGCAACCATTACCGGGTATATCCTGCCTCGTTTTTTTGCACTTATAGCCGCAATCACGCCAACGATAATCGCGATAGTAAGCGACACAATGGCATCAGTTAATGCATTCGAAAAATCATAAGGCAAATCGATGGGCGGACTAGGCCAGCGAAACACCGGATCCATCCCGGTCTTGATGACATGGCCGATTTCACCTGGATACGCAGCATACGCCGTCGCAACGGTACATACGGATGTTATTATGCCTAAAATTGCAGTTCCTACTCTCATCTGACACCTCATGTAAGATGTACCGCCCCACGAATACCCATGCGAGCAGCCATTATCTACTGTTAGATTTCGAGACGGCATCATTGTTTGACGCGTCAACGACGGGAAGAGGTTGCCGGTTTTCGGGAGCATACCAATGCGGATATACGGCCTCGATTGCGGCAATCAGTAATTGGCGGTCACGCGGCGGGGGAAGCTTCAGCCAGGCCTCGACGGCGCCGATCACGCCATGGGCGATGAAACCTGAAAACAGGCGGCTGGCGGCCGGCCCCGGCAGGGGCGGAACGCAATAACCTTCATTGAACAGGCGCAGCACCGACTGTTCGACGTGATCGACCAGCACGACGCGTAATAACAAGGAGGACGTTGGATGGTTCGCATAAATAGGCTCATGGGCAAGCACATGGTCGACAATTTCCTCCATCGTCCGCCGCGCGTTGGCCTGAGACAAAAATCCGTCGAGCTTGAGCAAGGCTATGTTGCGTTCGTGCAACGCGGTCAACTCATCGGACAGGACTTTGACAAGCAGGGTGATGGGGCTTTCGGCATGGGCATAGAATGTCGCCCGATTGATATGGACCAACCGGGACAATTCGGATACCGACAGGTCGGCAACGTCGCGTTGCGCCGCAAGGGAAAGGATCGCCTTTTTGAGAGAAAGACGCGTCCGCCGGACACGTGCATCGTCCTTCGGGGCGCCGCCTTCACAAGTTGCGCCAGATAGTGGTTTTTTAGTGTTCATGTCCTACTTATAGCCGATCGCATCGAGATAAACAACAGTTGTTGATTAAAAATGCGGGCACTGCGGGTGGTCACGTTAAGCGAGAAAAATTCCAGTACACAATAGCCGTCAACGCGGCGGCAGATACGCTTACCTGAATGTTGACGAACAGACATCATCGGTCTATGTTACATTAGATCGGACATCCGTCCTATTTAAGTAATATACGCGACTTATCTTGCAGGCGATATTGTCCTGCACTCCCGAGGGAAACCATGAACGATCAAGCTTCAAAACGAATTCAAATTTTTTGCGCCTATTGTGGTCCGGCATTTGTCATCCTGTACGGATTAAGCTGGGTGGTGCTCGGACATAACTATCCACCCCCTAATCCATTGTTTACCGGGCAGGAACTGGTTGATAATTTCTACCTTAAGTACCGTGGCCAAATCATGCTCGGCGAGTCGCTATCGACCGCCCTCGGCATTCTTTATCTGATTTGGGCTTGCCAACTGACGGTCCAGATGTGGCGACGAGAATCCACCCCAATCCTCTCGCTGCTACAATTGACCGGCGGCCTGCTGACGGGGTGGGTACTGATTTTCTGTCCCGCTCTCTGGGCCTGGTGTGCGGAAGCCGCCGGAACGGTTAACCCGGAATTGATCAAGGCGGTGCATTTTATGGCATGGTATACCTATGACATGACCTACATGATCACCACGGTCGAAGTGACCGCCATCTTCCTTTTGATCTTTCTGGACCAAGAGAAACCAGGCATTATGCCCCGGTGGGTTGCTTGCCTGGCCTTGTTCTCCGGCTTATCCTTCCTGCCGATCACGTTTTTGCCTTACTTCAAATCCGGCCCCTTTGCCCTCAATGGCTACTGGTCGTTCCATGTGGCATTTATCAGCTATGGACTCTTCACGGCAATCATCGGGCCCTACATGGTCCAAGATATCAGACGGGTCAAAACCCCGGCGGTCGTTGGATTGGGATCCGTCATCGGCCAGAGCCATTTCAATAAATGAGCAAGGGTGTTCCAAGCTGGCCTTATGTGCCCTGACCAAGGATAATCCGATTACAGTGGCAACTCGTTTCCCGGTACGGGGCACAGACATAATAAGCAAAAAATAATCGGAGCTTGGTTGATGATGAAATCAAAAAACGAAACTACGCCTGAGAAAATCCTTGCAGCAGCTTTCAAGTGTATCGCAGAGAAAGGATGTCATCGCGTTACGCTACGAGAAATCGCGCAAGAAGCGGGCGTAGTGTTAAGCCAGTTAAATTATTATTTTGTGAACAAGGAGGGGCTTTTCGCCGCTGTCATAAAAGTCATGCGGCAAACGTATACTGACGGTCTCGAACTAAGGATGAAAAAATGCAACTCGTTCGCCGAACGGATCACAGCACTGGCCGCCTATAATGAAGAACTGCTCAGGAATAATACGGCTTTATATCAAGCTTTCCTTGAATTCTTCAATTATTCGATGTGGTCTGAGCCGTTTAGAGTAGAAATGGCCGGGTTCGTGTCCGAAATCCTCGCAGCCATTGAAGCTCAGATTGTCAGAAATGGCGATGCGCAATGCCCGCAACCAGCGCCTTTCCCGCCTGAAGTCATCACGAGATTGATCCTGGCCGCGTCGTTCGGGCTATCCATTCAATACCTGCTGGCTCCGGCAGATACCCGGATCCTTCCGGGATTTGATGCAATGAAATCAATTATAGCGCGCGGCGCAGAATAATCTCTGACTGCGCAACAGATGACGTCTGCTTACATTTATTGATGACATTTTAAATTCAACTTATGGGACTTGACGGACGATATTCCGAACGTGCGCGGTTGTTATCCCACCGGCTTGAACAAGGCGGTCTACGTGTACCCGTATATCAGCCGATACTGTGACGCATTGATAGTTGCGAAATGCGGATGTTCCAAAAATTCCGTATTGATTCATGTCTATGGCCTCAGTTCGTCAATTATCGGCCTTGCTGAATAAGTAAGCATTTTGGAATAGTTCACACCGATTTCATCGGTATATTTAGATAGGCGCCGAGCTGCATGAGCAATATATCCGCGAGCACATCGTGCGTTGGCCAGTTGTTGGTTAAGCCAGAAACAATATGAAATAAATAATCTTGTTTTGGGTTGTGGCCGTTAATGCTGGACATGATCATTCTCGCATCAACCGCATTTATTGTTAACATTCTCATAATACTCAATGTTACTGTTTAAACAGTCTTATCCTCCCCCTTTCGTTTTAGCTTTTGCCCGTATTCTCATGCTACGGGCATTTTTTTCTCATGATCTGCATAACGCCCACCAGTAACGCGCTAATAGAGAAGTTGAATGAATTTTTTTAAGCAATCGAAAATTAAATTTCCATGGCCAATTCCACCACCCGGCACAATTAATTTGTCATTGTCTCTCTGAGCCATTAACCTATCATGCATATTAATTTTACTGTTATATTTTCTAAGGAGTCTAGGCTGAAAAAGAAAGCACAGAAAAATAGTCCACTTTTTACAGAGGTACCATCAATAAGAAAAAATAGACCATTTAATCTCAAATCTTTCTGACTCTCATTTTAAAAAAATAAATCATATACCACTAAGCACACGATGATAGCTATCGCTGCTATGGCTTCAATATCTCTGATGCTAATGTTACTGGCTGGGATGCTTTTCATCTTCATCATTACCTCCGCAGTGCAAGCTAATGATGGTCGTTTTATATACAATTCAGTGTGATTGAATCCACATTTCATGAGTATTATTTAATATTTGTAAATAATTGTTATTGACGTGGAAGTGTCTGTTTCAGTCCATTCCGATCAATAATTACGCAACTACCGCCACGGGCGGATGGTAACAAACTATGGCGGTATTGAGGATTACCCTTTCCAGCCACCGCCCAGCACTTTATACAGGGTTATTTGTTGTTGCAGTAATCCCAATCGGGTGGTGATTTGTGACTGTTGCGCGGCATAGAGCGAACGCTGGGCCACTAGGACATTCAAATAATTATCAACCCCCTGGCGAAAACGCATATCCGACGCATCATAGTTGCGCTGATTGGCGGCAGTATCCAAAGCGCGGGAAGTCAACTCGTCCTGATATGTCGCCTGGCCGGCCAGAGCGTCGGAGACCTCTTTGAACGCCGTTTGAATGGTTTTTTCATAGTTTGCCACCTCGATTTTCTGCTCGGTTTTCGCGATAGCCAAATTGGCCTGATTGACGCCGCCGTCAAAAATCGGCAGGCTGACGGAAGGTACAAACGACCAGGCCGCGGTACCGCCTTTCAGTAGACTGTCAAGGCTGCTGCTGCTGGAGCCGCCTGCCGTCGTCAAGCTGATGGTGGGAAAGAACGCCGCCCGCGCCGCGCCGATATTGGCATTCGCCCCTTTCAGGGTATGCTCGGCGGCAATGATATCCGGCCGCCTCGTCAACAGATCGGAGGGTAAACCGGCCGGCGTCGGCGGGAAATGCCAATCCTTATTCAATTGGGCCTGTTCAACCAGTCCGGCCGGCAGTTCAGTGCCGACCAGCAAGCGTAGCGCATCAACATCCTGCCGTACCTGGCGGGTGTATTGCGCCACATCGGCCTGGGCGCTGCGCACCGTGGTTTCGGCCTGCGCCAAATCCTGTGTGGTGCTCACTCCGGCGTCATAGCCGCGTTTGGTTAGATCATAAGAATGCTGCTGGCTGTCGGCGGTATGTTGCGCCAGCGTCAGTAATTCCTTGTCCGAACATAACGTCAAATAGCCGGTCGCCACTTCGGCAATCAGGCTGATTTGCGTCGCCTGCCGGGTCGCTTCGCTGGACAGATAACTTTCCAGCCCCACGTCGCGCAAACTGCGCAAGCGGCCAAAAAAATCCATTTCCCAGGACGTAATGCCCAGATTGGCATCGTATTGATGATAAGTCACCGGCCCGGTGCTCTGGGTGGAGTAGAGATTACCGGGCAGGTGTTCGGACGTTTGGCTGGCGGTGGCATCCACCGTGGGCATTAAGGCGGCGCGATCGATGTGAAACTGCGCCCGGGCGGTCTCGACGTTAAGCGCCGCCACGCGCAAATCCCGATTATTGGCTAACGCCAGTCCAATCAGCTGGTTCATGGCAGGATCGGTGAAAAATGTTTTCCAACCGATATCCGCCCCGTTTGCCGCAGTCAAACCTGCTACGTCCCATTTAGCGGCCACCGGCATAGCTGGCCGGTGGTACGTGGGCTGTAGCGTACAACCTGCCAGGGCCAGGGTGATGATAGCCGGCAAAATAGCCAGAACCTGATAGTGCTTATTCATGATTTGCCACCCCGGGCTGCGATTTGCTGATTTTGCTACGCGTGAAAAGATTCACTATCACAACGAAGAACATCGGTACAAAGAAGATGGCCAGAAAAGTGGCGGTCAACATGCCGCCCACCACAGCGGTACCAATGGAGTGCTGGCTACCCGAACCGGCGCCATGGGAGATGGTTAATGGCAAGACGCCCAGCATAAAGGCCATGGAGGTCATGATGATCGGACGGATACGCAGCTTGGCGGCTTCAATGGCGGCCTCGATAATGTTTTTACCGCCTTTTTCGTGCAGATCCTTGGCAAATTCCACAATCAAAATAGCGTTTTTCGCCGCCAGGCCAACCGTGGTCAACAACCCGACCTGGAAAAAAACATCATTTTCCAAACCGCGCATCAACACCGCGCCGATGGTGCCCAAAACCCCCAGCGGCACCACCAGCAATACCGAAAAAGGAATTGACCAGCTTTCGTATAGCGCAGCAAGGCAAAGGAAGACCACCAATACCGAAAGGGAATACAACGCCGGCGTTTGCGAACCGGACAATTGCTCTTCATAAGACAGCCCGTGCCATTGGATGTTAAACCCCTTGGGCAATTTAGCCGCGATCTCTTTTACCGCTGTCACCGCATCACCCGAGCTTAACCCATTGGCCGGCGACCCCATGAGTTCTACCGCCGAGACGCCATTAAACCGCTCGTAACGTGGCGAACCGTAAATCCATTTACCACTGCCGAAAGCCGAGAACGGCACCATCTGCCCGTTGCTATTGCGGAAATACCATTTATTCAGATCTTCCGGCGTGACACGTGCCGAGGCGCGACCCTGGATATATACCTGTTTTACCCGATCCTCATAGGTGAACTGGTCAACATAGGTCGAGCCCCAGGCGGCGGACAGTGTATCGTTGATATCTTCCAGACTTAAACCCAGCGCACGGGCACGCTCATCATCAATGATCAATTGGTATTCCGGCTCGTCTTCCATGCCGTTGGGACGCACCGCCGTCAGACGTTTATCCTGGGCCGCCTGTTGTAGAAACTGATTACGAGCCGCCATCAGCGCGGCATGGCCCTGCCCGTTGGTATCCTGCAAATAAAAGTCAAAACCAGTGGCGTTCCCCAACTCCATCACCGCCGGGGGGATCAATGCAAAAGCTTTACCATCTTTAAACGTCGCGAAATGTTGCATAGCGCGAGCGGCGAGCGCCTGTACCGATTGATTAGCGCCGCGGCGCAGGCTCCAGTCTTTCAGTTTTACAAAGGCCATGGCGCTATTTTGGCCGCGACCGGAGAAGCTGAAACCATTAGCGGCAAACACCGAGTCCACCGTATCCTTTTCGTTATGCAGCAGGTAGGTTTCCATACCCATTAACACCTGTTGTGTGCGTGCCGCCGAAGCATTGGCCGGTAGAGTGACCTGCATCATCATCACACCCTGATCTTCATCCGGTAGAAAGGAGCCGGGCACGCGGGTAAACAAGTAACCCGTCGCCAGGACGATAACCAGGTAGATCAGCATAAAAATCTTACGCCGCGAGATAACACCGCCGACATAACGCGTGTAATGCAGGGTTCCTGAATCGAATTTATGGTTAAACCATCCGGAAAAACCTCGCTGTGATCGTTCGCCCGCTGATGATTTGAGCAGGGTGGCGCAGAGGGCCGGCGTGAAAATCAGCGCCATCAGCACGGACAACGCCATCGCCGAAACGATAGTAATGGAAAACTGACGGTAAATAATCCCGGTAGAGCCGCTGAAAAAAGCCATTGGCACTAACACTGCGGCCAGCACCAGGGCGATACCGAACAATGCACCCTGGATTTGCGCCATGGATTTAACCGTTGCCGCCTTCGGATCGAGTTTTTCCTCACTCATGACCCGCTCGACATTTTCCACCACGACAATGGCGTCATCCACCAGTAGGCCGATGGCCAGCACCATACCGAACATGGTTAGGGTATTGATGGAGTAACCGAACGCCGCCAAGATGCCGAAGGTTCCCAGCAGCACCACCGGCACCACCAGGGTGGTCACCAGCGTCGCTCGCAGGTTTTGCAAAAACAGCAGCATCACGCAGAACACCAGCGCGATAGCCTCGAACAAGGTTTTCACCACCTCTTCAATGGAGGCGCTGACTACCGGCGAGGTTTCATAAGGGTATTCAACCCTCACCCCTTGCGGCAAAGCCGACTGCAGATTGGCAATGGTCGCCTTAACCGCCTTGGCGGTATCAATCACATTGGCGCCGCTAGCCAGCCGCAGGGCCATACCGGAGGAAGATTTACCGTTAAACGTCGATGAGATACTGTAATCCTCCGGCCCCAAGTCAATATTAGCCACATCGCGTAAACGCACCTGGGAGCCGTCGGTATTCACCTTCAATAAAATACGTTCAAACTGATCCACGCTGTCCAGGCGGGTTTTACCAATAATGGTGGCGCTGATTTTGGCATCTTTTATTGATGGCAGACCACCTAGTTTGCCGGAAGAAACCTGAACATTTTGTTGAGTGATTGCAGTCGTGATATCACTTGGAATCAGGCCATATTTATACAGCTTGGCGGGGTCGAGCCAGATACGCATCGCATACTCGGAACCCATCACCATGAAATCCCCCACGCCTTTGGTACGGGCGATGGGATCTTCCAGTTTGGAAACCAGCAGGTCGGCCAGATCGGAGTCGCTCAGTTTGCCGTCCTCGGAAATCAGGCTGACCACCATCATAAAATTGGCCTGATATTTGGCTACGCGCAGCCCCTGTTCGGTGACTTCGTCCGGCAATTGAGACTCGGCCAATGACACCTTGTTTTGCACCTGCACCTGGGCAATATCCGGATCGGTACCCTGGTCAAACGTGGCAATAATGGTGGCGCTACCGTCGCTGTTACTCTGCGATTCGATATAACGCAAATTGTCCAACCCGTTCAGTTGTTGTTCAATCACTTGAACCACGGTCTTTTGGGTGGTTTCCGCGCTGGCGCCCGGATAGGTCACACTGACCGAGATGGCGGGCGGCGCGATATTCGGATATTGGTTAATCGGCAGAGACAGGATGGATAGTCCTCCCGCCAACATCACGACGATGGCAATCACCCAGGCAAAAATGGGGCGCTCAATAAAAAACTTCGACATCTGACTTCCCCTATTGAGCCGACGGATCGTTCATGGAAGAACTATTGTCGCCGGCGGCGGCAACAACAGCGTCCTGCCGTTCGCTGGCATGCACTTTGATACCGGCCCGCACGTTCTGGAGCCCGTCAACAATCACTTTTTCCCCAGCGGCAAGCCCTTGTGTTACCAGCCATTGACCATGCGTCATTTCGCCGGTGGTAATGGCGCGTTGTTCAACGGCGCTATCGCTCTGCACCACATACACATAGGGATGACCTTTTACATCATGGCTAACCGCTTCTTGCGGGATCAAAATGCCTTGTTCCTGTATGCCCTGTTGCAGGATGGCATGCACGAACATGCCCGGCAGTAATACATTGTGGGGATTGGGAAATGCGGCGCGCATCGTTATCGACCCGGTGCCTTCATCCACCGTCACTTCCGAAAATTCCAGTTTGCCGTCCTGGTTATATTGACCGCCGTCTTCCAGCGTTAAATACACCACCGCGGCATTTTCACCTGCCGCTTTCAGATGGCCCTCGGCCAGTGCACGCCGTAAACGTAAGAGCTCCTGAGAAGATTCGCTGACGTCAACATAGATGGGATCCAATTGCTGAATGGTGGCGAGATAGCTGCTTTGCCCATTGGTCACCAACGCACCCTCGGTGAAGAGAGAACGACTGATGTGGCCGGTGATTGGCGCTTTGACCCGGGTGTAATTGAGGTTAACCCGCGCGGTTTCCACATCGGCGGCGGCCTCTTTGGCGGTGGCGACCGCGTCATCATAGACCTGGCCGCTGACCGCATGGGCCTCCGACAGCGGTTTGTAACGTTTGACCACCGCTTCGGCGTTAGTAAGCGTCGCCAACGCCTTATCATAAGCAGCTTGATAAGTCGCCGGGTCAATTTGATAAAGGGGCTGACCGGCTTTGACCTCCGAACCTTCCGTGAACAGGCGTTGCAAAATAATCCCATCCACTTGCGGCCGCACTTCCGCGACCCTTACCGCCGTGGTTCTGCCGGGTAAACTCAGTGTCAGAATTACCGGCTGGGTGTGTAAGGTAACAACCGAGACTTGTGGTGCTGCAACCGGTTGTCCGTTATGGGAAGCCGTGTCATCGCAAGCGGAAACCATAAATAACGATAGAAAAATTAGATGGTTAAGTCGGATCATTTGTTATTCTTCCAAATTGAGAACGATCGTTCTCACTGATCACAAATTCTACCTGACCCGCTCACTTAAAAAAGTAATGATTGCGTTAAAAATGATTTCAAATCCGAAGGGAAAATATCATATAAAGATGCTCGGCAGCTCATCCGCAGACTGCCGATGTGTCTTGTGTGGAAAAGATCCTCAGTGAAGTAACCAAATTGACCCGCCTGATGGATCTTACCGATGCCAAACATCCATTAAGTAAATAAATCGTTAGTTAATTCAAAGTATTATGATTTGTAGTGGGACAGGTATGTAATCGGTCGTTTTTTAAAACAATTCTTGATGGGTTGACGTAGGAGAAGAATATGACAGATAACAAAAAAACAGCATGTTGAAATAACCTGCTGTTTAATGTTTTTCATTTTGGCCCTGTCTGAACGTCTGTAGACAAGAACTTGGGGAATTTGGTCGGTGAGAGAGGATTTGAACCTCCGACCCATACGTCCCGAACGTATTGCGCTACCAGGCTGCGCCACTCACCGAATGCGCGCGCATCTTACTGCGACCGTGTTTTTGCGTCAATGCCTTTTTTTTCAGTGGCCGCTAATTGTTTACATAACATCCAATAGCCAGAAAATATTGAGTAAACTCACCCTTTCGACGACGCGGTCCATCATGGCCAAGGCTGGCAATTCCGCTGAGGCGACCGACGCCCCGGCGGTTATGTTCCACAACTCACCGGCTTGACGTGGCCGGCCGGGAAGCATTAATTGATGACATTGAGTTTGACATCAATATTGTTACGGGTGGCGTTGGAGTAAGGGCAAACCACATGTGCTTTTTTTACCAGTTCTTCCGCCACGTTACGATCCAATCCCGGTAAATGGATATCCAGTTGGGCTTCGATGGCAAAACCGGTCGGCACCGGCCCAATACCCACCGTACCTTCGATAAACGCATCAGCAGGCAGTTTGACCTTTTCCTGAGAAGCGACGTGTTTCAGCGCGCCGAGAAAACAGGCTGAGTAACCCGCGGCGAATAATTGTTCGGGATTGGTGAATGCACCGCCAGGGCCGCCCATTTCTTTGGGGATGCCGAGTTTCACATCCAAAACGCCGTCAGATGAAGTTGCCCGTCCGTCACGTCCGCCCGTGGCTTTGGCTTTTGCACGATAAAGAACTTTTTCAATAGACATCGGTTTTTCCTCTAGGTAGTGGGATGTTAACTCTGTTGACTGAAGATAAATAACACGCTATTAAATAGTTTACAACTTAAAATTATACACCCATTTAATTATAGTTGATTGCAATCGCTTAACAGTAAAGAGTATCGGCGCGTTTCACCCCTGTGACAATTGGGCGCGCAACGTTTCGAGCTGCCGTTTAAGGTCGGTCAACGTTTCTTCACTGCACGCCGTGGCGCACAATACTTCGTCCGGCACCGACTTGGCCGTTTCCCGCAACGAACGGCCCTGATCGGTCAAACGGATAATCACCTGCCGCTCATCCTCCGCGGAACGAGACCGCAGCAGCAGACCGGCGGCTTCCAGCCGTTTTAGCAAAGGCGTAAGCGTAGCGGAATCTAAAAACAGATGATCGCCGATTTCGGAGACCATAACCTCGTCGTGCTCCCACAATACCAGCATCACCAAATATTGGGGATACGTCAGGTTAAGCTTGGCCAATAATTTGCGATAGACCTTATTCAACGCCAGATTAGCGGAATAAAGGGCGAAGCAGAACTGTTGATCCAGAGACATTGACATAGCCATGGTCATTGATCGTCATATTAAGCCTAGATAAAATAATTTTACATAGCGCACTATAGAATAGCAAATTATTTTTCAGCCATTAGTATTGCGTCTGCTTGATGCTGAGCGCCAATCGTCCAGGTCCTGATAAAGAGGTCAATTTATAATATTTTTGCTACACATTATAATAGAACTAATTAGAGTGTTGCTTCGGCAAGCTGTTATTATTAGCGAACGAACTATTAATTTAACTACTCAATGTGTGCGATTAAACATGGAAGCTTGGAAAGTCAATATCATATCCGTCTGGCTGGGCTGCTTTTTCACCGGTCTGGCCATGAGCCAAATCCTCCCGTTTCTACCGCTATATATTGAGCAACTTGGCGTCCATTCCCACGAAGCATTAAGCATCTGGTCCGGCCTGGTATTCAGCGCCACCTTTCTCATCTCGGCTGTGGTTGCGCCGCTGTGGGGCAGTCTGGCTGATCGCAAAGGACGCAAGCTCATGTTATTGCGCGCGTCCCTGGGCATGGCGGTGGTTATCGCCTTGCAGGGCTTTGCCGGCAACGTCTACCAGCTTTTTTTACTGCGGGCCCTGATGGGTCTGACTTCAGGTTACATCCCCAATGCCATGGCGCTGGTGGCATCCCAGGTCCCACGGGATAAAAGCGGCTGGGCGCTGGGTACGCTCTCCACCGGCCAGGTCGCCGGCGTAATCGTCGGCCCGCTTATGGGCGGGTTTATGGCCGACCATCTCGGCCTTCGCACCGTATTTATGGTGACCGCGGCGCTCATGTTCATCAGTTTTCTGATCACCTTATTTTTAATTAAAGAACGCGTCGTTACCGTAAAAAAAGCCGATATGTTGAAAGGAAAGGCAGTGTTCGCCACGCTACCCTACCCCACGCTGATTTTCAGCTTGTTCATCACCACGATGATGATTCAGCTGACCAACAGTTCAATCAGCCCCATTTTAACGCTTTTTATCAAAGATCTGGCCGGCAACAACGGCAATCTGGCCTTTATCAGCGGCGCCATCGCCGCCGTCCCGGGTGTTTCAGCGCTGATTGCCGCCCCCCGATTGGGCAAATTGGGCGATCGCATCGGCACCTCGCGTATTCTGATGACCGCCATGGTCGGCAGTATCGTATTATTTGGCATCATGACCTGCGTGCAAACGCCGTTTCAATTAGGGTTATTACGCTTTTTGCTGGGTTTTGCCGATGGCGCGCTGATGCCGGCCGTACAAACCTTGCTGGTGAAATACTCTTCGACGCGGGTCACCGGACGTATCTTCGGCTATAACCAATCATTCATGTATATGGGCAATGTCATCGGTCCGCTTATCGGTTCCAGCGTGTCGGCGGTATTGGGCTTTCGCTGGGTGTTTGTCTTTACCGCGTTAATGGTGACCATTAATACGCTGCAACTCTGGGCCGGTTTGCGGCGGGTCCGGGCGGACGCCAATAACGCGAAGGAACAGGCGCAATAGCCTGTGCAAACCACAAAATATCCCTGGGCCAATGGAGTGCATAAAGGCCGAATACAGTCATAAGGGAAAGAGGGGAAGGGGGACCGCGAGCCAGTCAGATCCAGGGATACCGTCCGCTCATTTGTACCACTATAATTCCAGCGCAAATCGCGATAAAGAATAAAAAGACGATCAAAATCCGGGTCATCGTACCTATCCTATTAAAATTTAGAATCAGATTTATTTTCAGCAAGGTCAGCCAGTTTTCCCTGCCAATGCACAAAACCGGCGCGAGCGCCAGCACCGGTTTAAACAGTCATTATATTGTATTAATACGGATTATCTAAAGATACGAAAGCGTTCTTCATCGGAGATAAACGTTTTTTCCGCCGCTGATTGTTCAATCGAGCCAAACGGCATTTGCGCGCGCAATTTCCAGCTCGCCGGCAGTTGCCATTGCGCCCTGACCTGATCGTCAATCAATGGATTGTAGTGTTGCAAAGTGGCGCCGATATGCTCCTGCGCGAAGGTGGACCAAACGGCGAACTGGGCGATACCGGTAGAATGTTCCGACCAGACGGGAAAATTATCGGCATAAGCGACAAACTGCTTTTGCAAAACATCGATCACCTTGGTGTCTTCGTAAAACAACACGGTCCCCACGCCGGCGGCGAAAGAAGCCAATTTGCTTTCAGTGGCGGCAAACGATTCGGCTGGAACGATTTTTCGAAGGATTTCTTTAACGATATCCCATAATTTTTCATGCTGCTTGCCAAATAGCACCACAACCCGCGAGCTTTGCGAATTAAAAGATGAGGGACTCTGTTTCACTGCTTGTTTGACTAGCGCTGCGATGTGATCTTCCGATAAAGAGAGATTTTTTCCGATGGCATATATTGACCGGCGGGCCATCATCGCGTCCAGAAAAGCGTTGCTCATAAGCCGACTCCTGTTGAGAAATGATGAAGATGGGTAGTGTGTCACCCATCTCATAAAATTCCACTGGTAGAGTATTCCTAGTCCGTGCTCCCTGTAAATCACTCACGACACTCTTATAATTAACTATGCTGAAAAGACTTGGCGAAGTTATTCGAAATATACTCATAGGCATGTTAGGCCGGGGTGGCAACACCACATTGCGGCACCCGCCCACACGGCGCTAACGTCACCCTTGATGCCATAACGGTTGTTTACTGATTTAATCTTCTGGCCAATATGATTGAGGAGAAAATGATGTCACGTGTACAGGCGGTCGATCATTTAGTTATCAGCGTCAGTGATTTTGCGATTTCGAAAAAATTCTACAGCGGGCTATTTGAATTTCTGGGATTTGAAATCATGGACGAAATGCCTGGCGCCATGGGCTGGAGTAATGGCAATACCCGCTTCTGGATTTACCAGGCGGACGCACAAGGCAAGTCACGTCCCTATCGGAAAGGCGATATCGGTTTTCATCACTACGCCTGGACGCTTAATAGCCGTAAAGATGTTGACGATCTACAACATTGGCTTGAGAACAGCGGAACCCCAATAGCCGATCCCGCCGGAGAATATTATGATGATTATTATGCCGTGTTTTTCCTGGACCCCGACGGCATGAAGCTGGAAGGCATGCACTACGGCAAGTAAAACCGAGTCTCGCGCTTCCGGCTAGATATGATTGATAAACCCAGGATTGATCCTGCCCGTAATGCCCGATGCGGATGAATTGGCCGTGGGCTGCCGAGTAATAACCGGCTCTGTGGTTTCTATTGAACCGCCGGTTGCAGGAGCGGCAATGATATTCACAAACAAAACCCGGTTTGGCGGGGCGAAGTCATCCAGCGGCCCACAGAAAACCGACGTCCCCAGTAAATGCGTACAAAAGCGGGGACTGCCTTTTGGTCTAACATTCAGCTCTGAAGGATAATCTTTATCCTCCGAATTATAAGGCTGATGAGTTAAAGCGGTTGCCATGGGAGTCTTATGCGACGCAGACGGCTCGTTTACGGCCGGCGTAAAACAACGACATAGACATGCGGAGATTAAACATGACTTTATTTCTGGCATAATATTCTCTCCGGTTTTTTACCTGGAAAAAGTTAATTAAAACTTATAATTAAATAATAAGCCACTATTTCTTGGTTGCGCATCTCCCTGCAATCCCTAATTAATGATTTACCAATCATTAAATTGACTATGCTATGATGCGGTTAGCGCAGGCAATTTGAAATACGTAAACCACTCGAGGTAATTTTATTATTTAAATGTTACCTTTAAACACCATAGTAACCGCCCCCGCGAGAAGGGGCAATACCCATTGAGCGATTAATATGTTGACCAGGCTCGCTGACAATTCACCTATAGATTGCCAGAAAACCACGTAATTTTACCCGGCGTACCATGCAAAGGATTATCCGGCGCCGATTCATCATATCGGGGAATATTGCCTGTTCGTATTACGCCCCCTCCCCAAGTCAAACAGACAGCGCACCCCGGCGGCGCACTACCGGCTTCACCTGTTCTTGGCGCGGCATAATCATCTGAATAAGGTCGTACATTTTTAATGATAACCACTTTATTAATATTATTAGTTGTAGATTGAGCGCCTTTATTCGCACCGGTTTTCAAATTTGCCAGACAATCTAAACAGGAGGATAATCCCGTTAACGCCGAGTTGAAAATGGTCATAGTTACTCCTCGAAATTTTATTTAATTATAGTCGAACATCAAAAATTTAAATTCCAAAAATAATTTTTAACTCAACCGACCTGCCAATAATGGGTAAATGAACCATAATTATTGAACGGCCAAGCGATAGAGGATACCACTATGAAAGAGATCGGCGGTAACGGGCAGGTGGACTACGTTGAATTCAATGTAAGCGATATTCAACGCGCCAAACAATTTTATGGCAGCGTTTTCGGCTGGGTTTTTACCGATTATGGGCCGACCTATACCGAATTTTCCGATGGGCGTATCACCGGTGGGTTTACGACCACGGAAAAAATCCTCAAGGAGGGGGGTCCATTAATTATTTTCTATGCCAAGGACTTAGCCGGCACCTTGTCAAAAATACAAGCCGCCGGGGCCGAGATTGTTAAACCTATTTTCGCCTTCCCCGGCGGTCAACGGTTCCATTTCAAAGATCTCGAAGGTTATACCCTGGGGGTATGGACGGAAGATTAACAGGATGAGTTTATCCAGACCGGCCAAGGCAGGCCGGTCGACATTGCCTCCCTCCTTGCGCCGGAAATTACCCCAGTCTTCCCCGAACTACTTTATTAGTCCTTTATCACCCTCATGTTGGCCGGTTTTGACCTGTCGCTGTTGCCGTACTCCATGCACTATGGTGCTACCGATACCTGAAGGAGTCCGAAAATGGCACAAAGCGCCTTATTGATAATCGATGTCCAAGCCTCGTTTTTACACCGGCCTTTTTGGTCTGAAACCGATCTTCCCGCTTTCAAACAGGCATTAACCACGCTGATCGAAGGTTGTCAGGCAAAAGGGACATTGCTGGTGGATATTTTCCATGACGATGGGGAATGGCCTTTCGATCTGGCCTCCGGCCTCGTTACTCGCCTGCCCTTTTTAACCCATACGCCCGATGTTACAGTATACAAGCATGTCCACAATGCCCTCACCGAATCCGGGTTGCACCAGTGGCTGCAGGAACGCCAGGTCGAACATGTGATTATCTCAGGGCTGCGGACCGAACAATGCTGTGAGACCACCGCGCGCGTAGCTTCTGATCTGGGATATCGGGTGACCTTTGTTACCGAAGCCACACTGACCTTTCCGATGACCCATAACAACCGGACAGTGAATAGCGACGAACTGAAATTTCATACCGAAACCGTACTGATAAATCGTTTCGCCGCTATTCGCGATGTGGCGGGCTGTTTGGCGGAACTGGCTACCGGGCGATAATTTTTATTGCACTGCGGAGTAACAGGCATGCGCGACGTCTATTTTCTGGTATTACCACATCTGTTGGCGCTTGACCTGACCGGTCCGGCCGAAGTTTTCGCCTTATCCGGCGCTTTCCGGCTGCATTATATCGGTCCTGAAAAAGAAACGGTGACGTCAATCGGACTGACAGTGGGAAATATCGAGCCATTGCCTGAAACCTTGCCCGTCGGCAGTATTTTGGTGCTGCCGGGCATGGCCGATTCCAGCCGCCAGTTGGATAACCTGCCTGCCCGTGCGGCGCAACAATGGCTGCACGATAATCGCCGGCGTATTTGGGCCCAAGAATGGATTTTGGTCTGTGTCTGTTCGGGCGCCTTGCTCGCCGGCCGAGCCGGGCTATTGGACGGTTATCGCTGCACTACCCACCATGATGTGCTGGAACGACTGCGTCAACAAGCGCCGGCGGCATTGATCAAGGATAATCGCATCTTCGTCGAGGACCGCGGCATTTTCACCAGCGCCGGCATTACCGCCGGCATCGATTTGGCGTTGTATCTGGTCGGGCAATTGGTCGATCAGCAACAAGCGATAGCGGTGGCGCGCGAGATGGTGGTTTTCTTCCGGCGCGGCGGCGACGATCCGCAGCTATCGCCCTGGCTGCGCTACCGCAATCATATGCACCCGGCGGTTCACCGGGCGCAGGATATGATGGCCCACGAGCCTGAAGCCAAATGGCCATTGGAGCAATTGGCCCGGCAAGTGTTTTTGAGTAGCCGGCATCTGACACGCCTGTTCCGGCTGCATACCGGTCTCAGTGTTCGGGAATACCACGAGCAATTGAAGTTGGCGGTGGCGGAGCAACGGTTGCAACAGGGCATGGGTGCGGAAAAATCAGCCCTGGCGGCCGGCTTCTCATCCAGCCGCCAGTTGCGGCGGGCGCAATCACGCCTGAATCCGCTGGTCACGGAAAACAACCATACCCACTAAATAGCGCGTTATAGGCAGGCAAAAGATGACGGCCTAACGGTTTTAGCTGACCCAGCGGCGCCGGTCAATCTTCCGTAATCCGACCGCCAACAGCAGACTCAGAAGCAAGGTCGCCAAAAACAATGCAGGGATATCCAGAAAAGGCGATGCTTTGTAATCCAAACCGTGGTTACGGGCAAAATGAATGAAAAAAGCATGGAAACCGTAAATCGCCAGGGAATTGTCGGAAATCAACCGCACCACTGCGCTGGAAGGTCCGGTGAATAATTGTTTGAACAGGATAAACAGGCTAACGGCGGCCATAAACACCAAGGGGCCACAGTAGAGATAATAGGTCTCGGTGTATTCACCATTTAATAATAACTGCCGCTTCGTCCCTAACGCGATCAACGTGACGGAAAAGATAAACAACGCAGCCATGGCGTAAGTTAGCATTTTAGGCTGATTATCCATTACGCCGATGGCGCGGCCAAGCATGGCATACAACACATAATAAAAAGCATCTCCGCTGATATAGAGATTTATTGGCAATAGGGTGACTTTGCCTATGCTCAACGTATCCGTGTTTGGGTTGGCCAACACGCCTAGCACCAGTACCACCAAGACTAAATAACCGGCGGAAATCGAGTTTATACGGATCAGGGGTGATAGCAAATAAATGATTATTAAGGCATAAAAAAACCAAAGATGAAAAAAGATAGGTTTTTGCAGAATATTTCTCAACGCGTCGCCGGCGCTGATTGGAGTAAAAAAATGCATATATATCAGGAAGATAACACTATAAAAAATCACACTGCAGCAAATGCGGGAAAAATGTTTTTTATCAGCCCGTCGCTCGCCGAAAAACAGAAAACCGGAAATCATAAAAAATAACGGCACGGCAACCCGCGAAGCAGAATTTAATATATCGGCCAACAACCAATTATTCTTACCGATTTCAAGGCCATGGGTGACATAGTAAGACGTGGTGTGAATCATAATCACCATCAGACAAGCCATGGCGCGCAAGTTATCTATCCAGTCAATTCTATCTACGCGGCGCTCTGTTTTCATTATCTTCCTTATTGATTAGATACCCAATGCCTGTTATTGGATCACATGCTTTTTATAAAACACATCAATGTCAGAACTCACAAGAATGAACTAATAAAATGTGCGGATAGCTATGCTGGGGGTTGCGTATGGCAAGGATTGGCTGCAAAATGGCCAGCCACTATAATGGCGATATGCCGGTTTTACTGGTTTTAACTTTATACTTCAATTGGTTAGTTTATGCAATTTTCTCTCCCCCCCACGTCCCAACTAGGCCGTAGGGCATTATTATTTCCGCTGTGCCTGGTGCTATTCGAATTTACCGCTTATATCGCTAACGACATGATACAACCGGGCATGATGGCGGTGATTGACAGCTTCAATGTCGGGCGGGAATGGGTTCCCACCTCGATGACCGCCTATATGGCGGGCGGCATAGCATTGCAATGGCTGTTAGGCCCGTTATCGGATCGTCGCGGCCGGCGTCCTGTCATGCTGGCCGGTGTGTCATTTTTTATTGTCGCCTGCCTGGGCATTTTGCTGGTCAGCACCATTGAACAATTTATCGCAATGCGTTTTTTACAGGGCTTTGGCTTATGTTTTATCGGCGCGGTAGGTTACGCCACTATCCAGGAGTCCTTTGAAGAATCCGTTTGCATCAAAATCACCGCGCTGATGGCGAATGTCGCGTTGATCGCGCCCTTGCTCGGTCCCCTGGCTGGTTCCCTGATTGTCGAGTTCGCCTCTTGGCAAATCATGTTTATGCTGTTTGCCGCCCTGGCGGCCATCGCGTTTTTTGGACTATGGCGCGCCATGCCGGAAACCGCCGCGTTGATGGGGCAACCTTTATCCGCGGTTGAACTGTGGCGGGATTATAAAAAAGTTCTGACCAACCGGCAGTTCATCTATGGCGCCATGGCCATTGGTTTGGCCTGCCTGCCGCTACTGGCCTGGCTGGCGCTATCGCCGGTGATCCTCATCGGCGATCAGGGCCTGACGTCGGTGGCATACGGCCTATTGCAAATACCGGTCTTCGGCGCGCTGATGCTCGGCAACTTCACGCTGGCGAGGTTGAGCGGCAAACGAACCGTGGACCGGCTGATCAAGCTCGGTACCCTGCCTATCATCGGCGGCCTCGGCCTGGCCGCGCTGGCAACCCTGTTATCGCCGCATGCCTATCTGTGGATGGTTGCCGGTATCAGCCTGTACGCCTATGGTCTCGGCATCGCCAACGCCGGTCTGTACCGGCTGACGCTATTTTCCAGCAGCATCAGTAAAGGCACCGTCTCGGCAACGTTGGGCGTGATGAATATGCTGATGTACACCTTGGGTATCGAACTCGCCAAAACCCTTTATGCCCAGGGAGGCAATGGGTTATTCAATGGGTTCAACCTGCTCAGCGTACTCGGCTGGTATGCGCTGGTTCGTCTGTTTATCCGCCGGCGCTCCACGTTGGGACCGGCGACCACCATCACTCCCGCATAAAACTATTGGACCCATTTCAGGGTATACAGGACTTTACCCTGAAGGGTTCATCATATTTTCCCCGCTTTGCCTTCATAAGAGAAAGTATAAAGAGTGAGTTAGCATCGCGTGGTGTTGAAATATATATCCGCCCTATTACCCCAAAAGATTGTAATATAACTCACCCAATAGTTATTATTGTCGTTAACGGAAATACGCCGTTGACGGCATATCACTAATACCCAATCACATAATATTTTTCGCTGACTTAACCGAAACTTTTATAATAAAAAATGGCGTTATTATCCACAATTACTGGCTAAAGAAATTCCATTGCAGCCTGTTTATAAAAGCAGGCTAGCGGCGGGATGAGGCTGTAGAGTTTGCAAATTGCGACATTTGTATCAGTTTGCTAAAAAAATAATATTTCAGCTATTTTGAACTTGCAAATCAAATGTAAAAAGCTGAATAGTAATAACCGAACGATACAGTAATGCGCCGTATATTAAGGAGAATAGGAAATGGCAAAAGAAGCATTTGTTGAATATCGTCCTAAATCTCATGATAAAAATGCCCCTGTATCACGTCATGTGGTTATTGTTGATGGTAATGAAGAACATACGGCAAAAACGCAAAAAGAAGCGGCGGAATGGGCAACGAGACTGGAATTTATCGTCCATGTCGCCAGGGAACGGCATCTCCAGGATCAAAGCCAGCCGGCGCATTGGCGCAAATATCCCTAATCCTCATTAAAAAGCCAGCGATCAAACGCTGGCTTTTTATTCCGCAAACTATTCCCGCGCGGTACGAGGCTGTTTTGACCTAAAAGAGCCCCAAGGGTTGATCGGAGTAGCTGACCAGCAAGCATTTGGTTTGCTGATAATGTTCCAACATCATTTTATGCGTTTCGCGTCCTATACCGGATTGTTTATAACCGCCGAAGGCGGCATGGGCGGGATAAGCATGATAACAATTGGTCCAGACCCGACCGGCCTGAATCCCCCGGCCCATCTTGTAGGCAATATTACCATCGCGGCTCCAGACGCCGGCGCCCAAACCATAGTCGGTGTCATTAGCCAGCGCGAGCGCGTCATCCATATCCTTAAAAGTCGTCACCGCCAACACCGGCCCGAAAATTTCTTCCTGGAAAACGCGCATGCTGTTTTTACCAAACAAAATCGTCGGTTCAATGTAATAACCTTCAGCCAAATCGCCTTCCATGGTTTTACGGCGCCCGCCGGTGAGAACTTCCGCGCCCTCATTCTTACCGATCTTGATATAGTTCAGTATGGTATCCATTTGCCCGGCGGAAACCTGCGCCCCCATCATGGTGCTGCTATCGAGGGGATTGCCGCTGCGGATCGCTTCCACCCGTTTCACCGCACGTTCCATGAAACGTTCGTAAATGGATTCCTGCACCAGCGCCCTACTGGGGCAAGTACAGACTTCGCCCTGGTTGAACGCGAACAACGCGAAACCTTCCAGCGCCTTGTCAAAGAAAGCGTCTTCTTTTTCCATCACATCGGCAAAGAAGATATTCGGCGATTTGCCGCCAAGTTCCAACGTGACCGGAATGACGTTACGCGAGGCGTAACTCATGATCTGTTGGCCCACTTCCGTCGAACCGGTAAACGCCACCTTGGCCACGCGTTTTGATGTGGCCAGATATTCGCCGATTTCCGCGCCGGCGCCGTTCACCACATTAACCACGCCGGGCGGCAGCAGATCCTCGATCAATTCCATCATCACCAGTATTGACAAGGGCGTCAGTTTAGCCGGCTTCAAGACAATGCAGTTACCCGCGGCCAGGGCCGGCGCCATTTTCCAGCAGGCCATCAGCAGCGGGAAATTCCACGGAATAATTTGCGCAACGACGCCCAGGGGTTCATGGAAATGATAGGCGACGGTATCACCGTCGATTTCACTGATGCCGCCTTCCTGGGCCCGTATACATGAGGCGAAATAGCGGAAATGATCAATAGCCAGCGGCACATCGGCGGCGCTGGTTTCGCGGATCGGCTTGCCATTATCCCAGGTTTCCACCGCCGCCAGCATTTCGATGTTCTGCTCCATGCGATCAGCGATACGCAGCAGGATGTTGGCGCGATTTTGGACCGACATACCGCCCCAGCCGGCTTTGGCTTTATGCGCGGCATCCAGCGCCAAATCGACATCGGCCGAACTGGAACTGGCTATCTCGCACAGCGGCTGTCCGGTTATTGGCGTCAGGTTAACGAAAAATTCTCCATTTACCGGAGCAACCCATTCGCCGCCGATAAAATTGTTGTAGCGTGGTTTCAGTTCTAGCGGGTAACCATATTCGCCGGGAATCAACCGGCTTAAGGGAGGATTTTGGACCATGGTTTCTCCTTAAAACTCAATACCCTGAACAAGGCTTTACCGGTCATCGGGGACCGTTGTCAGCGAACAACTTCGACGCATGGCGTTAAGCCGGTCTGTACGCTATCCGTTAACGTTAGCTTCAGGATTGAGACCTCGACAGGGCAAAGGAGAAGGAATTTAAACTTTTAGATAAGCCTCACAATTCATCTTATAACATTTCACTGGCATACAAAGCAGTTGCAACCGGGGGCGCCGTACGGGCGAAACTGGTGCGGGCCAATAAACGACTGGCCATCTCCACCAATACAGGCCGATCAACGCACCAATTCGGCACCACCCGCCGGTAATTGATAAACCCCAGCGCGCACCCCAGTGCGATATCCGCCAACGACAATGTACCGGTATTGATCCATTGAGCCTCCCGCGCCGATACTTCCAACGCGTCCAATCCCCGATGGATTTTGCCGCGCTGACTTAACAACACCTTTTCATTCTGCTCGTCGGCCCGCCGCTGGCACTCCCGCACAATCATCATCGCCGCGTCCGTGATGCCGTCCGCCAACGCCGCCAGTTGCCGTACCCGCAGGGCCGATAATGGCTCGGCCGGCAGTAATGCCGGCTCGGGACAAATCAACTCAAGATAATCGGCGATAATCGGCGAATCAAAGAAATTTTCCTGCCCGGTCATCAGGACCGGTACTTTGCCCAGGGGATTCAAGGCAACCAACCGAGGATCTTCTATCCATGGCGAAACGGCGATCAATTCGAAGGCCAGCCCTTTTTCCAGCAGAATCACCGAGATTTTCCGCACATAAGGGCTGGTGTAACTTCCAATCAATTTCATGTTCGCCTCCGGTTATCTCTGTTACTGACCTCAGTATGGCGCAGACCTGGCGAGAATGGGAAGACCACCGCAAAAATCGATTTTGGCAAGCTGGACTAATGAAAAGCGATGCTACTCAAAATGCTGCTTACCAAGGCGTCGTGGTCGGCAAGATTTTGCGCGGGGGTCAGTATTTGCAAAGTGAGAACGCGCCCGCCATAAGGCGTTGCCAGGATGGTGCCGTTCATCAATTCGCCTTTAAGTTCCTGACGGGTGTCAATGCGTAAAAAACGATGATTCGCCGCCATGGTTGCGGTCTGACCGGTCTCGGTCACGTGGCTGAATTGCGTTTTGAGGCCGGACAAGGCGCCCTGCGCCATTTTATTAAACGCCGCATCGCTGGTATCGTTGGAATCCCCCGTCACGGTTTTGACTTCGCTGATGCCCACCACTTGCGATTGCGGCTGGTTGACAAACAAGTAGACCACCACGCCGGGATTATTGCCGGAAGCGTCCTGGTGGCTTTGATCGACAAAACCCGGCGCTAACCGCAGGGTGATTTTGCCATCAAGCAATACCACATCGGTGGTGGTTTTGGTCGTGGTGGTGGTTGCGCCCGACGGCGTTGTAACCACATTAGTCGTCGTTTTGGTCGTAGTGGCCGCCGGGTTCGACGGCGATACGGCCATATCGGTGGTCGTTTTGGTGGCTGTCGTACTCGATGGCGTCGAAACCACATCAGTCGTCGTTTTGGTTGTGGTCGACGGCAATGAGGATTCCGTTGTCTGAGCGGCGCTCAGCATGGCCGGCAATGATGCCGCCGTCAGTATAAACCAGGCAAACAAGCTATTTTTACGCATGAATCTCTCCATTCCTTTTAGCTGCGAATCGTCAAGTATGCATACCGGCTCACCGGGCGACGAAACGTAACCGCCTGACAAATGGGGCCCATTTGAAAAGCATAGCTATTTTTCAAGCGTAACAGCATAATTTTATCGACTGGCAAGCCGGCCATTCCCCCTTGCCGTCATTCAGGTAGAATGATTTTATATGCCCTTTCGTCAGCAAACGAGTGTGCCACCGTGAATAAAATTTCGCCTCTTTTGGACACCGACCCGGCCACTATGCCCGGGATACGTCAATGCACAGTCCGCCAACGCGGGCAGCTTACCCAGGCCAATCAGGATTGGCTGGCCGAAGAGGTGCCGGTGGCCTTGGTCTATAACGGCATCTCTCATGTGGTCATGATGGCCACGCCGAAAGATCTTGAACAGTTCGCGCTGGGTTTTTCCCTGTCGGAAGGCATTATCGCTTCGCCGCAGGAAATCTATGGCATGGACGTGGTGACGGCCTGTAACGGCCTGGAAGTGCATGTCGAACTGTCCAGCCGCCGTTTCATGGCGCTCAAAGAACACCGCCGGGCCATGGCCGGCCGCACCGGTTGCGGCGTCTGCGGGGTGGAACAACTCGATGAAATAGCCAAACCCATCGCCCCGCTGCCCTTTACCCAGACCTGGCCGCTGGATCGCTTGAATCAGGCCTTAGCGCAATTGAAAAGCGTGCAACCCATCGGTCGGCTGACCGGGTGTACCCATGCGGCGGCCTGGATCACGCCGCAAGGGGAGCTGACCATGGGTTGTGAAGATGTGGGACGTCACGTGGCGCTGGATAAACTGCTCGGATACCGCGCTCGCGCCGACACCGGCGCGGGGGCGGTGTTGGTCTCCAGCCGCGCCAGTTATGAAATGGTGCAAAAATCGGCCATGTGCGGCGTGGAAATTCTGTTTGCCGTCTCGGCCGCCACGGCCCTGGCCGTTGAGGTGGCTGAACGCTGCCGGCTCACTCTGGTAGGCTTTAGCAAACCGGATCGGGCAACCATTTATACTCATCCTGAGCGAATTCTGGATAGCAAAAGTTAAACTTGTGCTTTAAAAAAGGCTGATAAACGTTTTCTTAAACTTTTAATTAACTATAATGAACAAATTGCTTACGCGGCACTAACCTTTTTCCTGCTGCCGCACCACAAAAATGGAGAAGATAAATATGAGCTACAATCTGCCATCCTTGCCTTATGCTTACGACGCCTTAGAACCGTATTTTGACAAACAAACGATGGAAATCCATCACACAAAGCATCATCAGACCTATGTCAATAATGCCAATGCCGCGCTCGAAAGCCTGCCGGAATTCGCCAATCTGCCGGTTGATGAACTGATCAAGAAACTGGATCAGGTGCCGGCGGACAAAAAAACCGCTCTGCGCAATAACGGCGGCGGTCACGCAAACCACAGCCTGTTTTGGAAAGGACTGAAAGTCGGCACGACACTGCATGGCGAACTCAAAACCGCCATCGAACGCGACTTCGGGTCGGTTGACGCCTTCAAAGAAACATTTGAAAAAGCGGCCGCTACGCGTTTTGGTTCCGGCTGGGCCTGGCTGGTGCTGAAAGATCATAAGCTGGCGGTGGTATCCACCGCAAATCAGGACAGTCCGTTAATGGGCGAAGCCATCTCCGGCGCATCCGGTTATCCGATTGTCGCGCTTGACGTATGGGAACATGCTTATTATCTGAAATATCAAAATCGGCGCCCTGATTATATCAAGGCCTTTTGGAACGTGGTGAACTGGGACGAAGCGGCGAAACGCTTCAGTGAAGCCAAATAATCCTGTTTCACGGCTCGGCTAAAAATAAAAAAACCATCCTGGGAGGGGTGGTTTTTTATTTTAACAATAACTTATCCGAGAACGCTTTCTTGGCGCTGATGCGAACCAGAAATTCCGTCGCCGATAGGACCACGGTTGAACGGACGATTTGCTGATAACGCTGTTGCTGCATTCTGTTAAGGGCATCATCGCCTTGCACACGAGAAAATTCGGGCAATGGCGGAAATGACGAGACACAATGCAATTCGCTAAGCGGGCCGAGAATCTCATCGTCGGTAAAACGGTACTCATTCGGATCGTCTTGCAGCGCCTCGTGCAACGCCAGCAAGAGTTCAGCGTCCTCATACTCATGACGGCTGATAACGCCCAAAGCGTACACCAATTTCAATCGCACCGGCAATTCGCCCAATGGACCGGCGCCAACCAATAGCGGCTCCACGGCGTACTTTACCGCGTAATCGTCCTTGCGAAAAATTTGAAGCACCAGAATATTGACCGCTTCGGCCAATAATTTCACTGCCGCTTCCATCAAGTCCCTGACCGACGTGCCAGCGTTAAGCTGCTCCAAGACCTGATTTTCATGCAGTTGTGTATTTTCCGTCATCACCTAACACCATGTAAAATCCGGGGAAAATGCGGACAGTTTCCCCGGGTCTCAATCATCATTGCATGGCGTTATAAATATTCACCACCTGCTCAACCACCTCACTGCCTTTTTCAAGACCGGAGACCTGAATCAATGCCGCCTCTGGCCCTGATTTTTCCAGCAATGCCGCCCATTCCTGAGCTTGCGGGTCCTGTTCGCTATGGTAATGCATCGCCGCGGCAATACCCTTGACCAGGTTGTCATGGCGAAGACCATATTCCAGCGTACCGCGCAACGGCTTGATCAAACGATCGCCGGCACTGAGTTTACGCAACGGCTGACGACCGACGCGTTCCACATCGTCATGCAGATAGGGATTTTCAAAACGCTGCAAAATTTTGTTGATGTAAGCCGCATGTTTTTTTGCGTCAAAACCATAACGATTAATCAAAACCGCGCCGCTTTCTTCCATGGCCCCTTTCACCACCTGGCGAATAGCGGGATCAAGAATCGCGTCACGGATGGTTTTGTGGCCTGCATGTTGGCCAAGATAAGCGGTAATGGCATGACCGGTATTGAGGGTAAAGAGCTTGCGTTCGACAAACGCCATCAAATTATCGGTCAATTCCATCCCGGCAATGGCCGGCGGCTCGCCCTTGAATTGGGTTTTATCCACAATCCATTCGCTGAAGGTTTCAACCGTAACAGCCAATGGGTCTGTCACGCCAGCTTCTGCCGGCGGCACGATGCGGTCCACTGCCGAATCGACGAAACCCACATAACGGCCCACCCAAGCGTGGTATTGTTCCGGCAACGCGTTCAGCACGTGTTGTTTAAGCTGGCTGGTGCCGCGCACCATATTTTCACAGGCGATGATGTTCAGCGGCTGGGTATTGCCGGCGTCATGACGCTTGATTAAACCCTGGGCGACACTACCTGCAATCCTTTCCAGAATTTGCGGTCCCACAGCGGTAGTGACCAAATCCACAGAAGCAATCAATGCCGCCACATCGGGGCTACCGCTATGAACGGCGCTGACATTATGCACTTTCTCGATGCGCGATTGTTCGCCCACGACATGGACGTCATATTCGCGACGCGCATTTAGCGCATCCAGTACCACTTGGTTGACATCGGCGAATACCACTTCAACCCCGGCATCGGCCAATAATTTACCGATAAAGCCACGACCAATGTTTCCTGCTCCGAAATGTAATGCTTTCATAGATTTGACCTTGGATTTTTTTAGCTAAAAAGGGGCCAATTCAGGCCCCCTCTCAATGACAATCGGTTCCTTCCTTTACGACGCGCTTCTGACCGTCTTCTGGCCTTTCAGCAACTCCAGCACTTCCGCGACATTGGTTGTCTGACTCAACCGTGCAATAACGGTTTCGTCATCAAGCGCGTTGGTCAGGCTGGTAATGACCTGTATATGCTCGTTGTTCCGAGCGGCAATGCCGATGACCAGGCGGGCCACATCGCCTTCCTCGTCACCCCACCGGACACCGTCCGGATATTGACAGAATACTACACCGGTATGCAGAACTTGATCTTTAGCTTCAATTGTTCCGTGCGGCACCGCAATGGATTCGCCAAGATAAGTCGAAGTCAGTTTTTCACGTTCCAGCATGGCGGCCATGTATTCGGGTTTTACATAACCGCCTTTCACCAACTGTTGGCCGGCGAACTGAATGGCCTGTTCTTTACGATCGGCATGCTGCCCGAGGAAGATATTGGCGGCGGTCAGTTGAAACAAATTCTGGTCATCGCCTTCGAAACTATCATCCAGGGTAGAAATCACCTTTTGTTGATTAGAACTTTTTTTTTGAACAGCGACCAAACGGGCGGTCAGGTCAGTATACAGTTGGCTATCAAGGAAATTAGTCAGCGAAATATGCTGGGCCTGCGGCGCGGAACGCATCGCACGTTCAGTCAGATCACGGTGAGTGATGACCAGATCCACATCTTCGGGTAAGTCGTTGATGGCGCAATTGGTAACGCTGATATTTTTCAGACCAGCTTCGTTAACTTTTTTACGCAACACCCCGGCGCCCATGGCGCTTGAACCCATACCGGCATCGCAAGCAACGATGATTTTACGTACATTACTGAGGTCGCTGGTAGCGCCGGCGGTAACCGGAGCGGCCATACCCTTGGACTGCGCTTTCATGCTCTTTACACGACGAGTCGCGTCTTCCAGATCATCGCCTTCTTTAACCTTCATGCTCTTGAGCAGGATGCAAGAGATGACGAAAGAGACGGCAAAGGCAGCACAAACCGCGGTAATATTGGCGAAATAAGTGCCTTTCGGGGTCATGGTCAATACGGCCAGGATAGAACCCGGGGAAGCAGGAGCCACCAAGCCGCCATGCAGCACGCCCAAAGTGAAGACGCCGGTCATGCCGCCACAAATGACAGACAACAACAGACGCGGGTTCATCAGGACGTAAGGGAAATAAATTTCGTGGATACCGCCAAGGAAATGAATGATGGCTGCGCCGCCGGCTGATTGTTTAGCGGTGCCGCGACCAAAAATCATATACGCTATCAGCACGCCCATACCCGGACCCGGATTGGCTTCAATCAGGAAGAATATGGATTTACCGTTAGCAGTCGCTTGTTGAATACCCAACGGCGAGAAGATACCGTGGTTGATGGCGTTGTTTAAGAACAGGATTTTACCCGGTTCAACAAAGATAGAGGCCAGAGGCAGTAAATCGTGGCGAACCATCAGGTTAACGCCGGCCGACAGGAAGTGGGAAATCACTTCGACGAACGGTCCGATCAACATAAACGCCAGGATAGCCAACAGCATGCCGATGATACCGGCAGAGAAGTTGTTGACCAGCATTTCGAAGCCGCTTTTGATTTTACCGTCAACCGCACGGTCAAAGCGTTTAATACACCAGCCGCCTAAAGGACCGACAATCATTGATCCGAGGAACATTGGCATATCGGCACCGGCAATCACACCCATGGTGGTAATCGCACCCACTACGCCGCCACGTTCACCGCCAGCCAACCGACCACCGGTATAACCGATAAGCAGTGGCAGCAGATAAGTGATCATTGGGCCGACCAGCTTGGCCAATGTTGCGTTCGGGGTCCACCCGGTTGGTATAAACAGTGCCGTAATGATCCCCCAAGCGATGAACGCCGCGATATTTGGCATCACCATATTGCTGAGGAAACGGCCAAAATTTTGTACTTTGACCTTGATATCAGATGAAGACATAAAAACTCACCCCTATTGATACGCGCCAGACAATAAGGGCGCGTGAATATTGTTGCGACAGTGTTGTGAAACCTGTCAGTAGTTCTATAAGCAGCGCGACTCTACCACGCTAAGTTAGTTAAGCGTACTCCCCCGATTAAAGCGTGACGGATATCACTCATTACCCCCCCCTCTAACCCCTATATAGGTGATTTACATCACAAATTTGCCATGTAAATTAATCACAATTTAACTTATGTTATGTCAAGAAGAAGATATTTGTGATGTATATCACTATTTGTCGCCGTTTGTTTGTTTGGTAATTGTGACTTCAGTCACAATTTATTTGTTGCTGGAATTTTGCGAGATAAGTTATGAAGCGAAGAGGAAATGAGGAGTGTGATCGTTTTGGCAAATAGCAGGCATCTCCTGTAAGAAAATTACTGCCGCGACCGCTGACTGATCATTTACGCCGTTGACAGTATCAGCGTTTATTATGATAAAAAAATGACCAGCCGCGTCGATATAATAGCGATCGACGCGCTGGTTTGACGGGGGTAACCGAAAAAGTTATCGCCCCCGGTCCATGCCAGACGGGAGGCCGGGACGCGCTTGCCCGCCTGATGGCAGACCGCTCAGCCAAGACTAAGGCAGCGTGGCGCCGCCGGCGCTTTGCGCCTGTACCAATTGTTGATACTGCCCCACCAAACCCTTCATGAGACCGTTATACTGCTCCGCTTGGACACGCGAGGGGAACGTTACCGTGGTGGGACTGTAGACGACTTGATTGCCCTGAGCATTGAGGAAATCGCCCACCTGCACCAGCATGGAGGATAACGTTAAGGCATTGGCTATCACAGGACCCACTTTCTGAACCGGTTGTGTCACAAGTTTGTTATAGGCTTGATTATACACCGCCTGCAAATCGGCTGGCTGCTTCAACGCCGCATGGGCATCGTCGGCCTGCTTTTTGAACTGCTGAATTTGGGGTTCCAAGGCATTCAGGCCGCTAACGGATTGCTGCAAATCCATTCTATGACCGAGATAATCCTGTGGCACTCTGATTTGATTTATCTGATCCAATACCGGCAATAAACTGGTATTTGTTGATTGAGTATATTGCTGGGTAAAGGTTAACAATACCTGATAATCGTTGACATAAGGGCCAAACTGCTGCTTTTGGTCATCGCTGAGAACTGGTAAACGTTCGCCGCCAGGCAATACCGTGCTTTGCAAGAATTGAATAAATGCTTTTCGCTGATCCGGTTCTTTATCACCGCATGCCGTTAACTGCAATGCCAGCATGAAAAACAGGGGGATCATTAGCACATAGCGATAATAGCCAAGACCATTCCTTAACCTCATGACATACTCCTGTAAAATAAAAAACTTATTTTTTCGGCTCCTGAAGCTGCCATCCTCCCTGACCCGTTCAGGATGTTCCACTAAAATTCAAGCCCGAGAATGTCGGGCTTTATTCAATTCGCCGCGGGCACATGCGCCGGCGACTGCCGACGAAGCGCCGGGGCCAAGCGCCGGAACCCGGTTCGAAACCCGCCGGGAATCCAGCGCATCGTCCTGCTTATTGTAGCAGGGAGATGTCCGCTACCCGCAAAAACAGTTTTCGTAACTGATCAAGCAAGGTCAGGCGGTTAACCCGCACTTCGTCATCTTCAGCCATGACCATGACCTTGTCGAAAAAGACATCCACCGGTTCACGCAACGCCGCCAGTTCCACCAGCGCATCGCGATAACGCCCCTCGGCGAATAAAGGCTGGAGTTTATCGTTCAACACCACCAGATGCGTCGCCAGGGTGATTTCCGCCGCTTCTCTGAGAGCCGCGGCATGGACATGATCATTAAGCTTGTCGGTGGCTTTGGCCAGGATGTTCGATACCCGCTTATTGGCCGCCGCCAAGGACGCCGCTTCAGGCAGCGTACGGAAATAACTCACCGCGGTGACGCGGGCGTCGAAATCCGCCGGCCGGGTCGGACGACGGGCCAGCACCGCCAGGATGGTGTCGACGCTGTGTCCTTCTTCCTGATACCAGGCCCGGAAGCGACCCAGCATAAAATCAATCACATCTTCCACTACCCGAGGATTGGTCAATTTATCGCCATACCGGCGAGCCGCTTCCTCGGTCAAGGTTTGCAAATCCAGCGGCAGACGCTTTTCGACAATGATGCGTAACACGCCCAACGCCGCACGCCGTAAGGCGAACGGATCTTTATCGCCTTTCGGATGTTGGCCGATACCGAAAATGCCGGCAAGGGTATCCATTTTCTCGGCAATGGCCACCGCGCATGAAACCGGGGTGGAAGGCAAAGCGTCGCCGGAAAAACGCGGTTGATATTGTTCATTGAGCGCCAGCGCCACCAGCTCTGGCTCCCCGTCATGCCGGGCATAATGCATACCCATGACGCCCTGGGTGTCGGTGAATTCAAACACCATATTGGTCATCAAATCGCATTTGGATAGCAAACCGGCGCGGGCGGCCAATGTGACATCGGCGCCGATTTGTCCGGCGACCCAGCCCGACAGCGCTTCGATACGGTCGCTTTTGTCCCGTAACGTGCCCAACTGCTGCTGAAACAAGACAGTTTCCAGCCGCGGCAGATGATCCTCCAATCGCATTTTGCGATCGGTATTAAAGAAAAACTCGGCATCGGCCAATCGCGGACGCACCACTTTTTCATTACCCGCGATAATCTGCTGCGGATCTTTTGACTCGATATTGGCGACAAAAATGAAATTCGGCAACAATTTGCCCTGGGCGTCATAGACCGGGAAATATTTCTGGTCGCCTTTCATGGTGTAGACCAGCGCTTCGGCGGGCACCGCGAGAAACTTCTCTTCAAATTTCGCGGTCAGGACCACCGGCCACTCCACCAGCGAGGTCACTTCTTCCAGCAAGCTTTCCGTGAGATCGGCTTTACCGCCGATACGCGCGGCCGCCGCTTCCACATCCCGTTTGATGTGAGCTTTACGCAGTTCATAGTCGGCCATGACCTTGCCGCGTTCGAGCAGCACTGCCGGGTAATCATCGGCGTCATTGATACTGAATTCGGCTTCGCCCATAAACCGGTGACCGCGAATGATACGGCCCGAGGCGATCCCCAGTACCTGTCCCGGAATCAGTTCATCGCCAAGCAACAGCGTGACGGTATGCACCGGCCGGATGAATTGGGTGTCATTGTCGCCCCAGCGCATCATCTTCGGCACCGGCAATTTAGCCAGCGCGGTGCTCACCATGCCACAGAGTAATTCCTGCGCTTGCCGGCCTTTGATGGCGGCCCGGTATAACAGCCATTCCCCTTTGTCGGTTTTCTGGCGTTCCGCCTGGTCGACGGTGATGCCGCAACCACGGGCCCAACCTTCGGCCGCTTTGGTCGGATGTCCGTCGGCGTCAAAGGCTTGTGCGATAGCCGGCCCGCGTTTTTCGATAGTGCGATCGGCCTGAGCCGCGCTGAGGTTGAGGACTTTCAACGCCAGGCGACGGGGCGATGCGTACCAGATTATCTCGCCATGGGATAAATCGGCGGCGTCAAGTTCAGCGCCGAATAGCGTGGCAAAGGATTGCGCCAAATGGCGAAGTGCTTTCGGCGGCAGCTCTTCCGTGCCAATTTCCGCCAAAAAAGTGTGTTGCGTCATGGCTGCCTCTTATTGCTCGTTCTTTTTACACATCGGGAAACCCAAGGCTTCGCGCGAAGCGTAATAGGCTTCAGCGACCGCTTTGGTCAGTGTGCGAATGCGCAGGATGTAACGCTGGCGTTCGGTAACCGATATGGCCTTGCGGGCATCCAGCAGGTTAAAACTGTGCGCCGCCTTGAGAATACGCTCATAGGCGGGCAGCGGCAGGGGGTTATCCAGGGCCAGCAGCATTTGCGCTTCTTTTTCGTATTGATCAAAACAGACGAACAAGAAATCGACATCGGCGTATTCAAAATTATACGTGGATTGCTCCACTTCGTTTTGATGAAAAACATCGCCGTAGGTGGTGGTGCCCAAGGGACCCTTGCTCCAGGTCAAATCATAAACGCTGTCCACGCCCTGCAGGTACATGGCCAGGCGCTCAAGCCCATACGTGATCTCGCCGGTCACCGGACGGCATTCCAGCCCGCCCACCTGTTGAAAATAGGTGAACTGCGTGACTTCCATGCCGTTTAACCACACTTCCCAACCCAGTCCCCAGGCGCCCAGGGTCGGATTTTCCCAGTTATCCTCAACGAAACGAATATCATTGATGGTGGGGTCCAGACCAACTTCTTTCAGCGAACCGAGATACAGCTCCTGGATATTATCCGGCGAAGGCTTGATGATGACCTGGAACTGGTAGTAATGCTGCAAACGGTTCGGGTTTTCACCATAGCGTCCGTCGGTGGGCCGGCGGGAAGGTTGAACATAAGCGGCGGCGATCGGCTCTGGGCCGAGCGCTCGCAGGCAGGTCATGGGGTGGGATGTGCCCGCGCCGACTTCCATATCAAGCGGCTGGACAATCGTACAACCCTGACGCGCCCAGTAGTCCTGTAAGGTCAGGATCAAACCCTGAAAGGTCTTAGGATCAAACTTTTGCATGTTGAATTCGCACGCGATAAAAATGGATTTATAAAGAATGCGCCAGTATACCCTCTGGCGGTAAGATATACAGCCCGAATACGGTAACAAGTATGAATCTCATGCGGTCCCTGCGCCGCTGGGGTATTCCGAGAGGATTTTACAGTGTTCGAAACCACCCAGGCTCGTACCGGCCAGTATCAGGTGGCCACGCCCTTTATCGGCGCATTTGGCTAATGTCGGGCAATGTGATGATCCGGCCTTTTCAACCCGGGGATATTGACCCCCTGCTGTCGCTTTGGCTGCAAAGCACCATTAGCGCCCATCCTTTTATCAGCCCGGATTATTGGCGCGAAAGTCTGCCGCTGGTGCGTGATGAGTATTTACCGCAATCACGGAGTTGGGTGGCTGTGCAGGAAGGGCTTCTGACCGGATTTATCAGCGTCATGATGGACCAATTCATCGGCGCGGTTTTTGTGGCGCCAGGTTATTTTCGCCAGGGCATCGGCGGTTTGCTGATGGCCCGGGCCAAACAGCGCTATCCGGTTTTGTCATTGGAAGTTTACCGGTTGAACCGGTCGGCCCGGGCGTTTTATTACCACCAGGGTTTTCGGGAAACAGGCAGTGTGTTTAATGCGGAAACCGGCCATAGCATCCTGACGTTGTATTGGCGCAAGGAATAAACAGCGGCGTTTTGTCGAAGGGATCGCGCCGGGAGCGCCGAGCAAAGTTTCACCAAAGGCAATCAACGGCGCGCCAAAGGTCTGATAAGTGTGTCATTACTCAATCCCCAGCGACCCCTGCAAAGGTCTCTTAGCCAAGGAGATGTTGATGAACATAGCCCGACTCGCACCGAAACGCTGGTGGTATATTATGCCGATTGTCTTTATCAGTTACAGTCTGGCATACCTCGACCGCGCCAATTTCAGTTTTGCTTCCGCCGCGGGCATCAACAATGATCTGGGCATCACCAAAAGCATTTCCTCACTGCTGGGCGCGCTGTTTTTCCTCGGTTATTTCTTTTTCCAGATTCCTGGGGCCATCTACGCCGAACGGCGTAGCGCGAAAAGCCTCGTTTTTTGGTCGCTACTGCTTTGGGGCGGCTGCGCCTCTTTAACCGGCATCGTCAGCAATATCCCCGCGCTGATGGCGATTCGTTTCGCTCTGGGCGTGGTGGAAGCGGCGGTCATGCCGGCCCTGCTGATTTATATCAGCAACTGGTTCACGCAAACCGAGCGTTCCCGGGCCAATACCTTTCTGATCCTTGGCAATCCGGTAACGGTACTCTGGATGTCAGTGGTTTCCGGCTATTTAATCAATTCGTTTGGCTGGCGGGAAATGTTTATCTTCGAAGGTTTGCCCGCCATAGTATGGGCCTTTTGCTGGTGGTTTTTGGTGAATAACCGGCCCGCACAGGCGAAATGGCTGTCCACGGAGGAAAAACGGGCCCTGGAGCGGCAACTGGCCAAAGAACAACGGGACATCAAAGCCGTCAATAATTACGCGCAGGCCTTTCAATCCGGTAATGTGATCATTCTCAGTCTACAATATTTCGCCTGGAGTATCGGCGTATACGGCTTTGTCTTGTGGCTGCCCTCCATTTTGCGCAACGGCATGGAAATGGGCATGGTGCAAGCCGGCTGGCTAAGTTCGGCGCCTTATCTGGCGGCCACCGTCGCCATGATCATCGTATCGTGGTTTTCCGATAAGCTGCAAAACAGAAAACTCTTCGTCTGGCCGCTGCTGCTGGTGGGCGCATTGGCTTTTCTGGCGTCCTACCTGCTGGGATCGCATCACTTCTGGATCTCTTATGGCTTATTGGTGATCGCGGGCGCCGCGATGTACGCCCCTTACGGTCCTTTCTTCGCCATCGTGCCGGAAATGCTGCCGCGCAATGTCGCCGGCGGGGCGATGGCGTTGATTAATAGCATGGGCGCGCTGGGTTCGTTTGTCGGTTCCTGGGTGGTGGGTTATCTCAACGGGGCGACCGGTTCGCCGTTAGCATCCTACATGTTTATGGCTATTGCCCTGCTGATAGCGGTGTGGCTGACGCTGATAGTGAACGTGGCCCGGAACAGACAACCGCACATTGCCTGACTCAAGCGGTCCGCTTCCGTTCACCCGCGAAACTGTTATGCTGCTATGTATGAGTGACTTACCGCTTAGAGGGAAAAGAGGATGAAACCTGCCGTTGTTGTCTATAAATCATTACCGGAAGACTTGCTGCAACGTCTAAGAGCTCACTTCGACGTGACGGAACTAGACGAAATGAGCCATGAAAATGGCAAAAAATATGCGTCGGTCCTGCGGGAGGCGCAAGGCGTTATCGGCGCGGGGGGCAAATTCGATAAGCCCATGCTGGACTTACTGCCTAATCTTAAGGTTGCTTCCACCATCTCAGCCGGTTATGACCAGTTCGACGTCAATGAATTAAATGCCCGCAAGATTCTGTTGATGCATACGCCGGATGCCTTGACCGAAACGGTGGCCGATCTCATGATGGCGCTGGTTTTGAGCACGGCGCGCAGGGTGGTGCAATCCGTCGAACGCACCAAGGCGGGGGAATGGCAGGAAAGCGTGGACCCGGGTTGGTACGGCGTCGATGTGCACCACAAAACCTTGGGTATCATTGGCATGGGCCGTATAGGGATGGCATTGGCTCAGCGGGCCCATGGCGGATTTTCCATGCCGATATTATACAACGCCCGCCACCCGCACATCGAAGCGGAGCAGCGCTTTCAGGCCGGCTATCGCGAAGTGGACAGCCTGGTGGCCGAAGCGGATTTTATCTGCATCACACTACCCTTAAGCGAGCAAACCTATCATTTGATTGGCCGTGAACAACTGGCCAAAATGAAACCCGGCGCCATCCTGATTAACGCCGGGCGCGGCCCGGTGGTGGATGAAACCGCGCTGATTGAGGCATTGCAACAACACCGTATTCTGGGCGCAGGGCTGGACGTCTACGAACAAGAACCTTTACCGGTAAGCTCGCCGCTATTAAGTATGCCTAATGTGGTGACGCTCCCGCATATCGGCTCGGCCACCCATGAAACGCGTTATGCCATGGCGGCCACCGCGGTGGACAACCTGATTACCGCCCTCACCGGAAAAGTGAAACAAAACTGCGTGAACCCGCACATCATCTCCGCGCCAGACGCCAGCTGATATTCCCTCTACGCGCTCTATCGCCGACTTTCGGCCACCAACGCCGCGCGCCAACTGACATAATGGTTGGCACAAGTGTATGATGGCCGCCGTCTCGGGTTGAAAAACCACAGGGTGCGCAGCAGTTCGCAAATGCCATTGATTGGGAAAAAGGATCTTTGCCGCCAGGCGAGCTTATGCTTTACTTTTACCAGCATTTGAGCGGACTGGGACTTAGCCAAGGAACAACGATGACCATTAGCCACAACATGACTAAAATCAGTTCATTTATTTTGATGATTTTCTTTATCGCCATCATCATACCCCTGCATTTATTTCCCTGTTTTGTCGCTGGTTTTCTGGCCTATGAAATTATTTTCGCCATGACGCCCTGGTTTGAACGGATCATCGGGGGCACCCGCGCAAGATGGCTCGTGGTCAGCATCATCGCCGCCACGGTAGTGGTCGTGATGACCCTGGGCACTGTCAGCCTGGTGAGCTTTCTGACATCCAATATCCAGCGCGGCATTGACTTGACCGCAGAAACCAACCGTATTTTTTCCGGCATCAAAAACCGCATTCCCCCCAGTTTTCCGGCTTTTTTGCCTGACAGCGCCGAAGAGCTGAAAAATCAAATGTTCGCATTGGTGGAAACCAATCTGATTACCATACGGAACATGGGCCGGACTTTTCTGCATGGCTTGATCACCATTTTAATCGGTCTGATCATCGGCGCCATTATCTCGTTGAACAAGCCCTCGGCCCGCACCACCGAATTCCGCGACGAGATGCTGCAGCGTGTTCAGAACCTGTCGAGTTCTTTTCGCAATATTGTCTTCGCCCAGATAAAGATTTCTGTGGTCAATACCCTCCTGACCTCCATTTTAATCTTCCTGATTTTGCCGGCGTTCAAGATCCACTTGCCGCTTTCCAAGACGCTGATAGTGGCGACCTTTATCTTTGGCTTACTGCCTATCATCGGCAATCTGATATCCAATTTTCTTTTTATCATATCAGCCTTGTCGGTCTCGCTGACCTTGGGCGGCGTGATGCTGGTTTACCTTATTTTGATCCATAAACTGGAATATTTTCTCAATGCGGAAATCGTCGGCAACCGCATTCAGGCCAAATCCTGGGAGCTATTGCTGGCCATGCTGGTATTCGAGGCGGCCTTCGGGCTGGAGGGGCTGGTGGCCGCGCCCATCTATTACGCCTATATTAAAACCGAACTGCGGGGTTTGGGCCTGATCTAACGCCGTGATCACGCCATACCCTAAATAATTCGGGTTGTAGGGGGGCAGCATATTGCCAACGCACCCGCAACATGAAGTATGACGGGTTTAAATAGAGATTGATCGGCGCAACAGAGCAGGTATGGTATCAATTTATAGCAAGTTAACCATTAATAGCCGAATAAAATGACCTTCTCGCTTTTTGGCAAAAAATTCACTCGTCATTCGGGCATCGCCCAACTTATGGATGATATGAACGAGGGTTTGCGTACCCCTGGCGCCATTATGCTTGGCGGCGGCAATCCTGCCGCCATACCGGCTATGGAGGAGTATTTCAAGACGCTTTGCCAGTCCATGCTGGACGACGGAACGCTGACCGAAGCGTTATGCAATTATGACGGCCCGCAAGGCAAGAATGCCTTATTGTCTTCCCTGGCCACGCTATTACAGCAAGAATTGGGCTGGCCGGTCACGGCCAAAAATATTGCGCTGACCAACGGCAGTCAAAGCGCTTTTTTCTATCTGTTTAATCTTTTTGCCGGACGCGGCGAAGATGGCGCGCTGCGTAAAGTCTTATTTCCACTGGCGCCGGAATACCTGGGTTACGCCGATGCGGGACTGGAAGAGGAGATGTTTATCTCCACCAAACCGACGATTGCCCATTTGCCGGACGGTCAGTTTAAATATCATGTGGATTTCGATCATCTCAACGTGGGCAAGGATATTGGGCTGATTTGCGTTTCACGGCCGACCAATCCCACCGGCAATGTCATTACCGATCAGGAATTAACCAGGCTTGACGCCCTGGCCCGGCAACATCACGTGCCTTTATTGATAGATAATGCCTATGGCCTGCCTTTCCCCGGCATGATTTTCAGCCGGGCCACGCCAATGTGGAATGCCAATATCATTCTGTGCATGAGCCTGTCCAAACTCGGTTTGCCCGGCGCGCGTTGCGGCATAGTGGTTGCTAACGAAGATGTGATTGCCGCTATCACCAACCTGAATGGCATTATCAGCCTGGCGCCCGGCGGTATTGGCCCGGCGCTGGCCACCGCCATGATTCGCCGTGGCGATTTAATCCGGTTGTCCGCTTCCGTGATCGGTCCTTTTTACCAACAGCGCGTTACGCAAACCATGGCGTTGCTGCGGCGTTATCTTTCGCCGGAACGTTGTTTGATCCACAAACCCGAAGGGGCCTTTTTTCTGTGGTTATGGTTTCAGGATCTTCCCATCACCACCGAAATACTCTATCAACGACTTAAACAACGCGGCGTATTGATGGTGCCCGGCCATTATTTCTTCCCGGGTCTGGAGCCTGACTGGCCACATGCCCATCAATGCATGCGAATGAATTATGTGCCGGCTGCGGATAAACTCGAACAGGGTATCGCCATTCTGGCCGAAGAGGTTGAACGCGCGCACCGTGAAGCCGTTAGCCACGCATAAACAAGCGCCGGGCGCTTGGCCCGGCGACAATTTCATTACCGCTGCTGAACAGTCTGATGTTTGAACCTTATTGCTGCTGATCACCAACCTGATGTTCCAGTGCCGCCGCGGGCTGTACGCCGTTGCCGATGGCTATCTTGCGCGGTTGTAAGGATTCAGGCACATGGCGTTCCAAATCAAGATGCAATAACCCGTTGGTAAATTCAGCCTGGGTTATCGACATATATTCCGCCAAGGTGAAACTCAGGGAAAACGGTTTAAAGACCAGCCCCTGGTGAAGGTACTCCACGGCACGCTCAGGTTGGGCCGGTTTACCGGCAATGGTCAAGCGCGGGCCTTCCACCTCGATATTCAAATCTTCCTGCCGGAAACCGGCCAATGCCAGTGAAATGCGATAATGGTTATCATCGCTTTTTTCAATATTATACGGCGGGAAGCTGAATGCTTCCTGATTGCCTTGTATGGTGCTGGCTAATTTATCGAAACCAATCCATTGACGAAGTAAGGGTGATAAATCATAAGTACTCATTATATTAACTCCTTCTTTGAAGCGAGACGATCCGCTCAACCATATAACGGTCAAGTTTGCCCCCGATAACGGCAGGCGGTCATTTTTAAATCCGTGGCGGCCGGCCACGGCCGATTATTTGATTTCGATACGGCGTGGTTTCAATGTTTCCGGCACCACCCGTTCCAATTCAATATAGAGCAGGCCATTTTCCAGGCTGGCGCCTTTGATCTGAATATGCTCGGCCAATTGGAATTTACGTTCGAAATTACGTTCGGCAATACCCTGATATAAGTAGTTGCGCTCGGCTAGCTCAGCTTCATGAGCGCCTTTAATGGTCAGCAGATTATCATGGGCGGTAATATCCAACTCATGTTCGGCAAAACCGGCCACGGCAATGGCGATACGATATTGGTTTTCATTAACCAATTCTACATTATAAGGGGGGTAACCACCGTTGCTCTGTGATTGACCTGATTCAATCAGATTAACCAGCCGATCAAAACCGATAGCGGAACGATATAGCGGGGACAAATCAAAATTACGCATGGCTTTAGCCTCCAACATTTAGCGAGGTAACGAAAAACCTTCCCAAAGGACAGGTCCAGGACCGAAATACCCTTACGGCGTATCTTGTTACGGTCACCTTATTAATATGGCGATAATCAATCCATTTTCAAGGGAAAAATAAAAAAATTCATCACTTCTT
>Ga0302200_10000329_pt1 | contig 48441 bp, 28 predicted proteins | sample II_Bog_N3_1_FD_194585 | JGI IMG/M metagenome (GOLD analysis project Ga0302200, IMG submission 194585) | Peat permafrost microbial communities from Stordalen Mire near Abisko, Sweden - II_Bog_N3_1 | ecosystem: Environmental > Terrestrial > Soil > Wetlands > Peat | place: Sweden: Abisko...
TTGCAGGGCATTTAAAACTGGGCAAATTAATTTATCTATACGATAACAACCATATTACACTTGCATCAGCAACCCCTGTAACATTCACCGAAGACCACGCCAAACGATTTGAAGCATATGGCTGGCATACGCAATCTGTGGAGGATGGAAATAATATAGAAGCAATTAACAATGCCATTCTTGCAGCTAAACTCGAAACGGAGCGGCCGTCTATTATTTTGGTTCGGACTCATATCGGATATGGTTCACCCCATAAACAAGATACATGTTCGGCGCATGGTTCTCCTTTGGGCGTGCAGGAAGTAAAGCTTACAAAAGAAAATTTGGGTTGGCCTGTTAAACCTGATTTTTTAGTTCCTGAACAAGCTCAATCACATTTTGCTAAAGCAATTCAAAAAGGAAAAGAATTGGAAAAGGAATGGGAGGATAAGTTCACATTATATGAAAAAAAATATCCTGAACTTGCCGTAGAATTGATAGGTCTTATAAACGAAACTTTACCGGTAAGTTGGGATGCAAATATACCGGAATTTCCTGCTGATACAAAAGGAATGTCTACACGTGTGGCAGGCGGAAAAATTATGCAGGCATTTTATCCTTTATTGTCCGGGTTTATTGGTGGCTCTGCCGATTTAAATACATCAACTTTTACCGAACTTAAAGGTGCCGGAAATTTTGAAAATCCCGCAATGGCTGTAGGTGATTTACAAGGTTCTGCGGAAGGCGGGTGGAGTTATGCCGGGCGCAATTTGCAGTTCGGTGTTCGGGAACATGGCATGGCCTCTATATCAAATGGCATGGCTGCACATGGCGGAATTCTTCCATTTTGTGCTACATTCTTAACCTTTTCAGATTATATGCGCCCTGCAATCCGTCTGGCAGCTTTAATGGAATTAAACACCGTATTTGTTTTCACGCACGACAGTATTGCCATGGGAGAGGATGGGCCTACACATCAACCCATAGAACAGCTTGCAAGCTTGAGGGCAATTCCCCGTCTTATTGTAATCCGTCCAGGTGATGCCAATGAAACAGCCATGGCATGGCGTATGGCAATTGAATCACGTAAAGCCCCGGTGGCATTAATATTGTCGCGTCAGGATTTACCAACTTTTGACCGCAAAAAATATGCTGCAGCTGATGGTCTGCTTTCAGGTGCATATATCTTACTGGATGCACCGAATGCTAAACCGGAATTAATACTGATGGCAACCGGCTCAGAGCTTAGTTTGATAGTAGAAGCCCAGAAGAAATTAGCCGAAATGAATATTTCAGTAAGACTTGTTTCTATGCCTAGTTGGAAACTGTTTGAAGAGCAAACCCAGGAATATCGCAATACTGTTTTACCACCATCTGTTCATACAAGAATATCGGTAGAAGCTGGTGTAACACAAGGCTGGCATCGATATGTAGGGGATCGGGGAGAGGTAATAGGAATAGATGATTTCGGTGCTTCTGCTCCGGGAGAAGTTATGTTGCGTGAATATGGGTTCACTGTTGAAAATATTTGTAAATGTGCAATTGCATTATTAAAAAAGAACAAGCATGATTAAATTCCCAAAAAAAGTAGGTGTCGCTGCTGACCATGCAGGATTTGAGTTGAAAGAATATTTAAAGAAAATGCTTCTTGAGGCGAAATATGAAATAATTGATTTTGGAGATAATGAATTGAACTCGACGGATGATTATCCGGATTATATTATTCCACTCGCGCATGCAATAGCAAATGGGAATATTGCGCGGGGTATTGCTATTTGTGGCAGTGGGGTGGGGGCTTGCATTACTGCAAATAAAGTGGCTGGTGTAAGAGCGTGCCTCATTCACGAAAAATTTTCAGCGAAGCAAGGAGTTGAAGACGATGATATGAATATGATTTGCCTGGGCGGCAATTTGATTGATCGTTCATTTGCCTGGGAATTAACATCCATTTTTCTTACTGCAAAATTTATACCGGCAGAAAGGCATGTTCGTCGCCTTGCAAAAGTAGCGGAGCTTGAAAATACTAAAAACCTAAAACATTAATGAAAATAAGTCCTTATGCCGGGAAACCGGCAGAACAAAAAATGCTGGTTAATGTGCCAAGACTTGTTATGAACTACTATACAGGGATACCGGACCTCACAATACCTGCACAACGGGTTTCCTTCGGAACTTCCGGCCACCGGGGTTCTTCATTCAAAAACTCATTTAACGAACGGCATATCCTTGCCATCACTCAAGCTATTTGCTTTTATCGCAAAGCGCAAAAATTCGATGGTCCATTATATCTGGGCTTTGATACGCATGCGCTTTCAGCACCCGCTTTTGCCTCCACTATGGAAGTGCTTGCGGCCAATGGAGTAGATGTGATGATTGCAGAGGGAGATGAATACACACCAACTCCGGTTATTTCTCATGCTATTCTGCAATATAATTATGGACGTAGAACCGGTTTGGCGGATGGCATTGTAATTACACCTTCCCATAATCCGCCGGACGACGGAGGATTTAAATACAACCCTCCCAATGGAGGACCCGCCGGAACTATCGTTACCAATTGGATTGAAGCTAAAGCAAACGAATTATTGGAGAATAATCTTCAACAGGTTAAAAGGATTTCTTTTGACAAAGCGCTTCATGTTTCTACTACATATAGGCATGATTACATACATACGTATATAAATGACCTTGTGAATGTAATTGACATGGACGCAATCCGAAAGTCAAAAATGAAAATAGGTGTTGACCCGCTTGGTGGGGCGGGAGTTCATTATTGGGAGCCAATTGCAGAACGTTATCATTTAGATTTAACAGTAGTAAATAAAATAGTTGACCCTACGTTCAGTTTTATGACCGTAGATTGGGATGGGCAGATCCGCATGGACCCGTCTTCCCCTTATGCCATGCAACGATTGATTGAGATGAAAAATAAATTTGATATTTCTTTTGCTTGCGATACCGACCATGACAGGCATGGAATTGTAACTAAGAGCCAAGGTTTATTAAATCCCAATCATTATTTATCGGTTGCCATTTCCTACCTCCTACAGTATCGTACAGGTTGGTCTAAAACAGCAGCAGTTGGCAAGACAATTGTAAGCACACAGCTAATCGACCGCATTACTGCAAAGCTGGGCAGAAAACTTTATGAAGTGCCTGTCGGCTTTAAATGGTTCGTTGAAGGCCTGCTTGACTCGTCCCTTTGCTTTGGAGGGGAAGAAAGCGCAGGTGCATCATTTTCAAGATTAGATGGGAGTGTATGGACAACCGACAAAGATGGATTTATCCCGGCCTTGCTATCCGCAGAAATAACCGCCAAAACAGGAAAGGATCCGGGTATACTTTATCAGGAACTTACCCGGGAACTTGGTGAACCAGTTTACGACCGCATTGAAGCAAAAGCAACGCCTGAACAAAAAGAGAAATTCAAAAAACTTAATGCTGCCCAAATAAAAACCAAATATATGGCAGGAGAGAAAATTGAAAACATACTTATCAATGCACCTGGAAACAATGAACCTATAGGCGGTTTAAAGGTGGTTGCCAAAAACGGCTGGTTTGCGGCACGCCCTTCAGGAACGGAAGATATTTATAAAATATACGGCGAAAGCTTTTCAGGTAAAGAACATTTAAATCAAATTATAGATGAAGCGCAACAGATGGTTAATGCCGCTTTAGGAATAAATAAAGTATAGTATGGAATTGATACCTGCAGCACATAAGCTCATACATAATTTAAAAGCCTTTTTTCAAACAGATAACTCTAAACAGGTGCATCTGGATGAGGAGCCTTTGCGAGCGGAGTTGTTTAGTTCTGAACAGATGGAGCGTTTTGGCAAGGTGCTTGCTGGAACCCATAAGCTGAGTACGAAACCCGGAAAAGACCATTTGCTAAAAAGGCTTACAGATAATGAAACGACTTTGTACGAAGCTCGGAAACTTCTCACTGATTCAATAAAAAAGAAATACGAGATTACACCTGCAGGGGAATGGTTAATTGATAACTTCTACCTGATAGAAGAGCATATTCGAAATGCAAAAATTCATTTTCCTAAAGATTATAGCGAAGGTCTTCCTCAATTATCAGACGGTTCCTCTGCCGGATTAACACGCGTATATGATATTGCATTGAGAATAATATCTCATAGTGACGGAAGAATAGATATAGAGAGCCTGAGCAGTTTTATAAAAGCCTACCAAACAGTTAGCAATTTACAATTGGGTGAATTATGGGCTATTCCTATTATGCTTCAACTAGCGCTTATTGAAAATCTCAGACGGGTTTCATCCCGGATTGCTGTTGATAGAGTAGATGGAAACCTTGCGGATTATTGGGCCAAAAGAATGATTGAAACTTCGGAGAAAGATCCTAAAAATTTGATATTGGTAATTGCAGACATGGCTCGTTCGAATCCTCCCATGGTGAGCGCCTTCGTATCAGAATTGAAGCGTCAGTTGCGTGGAAAAGGCCCTGACCTGGCATTATCGCTTAACTGGATAGAGCAGCAATTATCTGAAAGCGGATTGACAAGTATTGAATTGGTAAATGCGGAAATTCAAAAACAAGCCGCCGATCAGGTTTCCATGAGTAACAGTATTGGCAGTCTTCGTTTGCTTGATGCGAATAATTGGCGCGATTTTGTTGAAGAGCATAGCATAGTGGAGCGGACACTTCGGGAGGACAAAGGAGGAGTGTATGGATTAATGGATTTTTCAACACGCGACAGGTACCGCCATGTAGTAGAGCATATTGCAAAAAAAAGCAAAATAACCGAACATAAAGTTGCGTGCATAGCTATAGAGCTAATGCATAAAAGCTTACTTACGAATGATAGCGACGAACGCACATCACATGTTGGTTATTATCTGATAGGGGATGGATTAAAGCAGACCAAAAGGGAAGCAAAAATGCGTGTCACATTTACTCGGAAAATTAGCCAATTATTTAAAAAATGTGCTTTCGAACTGTATTTAGTTGCCATAGTATTAATTACACTGGTAATAGGTGCGGGTCTTTTAATAAGAGCGCATTCAGATATAAAAAGCCCTTGGCTTCTTTTATCTATTGCTTTCCTTTCTCTTTTATGTACAAGCCAACTCGCAATTTCAGTTGTAAACTTCTTTTCTACTTTACTATTTAAACCGAATTTGCTGCCAAGAATGGACTTCTCCAACGAAATTCCTCCGGATTGCAGCACGCTGGTTGCAATACCTGCAATGCTAACAGGAACCGAGGCAATAGAACATTTAGTAGAAGCACTGGAAGTTCGTTTCCTGGCAAACCGGAACGTTAATTTATTTTTTGGTTTATTAACGGATTTTACAGATGCTAATCAAGAAACACTTCCGCAAGATCAGGCACTGGTTGATTTGGCAAAACAAAAAATAGAAGAACTAAATGCAAAATATAATAGGAAGAATAATGATTTATTTTTTCTCTTTCACCGTCCAAGGCGCTGGAACCCGAATGAAAATACATGGATGGGATATGAAAGAAAGCGCGGGAAACTTTCAGAATTAAATTCATTATTGCGCGGAGGTTCAAAAGAACGATTTTCACTTATTATAGGCGACCAATCTATTTTTCCCCGTGTAAAATATATAATTACATTAGATGAAGATACACAGTTACCTTTAGGTACCGCCTGGAAATTAATTGGAACCATGGCTCATCCATTGAACCATGCATGGTATAATGAAACAAAAAAACGGGTAACAAAAGGATACGGTATCCTTCAGCCGCGTGTAACGGTAAGCTTACCCGATATAACAGGATCTCTTTATGCGCGTATGCATGGAAATGAACCCGGTATTGACCCATACACCCGAGCATCTTCGGACGTATATCAGGATTTATTTGCTGAGGGTTCATTTATTGGAAAAGGAATTTACGATGTAGATATATTAAGAAAAGTTCTGGATGGAAGATTCCCTGAAAATGGTATCTTAAGCCATGACCTGCTGGAAGGCTGTTATGTGCGCTCTGGATTACTGAGCGATGTGCAATTGTTTGAAAAATACCCAACCAGCTATAGCGCCGATATGAAAAGACGGGTGCGTTGGATTCGGGGAGACTGGCAAATTTTTGCCTGGTTTTTACCGCTTGTGCCGGGGCCCGGAAGACATTGGAATAAAAACCCGATCTCCGCATTATCCCGCTGGAAAATATATGATAACATTAGGCGAAGTCTTTTCCCTCTGGCCCTTACAACGCTGCTATTGCTGGGATGGACTATATTGCCTTCTCCCTTATTCTGGACAATTGCCGTGTCCGGAATTATTATTGTTCCCATACTTATTATTTTTATCTGGGATGCACTTCGTAAACCCAAAGATGTCATCTTAAAACATCACATTAAAAATTCAATTCTCAGCATTACCGATATTTTCATAAAAACGTTATTTACACTTATCTGTTTACCGCACGAAGCATACTCTAATTTGCTGGCCATAATTCGCACCCTATGGAAAGTGCTTATTACACGGAAAAACCTTTTAGAATGGAACACCTCCTCAAATGATACTCTCGCTGAACAGCCAGGCGTGTTGGTGTCATATTCTTCTATGTGGATAGAGCCTTTTCTTGCTTCAGCTGTATTCACTTATTTAATAATATATTCTCCGGCAACGCTAAACATAGCATTACCCATTCTGATTCTGTGGTTTATTGCACCTTTTATTACCTGGTGGACAAGTAAGCCATTAGCAAAACAAGTATCGGTACTTACCCATGAACAAAATATCTTTCTTCGGAAAGTGGCCAGGAAAACATGGGGTTTCTTCGAGCGTTTTGTTCGGCAAGAGGATAACTGGTTACCCCCTGATAATTTTCAGGAACAACCGGTTTCAGTAATAGCGCACCGCACATCTCCTACCAACATCGGGCTGTCGTTGCTTGCCAATTTGTCTGCCTGCGACTTTGGCTACATAACCACCACACAGCTTATTGAACGAACGGCAAAGACAATAGGTGCCATGAATAAAATGGAACGGTTTAAAGGACATTTTTATAATTGGTACGATACTGAATCATTAAGTCCACTAATGCCGAAATATATTTCTACTGTTGACAGTGGAAATCTTGCAGGGCACTTACTTATATTAAAACAAGGATTGCTTGCGATACCGCACCAGAAAATATTAGGATTAAAGTTATTTGAAGGCATCTGTGATAGCCTAAATGTACTTATGGATACGCTGGAAGAAAAGGATATTGCACTACTTCAACAATTCAAAATTGATTTGGATGCAGCCTGCAATTCGAATATCATTACACGGTACGAAGTAAATTTTTACATGGGAACATTAATCAAGAACTTCTCCCTTGTTATTGATAAACTGGATAATGCTGCGGATAGTGAAACATATTGGTGGAAAGAAGTGCTTAATAAACAAATACTAAGGGTGTCGGAAGATTTCAAAATTTTTGATCCCTGGTTTTTATTAAGCACGGCTCCCCCAAAATTCATAGAGTTACTTTCCTTGAATGTTCATTCAACCCTGCTGGAATTATTACATACTGCGCTTAAATTACAGTCTAAAGCAAACCGGTACCAAACTGCAGACAATACGCCTCTTGAAAATGAATGGCTTGGTTTATTTAAAACATCATTAAGCAATACCATTCAAGGTGCAAGTGAGCAAATAGCTAACGCAGAAAACCTGGCTCAACAATGCAATGATTTGGCGGATATGGAATGGGATTTTCTATACGATAAATCAAGTAATCTGTTCACCATTGGCTACAATGTGCAGGAGCATCGTATGGATGCAAGTTTTTATGATTTGCTAGCATCCGAAGCCAGGTTGTGCACCTTCATCTGTATTGCACAGGGAAAACTACCCGAAGAAAGCTGGTTCGCGTTGGGGCGTTTATTAACCAATGTTAATGGGGCGCCTATTCTTTTGTCCTGGAGTGGTTCCATGTTCGAATACCTAATGCCGCTTTTGGTAATGCCTACTTATGAAAATACACTGCTAGACCAAACTTGTAAAGCAGCTGTAAAATGGCAAATTGAATATGGGAAGAAAACGGGCATGCCGTGGGGAATTTCAGAATCGGGATATAATATGGTAAACGCTAATTCCAATTATATGTATCGGGCATTCGGAGCCCCTGGGTTAGGGCTAAAACGCGGACTTGAAGAAGACTCTGTTATTGCACCTTATGCCTCTGCGCTAGCACTTATGGTAGAGCCTGAAAAGGCATGTGAAAATCTGGAATTGCTTTGTAAAAAAGGATTTGAAGGCCGATATGGATTTTATGAAGCCGTAGATTATACTCCATCCCGTTTACAAACCGGACAATCCAGTGCGATTGTTTATTCCTTTATGGCACATCACCAGGGAATGAGTCTGCTATCGCTGGCATACTTGCTTCTTGATAAACCTATGCAAAAACTATTTGAAGCAGAGCCGCAATTTAAGGCAACCTTGTTACTACTTCAGGAACGGATACCGAAAGCTTCCACATTTTTTGCACACACCACAGATATGTCTGATATAACATATTCTGCAGGAGGTACAGAAACAAGAATAATTAACACCCCTAACACTGCTATTCCTGAAGTGCAATTATTATCAAATGGCAAATACCATGTTATGGTAACAAATGCCGGCGGAGGTTACAGCCGTTGGAAAAATCTTGCAATTACACGCTGGCGCGAAGATGTTACTTGTGATAATTGGGGGACATTTTGTTATATACGTGATTTGTCTCCTAATCCGCCGGCCGGCGGAGAGAAGGGAGTGTATTGGTCAAATACACATCAGCCAACACTAAAAAAGGCGGAAAAATACGAAGCTGCATTTTCACAAGGTCGTGTAGATTTTCACAATACTTATAACTACATTGAAACACGTACTGAAATTGTTGTATCGCCCGAAGATGACATTGAAATGCGGAGGGTTATTATAACAAACCGATCAAACATTCGCAGAACAATTGAGGTTACAAGCTATGCGGAAGTGGTTCTTGCGCCGCCCGATTCAGATTTGATGCAGCCCGCATTCAGCAACCTCTTTGTGCAAACCGAAATCATTCCACTCCAGCATGCAATTCTGTGTAACCGCCGTCCCCGTTCAGCCGAAGAACAATTACCATGGATGTTTCATTTAATGACGTTACAAGAGAAAAAGCCGGAGGAAATATCTTATGAAACCGACAGAATGGAGTTTATCGGCAGAGCTAATACACCCGTAAATCCGCAAGCGATGAATAGGCCCGGCAAACTTTCCGGAAATCAAGGCTCCGTATTAGATCCTATTGTTGCTATACGATACAAAATAATACTTGAGCCTGAAGAAACAATTACGGTTGACATGGTTATAGGTGTTGCCGAAACTAAAGAAATCTGTCAGGGGCTTATAGATAAATATCAGGATAAGCACCATAAAGACCGTGTTTTTGAACTTGCCTGGACACACAGCCAGGTAGTGCTCCGTCAAATCAACGCTTCGGAAGCTGATGCACAATTATATGGACGACTTGCAAGTTCCATACTATATATCAATCCTACGTTTCGCGCAGATGCAACCATTCTTATCAATAATCATCGCGGACAATCCGGTTTATGGGGTTATTCTATTTCGGGAGATTTACCCATTGTTCTTTTGAAAATTGAAAATCAGGATAATCTGCAGTTAGTAAAGCAACTTATACAAGCACATGCATATTGGCGTTTAAAAGGTCTTGCCGTTGATCTGGTTATTTGGAATGAAGAACATAGTGGGTACAGGCAAGATTTTCAAAATGAGATTCTGGCGCTTATTCCGGCGGAGCTAAGAGATTGCCCCGGTGGTATTTTTATAAGGGTTTCAGACCAGATATCAAATGAAGACAGAATATTATTTCAAACAGTGGCGCGTATTAATATTTCAGATACGGGTGGAACATTGGCTGACCATATTAACCGTAAATCGGCGACAAAAGCGGTTATTCCATATATCACTCCTGCAACCATAAGCCTCCCTTCCGTAACTTCCGGTTTACAGGCAAAAGAGTTGCACTTTCCAAACGGATTAGGGGGCTTCAGCGTTGATGGTAGCGAGTACATTATTTCCATAGACAAAAAAAACAAAACGCCTGCTCCCTGGGTGAATGTTATAGCAAATCCTAATTTCGGAACTGTTATTTCAGAAAGCGGAGGAGCCTATACCTGGACTGAAAATGCGCATGAACTAAGACTTACGCCCTGGAATAATGACCCTGTAAGCGATTCGGGAGGCGAAGCATTTTATATACGGGATTATGAAAGCGGTCATTTCTGGTCAACCACACTTCTTCCAGCCGGAGGTGAATCGCCTTACCATATACGGCACGGGTTTGGATATAGCGTTTTTGAACATATAGAACAAGGGATATATACAGAAATGACTGTATATGTCGATGTTGAAGCAACCGTTAAATTTACGGTATTAAAAATACGCAATCAATCGGGAAGAGTAAGAAAGCTTTCCGCAACAGGGTATACCGAATGGGTTCTTGGCACCAACAGAATGAAAACAGCTATGCACATTCATACGGAAGTTGATCCGGAAAGTGGAGCGCTGTTTGCAAAAAACCCCTATGATATTGAGGTCTCCGGGAGGGTTGCATTTTTCGATGTGGATTATACCAAAAAGACTTTTACCGCCGACCGTGCCGAATTTATAGGCCGCAATGGAACCCTGCAAAATCCGGATGCCATGTCCAGGATAAAACTATCAGGTAGGGTTGGCTTGGCATTGGATCCCTGTGCGGCCATTCAGGTTCCTTTTGACCTGGAGGATGGTGAAGAAATTGAAATTATTTTCAGGCTGGGCTCGGGAAAAAACATGAATGATGCAAGTGCATTGGCTCAGCAATTCAGGGGAAGTATTGTTGCACACGATTCTTTAGAAAAAATAAAAGAGTATTGGAAACATGCAATGGGCGCTTTGCAGGTTGAAACTCCTGACGCGGCAATAAATATTATGGCAAATGGATGGCTAACGTATCAAATAATTTCTTCACGGTTATGGGGGCGGAGCGGCTACTATCAATCCGGAGGCGCTTTTGGTTATAGAGATCAATTACAGGATGTGTTGTCTCTTTTACACACATTACCTCATTTGGCCTGTGAACAGATTTTACTATCGGCATCCCGTCAATTTAAGGAGGGTGATGTGCAGCATTGGTGGCATCCTCCAATTGGGCAGGGTGTGCGCACACGCTGTTCCGATGATTACCTCTGGCTGCCGTTTGTAACAGCACAATATGTTGCAGTAACCGGCGATTCCACTATACTGGATAAGTCAGTTGCTTTCATAGAAGGACGGCCCTTAATTCAGGGAGAAGAATCGTACTACGATACGCCTTCCATATCACGCCAATCAGTTAAACTATATGACCATTGTGTGCAATCCATTAAGCATGGGTTCAATTATGGTAAACACGGGTTGCCTTTAATTGGCACCGGAGACTGGAATGATGGTTTTGATAAGGTGGGCAATAATGGCAAGGGCGAAAGTGTATGGATGGCATTTTTCCTTTACGATATACTCGTCCGGTTTGAAGGAGTTGCGCGCTTGCAGAAAGATACTGCATTTGCTGATGAATGCGTAAAACAAGCCCTGCTATTAAAAGAGAACATTGATAAAACGGCATGGGACGGAAAGTGGTATAAGCGCGCCTGGTTCGACAATGGAATACCACTGGGCTCCTCAACCAATGAAGAATGTAAGATTGATTCCATTGCGCAAAGCTGGTCTGTTTTATCTGGAGCCGGTAATGCCGAGCGTGTAAAATCGGCTATGGAAAGCGCCTACAAAAATCTTGTAATCCCTCAAGCCCAAGCGGGAGCCGAAGGGAGTGGAATAATTAAATTATTAGAACCTGCTTTTGATAAATCAGACTTGAACCCCGGCTACATAAAAGGTTATGTGCCGGGCGTTAGAGAAAATGGCGGACAATACACGCATGCCGCCGTATGGATGATAATGGCCTTCGCCAAATTGGGCGATAATAAACGTGTGTGGGAGCTTTTAAACATGATAAACCCGATTAATCATGGAAAAACCCCTGAAGCAATTGCTATTTATAAAGTAGAACCTTATGTTTTGGCAGCAGATGTATATGCACTTGCTCCACATGCAGGGCGTGGCGGATGGACATGGTACACGGGTTCTGCCGGTTGGATGTATCAACTCATAATTGAATCTTTTTTGGGTATGCAACAGGTGGGAAACAAATTAAAATTTGCACCTTGCGTACCGGAAGAATGGGGAACATTTAAAATACATTATCGTTTCTGGAAAACGATGTATCATATTGCTTTTGCAAAGTCAGTAATAGGCAGCGGGCAGGTAACAGCTGAAATGCAAGTTACAGTTGATGGAATGTTGCAAGCAGATAAAGTGATTACACTTGTAGATGATGGTGTGGAGCATAATGTGGAAATAAAATTATAGGTTTAAGTCATTGACTTTTTCACAAACCACTTTTTCGTAAACTATCTTTGTTTTATGAAACAAAATAGGATAATACGGCAAGTGATTTTTAAGCGTATTTTTTGCATTGGTTTCCTGTTATTCCCTGTTAATATCAGGGGGATATTTTATAACTACCTAACAATCAGAATTTATAAAAACGCCTTTTCTCCTGTTATTTTTGAGGTTTCCCCTGTTTTCGCCCTGTTAATTGCCTGTTATTTTTCAGGGTTTTTTCAACCTTTTTATGAGAAGTATTTTACCCCATTTAAAATCAAAGGTGGATTGAGATTCCTCTCCAATAAAAATCAAAACTGCTTAATGAGGGATGCCGCTTCTTGATCAGCAAACCAAAGCAAATCTCCATGAACGGACTTAATAAGCTGTGCGGGATATTTATCATGCAGTGGGGCACTGCTATTTAGTATCTTTCCTAAAATATCCGCTTTTTTTTCTCCTGTAACAAGAAATAGAATATGCGTGGCCTTATTAATTAAAGGTGCCGTCATGGTAATCCGGAACATTTTTTCTTCTTGAACAAATACCGCTCTTATTCCTTCTGCATGTTCATGAATTACTTTTGTTCCGGGAAATAGTGAAGCGGTATGCCCGTTTTCTCCAAGCCCCAGAAGTATAATATCAAAATGTACCGGATCATTTTCAAAAAAGACTTTCAGATCTTTTTCATAGTTGCTTGCCGCTACCACCGGTGGCAGGTCAACAGGAATTGAATGGATATTTAATAATGGAATATCTATTTTATCAAGCAGGATTAATTTGGCCTGATAAGCATTGTTCCTTTTGTCATTTAGTGGAACGCAGCGTTCATCACCCCAAAAGATAAATGTCCTGTTCCAATTTATTTGTTCACGGTATGGCTTTTCGGATAGAAGCGCATATAATCTTTGAGGTGTATCTCCTCCAGAAAGTACAATGGTAAATTTGCCTCTTTCAATAATGGCCTCGTTTGAAACAGTTATAATGTATTCGGCGGCAGCCTTATTTAATTCCTCTATCGATTGAAAGACTTCTATGTTATGTTCTGGATTTGTTGTCAATTTTTTTCCGTTGGCATTATGATCCAACTGTGTCCGTCTTTTGCAATAAGTGCTTCAGAATCTTCAGGTCCCTGCATGCCTGCTTCATAATTAGGGAAGTTGACAGAAGGATTCGTTTCCCATGAATTGATAATAGGCATAAGCGCTTTCCATGCAGCTTCCACTTGGTCAGCTCGCATAAAAAGCGTAGAGTCGCCTTCCATTATGTCCAATAATAAAGTTTCATATGCTTCCGGAGTTCCTGTATGATATGATTCATTATAGTTGAATTGCATATCAACCGGATAAAGAATCATTTTAAGCCCTGGGCGTTTTGCCTGAAAGCGCATACGAATGCCCATATGCGGTTGAAGATTCAAAATAAGCCTGTTCGGTTGCCAGTTACCGGTGGCTTCCGCCGGAAAGGATTGATGGGGAATAGGTTTAAATTGTATCGTGATGACGGAAATTGTTTCGTTCATACGTTTACCGGTGCGGAGATAAAAAGGAACACCCTGCCACCTCCAGTTATCAATAAATAGTTTTACGGCCGCAAAAGTTTCTTTAGTAGAGTTTTTATTTACATCCGGTTCCTGGCGGTATCCAATTACCTTTTTACCTTGTATCCATCCTGCCCCGTATTGCCCGCGAACCGCATTTTGATGCACTTCTTCCGGACGGATTTTTCTTAAGGCATTTAACACATCTACCTTGCGGTTTCGCACTTCATCCGCCTCAAAAGAAACGGGAGGTTCCATAGCAATTAGGCACAATAATTGAAGTAGATGGTTTTGTATCATATCGCGAAGCGCACCGGCAGTTTCATAATAATTTCCCCTATTTTCAACACCTAATTGTTCCGATACAGTTATTTGAACGCTATCAATATAATTGCGGTTCCATGTGGGTTCAAACATAGCATTAGCAAAGCGAAAGGCAAGGATGTTTTGCACGGTTTCTTTACCAAGATAATGGTCAATGCGATATATCTGGCATTCATTAAAAATGCTATGCAATAAGTCATTCAAATGTTTGGCGCTTTCAAGATCGTGCCCGAAAGGCTTTTCAATTACTATACGACTCTGTAATTTGTCTTTTGCAAGTCCCGAAGCACCTAACTTCAATGCAATTTCTTCAAATGAATTAGGCGGTACAGCAAGATAGAAAATTTTGGTGGCAATAACTTTCCACTTTTTCTCCAGATTTTTTATTTGTTTTTCTATTCCTGAATAGGTAGAGGTGGCATTAAACTCGCCAATTTGGTATGAAAGACATTTTGAGAAACTATCCCATTCGCTTTTTTTCGATTTGCCTCTTCGGGAATTTTTATCTACGCCCTCATGTAAATGCTTTTGAAATTCAATAGCATTCAATTTCTCACGGCCTACTCCAATTATAGCAAAATTGTTGGGTATCCATTTATCTAAATAGAGGTTATAAATGGCAGGTAGTAATTTTCTCCACGCCAAGTCACCGGTGGCTCCGAGAATAATAATAATTGTGGGATTTGTATTTGTTCTTGAATCCATATTACTCCCTATTATGATTCCATTGCGTATGGAAAGTCCCGTCTCTGTCTGTACGTTCATAGGTATGTGCTCCAAAATAATCGCGTTGTGCCTGTATTAGATTAGCCGGGAGCCATCCGCAGCGATAGCTGTCGTAGTAAGATATGGACCCCATTATACCCGGAAGCGGAATACCAGTTTCTAATCCAATTTGAATTATTTTACGGGTATCCCTTTGGGTTTGCATTAATTTCATAGCTAGGTTTTCATCCATTAAAATATTCGGCAAATCAGGTTGGCGCAAGTATGCAGTACATAAATCATTTAATAAAGACGAACGTATAATGCACCCGCCTCTCCAAATACCGGCAATATTCTCCAAGTTCAAATCATATGTATACTCTTCAGATGCAATATGCAACAATGACATTCCCTGAGCATATGTCGTTAGTATGGAAAAATATAAAGCCTTTTCCAGCGAAACGACCAATTCATTCGTATCATTTTTAAATTTGTATCCTGGACCTTTCAACTTTTGCCGTGCAGCCATTCGCTCTGTTTTAATAGTTGATAAATTGCGCATGGATACAGCAATATCTATAACGGAAAGGGATACTTGCAATTTCATGGCATCTTCGGAGGTCCAGCTGCCTGTGCCATTCTGCTTTGCGCTGTCAAGAATCATATCAATGAGGCTGTTATTTGTCAGATCATCTTTTTGAGCAAAAATATCAGCCGTAATTTCTATCAGAAATGACTGCAATATTCCTGTATTCCATTTAGAAAAGATGTCATGCAGTTCATTATTATTCATTTGACCGGCATCTTTTAACAAATGATATGCTTCGGAGATAAGCTGCATGATTCCATATTCAATACCATTGTGTACCATTTTAACATAATGCCCGGCAGAACCGGGGCCAAGCCATTTTACACAAGGCTTTCCATTCACTTTAGCTGAAATAGCTTCCAGCATACCGGAGACTCGTTCATAAACTTTTTGGGTGCCGCCGGGCATAATACTTGGTCCGTGACGCGCACCCAACTCACCTCCGGAAATCCCTACTCCCATAAAATGAATAGTTGATTTTTCCAATTGCTCAATCCGTATATTGGTGTCTGTAAAGTGAGAGTTTCCACAATCCATCAGTAAATCATCTTCAGTTAATAGTGGCTTTAATTCCTGAATAACTTCATCAACAATTTTCCCGGCAGGTACAAGCAACATAATCACTCTGGGAGTTTTAAGTGTATTTAAAAATTCATTTAAGTTTGATGTGGAAAATATGTTTCTGTCTGCGGTATCTTTTTTAAGCAAATCCACCTGTGAAGTGTTTTTATCGAAACCGGCCACATTATATCCATTATCGCTCATATTCAAAACAAGATTACGCCCCATTGTGCCTAGCCCTATCATGCCATAATCATATTTTATACCTTTCATGTTGTTTCTTGTAAAATATGTCGCTTACCTGATACCCTGAAAGATTGATAAACCTTCTCAAGTCCTTCATCAATATCCTTTCCTAATTTAATAAGAATCACCCTGCGTCCTTTGTCATTAAGTGAACGAAAATCACCAAGCGCTTGTGCCATATGCAAAGTAGCAAATCCGAATTTTTCGCCCGGGATTGTTAAATCTCCTTCTTCCTCCCCAATCAAAATAATATATAATCCTGTGTCGGGGCCGCCTTTGTGCAACTGCCCTGTAGAGTGTAAATAACGGGGTCCATTTAATAATGTTGTGGCTTCTTTCAATTCATCTCGCATATGATGTCTCCACATTTGTAAAACTTTTATTCGGTAACTTGTCATAAGGAAATAGGGTAATATGGCAATATAGTCGCCTGGCTTTGACTGTGCAGTAAAGCTCACAATTAAATCACCAAGAGACTCGTGATGGCATAAAGCAAGCTTTTCAGTTTCTTCCCCTCCATATACAGAGATATTTTCAATTTTTAAAACAGGTTTTGATTTTTTAAAAGCACCTTCATTAACCCATCCTTTGAGTAATTGACTTGTGTTTTTTTTACTTTCTTCCACGTTGGGCTGGTCGAAAGAGTTAATGCCTATTATAATTCCTGCTATAGCTGCTGCTATTTCCCAACGGTAGTATTCTCCACCCAATGCAATTTTATTTGCCACTTTAATTCTTACAATGGGATGACCTGCTTCTTCTAGTGCTTTGATTTTTTTTTCATCTTCTTTATTATCATCAGAAGGCAGATACATGTGCACAAATATTCTATCGGTTCCATATACATCAGGAGTACCGGGCAATTCGCCATTTACAGGAATTAACCCACGTCCTTCTTTACCGGTACTTTCTGCCAACAACTGTTCCACCCAATAACCAAAAGCGCTTATGGATGGGGACAAAACAAATGTTACTTTATCTCGCCCATGTTGTTCACAAACACCCAGAAGCACACCTAAACTTATTCCGGGATTAGTTTCTGCCGAATTACTTTTGCAACTATCTTCCATTTGTTTGGCGCTTGATAATAAGGCTTTAATGTCCACTCCCATTAATGCCATAGGCACTAATCCAAAATCAGATAGAACCGAATAACGGCCTCCCAGGTCAGGGTTGTTTATAAATACTTTTCTAAATTGATATTTTTTAGCAATTTTTACCAAGGGTGTTCCCTTGTCTGTAATAGCGATAAAATTATTTCCGGGCTTATTTATCTTTTCTAATTTATTATAGAAATAATGAAAGAAACTCAACGTCTCTTCCGTATTGCCGGATTTACTGGCAACAATAAAAAGTGTTTTGCCTAAATTAATTTTTTTTTCTATTTCTGTTATTGCTGCGGGATCAGTATTATCGAGAACGAATAACTGCAGATAACCTTTTACTGTTCCAAATGTTTTGCGAGCCACTTCCGAACATAAGCTGCTTCCACCCATACCGAGTAATACGGCATGTGTATAGCCTTCTTCTTTAACTTCCTCTGCAAATAAAATGAGTGATTCTGTATTTTTTGTAAAATCATCAGGCAAGTTTAACCAACCTAGTCGGTGGCTTATTTCCATTACTTGGTCAGGATTAGTTTTCCAGAGGAATGGGTCCTTTGCAAATAGAAGACTTTTGATTTGCTTTTCGTCCGCAGAAGCATAAGCTGCATTTACTTCCTTCGCCAGTTTGCCACAACTAATTTTCAGGGAATCGCTTTCCTTTCCTATAGTCTTCATTCTTTTATCAGCAAGATTGCTTATCAATTTATTATAAGCATCTGTAAATTTCTGGATACCCTCATTTTCCAATTGTCGAGTTACCACATCAATATCAATTCCAACTTTTTTCAAATTGGTGAATATTTGCTTTGCTTCTTCAAGCCCATCTTCAATAGTATCATTTTTCAAAACACCGTGATCGGCTAACGCAGCTATCGTATCATCAGGTAATGTATTAATTGTATGTTTACCTATTAGTGGTTCCACGTAGCGAAGATCAGGATACAATGGATCCTTATTGCTGGTGCTTGCCCACAATGGTCGCTGCATATGGGCACCTTTATCCTCCAATCTTTCCCATCCCTCACCACTAAAAATTTCTTTAAAATGCTGATATGTTAAACGCGCGGTGGCCACACCTGCTTTGCCTGCCAATAACTCCGGACGATTATTCTCTTTTTCTTGCCATATGGTAAGCGGTATGCTGAGTAATTGATCAGTAAGAACATCAATCCTGCTAATGAAAATACTTGCAACAGAAATTAGCCTGTTTACCGGTTTGCCTTCTCCTATTCTTTGAGCAATAGCACGAATATAAGCTTGGGCAACTTCAATATATCGTTCAATTGAAAAGATAAGTGTAACATTTATATTTATGCCTTCATAAAGCATCTGTTCAATGGCTGGTATGCCTTCCTGTGTGCCCGGTATTTTTATCAGCGAGTTTGGCCTGCCGACTTCCTTAAATAATCTGCGCGCCTCTTCCATCGTTCCATTTGTATTACGGGCTAAATAGGGTGATACTTCTAAGCTAACAAAACCATCGGTACCTTCTGATTGAACATATACCGGATTCAGAATATCACAAGCATCCTGAACATCTTTTATTGTAAGTGCATCATAAATTTGTTCAGGTGTTTTACCTTCTTTTGCCAATGTTGTAATTTGTTCATTATAATCATCACTATTAGCAATGGCTTTATCAAAAATACTGGGATTAGACGTAACTCCACGTAAACCTTGCTCCGATACTCTTTTTTTGAGCTCGCCGCTTGTGATTTTTTTTCTTGTGAGATTATCCAGCCAATAACTTTGGCCATAGTTTAAGAGGTTTCTTAATGTATTCATCTTCTTGTTTTTGAGTGCCTTTATTCTATAATCATTTTATTGCCTGTACGAAACAGCACAAGTAAAGACCTATGGATTATCAACCGTTACATCTTGCGCTGATTTAGCTTCGTCAGGAGTTTTTTCAAGGTCTCTGTCTAATGAATATAAAGCATTATTATTTTCCTTTTTACTGCCGGCAATTTTTATCTTGTCAAGTAAATTCAATGCCATTGTCTCCTCTTCAATCTGCTCCTTTACAAACCATTGCATAAAGTTCCATGTTGCCCAATCTTCTTCAACTAAACTCATTTTTACCAGTGTATAAATGGCTTTTGTATTATCTACTTCGTGTTCAAATACCTTTTCAAAACAATTATTTATATTTTCCGGATTTTTAGGAGGAGCGGGAATGGCCGTGACAATTACTTCTGCACCTCTTTTCAGAATATACTCCAATATCTTCATCATATGGTTGCGTTCTTCTTGTGAATGCCTGAAAAGGAAATTTGCTATACCGCTAAAACCTTGTCTTTCGGCCCATGATCCGTATGATAAATATATTTCTGAAGCTTGTGCTTCTTTTGTCATTTGCTTGTTTAAAGCTGCCGTAAGGGCTTTTGAAAGGCGGTTTGTATTCATTTGTTTCAATTTAGATTGTATGGAAATTACCTTACAAAGGTGAATCCATTCATCTTGTAAATGTTTACATATTTATAGAAAAATCTTACACATATCACATATTTAAACCTACAAGTATGTTTCTTTACAAAACATATTTAACGTATAACAAGGCTATAGGGGTTCGAATGGAGTTGCAAGAAATTCTGAAAGAAATTCATCTACCCTTCTTCTTGCTGCTGTTTCATGAATAGCTTCTCCAATTATTTCCGTGATCTTTACTTCCACGATTTTATAATAAACACTTAAGCCGGAAAGAGTGATTTTGCTTTCGATGAAGCCCTGAGGTATAGACCCGATTTCCCCTATATACTCTATATTATCTTTATTTGTAGTTAGATAGTGAAAGAATTTCATGGTTATTTGATATAAAGTGTTTCTATTATATTTAGATGTGCTCTTCGTTTCATAGTATGATTTCTAATCATAGTACAAAAGTGAACTGATTAAATCCATGTGTCATTATATAACTTTAGAAAAAAGTTATATAAATCACATATTTCTATTCTCAAAATTTCTACTTAAAGAAAATAGAGAATGAAAGGGTATTATAATATAAATGAATTATTAAGTATCTATTTTGAATTTATTTCGAGAAGCCAGAAAACAGGAAAAATAAAGCAGTATGTTTTATTTCCAGTTTATTGCATAGAATTAGTTGTATCTCGGGTCTGGTTGCAATGAAAGTTTAGCCATCTTTTCTACTTCAATTGCAGCATACCCAAACTCCTCTGTAATGAGACCCTGGATAAGATAAACACCCCATCCCTTAAAAGGATAGTGCTTTAAGGATGGAGGGAAATTAGTGGTGTCAAAATAAGTGCCATCTTCATCTGTAAATGTTCCAAATGCCATACGTTCGCCCCGAATGGTTGTTACATGCTTATAGGCTATATAGTTACCTAAAATCCGAACGGTTTTCCCAATATGGAAAATTAAATCTTTTGCTTTAAGTTGGCCCCTGAATTTTGTTTTAAGTAAATCGAATTCACTCATAGATACAGGAAACTCCAGCAATTCTATTTCATCATAAACGTCTTCCAGCTTATTTTCAACAAGTTTGGGTATTTCCCAATGCGGGGTTTCCAAAATGAACATATTTCCTGCAGAAGCATAGTTTATGGCTTTTTCTTTATTACAAAGCATGTGGGCTTCCCATAGTAATTGCCGTTTATTTTGTCCGGTAAACCGCAAAGCATCTAAGCGTATAAGTATCCTTAACTGTTCCAGGCTAATAGCTGTGCGCAGAATAAAATTTTCGAGGGAAGTATATGTTCCGTTTCTAGTTCTTTCTATTTCTATATTTTTTGCTATGTTCTGCTCCAATGTTTTGATGTGGATAAACCCGAGGTAGACATCTTTTCCATAGAGTGCGGTGAAATAATTGCCTTTATTGACGCAGGGAAGCCTGATGGTACCTCCAGCCTTGCGGGCTTCATTAACATATACTCTTGTGTTATAAAATCCGCCAAAATTATTGATGACCGCAACCATAAACTCTAACGGGTAATGCACTTTAAGAAAAAGGCTCTGGTAACTTTCAACAGCATAACTTGCCGAGTGGGCTTTGCTGAAACTATACCCTGCAAAGGATTCTATTTGCCTCCAAACTTCTTTCGATACTTTTTCATCACGTTCTAACTCACTGCAGTTATTAAAAAACTTCTTGGTCAGTTCATCTAATTGCTTTTTCCTGCGTCCTTTGCCACTCATCATTCTTCTTAATACATCGCCATCAGCTAAATCGAGTCCGGCAAAGTAATGGACTACCTTTAACACATCTTCCTGATAAACCATTACACCATATGTCTCTTTTAATTGCTCCTCCATAACAGGATGGAGGTATTTAAAGCCCTTAGGATTGTGAAATCGCTGGATATATTCTTTCATCATGCCGCTGCGTGCAACTCCCGGACGAATAATAGAACTAGCTGCTACTAGAGACAAGTAGTTGTCGCATTTCAGTTTTTTCAGTAGTCCCCGCATAGCGGGGCTTTCTATATAAAAGCAACCAATATTGTCGTTCTCTTTCAAATGCCCTGCGATTTCCTTATCTGTTTTAAAATTTGCCACATCGTGTATATCAATTTTAATCTTTCGGTTGTTTTCAATAATGTTTACCGCTTCTTTAATATGGCCTATGCCCCGTTGACTGAGGATATCCAATTTATCCAGCTTAATGTCTTCGGCCGTATACATATCGAATTGCACGGTAGGCATTCCCTTAGGTGGAAGGTCAAGTGCAGTATAACAGGTAATCGGCAATTCAGAAATTAAAATACCACCAGCATGTATGCTCCTTATATTAGGATATTCCTGTATAGAGTTAAAATGCTCCAATATTTCTCTGCAAATTTCATTATCATTTAAAGGAGAAGCAGGTTCTTTGATAAGCCTGTCTATTTCTTCTTTTGGCAGTCCATAAACCTTACCCATTTCCCGGATAATTGAGCGGTCGGAGAAAGTGGACATAGCTCCTAATAAGGCAGTATGTTGATGCCCATATCTTTTGAAAATATATTCAAGTACATCATCTCTTTCCTTCCATGAATAATCAATATCAAAGTCGGGCGGAGATTTGCGCTTGGGGTTTAAAAAACGCTCAAAGTATAGGTCCAGTTCTATGGGACATACATCAGTAAGTCTAAGGCAATAGGCTACTATACTGTTAGCCCCACTTCCGCGGCCCACATGATAGTAGCCCTTTTGCAAAGAGTAGCGTATCACATCCCATGCAATAAGAAAGTAGGAACAAAAATCAAGATTGGAAATAATTTCCAATTCTTTCCGTACTCGAACTGCGGCAATTTTATGGTGTTTCCCATAACGGTATTCAAGCCCGTCGAATGCAAGTTTTTCTAATAACAGCCTATCATCATATTCGTTGCCTGTATATGTTTTTTTATTCTTGGGGGTTTTAAAATCAAACTCGAACTTGCAATCATCAATAAGCCGCTTTGTATTTTCAATTATCTGAGGGGAAGATTGATAGCAGTCTAAAAGTTCTTGCCGGAACATAATATATTCGTCTGCACCGGCAAGTTGATAAGGCTGCAATTGCGAAAGGAGAAGATTGTTATGGACTGCCCTTAGTCTTTTATGGGTATTGTATCCTTCACTTTCTTTATAAGTTAATGAATAAAGGATGACATATTTTTTTTGCTGATGTTTTTCGTACGCTACCCTTTTCATTTGAGAAGGACGTATACCAATATATTCATTGTCTTTTAGCTTTTGGCGGGGTGTTTTGGAGTATGGGTATATTACATAACATGCATTAAAATTGGGCTGAACAGGAAGCTTTGTCCCGTGTAAATTGTGATCAGTGAGGAGTTCATTTATTTCACGAAAACCTTCATTGTTTCTGGCTATTGCAATAAACAATAGTTCGTCTTTATGTCTGAACTCCATGCCTGCAATAGGTCGAATACCTTCTTCATTACATATTTTTACAAATTCCAACATGCCCGTTGAGTTATTTATATCAGTAAGTACCATTTCCGTATAATGGTTTTCTTTTACAGTTTTAACTAACTGTTCTATCGAAAGAACACCATACCTCAAACTGTAATATGAATGTGCATTGAGTATCATATTAGTGTTTTATGCGTGGAGTAGGGGTGGACAATGCCCTGAGAATAGCTTGGCTACCATAACGAAGGCGTATTTTATCCATGGCAAGATAGAGTTTGATTTTTTCTTCTGAATCATCAAATAAATCAATCTGGCTATGCCCTGAAACCAGGTTGCTGAATTTTATGCCTATCAAACGAATAAGAATCCTGCGGGAGTAATTTCTTTTAAATAATTCCAATACTTTATCAAGTAAAATATGGTCGGCAGCAGTATATGGAATCCTAGCTTGAAAGGTATATGTCTGAAAATCGGAATAACGTATTTTGAGCGTAACGCAAGCTGCAACTTTTCTTGCTTTCCGTAAATCAAATGCCAGTGTATCCACCATGCTTATTAATATATTTCTCAGCTTCTCAATATCTGTGGTATCTTTGTCGAAAGTGGTTTCAGTACTCATGCTTTTTTGCTCGCTATAAGGTTCAACCAAAGTATTATCAATACCATTCGCTTTTTTCCATAATACTAAGCCAGCTTCGCCAAGTACACGCCCCATTATTTCTATAGGCATTTGTTGTATGGTTTGAACTTTCTCTACGCCCATATTTCTAAGGAATGAATACGTTTTCTCTCCTATGCCCGGTATTTTACGTATAGAAAGGGGGGATAAAAAAAATTTCTCTGTTCCTTCTTCTATTTCTTTTTCTCCATTAGGTTTGGCTTCATTGGTAGCTACTTTGGAAACGGTTTTATTTATAGATAAACCGTATGAAATAGGTAATCCTGTTTCTTTGGTTATAAGCTGCCTTAGTTCATGGGTCCAAAGCATGCTATGTTTAATATATTTATCCATTCCGGTTACATCTAAGTAATGTTCGTCAATAGATGCTTTTTCCACCACAGGCGCTCGCTCTTTTATAATATCCGTTACTATACCTGAATACTTGGAATATAAATCCATATCGCCTTTTACAAATATGGCATGCGGGCATAATTGTTTAGCCATTTTGGATGGCATAGCCGAGTGGACTCCAAACTTCCGGGCTTCATAACTGCAAGAAGCAACAACACCCCTGTCAGACGTACCACCGATTATAACGGGCTTGCCAACAAGGAACTTATTGTTGAGGCATTCTACAGAAACAAAGAATGAGTCTAGGTCCAGATGAACAATCCTACGCTCCATAACTAAAAAAATCAACAGGTCAACAATGCAAATAACCTAAATATTTTAGTCGTTTTTGACTACATATTTTAGTTTTATAAAAAAACGCTGGAAATATTATTTAGATGCCATTAAAAAGAGTAGCTTCATTAGATAGCGCAAACCTTGAAACGAACCTTCCATAAATGCCTGTCTTAATAAGCTGCTTATTGATTTAATTTATTGAGGTGAACTAAAAGCGAGGCGATTTTTATTGAGGTGTTTATTTCTTTATTATGAATTATTCGTTCTATCTCAACTCATCTATTTATGCCATAGGAAGTGTAAAATAAAACCGACTGCCCTTTCCAACAATGCTTTCTGCACCTATTCTTCCATTTTGTGACTCTATAAATTCTTTACTTATGGCAAGCCCTAACCCTGTTCCCGATTTACCAACCTCCACACTTGGAATTTTATTAAATTTATCAAATACTCTGCCCAAATATTTCGGGTCTATCCCCTTTCCCTGGTCAGTGACTGAAAATAATATTCCTCCATCATTTGCCTTTGCCTCTATTACTACTTCTGAGTTTTCCGGGCTATAACGGATTGCATTGGATAGGAAATTTACCATAACCCATGCAGTCTTTTCGAGGTCGCAATTCACTTTTGGTAGTTCAGCAGGACAATGAATCTTAATTACAATATGTTTTTGCTCTGCCTGAACTTTAAGGGCATTATTTGCATAATCAATTATTGAATGTGCTTCTACAAGCTGCTTTTCCAAGGTTATTTTTCCGCTTTCAACTTGGGCAACGTCTAATAACTCTCCAGTTATAGAAAGTAATCGTTGTGTGTCTCCTTTAATATTATTAACAAGCTTTGTTTGCTCTTCATTTAAACCACCAATACGTGTATCTTCCAATAGTTTCAGGCTCATCTTTATAGATGCAATGGGTGTTTTTAATTCATGTGAAATAGTAGCAATAAAGTTTGTTTTGGCAAGATCTAATTCTTTAAACTGCGTAATATTTCTCAATAAAATAACACTTCCTATAGGTTTTTCCTCCGCTGTAATATTCAATATTTCTTTAGAAAAATAGCTTTCTTTCTCATCTGCATATATCTTTAATAGAATATTATTACCATTATCCTTAATAAGATTGCGTAACAAATCATTTTTTAATGCAATATCGGGTGCGTATTTGCCAATAAATTCTGTTTCCTTCATCCCTAATATTTTAATAGCGGTAGTATTTACAAAGAGAACCTTCCTGTTTTCATCAAGCCCAATAATAGGGTCTTTCATCCCATTGATAATAGTTTCAATTCTCTTCTTTTCAAAAATAATTTTTGCAAGGTTACTATGCTCATAATTATTCAATTGCTTGGCCATTGAATTGAACGCAACAGCAAGTTCGCCAAATTCATCATTTTTATCAATATTAATACGTTGGGAATAATTTTTGTTAGCGATTTGTTTAATACCTTCTGTAAGTTCTTTTATGGGGTTTGCAATGTATCCGGGAAAGTTAAGTAAAAAAGAAAAAGAAAGTAGCAGGCAAATTGTACCCAGTATCTCAAGATATAGCTTTGCTTTGTTTGCTGTTCGTTGGGTTTCATTACTCTTCCTTACAATGGCATTCATATTCAACTCACTTATCAAGTAAATCTTTGTGCGTACTATCGGTATTAGTGATTTAGAAGTATCGTTTTGTCTGAATTTTTCAAATAAATCACGTAAAGAGGCTGTAGCCGCTAACTCTCCGGGTTCTGTTATATTTTTTTCCTGGGCTTCAAGGTTTTTTTCAAAATCACTTATATAATTTGAATCGCTCATTTCAAAATTATCAAGATCTCTCTGCATATTTTTTGCATAAACAATACTTTCATAATTTGCTTTGAGTATGTTTTTTGATTCATTAGCAAGCCTGTTTATCGCAAATAATCCGATAGCACCTGTCAACACTATTACTACAAATAGAAAGGTGAGACCAAGCGAAAGCTTTGATTTTATTCTAAGTTTCATCAGGAGAGAATTACTAAATCAATATCTGTATTTGTTAGTTTCATCAAAAGCTGGTCAAACAAGTTATTACTTAAAATTGACTTAATAAGGCTAAAGTGTGGTTTGCCTATACAAATAGTCGTAATTTGTTTTCCATTGGCAACTGAAACAATAGTTTTTGCAACATTTTCGCTGCTTAATTGTATCACTTCTGCTCCCAATTCAGTTGCAGTTTTAAAATTATTGATAAGATGGCGCTGTATAGCCAATCCTATATTATCGGCATTTTCTTTTTTAGTTTGCACATATAACACAAACCAGATTGAGTTATAATAGGCTGCAAGACGGGCGGTTTTGCGAATTATCATTTTGGCATTTTCATCATTTGAGCTGATGCAGGCCAAAAATTTTTCAGGTCTTAGGGCGGCATTGCGGAATACTTCCGATTCTATTTTCCGCTCTACCTGCATAGTGACTTCTCTTAGCGCGTATTCACGCAATTGCAGGATTTTTTCAACCTTAAAAAAATTTTGAAGAGCGGTTTCTATTTTAGATTTATCATATATTTTTCCTTCTTTTAATCGCATGATTAATTCATCCGCTGTAAGGTCAATATTTACAACTTCGTCTGCTGTATGCAATACTTTATCAGGTACTCTTTCAGTAACCTCTATGCCTGTTATTTCTTTAATTTCTTTATTTAAACTTTCAATATGCTGTATATTTACTGCGCTGATAACATTAATTCCAGACTCTAAAATTTCCATTACATCCTGCCATCGTTTTTCATTTTTACTTCCTTCAATATTAGTGTGGGCAAGTTCATCTACAATTACAATTTCAGGGTGAATATTTATAATGGCCTGTACATCCATTTCTTCGAGTTCCTTGCCTTTGTAAAATAGTTTGCGTCGCGGAATTAAAGGCAGCCCAACTAATAAATCGCTTGTTTCTTTACGGTTATGTGTTTCCACATACCCAATTTGAATATCAACGCCATTCTTAAACAACACTTGCGCCTCCTGCAACATCCGGTATGTTTTGCCGACACCTGCACTCATCCCGATATAAATCTTGAACTTACCACGCTTTGAACGGCGTATAAGTTCAAGAAAATGTTCCGGTCTTTGCTCAGGTTCTGACATAAGGCAAAGATATAGCTAATACAGGGTTATATTCTAAAAAGTATAGCAATAATAATACGGTTTTCCGAACGTACCAAGTCAGGAGCCCATCCCGGAATAGCCGTAAGAGTTCCATTAGCTTGTTGGATAAGCACCGGGTCAGTAGTATATCCATTGGGGGATGTAACTCCCCCCGGACCTGCAAAATAACCTACGCTTGCCTGGCGGTGCACTAATTCTAACTTAAATTCAATACTTTGATTGGGCATCCATGCAATATTGGTAGAGCAATCCCATGCACTAAACTGGTCGCCGGGATTTTGAGTAAAAGGAGCTATACCTTCTTGTGTAGTAGTTTGTAATACTGTTCCATTTGACATTCCAATTGCAGTAGGGGTAGGTAGGTCACTTGCCTGGCCTGTGGGTTCAAGAACCAGGTAACGGCCGGGATTTACCATAACACCACCACCAATCATCCATGCCAATTTACCATGTGCAAACCATATCCGGTTATAAAACATGGCGCTGACAAAATATTGGGCATATCCGGTCGAGTCATTGCCTTTTTTGAAACCATTAAACCCGTTTACTCCATCACCTGATTCTTCACCGATATCCCCTGTTAAGGAGAAAGCCATTTGGGTTACTCCTTTGGATGATTTTGGTCTGTGAAAATATCTAATTAAAAGACTATTATCGGAGTGAAACCTATGCCTGCCAAGCAAACCGGCATCATCCTGACCATAGTAATCATTGGTTAAAAGTTTAACATTTTCATTGGGAATCCATGTAATGTTTCCGCCAAAACCGGGATTGGAATTAAAGGTGGCATAACTTTGCCATCCGTTAATAAGCCATATTTCAATTTTGAAAAAATTAGAAGGAAATATCTGGGTACGTATTCCGTTAAAAAACCAGGGAGTATTATCGGATGTATAGGATGCCTGATAATCCCAGTTTTCGGGCTGATAGTATGAATTAAGACCGATATAGGACATGAATAATCCTCCATCTACATTAATACCGTGCATGGCATTAAAGTGATACCCTCCATAAGCTTCGCTGATATAACGGTAAGCATCTTCTAAGTCATATTGACCACGGTAGGTACTATAATCGTTCCGGGGAACAACTTCATCGCGGGTTCCAAGTTGCGTCATGAACCTTCCGCGTGCTCCGTCATAGTTAAAGTCGCCTCCAAATCCTAATTGTGATATTTCCATTTCATTGTCTCGCGCAAGAGCAGTAGAGCCAACAACAGTATGGTCAATTGGGTTATTACCGGAGGCTGTAACATTGGCGTCTACAAATATTTCCGGAGAAAAGTACGGAATATGAAATACAGAAGAATCGCGGCGGTCGTTACCATTTATCCAGGTCTGGTCCATATTATCAAATGGGTTCTGGTCCTGCAAAATATGTTTTTTTGAGGCTGTATCTTTATATGCAATCTGTGATTTAGCCTGTTGAATAAACGTTAATGTGGCTAATGTAATTAACGTAATAGTTGTGTTTTTCATGGTTTGTTGGTGATTTAATTTATTGTTTGTGGTTTTGCATTTGATAGTAGGTCATCAAGTTCAATATTTAGCTTAAGTACATTAACCTTTGAAGGGCCAAATATACCTAACAAAGGTTTTTCAGTGTGATCATCTACTAATTTTATCAAATCCTGCTCAGGAATGTTTCTTAACCTGGCAACGCGTTTTGCCTGTATTTTAGCACCCTCTGGGCTTAGGTTGGGATCCAATCCACTGCCGGAAGCCGTCACTAACTCAGCAGGAATATCTGCTTTATTTACACCCGGATTATGAACCATAAACGTGTCAATAGCTGCCCGCACCCTCTTTAAATAGTCAGGGTTTGTAGGTCCGCTATTGCTGGCACCAGAACCGGCAGCATTATATCCAACAGCTGATGGGCGTGGTTGAAAGTATTTGTCGCTTTTAAAACTTTGAGCAATATTTTCATAACCTACTACTTTACCGTTACGGTATACTTTAACCCCATCACCCCCGCCGGGAGTAATTTTCCCGACAAGCATAATGAATAGAGGATAAATTACACAGAGTAGTATTAATAGTACCAGTGTAAGTCTTAATGATGGGAGCAAATATTTTTTCATATCAATTCAATTTTTAATTATTAGATAAATAATGCAAGCAGCATATCAATAAATTTTATCCCAATAAATGGAATGATAATTCCGCCCAATCCATAAATAAGGAGGTTTCTTCTCAATAGCGCACTTGCACCGATTGGCTTGTATTGCACGCCTCTTAATGCCAATGGGATAAGCAGAGGGATTATGATAGCATTGAAAATAACTGCGGAAAGTATTGCACTTTCCGGGCTTTTTAAATCCATAATGTTTAACACACGTAACGATGGAATAGTAACAATAAACAGCGCCGGAACAATGGCGAAATATTTTGCCACATCGTTTGCAATGCTGAATGTTGTAAGCGTTCCACGGGTCATAAGTAATTGCTTTCCAATTTCAACTATTTCAATAAGTTTGGTAGGATCATTGTCCAGGTCAACCATGTTTCCTGCTTCTTTTGCAGCCTGGGTTCCACTGTTCATAGCAACGCCTACATCGGCTTGTGCAAGTGCGGGAGCATCATTGGTGCCGTCACCCATCATGGCTACTAACTTTCCTTCAGCTTGTTCCTTCTTAATATAGTTCATTTTATCTTCCGGCTTGGCTTCAGCAATGAAGTCATCCACACCGGCTTTTTCTGCAATAAATTTGGCAGTAAGAGGATTGTCTCCTGTTACCATAACGGTTTTTACACCCATTTTGCGTAAACGTTCAAACCTTTCATGAATACCCGGTTTAATAATATCCTGTAATTCTATTACTCCCAACACTTTTTTATCTTCGCATACTACAAGAGGTGTTCCTCCGTTGGATGCAATTTGCTTAACTCTTTCTTCTGTATCCTTTGGAAAAGCATTACCGCCTTCAGCAGCTATTTTTCTAATAGCATCAAAAGCGCCTTTGCGTATTTGCTTTCCGCCAGGAAGATTTACCCCACTGCAACGGGTTTCGGCAGAAAACTTAATAAGAGTAGCTGTATGCATGTCAAAATTTTCCGGTGTCGTTGCTCCTTTTTCCCTCGCAAGTTCAATGATTGATTTGCCTTCCGGAGTTTCGTCCGCAAGTGAAGAGACCAGACAATTTTGCATGAAGATGAATTCATCTACTCCTGCTGTGGGATAAAAATTAGTAGCCTTACGATTACCGATGGTAATTGTGCCAGTTTTATCCAAAAGCAAAGTATCTAAATCGCCTGCTGTTTCAACTGCTTTACCTGATTTCGTAATTACATTGGCACGTAAAGCTCTATCCATTCCCGCAATACCAATAGCTGAAAGTAATCCACCAATAGTGGTGGGTATCAAACATACAAAGAGTGATACAAATGCAGCAATCGTTATAGGTGTCAATGAATAATCGCCAAAAGGCTTTAGTGTTACGCAGACAATAATAAATACCAACGTAAACCCTGCTAATAAAATTGTAAGTGCAATTTCATTCGGAGTTTTTTGGCGAGATGCGCCTTCCACCAAAGCGATCATTTTATCAAGAAAACTTTCACCTGGTTCTGCTGTAATTTTGACTTTTATTTTATCCGATAGAACTTTAGTTCCGCCTGTTACAGAAGACTTATCGCCTCCGGATTCCCTTATTACCGGGGCACTTTCTCCGGTTATGGCGCTTTCGTCAATGGTCGCAAGGCCTTCAATAATTTCTCCATCCATAGGGATTGTATCTCCTGTTTCGCACATAAACACATCGCCTTTTTTCAGTTCCGATGAATTTACAATTTGAATTTCGTCCACATACATTTCTCCTAACGGAACAATTTTCTTGGCAGGAGTTTCTTCCCGTGTTTTACGTAATGAATTTGCTTGAGCTTTGCCACGTGCTTCTGCCAGGGCTTCTGCAAAGTTGGCAAACAAAACCGTCGCAAACAAAATTAGTGTAATAGCAAGATTGTATCCCAAAGAACCCTGGGTAGTATTGTGGTTAAAAAGTATTGCTCCACTAACTATGGCCATTACTATTGTGCCTATTTCCACGGTAAACATTACAGGGTTGCGACACAATATGCGAGGATTCAATTTCACAAAAGACTGGATTAAAGCCTCGTTAACCAGGTCTTTTTGAAATAATGCGTTATTTCTGTGTCTTTTAGTCATAATTCAAATATGTTTTTCTGTTATTTATTTCATGGTAAAAAATTCCGCGAATGGACCCAAAGCCAATGCAGGGAAGAAAGCCAGCGCAGCAATAATTATAATTACAGCCATTGTCATTACCCCAAAAGTGCCTGTGTCGGTTTTTAAAGTGCCTGCTGATTCCGGAATATATTTTTTCTGCGCCATCAGTCCGGCTATTGCCACAGGACCAATGATGGGTATAAATCGGGAGAAAAGCAGTACTATACCTTCTGTCACGTTCCAGAAAATATTATTGGATGTTAATCCTCCCATCCCAGAACCATTATTCGCTGCCGCTGATGTATATTGATAAAGCATTTCAGAGAACCCGTGATATCCGGGGTTTCCCAACCAGTTTTTGGGTTGGAAAGCCCACTTGATATCCGGGAAGTTCACCAAAACAAAACATGATAAAGCTGTAAATGAAAGTATCAGGAAGGGGTGCAATAAAGCTGCAATGGAGGCAATTTTCATTTCCCGTGCTTCCACTTTATGCCCCATAAATTCCGGAGTTCGACCAACCATTAAGCCTGATATGAACACAGCTATAATAATCATTATGTAATAGTTCATAAAGCCTGCACCGCAACCGCCATAAAAGCAGTTTACCATCATAGCCATAAGTTGCGAAGCAGTTGTCATAGGCATATAACTATCGTGTGCTCCATTGGCTGAACCGGTGGAAATTATAGTTGTAACCGTACTCCAATAGGCCGTTGCCGGAACACCAAACCGAACTTCTTTACCTTCCATAGCTGTATTTACTCCACTGATTCCCATTTTGGCAATTTCAGGGTTGCCATGCATTTCAGCCTGCATGGTTGGGACAAGGAACATAAACATTCCTATAGTCATCACTCCAAAAATTACATATGCAAATTTCTTCTTTTTTAAATAAAAGCCCAACGCAAAAATGAGGGCGATAGGAATAACTACCTGGGCTATCATTTCCAGCATGTAAGTCAGGTAATTCGGGCATTCAAACGGATGTGCAGAGTTGGCACCAAACCATCCGCCGCCATTTGTTCCCAAGTGCTTAATGGCAATCATAGCAGCAGCCGGACCACGGGAAACCTGGGTAGTATCGCCTTGCATAGTTATTACAGTATCTTTTCCTGCATAGCTGGTAGGCGTACCGTTGAATGCTAATATGATTGCAACAAGAATGGATCCGGGTAAAAGAAAACGGGTAATGCTTTTTACAAAATAATCCCAAAAATTACCAAGTGTAGTTACGCTCTTTTCTTTCAGACCTTTATAGATTACCATCATAGCTGCAATAGCAGAAGCAGCGCTCATAAAGTGCAGAAACATTAAAACAAACAGTTGGGTAAAATAGGTTACTCCTGTTTCACCGCTATAATCCTGGATGTTACAGTTTACTAAAAAACTGATGGCTGTATTAAAAGCTAAATCGGGCGTCTGTCCGGGGTTATGGTCTGGATTAAGAGGCAATTTATCCTGGTAGATAAGGGCAAACAAAGCGTAGACCAGCCAAACCGAGCTAATTACGAGCATAGCTTTCATCGATTCTTTCCAGTTCATTTCCTTTTCCGGGTTAATCCCCGAAAGACGGAAAATTAAACGCTCAAAAGGTTTAAGGAAATCTGTCCAGACTTTCTCTCTTGCAAATACTTTAGCAATATACCTTCCTAGTGGGATGGCAAGTAACAAGGTGATGCCGTATGTAGCAATAATGCCAATCATTTCTGTATTCATAAATCAAATAGTATAAATGAGTTTTGTAGTTTAAAAATTTTCCGGTTTAATAAGTGCATAAAGCAGGTAGCAGAATACTGCAACGCATAAAATAAATAGTGCTATCATAGTGTTATATTTTTTCGAAAAAGTTAATTGATAAGTAAAGCAACCACATGCCTATAAGGCAACTGAGGAAAAGTACAAGTGTCATCATATTGTTTATTTATTAATGGAAGTGTAAGATTATTGTGTCAATTTTCATGTATACTAAATAGATTAAGGACGCTACAGTAAGCCAAGCAAAAATCAATAATAACGTTCCTGCTATTTGTTCCCTTTTCATGTTCGTTACCATTTAGTAAATATGCGTATACAAGTTCTTTTTTATCTATGAGGTTCATCATTTTGCTTTATGACTTTAATCACTCATTTTACTATTATTTTGTATCCTATTGCTTTGTTTGGCATTACATATACAAGCCCCGTGCCAAAGTCTCCTCAAAGCACTCGGATTTGAATAAACAAACAGGTAATCAGTACACTATAAGGCGTATTGATTTCCATAAAGTGAAACTCTTTATTCAATAACCTTCCATTTTGGTAGGGTTATTTTCATTTTGGTAAGACAAGCTTAGGATAGAGCCGTAACCTGATAATGGGTGAAGAGGGAATATTTTATGATAGTTTGTATTCTACCAGCTTACGGTATAGCGTAGTAAGCCCAATATTGAGTAAATGTGCGGCTTCGGTTTTGTTTCCTTTTGTACGCGCTAATACTCTTTCTATATGTTGCTTTTCTACTTCTGCAAGACTAAGAGAAGTTGAATTTGAAAAAGTTGAATTTTTTATTTCAAAAGGCAGCTCTTCAACTGTCAGGATAGCATTATCAGAAAGAATAACCATTCGTTCCATTATATTTTTCAACTCTCGGATATTCCCTTTCCATGAATAGGTTTTCAATTTTTCTAAAAATTCGGGACTCATCATAGGAGCAGGTTTATTCACCTTGGCCGCAAATAACGATAGAAAATATACTGCTAAAGGCTCAATATCTTTGGGTCGCTGCCTTAATTCCGGAAGAGAGATTTGGAAAACAGCTAGCCTGTAAAATAAGTCAGACCTAAACTGACCTGAATCAGATTCTTTTTGAAGGTCGCGGTTAGTTGCAGCAATTATACGGACATCTACACGGGTGGGTTTAGAATCCCCTACTTTTAAAAATTCATTGGTCTCAAGAACCCGCAGTAACTTGGCCTGGAGGTCGGGATTCATTTCTCCTATTTCATCCAGGAAAATAGTTCCACCGTCAGCCTCTTCAAAAAGACCTTTGGTGTCTTTATTAGCTCCGGTAAAAGCCCCGGCTTTGTGTCCGAATAATTCGCTTTCCAAAATATCTTTTCCAAGCGCCGAGCAATTTACGGCTACGTAGTTTTTATCGCTCCGCTTACTTGCATAATGAATGGCTTGTGCAAATACTTCTTTTCCGGTGCCTGTTTCTCCAAGCAGCAAAACGGTGGTATCGGTAGCGGCTACTTTTTTACCGAGTGTAATGGCTTCCTGTATTTGTTTGGATGAACCAATGATATTCTCAAAGCCATATTGGTTATTTATTTTTTTCTCAAGCCTGTGTAACCGCTGCTGCAAAATAGATTTTTCAACCGCCCGATAAAGCAGAGGAAGGATTTTATCATTGTCATCGCCTTTTGTAATATAATCAAAAGCCCCGTTTTTTATGGCTTTTACCCCATCGGCAATGGTGCCGTATGCTGTAAGCATTATTATTTCGGTTACAGGTGAAACCTCTTTTATTTTTTTTGTTAGATCGACACCATTTGCATCAGGTAACTTGACGTCACATATCACCACATTAAATTCCTCCTGTTCCAGTTTCTTTAACCCTGCTTTTGCATTTGCTGCCTCAGCTACTTTAAAGCCTTCCAACGAAACAATTTTGGCAAGAAGCCCCCTTAGCTTTTCCTCGTCATCAATAATAAGTATACTGCCTTGCATTGCTTAAACTATAGTTTGAATGTACAAAGATATGTAAGTTGTATGGTATGAATAACAGGGATTTTGAAAGTGCAAATATCTTTATGCAAGATTTGGCGGGTAGAATTAAGAATAGGTGCAATTAGCCACAGACGACTTAAAAGCCTATTTGGAAGCGGTTGAAGATGTTTTTGGCGGTAATATAGACTTTGCTCAACTACATAAGATTTACGCTACTGTAAGCCGTCAAGATTCAAGAAAATATAGCTCTGCCGAATGCACAGGTGCAATTAAGAAGCAAGTAAGCGGCAACCCTGGCCCGAAGCACGTAAGCACTTCACACGTTGAACGCCAAAACCTGACTATGAGAATGCATATGAGAAGGTTTACAAGGCTTACTAATGGGTTTTCTAAGAAGGTTGAAAATCATTGTTACGCAATTGCCTAACACTTTGTTTGCTATAATTTTAGCAAGATTCATACTGCTCTACGTGTTACCCCTGCAATGGAAGCGGGGCTTACTAATGATATTATGGAAATTTCCGATATTGTAAAATTAACCGAACAAATTTCAAACTGACCCACTACCAATCAATAGTGTAGTAAGTTTTACCTCCAATTTTCGAAGACTTAAATTGAGTTATCTTTCTTAGAGAAAATACATACAAGAACATCAAAACCAAACAGGAAAGTAACCGACCTATGCGTATCTTATTATTGGTACTAAATTATGGAAGTTATTCAGCCATGCTATTATCCGATAACTCCAAAATTGAGCTAAGCTCAGTTATTTCTAACACGTGGAATTGCAGGATATTTGTATATTTGCTGTTTAAACCAGAACATAATATGAAAAAATTACTCCTATCAATAACAGCATTGATCCTTTTAGGATTGCCTAAAATATCGGCTCAACTAATTAATACAGACTTTGAAACATGGACTACTAATGCCCTTGCTACTTCTACAAGAGACCCTAATAGCGGAATTGGAACAAATGGATGGTGGGATTTTAATTTTGCGCATGCCAGCCTGTTTGGTTATTTTGACGGCAGCCCTGTGAGCGTATTTCAAGACAGCTTAAACCCTAAACCCGAACACAAGCGTTATTGTGCTGCTATAGTATCAGCTACGATGACTCCCGAGTCGTATCATACACTTCAAGCTAATGGATTTTGGTATCCCAAAACCAATGGACTTGTTATAACTGCTTTTATAAATTTGGTAGGAGTAAATGTTAGTTTTAAACCCGGTTTACCCTGGAGTGGCGGTAGGACTACTTCCTTTTCATTTTGGTACCGCTATATTCCCTCCGGTGGCAGCGGTAATGATACATGTAGCTGCGCTGTAGGAATGTATTACCATAATTCAGTAAAAGATACGCTTGAATTAATTGGAGGGGCCTATTGGTCGAGTTCTGCAACACAAAGCAGCTGGAAACAAGTTACTGTTCCTATTTTGTACGATTCCGCTAATTTACAGCCTGATACTATAATAATTCAGTTTAGTGCAAGCGCTTTAAATGCTGCTTGGAACCCAAAATCAGGAGATACTTTGGACATTGATAATAGCAGTATTGTACTTGGCGTGGGTAGTATTCCGGAGCACCTCGATAATATTAACGTATACCCAAATCCTGCAAATACAGCAGTTAACCTTGCCATTTCAGGCCTGTTCCCCGGCGCCACTGTTGAGATTTATGATATTACTGGCAGAGCCATAGGCACCTATCTGGTCCGTAATAACTTCCTCACCATCAATACCCAATTGTATACTACCGGAATATATATATATAAGTTGCTCAACGAATCTGGGGACCAGTTGAATGTGGGAAAATTCAGCGTGGTTAAGTAATTCTACATTTTTAGATAAAGTAAAAAGCCCTGAGATTAAGATTCAGGGCTTTTGTTATTAAATGTAAGAAAAAACAATACTTTAAGATAACAGCGAATACGATAGAAATTCGGGGTATTCTTTTAACAAAAGCACCTAGCTATGTTATATATGCTGTTTATTAAATTCTAATGCCAACTATACAAACATCATCTGTTTGTTCATGTTTACCCTTCCAATCTTCAAAAGCTTCGTTCAGTTTTAGTTTCTGTTCACTCATATTAACTGAAGCCGTCTTTTTTATTAATTCTATCATGGGCTTGTATTTGAATTTTTTATCCATTGGACCGCCAAACTGATCTGCAAAACCATCTGTAAATAAATAGAGGTAATCACCTTCATCCAACTTTATGGTATAGTTTGTAAAGGGCTTTATTATTTCGTAATACCCAATGGGTTGCTTGTCCCCTTTTATTTCAATCACCTGGCCTTTTTGAATATACCATAATGGATTATTTGCACCTGCCCATTGTACTTCTACATTATTTTTACTGTTATTGATATTGATCCTGCATAATGAAATGTCCATACCATCTTTAACTGAACCGTTTCCGCTTAGTTCTTTTATTATTTTGTCCCGCAGTTGGTCTAGTATTTGTGCCGGTGTCAATGTACTTCTAGAACATATTTCATTTAAAAATGCACAACCCAACATAGTAAGAAATGCCCCCGGTACTCCGTGGCCGGTACAGTCTACTGAAGCTACATACCAATAGTTTTCTGCTTCATATGACCAATAAAAATCTCCACTAACCACATCTCTGGGTTTGAATAATACAAAATGCTTTGGTAAATGCTTAGAATCTTGTGCATCACTTTTTAACATAGCCACCTGAATGCCCTTTGCATAATTAATACTATCGAGTACTTCCTTGTGTTTTCGCTCTACTTCAATTTTAATTTCATTTATCCTTTCCTTTTCTTTATGGATAGCTGTACTTTGGTTCCAAAGTTTTTTTATCTTCTCGTCTACTTTTTGTTTTTCCACTTCCAGCTTTTCTTTCTCCGAAAGTAATTTCATATTTTCTTCTTCAAAAGCTCGCTTTTCTTCTAGCTCCTTTTCAGAAATAGTTTGTATGGTTGATTGTTCAAGAATCCTCTCCTCTAATTCTTTTCTTTTATTCTCAGAAAGGGTTAATTCCTCCCGAATAATCTTTTGAATACCTTTTTCTTTTTTTAACAGAATAGAAAAAAGAGCTATAATTAAACCCGAAGTAAATAAACAACATATTACAGTTATTGTCATATTCTTATAATAATACTATTAGGGGATGGTGGTACGCAGGAAAATTGTATTGGTTGAAGCAGAACTACCATAAGCATTTTGAATGCCAACAATACTATAGGAGTTATCTGAGTTTTGGCTAATAAGAAGGCCGGCGCAACTCTGGTTTTGTGCAAGAGTTTGTTGATTTAAAACATTTCCATTTTGATCTATCTTAGCAAAATAGATTGAACTTGAGTTATCGGGTGCAGGGTAAGGGAGGGAATTTGAGACTCCAATAAATACAAATTCATTGTCATTACTAATAATCGAGGAAAGACAAAAATCTTGAGGGGTTCCAAATAGTTTACAGTAAATTGTATCGCTGGTGTTTATGTTAATTTTAAATGCACCTGCCTGTAGTTTGTTCTTTGCGCCTCCCCCAATATCTCCTCCCCCGCAAATTAATATATTGTTATCAGGTGTAATTAGGGTATTGGAATAATAGTAAGAGAACATATGCAAGGGCAACGGGGTTGAATTAAATTCTTGCTGCCAAACGATTGTGCCCGCTGTTATGTTATATCGTGCTATAGTATTTATACCCATACATATAATATCACCGTTATTTGCTTCAGTAATTTTGGCAATACTATAGTTTAGTAATATATCCGTTTTTCTAATTAGGTTGCCATTATTATCAATAAAATATAGTGTATTTATCATTTGGTCACTAGTACCGGTATACAAAGGATTTAGCCAACTTACGGCAATCAATATATTCCCATTCGCAAGAGAAGTACAGCAAATCTGAGGTATGAAAATATATTGAAGATAGTTAACAGAGGATTCTCCATTAAGTAAGGAGGGTGAAACATAATTGGCGTAACTATTGGGAAAATTAGGCGGAATGGAATCGATATGTTTTATAAACAAATTTTGGCCACCTAAGTTATAATTATATAGTTCTAAATCATACGGGTAGAAAGGATGCCCTAATGCATTTATTGACTTGTAATTTATATTAATAACCGGGACAAATATATTCCCGCCGGAATAAACTACGCCGCCAATATGGCTTGATGTTTCACGGAAATTATAATATCCCAGGGAATCAACAAATACAAAAGGAAAGCTATGTTGCCATTGTATATCGCCTTGGGCATCAATTTTCATTAATTCGGTATTCCTGTTTATGTTACCTACATTTGTCTTTCCAATAAGCACAAAGCCATTGTCTTGGATGGCTGCGCCGTCTACAGCATCAAAAGGATAGCTTTTGAGTAAGTTTTTAGTTATTGACGGTAAGGAATCCTTTTTACAAGATGATAACTGAAATGCCTCAAGCGTCAGTAAAAAAAGGTATATTATATTTTTTCTTTGCATTATATTCTTTTCGTTTTTACTTGATAATTTAAGATATAACCAACAGAAGCATTGATATTAAGCAAGCTAAGGCTGAGGGCATTATCAATGTAATAGAATTTATATTCTAATTCTTGATTTCGGGTATTTTCATCCGGATTCAATATATTATTTTTTTCAGTGGCATAAGATGCCTGAAGAGCAAATATAAAATTCTTAAACCTATAAGAACAACCACCACCAAATAGCATACTTGTAAATGAACTCACCCTGTAGGCTTTTTGGTTTATGCCTCCCTCACCTGTAGTATATGTACTACTTACTCCTGATATATAATCTAAAGCAGAGTATTGCAGATTTAAGTTAGCGGTAGCTTGTTCCAGTAAACTATAACTACCACCCAATATTGCAAAAAGTTTAAATTTGGTATTAGTCAAATAGAACTTGAGATATACCGGAGTATTGATGTAACTTAAATTCTCATTGTAGTTGAGGATATAATTGCCCGTTCCGTCATCCAATTCCCGTTTAAATCCAAAAGAGGAATAAGATATTGACGCTGAAACGGAAATACGGGATAGGAACGCGCATTCTAAATATACACCTTCCTGAAGGCCTAATACTAAATTGTAAGGGGCTGAATAATTAACACCCTGATAAACTGAATAGGTTTGCAATACCTTAAAAAAGGGAAGGTTAATTCCAGTGAAAAATCCTACAGAAAGAAAGGGGCGAACTTTTATACTAAAAAAATTAGTATAAAAATCCTCCTGACATGCACCCTCCTTGGGTAAAAAGTTTGGGTCCAGATGCAATAATTTCACTAATGATTTATTCACATCCTCAGTCCTATCTATCTCTATATTTACCCGGGCGCTAAGTATATCTGCTTCTTCTTTTTCTTTTTTTGACAGTTTACAATTCGCAAATCCCGCATTCAAAAGCGCAAGGCAGGCATCGTAATTACCATTGTTGTAAAATATTTCAGCATTGTTAACAATTGTAGCACAGTTACATTGCCCAACAGTATCTTTTGCAAGGTTAGAATGAACCGAATCAGGCGGAACGGTATTTTCAGTTTGTACAACTGTGTCTGTATATGATATAGTATGGGTTGTATCCTGGCTTATTTGCCGGTGTAATGTATCCGGTATAACTTGACGCTTTGAACCCTTTCCAGAATCTGTTTGGGCATTTGCCACTCCAAACAAAATAAATATATATACAAATACCAGAATATATCGGACCATACTATTTATTACATGTTTTTTGATACTCAACCTTTTCTCCAATAAATTGCGCCCATTCCATTTTTGTCATATCTCTTTTGAGGATAGGGCAGATTTTTTCTGCCAGTTTATCAGATGAGGTTTCCCAAACCTCAATTGTTTTATCCTCCCCGCCTACAATCAATTTATTGTTGCTGCTAAACGCAAATGCCCTGGTCTTGGATTTAAGATCCCTTAATCGTAGTGGTTTAAGTCCGCGATTATCTAAATCATAAATTAAAATTGATTTATCGGAACAAGATACAGCCAAAAGGTTTCCTTGGATATTTGCTGTTATTGATTCTATTCTCACAGTATTTTCTCCTAGCTGTTTATAGTTCGCAGATAAAGGATTCATATTGAATAAGCGTATTTTCCCGTCAGAAAACCCAACTGCAAAAATATTTTTCCTGCTTATAGAAATACAGCAGAGCGGCATAGATGTTTTGGATGAATAAATATTTTTCAAACTCCCGTCATTTATTGAAACAATATCGATATCCCCATCTTCCGTAAGCGCTGCAACCGAATTTTTATCAATAAACATTAATGCTTTAATATCGGACTTAATTGTATATGTATTCAACGATTTACCGCTTTGAATACTCCAAACTATCAACAATCCATCTTTACCGGATGTAACTAATGTAGTTTCATCTTGGCTAAAGGCAGCAGCCCGCAATATCCCTTTGTGCCCTTTCAATACTGTTGGGCTCATTATGCCACTTGCGTTTGTATTCCAAATACAAACTGCATTATCTTCGTGGCCAGTCAAAAGTAAACCACCTTTTGTGTCAAGGGTTACAAAAGCGATAGGGCTGGTATATCTAAAATCGGATGTGCCTTCAGATTTTCCAGTATTCAAATCCCATTTGTGAAGTATGCCATTTTTACCGGCAGAAAAGATAAAAGTATTTTGCGACTCGGCTAAAGTTCTTATTTCTGCTTCTGAACCCCTTATAATTGTATGGGAGCCCAGGGAAGTACATGCTAAGCGCAAAGCCTCGTAAATTGCCGGGTCTTGCACCTGTCCATTATTTTGCTTTGTAAAATTATATGCCTGCATGGCAAGTAATCCTTGTAATTGTTGGTCATTTTGCAATACAGATTTAAGTGCAAGATTCTGGGCAAGTGAAATAAGGCTAAGCCGTTTTGCTTTTTGTTCCGCTGTTTCAGCTTTATTCTTTTCTTGTTCGGCAATCATTTTCTGAGCCTCCGCTTTTTGAGACTCCTGCTCAGCAATTACTTTTTCCTGTTCAGCTTTCTTTGCTTCGCTTTCAGAAAGCTGTTTAGATGCCTCTGCCTCCTTTTGAGAATGTAAGGCTAGCTCCTTAGCGGCTAAGGCAGTATCTTCAGCCAATAAAGCTGAATGTTCACTTTCTGTGGCCATTTTTTTGGCATTTTCCGCAGCATTTTTTGAATCAATAGCTTGTTGTTCTGCTTTTAATGCATCGCTCGTTTTTTGCTCTGCGATAAACTGTTGTTTCAAAGCCTTATTTCGCTCAAGAAATGCAAAAGTAGTAAAGCCTGTAAGAACAAGAATTATAGTTGAAGTAGCAACTATCAAAAGGTTTCTTCTTCTTCTTATGGCGCTCCTGCTCATCCTGAAAAAAAGGATTGATTCTTCCATCGTTTTAGTTGCATGTAAATCTTTTTCGATTTCTTCAGCGCCGCTTTCATCATATTTTTTAAGCCAATATTTATTTGGCCTGCAACTTTCATACCATTCTTCAAAAAAAGTAAGAGGACCCGAAGGAAGCAGATAGCCTTTTTCTTTGTTGCTTCCCAGCCAACGCTGAAGTTGTTTTTTAAAATCCAGAAATGTATTCCAGTTTTCATGTTCTACCTTCGCCCATTCATGTAAGAACTTCCAATTCCTTATTAAGCTTTCATGCGTAATATCCAATACACTATTTCGGCTTAGCTTTAGCACAGCGCCTTCACCACTTGCAAAAGGCTTAATAAATGTATTACCTTGTACCCTGAAAATATCAAGTACTCCCCCAACAATTTCTGGAGTTACTTCCTTCCGGTCAATTATATTTGTTATTTCTTCTAAGGTTATTCTATTCCTGACAGACCGAGCCGCATCCATTTTGGTGAGGCATTGGAAAGTGCTTTTAATAATAAGTTGAGCCTGTTCTTTGCTAATCTTATCATCGTGTGAATTATTATAATATTCATGAGCAGTTTCATATAACTCATTGGCGTGGGCATTTAAAACATTTTCTAAAGAAGGATTTGCAAAGAAAGCTTTTTTAAATTCAGGAACTTTTTGAAACCAATTATTAAATTCATCTGTCAGTTCCTGGGATAAGTATTGCTTAGGAAGGCCGCTGAGTTTTGCCAAATGAATAATATCCAGTTCATCTTTTCCTTTATTGGCTTCGTTCCAAACAAGGTTCAATGCATGCTGCAAAACCGGAAGCTGGTCAAATCCTTCACCTATTTCATTAATTAATGTTTGGGTAAGTCGGTTCGCTATTTTATTTCCATTCAACTGCGCAGGTTCATGAACTACCTGGTGTATTTCTTTTCTTTTTAAACGGGGCACAAAAAATTGGCTGAAACCAATATACTCAGGTAACCCTCTAAATGTTGCACATTGTCCCACATAATCCGAACGCATAGTGCATATGATATAAATAGGCAAATCTTCGGCCAATGCAATTTTTGCAGTTTCCAGGAGAAGATTAACTACAATAAGGGAATCTTTGGAAGCTTTGCCGTTATTATAATTCTCAAGGTTTGTAAAAAATTCTTCAAATTGGTCTACAATAATAAAAAGGTTGGCTGCTTTTCTTTTTAGAGCTTTTTTTTCAATATCCGAAGCGCTTGTATATTCTGTACTTGAAGTATCAAGGTAATAGGTCGATTTTTTATACAGATTAATTAGGGAAGAGAACCCGAATCCTAATTCCTTCTCAACATATGCAAGGTCCTTGTATCCCAATTTAGACCCTATTGCCTTCGCCATATTTTTCATGGGTGACCTTTCGGGCCTAAAATCGGCTATCAACCAGTTGTTGAATTTTGCCTTAAAGGATCCGGCCCTTGAATTAGGTACAACACCTGCATATACAATGGAGGATTTGCCATCTCCGGATGCACCGGTAAGCATGACAAACTTCTTTTCCTCTAACTGTGAAATAATTTTTTCAATATGAGTTTCCCTTCCTCTAAAAAAGATGGACTCTTCCTCATTAAAAGGACGGAGCCCAGGATAAGGGCAAATGGTATCCAGATGCGTATTTATTGTAGGATTGTTAAGCATCTGGAGAAACTGTTTTATCGTATTGAACTTTAATCTCCAAAGGGATCAGTTCTCCATCAATAATTAGAGAAATAACTTTAGGTACAATAAATTTTCTGCCTATATTCTCTTCAGGATCAGTATCACCAATTAAGAGTATGGGGGTATGCGTTGTAGCGCCCCCAATGTTTCTCCAAAGTTGTTGGGCAAAAGGCAAAGCCCAATCTCCTGAATTTTTAAAATAGATTACAGCAAGTTTGCTTTTAGGCACTTGCTGTTTACAGAGTTCTGAGTAATCAATATCACTATCCTGAATAATATTAAGCTTTTCAACAGGTACAATGTCGCTAAGCATTTCACTTATTTCATTTGATTGCAATTCATCAAGCTGGTTAGAAATCAGGAAAATATCAGTATTCCTAAGACTATATTCCTGTACTTCATTTATCTCCATTTGCGAACGAAGATCATCCGCCAATTGCATGGGTAGGCCTGCATTACTGAAAACCATATTCCCAACAATATTGTTCCGAACCTCATTGATAAAATCTAATTGTTTCGGTTCAATATTATTTAAATTGGTGGAAGGAGGTATCCACACAAAAATCCTGAAATTGGGATTTAGTTTTGTTTGCTTTTGGGCTTCGAGAAATTGATACCTTGCCAACGAAATACCTGAACCTCCTTGTAAAACAGGTTCGTATTCCGGAAATAGAATATGTACCGAACAATTTGCTGTAGATAAATCGAGCTTGGTGTTTTCTGTTAGTTTCGAAGAATCATTGTCATTTAAAACTTTTATTCCTGCTCTTTCAAAAACCAGTGCAAGTTCATCACGCAAGGGTACCTGCGCTTCTGAACATTGGGAGAGAAAAACTGTAATATGTGAACCTGCCGACATTATTTTTGAATGCTGATTTTACCAGTTGCAACTAAATTTCCCTCTTCTGATGTTACCCTATATAAATATATCCCTGATGAATGGTTACTTATATCTACCGAAGATTTAAAGTCGGTACTTTTCAATTCTTTTGAATAGATTTTATCTCCCAACATATTATAAATCTGTATTGTATTCTTGACACTTAACTTTTCATTGTTAAATTGTATAGTAAAATCACCGGCGCAAGGATTGGGATAAACACTAACTATTTCACCAGTATCTATAATATCATTAACCCCCAAGTCTCCTGACCATTGCGCAATATTATCGGCAGGCCTTCCTCCGGCAGTGCTGAATTCTCCACCAACAATCAAATTTCCATCAAAAATAGTCAGGCAATTAGCCTGGCCATTAAGGCCTGAAGCGAGATTTGACCAGGATGCTCCGTTCCATCGTCCTATATAATTAGCTACGCTGCTACCGGCAATAAGTGAACTGTTGTATTGGAATAAACTAGTACAACTTCCACCAATTCCGCTTCCAATTGGAGACCAGGATGCTCCGTCCCACAACGCTATATTAAGCGCAGGTTTGCCGCCTGCACTGTCGAAAGAGCCACCGGCAATCAAATATCCATTGTAAGTACAAAGAGCATAGACAGGCCCATTCATTCCTTGGCCCAAAGGGGACCATGACGTACCATTCAACTGCGCAATACTTTTAGCAATCTTATTACCTGTGCTATCAAAAGTTCCGCCTGCAATCAGATTGCCGTTATAAACTAAAAGTGCCTTAACTGAATTATTAAATCCGCTATCTAAAGTACTAAAATTAGCCCCATCAAATACCGCCACATTATTAACAGATTTTCCTCCTGCATTATTAAGAGTGCCTCCAATAATTAAATTTCCGTTAAAGGCACATAATGCTGATACGGTATCTTCTACTCCTCGGCTTACTGCACTTAGTAAGCCCCCACTCCATTGAGCAATATTATTGACCCCTAAAGGAGTCCCACTATTGAATGCATAATTGAATGAACCTCCAACATAAAGTAGAGTATCATTTATAACGGCCAAAGCCAAAACCTTGCCATTTACTCCTATTTTAATAGAATCCCATTTTGTACCATCCCATTTTGCAATTCTATTGGCGCTATATCCTCCTGCGCTATCAAAAAACCCACCTGCAATTATGTTGTTTTCGTATATAGCGAGGGCATTAACAGAAGAATTTAGCCCGCTACCAATATTGGACCATGTTTGAGCATGGAGAGTGAATATAGAGCAGGGAATGGTAAACAATAAGAATATCAAATAAGATTTCATCTTAAAATTACCATTAAAAAATATTTCTCTCATGATATAAAACTTAAAATTAAACTTATTGTATAATTATTTTACCGGAAGAAATAAGCTCATTTGTGTTTGCGGTAAATCTATACAAGTAAATTCCCCGGGGCTGATTACTGATATCAATTATTGATTCCGATATAGTACTTTCCAATACTTTTGAAAACACTTTCTCGCCAAGCATATTATATATTTCAATATTGTTAGTGATTCCTAATCTCTCAGATTCCATTTTTATAGTGAAAACACCTTTACCGGGATTTGGGTATATACTTACTGCATCATTGTTGCCTTTTATGTCATTAATTCCAGAGGGCGCTGACCATACTGCAATATTGTTAGCAGGGTTTCCCCCTGCAATAGTGAACTGTCCTCCTGCAATAAGATTTCCATTAAAAACGGTTAAGCAATATGCTTGGCCGTTTAATCCTGAGCTTAAGGTACCCCAGGATGAACCGTTCCATACCCCTATATAGTTTGGACTGCTAACACCAGCCACAACCATACCATTATATACAGTTAAACAAGTACATTTATTATTTAATCCTGCTCCGACCTGGGACCAGGTTGACCCATTCCATTGCGCAATGTTACTGGCAGGTTTTCTGCCTGCAGTTGTATAGTTACCACCAACAATTAAATCACCATCATAAGTAGTTAATGCCTCAACCGTAGGACTACCCCCCCCTGTTATACCATCGCCAAGGGAATCCCAGGAGATACCATTCCACTGCGCTATCCCATGTGCAGGTTTTCCACCAGCGCTATCAAAGCTTCCTCCCACAATAAGATTGCCATTGTAAACACATAAAGCTTTAACAGGACCATTCTTCAATCCACTGCCTAAAGTACTATATGTACTGCCATTCCAAACTACTATGTAGTTACTCGGGATTCCTAGTATTTTTTGGTTGAAACTGCCTCCTATAATTAAGTTCCCGTTATATATACAAGCAGCATTGACATAGTCGTTCGTTCCATTACCTGCAGAGCTCCATGAAGTTGCGTTCCATTGGGCTACGTTATTAACTAATACACCACCTGCCGTGTTGATACCTCCCAAAGCATAAAGATTGGCCTGATAAACAATTAAACTATAAACTAAAGTATCTACACCTGCGGAACTAAGAGAACCCCAGGATGCACCATTCCATTGTGCAATATTAGTATCGTTACTTCCGCCTGCCTTAGTAAACCCCCCCCCCGCAATAAGGTTGCCATTATATACAGTAAGGGCATTACAGGATCCATTCAATCCTGTTCCAAGAGCAGACCATGTTTGAGCATGGAGACTGAATGAAGAAAAGGGGGTGGTGAATAGAAAGAATATCATACAACATTTCACCTTGAAATTACCAGTAAAAAACATTTTTTTCATGATATTCAAACTTTAAAATAAACTTATTGTATAATTATTTTACCGGAGGAAACAAGCTCACCTGTGTTTGTTGTAAATCTATATAAGTAAATACCAGAAGGTTGATTACTGATATCAATCAAGGATTTAGTCAT
>Ga0302200_10000333_pt1 | contig 47973 bp, 41 predicted proteins | sample II_Bog_N3_1_FD_194585 | JGI IMG/M metagenome (GOLD analysis project Ga0302200, IMG submission 194585) | Peat permafrost microbial communities from Stordalen Mire near Abisko, Sweden - II_Bog_N3_1 | ecosystem: Environmental > Terrestrial > Soil > Wetlands > Peat | place: Sweden: Abisko...
CCTCGGAATGGCTTTGAATGGTACGGGCGTCCACGCTCTGGTGTTCTCGATGATGCAAGAGGGCCATCTGCGTGCAAATTGCCGTGCGCTCGAAAGCGGCCGTTTCACCGGCGCGGACCTGGCGCTGATGCGCGAGCACATGTTGAGTGCGCCGGGTTCGCAACCAACATCCTCAGTCCCGTAGGCCACACATCAGCGCGTCTGCTGCCTGGTACATTTGCCAGGCCGTGGCCCAGTGAATCTCGATGTCTCTTTTCTCCGCTTCTTCCGCCAGCCATCTATATAGGTTAGCGAGACCCCCGTTCAGCAGCGGTTCCAGGTTTCGCTCCTGCGCGCCGTGGGTATAGAGCTTCAGAAAGAGATCGTCGCCAATGGTGGGTGCAAGGTTGAACCAATGGCGGACCCGCGCCGGTGTCGGCAAATCGTAGCCGGCAATCTCGCCAGTCTCCAGCCGCGGCATCAGCCGTCCACTGAAGCGGATTCCAAGCGGTCCAGTGATCATCAGCAGGTCCCCCCGTCTGCCTCCGCCAACGCTGGCTTCCACGCCGCGATCGAACGACCTTGGAAGATTGTCCGCATTGTTCGTACACCAGTAGATCCGGTTCACAACCCGCCCTTGCGTCGCCGAGGGTAGCGAGGGCATAGTGAAATCCGCGTAGCAGCCCAAATCGCGCAGCAGGGCGATCTCGCCCTTCAGACCGCACTTCTTTCCATCCGGGCGCGAATTGTCCAGTGCCCAGTTGCCGTGAATAAACCCGAAAACCGTGCGCCCGTCCCGCTGGCGCAAGAGCCCGTGATCGTCCGTCAGGCGCCGGCAGAATTCGGTCACTTTCCTCAAGAACGATTCGCGCTGCTCGTCTTCGTGATGGAGATGCACTTCCACATCGCCAACGCCCAGACGCACTATCTCCGAAACTCCTTCGAGAATTTCACGTTGGTACTCTTCCTGTGGATAGAAGAAGCTATATTGCGGACACTGTCCCGCCGCGTCCGGTGGAGCGGCATCGGCGATCCGCGGCCACTTGTCGCGCCATTTGGCTACGCGACTCAGCGCGGTTTCTAAAGAAGCGCCCATGCCCAGCGGCTCGTAATGGTCGGCGACAACAACCCAGGCGCGCTTCGGCTTCGCGGACCGGAGGATCTTGCGCAGCCGGTCCCGAACATACGGTGCCATCCAGATTTCCGCGTGTCGAGGGAGGTTCATTCGCTGCAACGATTCTATAGGCTGAGGGGGCAGGACAATAGGAAATCATGCATGGGCTGACGGTATCAAATAAAAATGGGGCGCTGAAGAGTGGTCGGCAGGTACGCTTCCCACTTTTCTACACCCCTTGTTGCGGCGGGACGAATCCATTTCCCGCCGCGCCATTCTTCTCAGTTCAATTCGTGCTTTAATCCAGGCAGGCCACTTTGCAAGCTAGCAAAATGCCTACGGTTTCAAAACCAGGTTCTTCGCCGGCTTTCCCTTGCGGGCCATAACCACAGCGGCCAGACCAAGCAGTCCGGTTCCGAGCAGGAACAGGGAAGAAGGCTCCGGAGTCGCCGTGATGTAGTCGTATTCCACTGTAACCACACCGCCCGCATTCGTTACCTGGGTCGTGGTCACGTTGCCATTCGTGTAGAGCTCGCCGCTTTGAGTCTGGGTTGTAAGATCGAACGTCACGTTGCCGTTTCCTTCAAAAGGTGAGAGCCCAGAAGTAAGTTCCTGCACCCCGGGACCGCCAACGTTGGACAACGCCAGAGAACCTGAAGTGTAGGAGTCACCTGGTAGGGGGAACTTGCTGAGAGTCACGATCGGACTGCTGGGGTTCCCGCTGCCGAATGTACCCGCCAACTCCCCTTCGTCATCTACAGCCGGAATTGTATCGTCGGCCAGCGTATAGAAGAGGTCTGTACTCACCTGAGTCAATTTAGAGGTAGAGGACGAACTGTTGTTGGTTGCGGTGACCACCGTCCCACCACTGCCCGAAAAGGTAATGATCACATCCTCAAGAGTGCCGAGCGCGGTGTTGAACTGGGACACTGCGGGGTTTGCAGTAAAGTCGGTGAGTGTCGAAGGTACTGTCGTGGTAAAGCTGATTGTACCCGCCACGGCGTTCGGTGCAATCGCAGCGGCCGTTGCCAAAGCGACTAAAGCTAAAGTTATCTTCCTCATACTTGCCTCCTGGATTTGCCGTCCCACTCGCTCATCCTGCTCAAAGTACCTGCAAAGGTATGTCAAGTGTTCCGGTCTCTTGCATTCAGTGAACTGCACAACAAAACTTGAGAATCTTATAAGCTTTGCGCAAACTTTCGCGCCGAGTTTCTCTTGGCCCTTCCAGACTCTCTTGACTGATTCCGCGATTCGGAATCGCTAGCCAACTGCTGGATTCGGGTGAACTGAGAGAACCCCTGAGTGAACAGGCGTTACCAATCCTTGTCTTTCCTATATGCAGATGGGTTGCCAAACCATTGTCTTTTACAATCATAGGCTTAGCATGTCCTAGAAAAGGGCATGTGCAACATTTTGCATACCACTTGCCAAGAAAGTTCCTCTTTTTTGCCCACATACCACCAAGGTGGGATCTCGGTGACGACCGAGATCCAAGCATCGCAGGCTCATTCTTCCCAGCATCCTCGATCCTCAATCTTCTCTGAATTCCGCTCGCCCCAAATCCACCTCGGAAGCCAACCCCTCCACGCCGCACTCCCGTCCAATTGGGGCCGCGCGCCCGGCGTCCTGCAATGCAGTCCCATGAGCTGCCGAACCCATGAAGCTAATGGCGGACGTCCCAGCCTCGCATACCGTGCCTTCAATGCCATCCGGGAAATGCGAACGGCTCAATGCGGCGGGGAGGTGGAATGACTTCCGAGAGTAGAAAGGCAACAAACGAGCGGCGTCGGAGGCGAACCAATTAAATCTCCAGAAAGGGTTCGCAAAGTCCTCCATTTTCATTCCCGAGGCCTCAGCTCATTCGCACGCTGCCACTGCTCCATTGGTTTCGCGTGATACCACTTTAGGGTCAATCCGTTTGCTTTTTTCAGAACGGGCGTTGTAAACTCCGGCCATTAACACCTTTCAAAGCCCTTCCAAAATATCTCAGGAAGTTCTTGCGGATTTGGGCCTGGATACGGACGACTGCCGCGTTTTTGCAGGCGCTGGCGTACGTCGCATGCTTCTACGGTGACATCTGGGTATACAACGCCCAATGTTTCCAATTTGTAAAACTGCTATTTGAAATCCCCAGACGAGGTTCCAATGATTCTGCGTATTTGTTTCGCTCTCTTGCCGGTTCGCGCGTTGCAGAGGAAGATTAACTCGATTCTCCTGACCCTCTTGCTTCCGGGCATCCTCTGCCTCCCAGCTTTCGCACAGGATGCCGCGCCCCCGGCCGTCCAGCCCAGAACCCCCAAGATGCTGGTTAGCATCATGCGGCCTGCAAGCGGCAAGCCTGGCTCAAGCCAACTGCGCGGGCGCATCAAGCCCCAGTTCAAGGTAAGGCCGGAACTGACCCCTGTGAATACCGGCCCCGGAATTGTTTATACGTGCGACCCAAGTGTGGCGCTGGCCACATGCACCTATCTCAACACGACAGTCGCAGGCTATTACAACAGCACGTTCACGAATGCGAACGCCAATATCTACGTTACCTACGGCACTACCGGTCTCGCCGAGACCAACCAGTACCAGAGTGACGTCTCCTATGCCAATTATGTGGCCGCCCTCAACGGCATAACAACCAAGAGCGCGATCCAGGTTTCCGCTCTGTCCGCGCTGTCAACCTACGATGCCACGCCATACGGTTCCGGCAATGTCGATGTTACCGCTGCCCTTGCCTCGGCTCTCGGATTGGGCCCGGATGCGATAGGCGGATTGACAGGCACCACCTCAGTTGGGGCCGCGTGCACTCCAGGCACCGGCGGATGCTACGACGCTGTCATCACCGTAACCAACGACCCTTCGACGCCGCTTTACTACGATAACCTCGGCGGAGCTGAGCCATCTGACGCGTACGACTTCTATGCCGTGGTGCAACATGAGACAGACGAAGTGCTCGGAGCCTCTTCGTGCATCACCACACAAACCAATCCGCTATCCGATTCTTGCAACTACGCTAACGAACCCTCGGCAGTCGATCTTTTCCGCTATTCCAGTGCGGGCAATCTCATCCTTGACAGTTCCCTGAGCACCGCCGCTGGAGCCTATTTCTCCTACAACGGAGGCACAGCAAACGGAGCCAACGGACTAGCGGGAGAGCCGAAGCTCTACAACACTTTGGCCGATGACAACGACTACGCCGACTTTCTTTCCAGTTCTCCCGATTGCGGCACCAACATAGCGATTCAGGATGCGGAAGGCTGCCCGGGCGAAGATGCGAGCTTGACCATTCTCAATGACGGTGGCGGAGAAATCGGCATTCTCACGGCCGTTGGATATTCGGTGCCGCCCCCGACCGCACAAATTACCGTCGCCACCTCTCCCGCCAATCTGCTCGTCTCGATAGATAGCGGCACTGCAACAGCAGCCCCGCTTGTGGAAACCTGGATCGTCGGCTCGTCGCATACCATTGCGACTTCTACGCCGCAAGCCGGCGCAGCAGGCGTGCAGTACGTCTGGGATCAATGGTCCGACGATGGCGACCTCTCGCACAGCATCACGGTGCCTTCCACCGCCACAGCCTACACCGCAATCTTCACCACGAACTTTCAATTGACGACAGTGGCCAATCCATCCAACGGTGGAACCGTTACGCCGGCTAGCGGCAGCTATTACCCATCAAGTTCTGTGCAGACCATCACGGCAACGCCTGCAGCGGGCTATTACTTCACCGCCTGGACGGGAAGCGTCGATATAACCAGCACAACCAGCGCCAGCACTACAGTCACCATGAACGCGCCGGAGAGCATCACCGCTGGGTTCGCCCCGGTTCCGGGATTCGTTGTCACCGCGCTCAATGACCCAGCCACCGCGACGCCCTCGAACTGCCCGGTAGCCAACTCGCCGGCCTCTTCCAACTGCTCTCTGCGCGACGCGCTGGCAGCCGCCGGAAGCAATGGGGCGGGCAGCATCACGTTTGCCTCGGGACTTTCCGGCGGAGTCATCACGCTGGGCTCTGCGGGCACGCTCAATATCCCGTCGAACACCAGCATCAATGGGGCTACATCCGCAGTCACCGTAAGCGGCGCCAACGCATATACGGTCTTTACCGTGGCTGGCGGCGTAACCGGCGCAAGCATCGGCGGGCTCACCATCACAGGGGGAAACAATACAAGCGGCGGGGGCATCGACAATAAGGGCGCGCTGGCGGTCACTAGCAGCACCATCTTCAGCAATGTGGCCTCGGCAACGGGAAGCAATGCTGCCGGCGGTGGCATTAACAATAGCGGCACACTAACCGTAAGCAACAGCGCCATCACCGGCAACTCGGCTACAGCCAGCGGCGGCCTTGCGGGCGGCGGCGGCATCGCCATCCAGGCCGGAACCGTTACGTTGAACAACACCACCATCACTGGGAACTCGGCGACCGCTGGAGGCAGTGGCGGCGGCGGTGGGATTGTGAATAACGGCGGCACGCTCATCGTGACCAATAGCACCATCTCCGCCAACTCAGCTGACGGCGCAGGGGGTGGAGCATACTTCAACAGCGGCACGAGCACCCTGGCCAACAGCATCCTGTCGGGTAATACCGCTGGCGCCAATTCAGACTTTGGCGGAACCGCTTACACCGACAACGGCGGAAACGTGGTTGCTTCAGGCGGCACAAGCCTTACTCCTCTGGGTAACTATGGCGGTCCAACGCAGACCATGGTTCCGCTGCCGGGCGATTCCTCCATCTGCGCCGGGACGTCCGCCAATGCAACCGCCGCCGGACTGACGACCGACCAGCGTGGCTTCCCGCTGCCTGATCCCAACTGCCCGTCCGGCACGGTCGACTCGGGCGCCGTGCAAACCAAATATGCACTGGCCTTTCCCAACTCCTTCCTGACGAGCTATGACGTGAGTCAGCCAATGACACCCTCTATTTTGGTGGCATTGACCGAGAGCGGCATCCCTGCCACAACTGCCACCAACTCGGTGCTAATCGCCGACGGCGAAAGTATCGTGACAGGCACTACCTCGGTAGCTCTTTCCGGAGGACAGGCCAACTTTGCCAATCTCGTCTTCCCTGAGGCTGAATCTTCCGACACGCTGAAGGCGACCCTGTCGCTGAATCCGGCGCTGACTCCGCCGCTGAATTTGAGTTCCTTGCCGTCGCCCACTTTTCAGGTGGCAACGGGAACCGCGACGCTGACCTATCCCAACCCTGGTGGCACGATTGGAACCAGCCAGACATTCAACTGGAACGCAGGTTCAGGTGTCACAGCCTATTGGCTCAACCTCGGCTACGGCTCATCCGCCGCAGCCTCCAAAGGTCTCTACAACTCAGGGCCCATCTACACCACTTCCGTCACGGTGAACGGCATCGGGGCCAACGGCGTGAAGGTTTATGCAACCCTCTATTCGTTGATCAACAGTGTGTGGCTGGCCCAGAACTACACCTTCACCGAATCCGGTACGCCGGTACTGGCAACACTCACCGCGCCCACTCCAGGCAGCAAACTAAGTGGCGCCAGCGCCAGCTTCACCTGGACCACCGGCGGAGGGGCTCAGGCCTATTGGCTCAACGTCGGCACAGGCACTTTTGGAACCGCGTCGAAAAACATTTATAGCTCGGGGCAGACGAATGCCACCACGGCCAGCGTGACCGGCATCCCAGCCTTGGCCCAGCCCTTCTACGCAACTCTTTACTCGCTGATCAATGGAGTCTGGCAGCCCGAGAGTTATTCCTTCACGGAGTCCGGCACACCGGTCGCCGCGACGCTTACTTTACCCGCTTCGGGAACCAAGCTGAACGGTTCCGCGACCTTTACCTGGTCGCCCGGCCAGTTGATAACAAACTACTGGCTCACCGTCGGCGACGGCCCCGGAGGGGCAGCGAAAGACTTGTATAGCTCTGGGCCAATTACCTCCACCACGGCCAGCGTCAGCGGATTGCCGACCTACGGAGGCACTCTGTATGTCACCCTCTACTCGCTCATCTTCGGCGTCTGGCAACCGACGGTTTATACCTTCACCGAAACCGGCACTCCGCAGCCATCGGCGCTGACATTCCCTGGCTCAGGCGCTACGCTTAGCTCAACCAGCCAAACCTTTAACTGGAATTCAGGCAACGGAGTTACTTACTACTGGCTGACCTTGGGCAACGGTACCAGCGGCGCGGCGGCGAAGAACCTTTACAGCAGCGGGCAAACCACCGCCCGCACAGCCACGGTAACCGGCCTGCCGGCTTATGGGGTGCCGATCTACGCAACGCTTTATTCCTACATCAACGGAGTCTGGGAGCCGACCGTTTACACCTTCAATTCGTCGGGATCGCCGGTCGCGGCAACCATGATCTCGCCCACCGCACCAAGCACGCTTCCCAGCGGCAGCGAGACCTTCACCTGGACGGCGGGCGGTGGTGTAACAGCCTACTGGCTTAACCTTGGAACCAGCCCCTCGGGTGCAAACTCGAAGAACATTTACAGCTCGGGGCAAACGCCGAATACGTCAGCCAACGTAACCGGATTGCCTTCAAACGGCGAGACCATTTACGCAACACTCAATTCGCTAATCAATGGGGTATGGCACTCGGTGCAGTACACCTACACCGCCTACTAGCGGCTCAATCAGGTGCTCAAGGCCCGATGCCGCGCAGCCAATGCGCGGCATCGGTGCCTTGCGACCATTCGTTTCTCCAGCAGCCATATCCGAAACTGTAGAATTGTTCTGTCCGGCCCTTGCTGTGAGCCAGGGCCCCGGTGGAGTCTTAAGTTCATGACCGTTTTTCCCCACGCAATGCTCAAAGAAATCTACGAGCAGCCCGCAGCGATTTGCCGCACCCTCGATCTCTACCTCGACGGCCAATCTCTTTCATCCCGTGCCTATGCCCCAATCGCCAACTGGCTCAACTCCCGTGGAGAGGTCCTCATCGCGGCCAGCGGTTCCAGCCGCCATGCCGGCCTCGCCGCCGAGGTTCTGTTTGAAGACCTCTGCGGCCTAGCCGTCGATGTCGAGTATGCCAGCGAGTACAGTTGCCGTCCTTCCGCCAACTCCCGCAACCCATCCGTTCTGGTAATCTCCCAGTCCGGCGAGACCTCGGATACTCTCGCCGCGCTCCGCTCAGCTCGCGCCAGCGGCCAGTTAACCCTTGCCATTGCCAATGTTTACGGAAGCACCATGCTCCGCGAAGCCTCTGCTGCCATGCCTCTCGGCGCAGGCCCCGAACTCGCCATCCCCGCCACCAAAAGCTTTACCTGCCAGCTAACCGCTCTCTACCTGCTGGCCCTCTACGAGGCGCAGCGCCTGGGAACGCTCCCTCCGGCACAAATCGACCAGAATCTGGCCGAGCTGCAATCCATTCCGGCGCTGATCGACCGCCAACTCGATGCCTGGCGCGACCAAACCGCCGCCCTGGCCGAAAAATATTCCGACGCAACCACTTTCCTCTACCTTGGCCGAGGAATTCACTATGCCATCGCACGCGAGGGAGCTCTCAAAATGAAAGAAGCTTCCTATGTCGAGGCCGAAGCCTACCCCTCCGGTGAGCTAAAGCACGGCCCCAACGCGCTGGTAAGCGATCAAGTCCCTCTCGTACTGCTGGTCACGGTTGATCGCGCGCTCCCTGCCTCGGTTCTCCGCTACGAAAAGTCCCTCCAATTGCTTGAAGACCTGCGCCTCCAGGGCGCTCGCACCATCGTCCTCGCCAACACTGGAGACAGCGCTGCAGCAGCGCTGGCCACCGACTGCGTTTTCATCGAACCGGCCAGTGAACACCTGCTTCCCATCTCTGAAGTTATTCCCTTGCAATTGTTTAGCTACTTCATGGCCCTGGAGCGCGACGTCAACGTGGATCGCCCCCGCAATCTCTCCAAGGCGGTTATCGAGGCCTAATACTACAGTCGTAGATCGAAGATTCCGGAGTGTGCGCGGGGGCAACCCCCTGAGAAACTAAGCGCTCTGCCGGGCCGCTCCGCCCGCAAAGGAAGCCTCGATCTCTTCCAGCGTCTTGCCCTTGGTTTCAGGCAGCCAGAACGCCGCCACAAGGAAATAAATCACGGTGATTCCGCTGAAAAGAAAGAACATGCTGGAATACCCATACTTGCTCACAAACGGCAGAAAAATCCCCGCCAGAGTCGTGGAAACAAGCTGATTGATCACCAGCGCAATGCTCATTCCATTCGATCGAATCCGCGTAGGCATCAGCTCGGAAAGCGCCAGCCAGACGCACACTCCCGGCCCCAACGCAAAAAACGCCATAAACATGTACAGGCCCAATGCCACGCGCCACCCGTGCCCGGAATCCGGTACGCTGGCCACCAGCGCCTTCTCTATCTTCAACGGAGCTGTTCGCGCCGCGGCAAGATCGGCGAACGGGTCTTTGAAAAACGCCTCCACGGAGTTGCCTGGAACCACGCTCGCCCGGTTGATTTCGATAGCCGCGCCTCCCGCGTCGTCTGACCGAACGTAACTCGTCGATCCCGTGAACTCCCCATAAGAATAAATCACCGAAAAAGATGCCCGTTCGCCGCGAATATCGCCACCGCCATACCCGCTCGCACTTAATAACTTCGCAGCCGAATTCCCATCGAATCGCAAACTAACTTCCTGGTTCACGTCAACCATCGCTTGAATAGCCCCACGGCAGTCCACGCTTTGTTTCTCAGTCTTCAGGAACATAACTCCAACCCACACCAGCGAAACGATAATCCCGCTGGTCCCCAGCACCAGCAGGAATTTTCGGCCCTTTTTGTCAACCAGCGACATTCCAATCATGGTCGTCAAAAAGTTAACCGCCGTGAAGATCACATATCCCCAGTGCGCCTGCAAGTCCGATAATCCGCTCTGCAAAAGAATGGCCGTGTTATACCCGATGATGGAATTCACACCGGTGGCCGTGTTGCAAAACAAAATGGTGCAGGCCAGCACGAAAGGAATTACATATTTCCTCCGCAAAAGAGATTCTTGCCGCCCTTTGACCGATGCTTGCCCAGTTAGTTTGCGCGAGGCTTCGGTGCGCGCTGTTTCCTCCATCTCCGCTAACTCGAAATCGGCTTGGCGTACGCTGCGCGATCGAAGCAGGGAAGCAAGCGCCAACTCCTTCCTGCCCCTCCTGAACAGCCATCGCGGGGACTCGCTCACGAAAAAACTCCCCACCACAAACAGGACTCCGGGAGGCAGCGAAACCCAGAAGATGCGCCGCCAAGCCTGGTCCTTGAATCCAAACAGAGTGGCGGCATCGGCAACCTTTGCCGCCGCTTCCACCCGGTAACTGAAGTACATGCCAACCAGGGCCGCCGCAACAATTCCCAGCGTCAATAACCACTGAAATACGCCAGTCCCCTTGCCCCGCTCTTTTGCTCCCAGGCACTCGGCAAGATACAGCGGAACCACCACGCCAATGAGTCCGCCACTTACACCCTGTAGCAGCCGCCCAAAGAACAGCGGTGCGTATCCATGCGATAGAGCTATCACCGGTATGCTCAGGATGAATGTCGCTCCGCTGAAGATCAATAGCGGCTTGCGGCCCAGCCAGTCCGCAAGCGCGCCGGCAAACAAAGTGGAAAACACACTGCCCAAAAGCACCGCCGCGACAATAACGGATAGCTGCGCCGCATTCAGGCCCGAGGTAGCTTCAAGATATGGCAGCGCGCCGCCAATAATGCCAACATCGACCCCATAGAGCAATCCGCCCAGCCCCGCCACCAGCAGCAGAAACAAGTTATAGCCGCGCCTCGCATCGCCCTCGTTGGGCGCGCTCATGTTATTCGATTGCGTAACAGTCATCTAGATAACTCCTCAGGATTCAAAGCGGCATCCTTGACAACATGTGGGGAAAGTCGGGTCTTGAAAGGGCACGACTTCAGTCGTGCCGCGGATGCGGCAAAATGAGTGTGGGCTTTAGCCCCTGAGGGATGGTTTTTCTGCATTTTCGACTTTCACCAAAAGCTGCTAAAGTCTGTTTCGTAACCGCACGCAAGCCCATTCCTAGCGCGTAACAGACCAGATTGCCAGGTTAACTCCGATCATCAGCACCGCCGCTCCGGGAATCAGCAGCAGCGCTTTCTTCAGCCGCAGCGGATCGCCGCCTGCTATGGCGCCGATAAGCCGCGAACTCACTGCGAGGCCCGCCCATCCGCAGGTAATAACAAAGCCGATCGCGGTTCCCCCCATGCGGGGAAATGCATTGCCTACAATTGCCAGCGTCGTGGGAAACACGGGGGCCATCGAGAGTCCGGCGATAAATACCAGCACAAACGCAGCCGTAGGTTTGCTGGTCCGCAGCATCAGAAATGTAGTAACCGCCATGGCAATCGAAGCCGCCAGAGTTACAGTAACCGCCGGCACTTGGATAAGTATGGGAGAAACACCCACCCGGCCCACAAGCAGTCCCAAGGCGAATCCCAGCGAGAGAATGTTCAGCGCTCTCGATTCAGGAATGCCCTGAGCGATAAGGTGGCGTGGGAGCCAATTCCACACGCCGACTTCGCACGACACGTAGAGAAACAGGAAAAGACCAAGCAGGAACAGCAGTGGTCGGCCCAGCACAGAACCAGCGTCGGCGAGTACAAAACCGGCAGCCCCCGTAGGAGCGGGCATCTTGGCAACGACCTGAATCATGAGTGCTACCACTGTGAGCGATGCAACGGTATAGCAAAGGCGGACCCAGTTCCTCTTGAATAGATTCGCTGAGATGAACGGCGTGGCAAGTCCGCCCAGGCCGAAGAATAGATTTACAAGGTTCAGCGCGGTCCCGCGATGCGCCTCGCTTACGCCGCTTACCAGCGCATTCGCTCCCGTAACCACGATTCCGCCGCCAACGCCGAGCAAAAACAGCAGCGCCACAATGCTGCCGAATCCCCGCGATCTCGGCAGCACAAACAACGCGATGGCTATCAGGGCCAGGCCAAGAATCAACCCGGCTTTGTCCCCCTGAGTGTCCAGCAGCGGCCCCACTCCAACCGAAGCAATCATCAGTCCCAGCGCCTGCGAGAATGCAATCGTTCCGTTCTGTGTTGGCGTCAGCCGGAAGCGATCGGATAAGTCGGGCAGAATGGTGCCCAGCATGGCGGCAATCATTCCATAAACAAAAATGGCCAAAATGGCGGCAAAGATCAACACAGGGGCTGACGTCCTTTCAATGACTCGGTTCAAAGTGCGCGGTAGTTCAAGCCTATTCAGTCTGCGCCAAAGAAGGCTGCTTTGGCTCGTTCCAATCTCGTCGCAATCCAATGCTCATCTTCAGCAGCACGAGTTCGTTTTCTTGTTCACAACACGGATTGGTTCGAATTGTACCTCTCGGCGCTATGGCCAGACCATCGCTCATTCTGTAAGCGAATTGCGGGCTTAGTCGCCGCCGCTCCAGTAGACTGGTAGGGCAATGAATCCTGGGAAAAAATTGGCGTGGGTCGCGCTGCCCATTGCATTTGTCGCAGCGCTCTCCTTTGCGGGTTGCGGCACCCCCGGCGCGCCTTTGCCCCCTTCGCTCAACCTGCCCGACCCGGTCACCGATCTGGCCGCTACCCGTGCCGGCAACCAGGTCTCGCTCACCTTCACCATGCCCAAGAAAAACACCGACAAGCTTCTCATTAAGGGCAATCTCCCCGTTCGCATCTGCCGAATGCAAGAAGCGGAAACTTGCGTCGATGTTCCCAACACCCTGCTGTTGCCTCCCGGCGCCAAGGCCGCGTTCACTGAGATGTTGCCGCTCGCTCTGGCCGCTGGCTCGCCTCGTTCCCTCACCTATTTTGTCGAGCTGAAAAACTTTCGTGGCCGCTCCGCCGGACTGTCCAACCCAGCAAGCGTTCTTGCCGGCCAGGCCCCTGCCCCGGTCGCCGGCCTTTTCGCCAGCGTGCGCAGGGAGGGCGTAGTGCTTCGCTGGACCGCGGACAGCGAAAGCATTGCCGTTCGCCTGCATCGCAAGCTTTTGACGCCCCAACAGGAATCCAAGCCCAAGGCGCAATCGGGTCTCATGGTGCCCGCTCCCGAGCCGCTTGAGCAGAATCTGCTGGTCGAGCCAGGCGAACAAGCTGGAGCCGTTCTCAACCGCGCACTCGACAAGGACATCCGCTTCGGCCAGGTCTATGAGTATCGCGCCCAGCGCGTTGCACGCGTCGCCGCAGGTGGCAGAACGTTGGAACTGGTTGGCGAACTTTCAGGCCCGGTACGCGTCGAAGTTCTCGACATCTTTCCGCCCGCCGTACCCACCGGTCTCGCCGCCGTTGCCACACCGGCGCAGGCCGGCATCCAGGCATCGATCGACCTCAGTTGGCAACCCGTCGCCGATGCCGATCTTGCCGGTTATATCGTCTATCGACGCGAAGCCGGCGTGCCAAACCAAACCTGGCAGCGCCTTTCCCCTGCCGAGCCCGTGGTCGGGCCGGCCTTTCAGGACACTGGCGTCCAGCCCGGCCACACATACCAATACGCTGTTGCATCCATCAGTCAAACCGGCCATGAAAGCGCTCGCTCAGCCGAAACCGAAGAGACGGTTCCGAACCTGTAGAGATCAGGCTTGGCGATAGATCGAAGTGCGTTCCCAGCGCAACATGCATTTCAGGCTTTGCTAGAATCGTTGCAGCCGGGGAAGTTGCAATTGCGGCGGCGGCTTCCCTGAAGAGGTGGAAGATGAGCATTCTCCTGAATCCGGAACTCGAGCAAAGAATCGCCGCCAAGGTGCAAAGCGGGCGTTACCGGTCCACTGACGAAGTAATTCAAGTGGGGCTTGATCTATTGGAAGCTCGAGACTCCACAACTCAGACTCCACCCGCCGAGGGCGAGGAGTCTATCAGCGAGATTTTCATCCGCCTGGGGCAGCAGGTCCCCCCGGAAGAGTGGTCAAGAGTTCCCACCGACCTGTCGATAAACCTGGACCATTACCTCTACGGATCGCCGAAAGTCTCCGAATGACTCGCGTATTCGCTGACACTGGGTATTGGATTGCGCTCCTCACGCCACAAGACGCACTCCACAAAGAAGCGCACAGGCTGTTAGCAACTCTGACAGGAGTCGAGATCGTCACCAGCGATTGGGTTCTCATCGAGCTGTTGAAGGGCTTCGCAGCGAGAGGGCCTCACCTGCGCTCGATAGTGTCAAATGCCGTATCTTCTCTCCGAACAAACCCCAAAGTGACGGTGGAACCTCAGATGGGCGATGCTTTCGGGAATGCTTTCCGGCTAAATTGCGATCGGGCGGACAAAGATTGGAGTATGACAGACTGTTCGAGTTTTCTTATTATGTGGCACTACGGCGTTGACTCCGCTCTCACGCAGGACAGACACTTTGAGCAAGCTGGCTTCCAGGCCCTGATGCGATAGAGCAGGATCGGAACCGGCCCGTTTACCGCCTCACCCAGGATCCCCCCATGAAATACTGCCGCTTTCAATTCGATAGTCAAATCCACTATGGAGCGGTCGAAGTCCGCGACAGTGAGCCCTGGATAGTCGACTTGACCCCCGCCCCCGAAGAAGACCTGGCCTTTCGCCTGGAGCACGGCCGCGCCACGTCGTGGGGCTTCGATTTCGAACCAATGCCCCTCAGCGCAGCCGATTTGCTGCCTCCGGTCACTCCTTCCAAAATCATCTGCGTAGGCCGCAACTACCGCGACCACGCCAAAGAGCTTGGCAATGAGGTCCCCGCCGAACCGCTGCTCTTCTTCAAGCCGCCCTCATCGCTGCTCAAGCCCGGTGGTATCGTGCGTCTCCCCGCAGCCTCTGCGCGCGTCGATTTCGAGGGCGAACTCGCGCTCGTCATCGGCCGCCGCGTCCGTAACCTCAAGCCCGATTCAAACTGGCGCGAGGCAATCCGCGGCTACACCCTTGCCAACGACATAACTGCCCGCGACCTGCAAAAGAGAGAAGCGCAGTGGACCCGCGCCAAGGGTTTCGATACCTTCTGCCCCGTCGGTCCCATCGTCAGCGACGAGCTCGATCCCCAGGTCGGCCTCACCATCGAAACCCGCGTCAATGGCGTACTTCGCCAGCAAGGCTCCACGCTCGACTTCCTCTTTCGCATCCCTGAACTGCTCCAGTACATCACCGCCGCCATGACCCTCGAGCCCGGCGACCTAATCCTCACCGGCACCCCCGCCGGTGTAGGCCCGCTCGCCCCCTGCGACCGAGTTGAAGTTTCCATCCCCGGCCTCGGCGTCCTCTCGAACTCCGTCCAGCCGGAAGAGCTCCGATCGTAAACTGCTCCAGCCGCCCTGACTCATCCCCAATGTTGATCCGAAAAACGCTCCGCAACTCTCCTGTTGCTTTCCAAAAGGAAGTATGCAATATTACCTGTGGGAAACCAAAAGGGAGTCGTAATGAAGCAAAAATCCGATGTCCATCAGGGAACGCTGGGGCTGATGGTCCTCAAAACCTTGGACGTGCTCGGCCCTTTGCACGGTTATGGCATCGCGCGCCGAATCGAGCAGATCAGCGGAGATTTGCTCGCCGTTAATCAGGGCACGTTGTATCCCATCCTGCTCAAGCTGGAACAGGAGGGCGCGATCGCTTCCGATTGGGGCGCTTCTGAGAATAACCGCCGCGCGCGCTTCTATCGGCTCACGCGGTCCGGGCATAAGCTGCTTGAAACTGAAAAACGAGAATGGGCGCAAACAGCGGCCATTATCGCGCGGTTCTTTGAGGTAAAAGCGGAGGATTTGTCATGAGATTCCTAAGGCGTTTTTTGGCACGTCTCAACAACTTCGCAACCGGAAAGCAAAGCGATCGCCGGCTGCACGAAGAAATGGAACAGCATATCGCCCTGCAGACTGAAGAGAATCTTCGCGCCGGAATGGCGCCCGCAGAGGCGCGCCGCCAGGCGCTCCTCAAGTTCGGCTCGATCACCCCTGTCCGGGAGAATTACCACGCCGAGCAAGGTTTGCCGTTCATTGAAACGTTGTTGCAGGATGTGCGCTACGCGATGCGGCTGCTCGTCAAATCGCCCGGCTTCGCCGCCATCACCATCCTCACCATGGCTGTCGGGGTCGGAGCCACGACGGCCATCTTCAGCGTGGTAGACGCCACATTGCTGCACCCCTTGTCCTATCCGCAGCCTGACCAGTTGGTGCGCATCATCGACGATCTTCCGGGCGTTGGCGCGCAGGATGTTGGTCTGTCCGTGCCGGAGTGGAAGGACTTTCAGCGTTCCGGAATCTTCCAGTACGTATCGGTAGAAGCTGGTGGGTCAGTCAATCTCACCGGCTCATCTCAACCCACGCGCATAGTATTCAAGCCAGTCGCCCCCACTTATTTTGCAGTGCTGGGCGTTAAGCCCGAGTTGGGGCGCACCTTCGATCCAAACGATCAAACGCCCGGATTCACCCTTGAAGTGGTCATCACCGACGGCCTGTGGAAGCGCGTCTTTGGCGGTGATCCGCATATCCTGGGCAGAAGCCTGCGCCTCGACAACGACGCCTATCGCGTCATCGGCGTCATGCCGCCCAGCTTTCGCGACCAAGGCCGAACCACAGAGGAGCGGAACACTGAGCTCTGGGCCGCTGCTGGGTTCGCCGCCGCGCCCACCCCGCCGCCAGTTCGGGAGGCTCGTTTCGTCCCCGGCGCCATCGCGCGCATCAGCCCCGGTCTCACGGTTGCCGCCGCGCAAAGCCGGTTGGATGCGCTGGTCGCATCTTTGCAGAAACAGTTCCCCGCCGATTATCCGTTCCAAAGCGCGTGGAGAGTCAGCCTCGTTCCGCTTAAGGAAAGTGTGGTCGGCAATGTCCGCCAGTCGCTCATGCTGCTGCTTGGAGCAGTGGCATTGGTTCTGCTCATCGGCTATGTCAATGTAGCCAATCTCCTGCTTGCGCGCGCCAGCGCCCGTGTCCGCGAAATGGCTCTTCGCCAGGCTCTTGGTGCGGGACGCAAGCGCCTGGTTCGGCAGTTGCTCACTGAGAGCTTGCTCCTCTCACTTCTCGGCGGCCTGGCCGGCCTCGCCATTCTCTTCTGCACCAAAGGTCTGTTGCTGCAACTGATTCCAAACAGCCTGCCCCGCCTCAACGACGTATCCATTAGCTGGAGCGTCTTGCTGTTTGCGCTCGGCGTCTCTGTTGTTGCCGGCGTCGTCTTCGGCCTAGCTCCGGCGTTGCAATCCAGCCGCCTCAACTTGACACATACGCTCAAAGCGGAGGGCCGCGGCTCCACTGGCACTGGCGAGCAAGCGCGCACGCGCCGCCTGCTTGTCGTTGTTGAATTCGCGCTCTCACTGGTGCTCATGATCGCGGCCGGCCTTCTGCTGCGCAGCTTCTACGATCTCTTCAAGGTGCAGCTCGGATTCGATCCGCAGAATGTAATGGCGGTTCGCACATGGCTGCCCGAGCCCAACGATCCAGCCACCGATATCTATGGGAACCCAGACCAGGAGGCGCCGCTCATACGAGAGATGCTGCGCCGCGGCCGCACTCTGCCCGGTGTGCAGGAAGCAGCCGTCGGAAGCATCGAATCCGTTCCGTTGAATCACAGCCGGAATGCCAACCCGGTCATTGTTGAAGGGCGCGACCTTCGTAGCAGCGACCCTCCATTGGTTGAAGTATCCAGCGTCACGCCGGAATATTTTCACCTGCTTGCAATCCCGCTCGTCCACGGCCGCTTCTTCACCGGCCAGGACAACGAGAATGCGCCTCTGGTCGCGGTAGTCAACGACGCATTTGCGCGCACGTGGTGGCCCAACGACAATCCCGTAGGCAAGCGCTTCAGGCTCAACCCCGCAACGAATGCCTGGACGACAGTGGTCGGAGTCGTTGCCGATGCGCGTACCGAATTGATCGAGAATCCAGACGTTCCGCAGATCTACAAATGCCTGTATCAGCGGCGCGATAAGGAACTGGTGCTATTCCTGCGCGGCCAGCTTGACCCCGGCAAGATCCCTGACCAGGCGCGCCAGCAAATCCAGTCCATCAACCCCGAGCTTCCCGTCTTTGGAGCCATGACCCTGCCCGGCGTCGTCTCCGGTTCTCTGTCGCAGCGCAGGTTTTCCATGGAAATGGTTTTGCTATTCGCATTGACGGCGCTCCTTCTCGCTGGACTTGGAATCTATGGAACCATCTCCTACCTGGTAAGCGAGCGCACTCACGAAATCGGTATTCGCCTGGCCCTCGGCGCAAACCGGCGCATGATCATGCGGATGATTCTGCGTCAGGGGCTGGAGCTGGCAATTGCCGGTGCCGCCGTGGGACTCATAGGCGCGCTTATCGTCTCGCGCCTCATGGCCGGTGTGCTTTACGGCGTAGCTCCCACCGATCCTCTAACTTTCGCGGGCGTCACCCTCGTCCTAACAGCCGTGGCGCTCGCAGCATGTTATATCCCAGCGCGCCGAGCCACCAGGGTCGACCCCATGTTTGCGCTGCGCGAAGAATGAGGCAAGTCTCCGGCCGTCAGCTATTCCAAGTAAGATTGGGTGGGACCGCTATTCTGTCAACCTCCTGTCTTACCGATCGCGAAACCTCGACTCCGCTCAAAGCATCCAAACAGCGGTACACTAATGGTCGAACGCGCTTCTAGCCCGGCGCCCGTCCCCAGGAGGAAATCATGCCGCAGAATCTGCTCGAACAGTTACGCCAATACACCGTAGTAGTCGCCGACACCGGCGACATCGAAGCCATGGAAAAGTTTCGCCCCCAGGACGCCACCACTAATCCATCGCTCATCACTGCCGCCGCCCAAATGCCCCAATACCAGCCCATTGTCGACGGCGTGCTGGTCGAGGCCCGTAATGAACTTGGCGAAGGCGCAACCGATCAGGCTGTGGCCAATCTCGCCTTTCAGCGCCTCGCCATTGCCTTCGGCAAAAAAATCCTCGCCATCGTTCCCGGCCGCGTCTCCACCGAGGTCGACGCCCGCCTCTCCTTCGACACCGATGCCACCATCGCCCAAGGCCGCAAGATCATTGAGCAATACGACCATGCAGGCATCGGCCGCGAACGCATCCTCATCAAAATTGCTTCCACCTGGGAAGGCATTCGCGCCGCCGAAGTCCTCGAAAAGGAAGGCATCCACTGCAATCTCACGCTGCTCTTCGGCCTCCACCAGGCCGTCGCCGCAGCCGAAGCCGGCGTTACCCTTGTCTCGCCCTTCGTCGGCCGCATCCTCGATTGGTACAAGAAAGATACCGGCAACGATTACCACGGCCCGGACGATCCCGGCGTCCAGTCCGTCACCAAGGTCTACAACTACTACAAGAAGTTCGGCTACAAGACTCTGGTCATGGGCGCCAGTTTCCGCAACATCGGCGAAATCGAGGAACTGGCCGGCAGCGACTTGCTGACCATCTCCCCGCAATTGCTTGCCGAACTCGAAGCCACCGAAGGCGATCTTCCGCGCAAGCTAGATCCCGAAGTCGCCAAGACCGAGGTAATCATGAAGATCGAAGTCGACAAGGCAACGTTCGATGCCATGCACGCCGCCGATCGCATGGCCACCGACAAGCTCAAGGAAGGCATCGAAGGCTTCTCCGCCGCACTCGTCAAGCTTGAAACACTGCTGGCCAAGCGCCTCGCCGAGCTCGAAGCCAGGGCCACCGCAACCGTGTAACCTTGAGCACAACCGAAGCAAAAAGGGCAGTCCATTCATGGCTGCCTTTATGCTTCTGCCCGTCCGACGTTTGCAATCGGGGAACCCCTCTGCTAACAAAATCACCGTTCCCCTGTATAAATCTCGCGACTTATCCGATAGACTCCGTGTTAAAGCAAGGTAAATAGGCAATGGCTGGCATCTCCGGCTATGCGCAATCGGCAGCCGCCATCGCTTCAGCAGCAAACGGCTGTCCACGCGGCTATGGGAGGTGTGTATGCAGCAGGCTCATCCACTCGAACCATTCTTCCAACAAGCGGTCCGCAACAGTTATGAAGGCAAGCTGGGATTGCACGATCCCGATGTTACCGGTTATGTCGCGCATCTGCTTTGCGAGTTCTCTCAGGCCGACAAGCTCTACAAGGTCCGCGATAAGGCGGGTCGCCCCATTGAAGAGCTCACCGAGATGATGCTCGCTGCCGACCCCGTCCATGGCACCGCGCCGTCCTTCGATGCCGAGCGGGCCGTACGCAAGCACATCGGCGACTATGCCCTGTTCGTAGCCGGAATGTACCCCGAGGCTTCCGACTCCAAGAGCCGCAGTCGCCGCCATCGCCCCACCTTGAGCGAACTTATCCAGGCAGGCAAGCAGAGTTACTTCATTGTCAGCCAGTTCAACCTCTTCGAATATGAGCAGGAAGCTCCGCTCTTCGCCCGCCTCTCCGACGGCTTCGAGCGCTGCATCCTCGGCCTCACGTTGGTCCGCGAAGAACTAGCCCCCCGCAAGCCGCTCATGCTGCCGCCATCGGTGAACTAGAAACCGGCACCTTGCGCAACTTCCCCGCTGTTTCGATACTCTAATCAACGAGGACTTGTCATGAGCGAATACGTAACCCTCCGCGCGGCAGACGGCGCGGAACTGAGCGCCTATGTCGCCCGCCCCCACGCCGATCCCATTGCCGGCCTTGTAGTGGTGCAGGAGATCTTCGGAGTCAACCACCACATCCGCTCCGTGGCAGACGGCTATGCCCGCGATGGCTTTCTCGCCGTAGCTCCGGCTCTCTTTGACCGCATTCAGCCCGGCGTAGAGCTTGGATACGAGGGCGCCGACATGCAGACCGCGATGAGCTTTATTCCCAAGCTCGATATCGACAAATCGCTCGCCGATGTAGCGGCCGCAATCGATTATGCCGCCGCCGCAACCGGCAAAAAGGTCGGCGTCATTGGCTACTGCTATGGCGGAACCCTGGCCTGGCTGGCCGCCACACGCCACCATCCCGCGGTCGCGGTGGGCTATTACGGTGGCCGCGCCTCAAACTATGCCGCTGAAACGCCAAATTGCCCGGTAATGCTTCATTTCGGCACTCAAGACGCGCATATTCCCGCCTCAGAAGTTGAAAAAATCCAGGTCGCCCATCCCGAAGTTGAAATCTATTGGTACGACGCCGGCCACGGCTTCAACTGCGACGCAAGAGCCAGTTACAACGCCGCCGCAGCCGCCCAGGCCCGCGAACGCTCTCTGAAATTCCTAAAGCAGCATCTAGCTTGATTTCGAAAAGCCGGTGCCCCAGGTCCCGATTTTGGGACCTGGGACAACTGACAACTGACAACTGCCTTTCTCACTCCGACCAAACTCCCAGCACATTTCCCACCCCATCGGAGAAGTGGAACCGCCGTCCGCCGGGAAAGTCGAAGGTGGACACAACAATGCTGCCGCCCGCGTTCATAATGGCTTCTTCGGTAGCCCTCAGGTCAGCGGAATACAGCACCACCAGCGGCGCATACTTCGGCGTCTCGTCGTGGGTCTCGGTTTTGTAGAAGCCGCCGTCCGTCCCGCCGGAGGGCGCCATAAAGGCGACGTAATCCGGCCCGTAGTCCACGAAGCTCCAGCCGAAGACCGAGGAGTAAAACTGTTTCGTCCGCTCGATGTCTGTCGATGCGAACTCAATGTAATTGATCTTGTGATGGTTTCCTGCATTGCTCATGGCATCTCTCCTTGTTTGGTTCTGAATCGAAGGGAATCGAAGAAAAGGCGTTGCGGTATCGAAGCGCGCAGGCACACCCTTCCCAGGTGCTCTGAAACGCCTCCATCCACATTCCCTCAGAAGCAGGAGAGTGCAGGTAGAGCCCGCTGATTCAAATCCAGCCGCGGACTGCCGAGGTACCAGAAAAACGTATCAGAAGCGGGACGCGAGCGCAACCGAGATTCAGTCTGAGCATCGATTAGTTGGTACTCGAAGGTTCGACCACCTTGGAAGGGACAGAATTCTCGTCCGAACGAGGGTTGACGCGCTTGGTCATCAAGCCGGCTACCGACACGTAAAGAAGGAACAACAGAATCAACGAGGCCGCGATAAAAAATGGAATCCTCAGAATAGGCCACGCTTTTGGCGGCAGTTGATCGACCAACTTATCGCGAAAAGTTTCATTGAAACGCATCGGACGGTCCTCGCCCTCGGCCACAGGCTTCCAACGTGAAGCTATGAACGTTGCGCGGACGTTGGAGAGCAAGACAGCGCCAATGATGAAGGAAAGAACGCCGGGCGCCCTGCCAGACCCCAATAGGTTGATCACATAGATCGTGAAAATCATGGCCGCAGCCGGCCAACTCGACTCGCGCACTCCCATTCCGCCGACAAGATAGACGAAGAAGATAACCGTACCGAGGGCCAGCGTCACAATGCGACCGGCAGAGTTCGGGACGAAAGAGGCAGTGATCGCAATCAAGCCCAAGCTGAGAACGCCGATGATCAGGCAGATCCAGAAGCCCTGTTGACCGAGGTAGTCCACATCCCAGGCATTTTCGACGCTTGGCCAGAAGAGGCTTTTTAGCCTTCCATCACTCTTCTTCTCAGAGCCGGACAGATTGAGTGTCTGCATGGCAGCAATACTGATACAAGGCGAAATGTAAGTCAAGTGTTGTCGGCCAGGTGCCCCAGTTCCCGCTTCTCAGACCTGGGATCTCTAATCTCTACTCCCTACTCTCTACTCCCTATTCCCTACTAAAGTATGTACCGGCTCAAATCCTGATCCTTAACAATCGACGCCACCATCTGCTTCACATACACATCAGTAATCAAGAAAACCTTCTCCGGACCCGAAGCCGTCATCCGCTCCTCGTAAGGCAGCGGCGTGGAAGACTCAGCCTTGATGGCCTCGCTCAGCGTAGCCGCAGCCTCCTCATCCGGAGCGCGCCGCGCCACGTCCGGCGCAAGGAAGCTAACATCCTCAAGCACCCGCTCCATAATCGTATGCAGCCGCCGCGCGCCAATATTCTCAGTCTGCTCGTTCACCTTGAAGGCAAACTCCGCCATCTCGCGCAGCGCCTCGGGAGCAAATTCCAGTCTCACTCCCTCAGTCTCCAGCAGCGCCGAGTATTGCTTGGTCAGCGAGGCTTTTGGCTCGGTCAGAATTCGCAAAAAGTCTTCCACCGTCAGCGAATGCAACTCCACTCGAATCGGAAAGCGCCCCTGCAACTCCGGAATAAGGTCGCTGGGTTTCGAAACATGAAACGCTCCGGCTGCGATAAACAGGATATGATCCGTCCGCACCATCCCATAGCGCGTATTCACCGTCGTGCCTTCCACAATCGGCAATATGTCCCGCTGCACGCCCTCGCGTGAAACGTCCGGCCCATGCCCGCCCTCGCGCCCGGCGATCTTGTCGATCTCGTCCAGAAAGATAATCCCGCTCGACTCCACTCTCTCCGTGGCCAGCCGGTTCACCTGGTCCATGTCGATCAGCCGGCCCTCTTCTTCCTGCACCAGGTAGTCGAACGCGTCGCCCACCTTCATCTTCCGCTTTTTCGAGCCGCCGCCAAAAATATTCGGCAGCATATCCTTGAGGTTCATTTCCATGTCCTCAAGGTTCTGGTTGCTAATGATCCCGAACTGCGGCGTGTTCCGCTCCCGCACATCGATCTCCACCTGCCGGTCGTCCAGCTTGCCTTCGCGAAACTGCTGCCGCAGCTTCTCCCGCGAGCGCTGATAGCTATCCGCCCCAGGCAAGCTGAGCTGGCCCTCCACAGCCGGCGGCGCGGGCGGCGGAGGGGGCAGCAGCACATCCAGCAGCCGCTCCTCGGCGTTCATCTCCGCCCGGTCTTCCACCTCTTCCAGCCGCTCCTCGCGCACCATGTCGATCGCAATCTCAACCAGGTCGCGGATCATCGACTCCACATCGCGCCCCACATACCCCACCTCGGTAAACTTCGAGGCCTCCACCTTCAGAAATGGCGACCCGGTCAGTTTCGCCAGCCGCCGCGCAATCTCCGTCTTGCCCACACCCGTCGGCCCAATCATGATGATGTTCTTGGGCATAATGTCGTCGGCAATGTCGGGAGGCAGCTTTTGCCGCCGCTGCCGGTTGCGCAGCGCAATAGCCACGGCGCGCTTGGCCGCCTTCTGGCCAACAACGTGCTTGTCGAGTTCGGTCACAATCTCGCGCGGCGTCAGCTCGTCCAGCGAGAGATCCTGTTCTTCAGCGGATGCGGGTAAGTAGATGGCCATATCTTTCAGGTTCTATTCTCTCAGGCTTTGCCGCCGCGCGCGAGGCCAAGGCTGATCATCAGCGCCCGATCCACCGCCTTCATGGTCTCTGGGAAAACGACGCCAAAGAAACGCCCAAATCGCAGTTGGTCAACGGTACGAACCTGGTCGCAAAGCACGAGACTGTCCTTCTTCAGTCCTCCGTCGCCTTTCGGCGCCAAAACATAGATCGGGGACCGATGCGCGAAGTTCCTGGCGTCAGTCAAGGGGACAACAATCGTCGTGGAGGCAAAACGATTGCTCACATCGTTCTGCACCACTATGCAAGGGCGCAAGCGGCCCTGCTCGTGCCCGACAACCGGGTCCAGATCGACCTCGACAATCTGCCCGCGCATGGGCTGAGCCGTCACGGGATCGCCGCCCAGGTCTCGCGGTCGACGTGCTCAAACGCTTTGAGCAGTTCCAGATTGCGCTGGTTGTTCGCTATACACGCCTCAGCCAGTTCGCGCTCGAATTCCGCGATCTCCAGCGCTTCCAGCCGAGCCTCGACCGCGGTGCGGATAAACTCGCTGCGGCTGACGCCCTCGGCGCGCGCCGCCTCCTCCGCCCGGCGCAATGCGGCCGCCGGGAACTCGATCAGAACACGCTCTTTCGCTGGTTTCACCGATGGCTTGGAATGAGACGATTTGCGAGAAACCGCAGCGGAGCCCATACGACCTCCAGTTAGTCAAATATATGTTTCAGTATATAACGATACATATACACCCGCAACGCAGCCCTGCCCCATTCACTTCTTCACTCATTCACTTCTTCACTGCCTCACTTCAGTTCCTCAACCGTGATCCGGTCATTGGTATAAATGCATATCTCCCCAGCAATCTTCATCGCCTTCTCGGCAATCTCGCGCGCGCTCAGTTCCGTATTCTCGATCAACGCCCGAGCCGCCGCCGTCGCATAACTTCCGCCCGACCCGATCGCCGCCAGTTGCTCGTCCGGGTCAATCACGTCCCCCGACCCGGAAATCAGAAACGTCTGCCCCTTGTCCGCCACCAGCAGCAGAGCCTCAAGGTTGCGCAGCATCTTATCCGTGCGCCAGTCTTTCGCCAGCTCCACGGCGCTCCGGTTCAGGTTCCCCGCATACTGCTCCAGCTTGGTCTCGAAGCGCGCAAACAGGCTGAAAGCGTCGGCCGTCGAGCCCGCAAATCCAGCCAGAATCTTATCCTGATAAAGCCGCCGTATCTTCTTTGCCGAGTGCTTCAGCACGTGATCGCCCAGCGTAACCTGCCCGTCGGCGGCCATCACCACCTCGCCGTTCCGCCGCACGCAAATCACAGTCGTCGAACGAATCCTGTCGCCAGACTTCTTACGATTCCGGGAATGTTGTGCCACGCTGAAACCCTCGTTCAAATCCAAGAAAAACCTCCGGAAATGGGCCTCCGCCACGACAGAAACTCATTCAAGATGCAGTCACGAGTATATCGCAGCGGGAAACCTCGCCGCCGTCCCACATTCCCGCCATCCCGCAAGGTTTCCGCCTGCGATATGCTGAATGCGGAACCTGTCCCCTCAATTCGCTCCAGGATACGGTTCGGAGTCCTGCCTCCCATGAACTTCCTAAGCGCACATATCGGGGAAACTGCCGCCGGCCTGGCGATTCTGGCCGCCCTCACCGCTGTCGCTCTCTGGCTCGTCCTCAAAAAGCGTCCCACCCCCGACGAAATCGAGCGCGCGCGCCGCCTGTTTCTATCCCAATCCGGGCGTCTGGTCGACGGCATGTTGCTCGACATATACGAGTTCGAATCTCCAGCCGTCTCCAAAAACGAGCCTGCCCGCACCCTAACCATGCTCATGTACAGCTATCACATCGGCGGCGTGGACTATGAGTGCTCGCAGGACATCACCGGCATGCCCGGCGTGGTCGATCCCGCCCAGGTCCGCGCCGGCTTTCCCTGCTCGGCTCGCTACCAGCCCGGAAATCCCCAAAACAGCATCGTCGTCTCTGAAGAGTGGTCCGGCCTGCGCATGGGCCTGCCCGCCCAGCACATCTACGCTGACCCCGACCCCATCGACCTGAGCCACCTCCGCCCCGGCCGCGGCTGAGCCCGTTCGTTCCAAATCGAGACTCCAGAATCCGCCGCCTCCTCCGCTCATCCAATCGAGCAGAGGAGGAGTCAGCATGCGTGTATTCCTTACAGGAGCGACAGGGTTTATCGGTGCTGCCATCATTCCCGAATTAATCAACGCGGGTCACCAGGTAGTTGGGCTGGCGCGCACAGACGCGGGCGCCAATGCACTCATCGCGGCGGGCGCCCAGGTGCAACGAGGCGATCTCGAAGACCTGGAAAGCCTGCGCACCGGAGCCGCCGCCACCGATGGAGTGATTCACCTGGCCTTTATTCACGACTTCTCCAAGTTCGAAGAGAACTGCGCCATCGACAAGCGGGCCATCGAGGCTCTCGGGGCCGCGCTGCTTGGCTCCGACCGTCCCCTGATCGTCACCTCCGGGGTTGCAATGCTTGCGCCTGGCCGCACGGCGACCGAAGACGATGCGCCCGCTCCTCACTCTCCGCGCCATTCTGAGTTGGCGGCGCTTGCGCTTGCCGAGCAGGGTGTGCGGGCGTCGGTAGTGCGCCTTCCGCAGGTCCACGACACCGTCAAGCAAGGCCTTGTTACCTACGCGATCGCCATAGCCCGCCAAAAGGGCGTCTCCGCCTATGTCGGCGACGGGCTCAACCGCTGGCCCGCGGTACACCTGATCGACGCCGCCCACCTCTACAGGCTGGCTCTGGAAAAAGGCGCGGCTGAGGACAACCGGGGAGCGCGGTATCACGCGATTGCTGAAGAAGGCGTGCCGGTCCGAGAGATCGCGGAAGCAATCGGCCGCGGGCTCAAGGTGCCGGTGATCTCCAAGTCCCCCGAGCAGGCAGCCGAACATTTTGGCTGGCTCGGCCTCTTCGCGGGTTTGGACGGTCCCGCTTCAAGCGCGCTGACACAGCAACGCCTGGGTTGGAGCCCAACCGCGTTGCCCGGCATGATCGAAGATCTAGACCACATGCAGTACTTCCCAAACTGAACCAACAATGCGAAGCCAGAGCAGACTTTGCCCATCCATCGCGCCTTTTGCGATGGGTGGGACTCACTCGTCGCGGCGCAGATTTCGGATAGTCAACAACTCGCCCGGAGGCCCCCGTCGTCGTCCAACCCCGCCTCATATAGCTCCCGATAGGTCGCATTGTCCGATTATGAGTTGACACATCATAAACTGACAACTCATAATCTGTGTAATAAGGAACGGCCATCCAGCCGACGCCCAATTTGACCATCAAGCCAGATCCCTTTTATGACCGGCAGCTCGAACTTGCAGCCTTGGACCGCGCATGGAAGCGCCGCGGAGCAGGTGGGCAGATGCTGCTCCTGTATGGACGCAGGCGGTTGGGCAAGACTTTCCTCTTGCAGCGTTACTTCACGGCGGGCGCAGACGGGGACGGGCACGAAAAGCCGCACTGCTACTTCCTCGCAGAGCAGTCCACTGCCGCTACACAACGGCTCACGCTCGCCCGCCAATTGATCGCCGCCCTGCCTTCCGGCGGTGTCGCCGCCGAGGAGATTGCCGTCTCGTGGAACGCTCTTCTTCGCTACATATCACAGCAAACAAAGGAACGAAAGAAGGCCGCAGGGCGTTTTGCGCTGATCCTCGATGAATTCCCGTACCTGGTGGACCAGACTCCAGAGTTGCCTTCCATTCTGCAAGCGTGGTGGGACCGCGAAGCCGTTCATTCTCCTCTATTCATAGTTCTCTGCGGGTCGCAGCTCTCCGCCATGGCCGCTCTCGGACAAGAGAGCGCCCCCTTGTTCGGGCGATTCAATGCCGGGATTTTTCACCTGGACCCGCTTCACTACCAGGACGTAGCGGCCTTCTACGCCGGCAGCCCCCATTACGGCATTGTCGAGAAACTGCTCATGTACGGAGTCTTTGGCGGAACGCCGCGCTATCACGCACTGGTTGATACTTCGCGCCCTCCAGCTGAGGAGATTGTTACTCTGCTGATGCAGCCACGCGCAATCCTGGAGAACGAAGTAAGGTTCCTGCTCGGCAGCGAACAAATCCGCGACCCGGCTCCGTACAACGCCATCCTGGCCGCGATTGCCGCCGGCGAAACAAGATTCAATGGCATTCAGCAGTTGATTGGCGTGGAGCGCGGCGCACTTTCCGGCTCCCTGCGAACGTTGCTGGAACTAGGCTGGATTCGGCGTGAATTTCCTTTCGGCGAAACCTCGGAGCGGAGAGCCCTGTATCGCGTTGCCGATCCCTTTCTAACCTTCTGGTATCGCTTCGTCGCGCCGTTGGCCAGCGCCCTGCAATTCTCCGACCCGACAACGGTATACGCTGCACAGGTCGCCCCTCGCCTGTCCGAATACATGGGCTGGTCGGTCTTCGAAGAGATATGCGGCCAATGGCTTCAACGGAACGCTCAGCAGCGCCTCGGCCTCAACGTTCGACAGATGGCCCGATACTGGAGCCGCGATGGCCAAACAGAAATAGACCTCATGGCGGAGCTCGGCGACGGAACATTTCTTTTCGGCGAGTGCAAGTGGCGCACAGAGAGCGTTACGCGATTAAACGACTTGAGCGTCTTGCAAGCCAAGGTCGCCAGCCTGCCCGAAGCTCGCTGGCGGAACAAACCCAGCTACATACTCTTTGCGTTGGGCGGCTTCTCTCCGGAACTCAAGCAGCTCGCCGCTGATCCGGCGGAACGGCTCTATCTGGTTGCGGAGCCCGATATGCTCGGCAACCCGGAAACAACCCCATGAGCAACCGCAGCCCGCACTTTGCACCCCATACCCACCCCCGGTATACTACTTCCATGCATGTCCACGCGGCGTCTTCCCCATCCGGCGCCAAAAGAACGCAATCCGTACTCCGCTTCTCGCTGCTGGCCACACTCGCGTATGTCGTGGTCACCTTCGTTGCCGGGTTGCGCGCTCACTCGCTCGCCCTGCTCTCGGAAGCCGGCCACAACGCATCCGACTTCCTCGCCCTCGCGCTAAGCTTCGCCGCGGTCTACTTCCAATCCCGCCCCGCCAGCCATTCCAAGACCTTCGGCTATCAGCGCGCCGGCGTGCTTGCCGCCTTCATCAACGCCGCCACGCTCATCGTCATCTCCCTCTGGATTGCGGGCGAAGCCGTCCACCGACTCGCAGTCCCCGTCGTCGTCCAACCGCGCCTCATGATGATCGTGGCCGCCGCCGGCGTCCTGATGAACGGCGTCATTGCCGCTCTGCTGTGGGGCGTGGCCCGCGACGTCAACATGCGCTCGGCCTTTCTGCACATGGCCGGCGACACCCTCTCCACCGCCGCCGTCATCGCCGGAGGCGCGGCCATCCTTTTTACCGGCCAATACTGGATCGACCCCGTCCTATCGCTCCTCATCGCCGCCTTAATCCTCTGGTCCAGCTTTGGCATCGTTCGCGAAACTCTCAATATCCTTCTTGAAGGAACTCCCCGCGGCTGCTCCCTTCCTGAAATACGCTCGGATATGGAAGCCGTCGACGGCGTCCTAAACGTCCACGACCTTCACGTGTGGAACCTTGGCTCCCAGTCCCGCGCTCTAGCCTGCCACGTCACCATCGCCGACATCCCCCCCTCTGAGAGCGCCTGCATCCTGCTCAACCTGAACCACATCCTCAAGGACCACTACGACATCTGTCACACCACCATCCAGTTTGAGCACGTAGGCTGCCCTGAAACCCACGGCTGCGTAGTGCCGATAGAAGAAATGGCCGGCGCCTCCGCCGACGCTCACCACCATCACCACCACGGCCACGCGCATTGATTCCTTAAGAGAAGCGATTTTACGGTAGCCCACGTAACCTTTTTCGCGCAAAATACTTAGGCATCACTCATTCAAAGTGTAGGTTTTGCACTACACTTATTGGAGGGCGACCTGTCCGGACGGGAAATCAGGGGACCTGTGGAAGCTAGTTCGAGAGAGTTGCGGGTCTATGAATCCCCTTCAGGGAAGGTTCCGTTTGACGACTGGATTGAGGGTTTGCGGGATGCTAAAGGCCGTGCGCAAATTCAGGTGCGCCTTGACCGGCTGGAGCAGGGAAATCTGGGTGACTGTAAGCCCGTATGCGAAGGTGTACTCGAGCTCAGAATCAAACTCGGGCCCGGATACCGCGTTTATTTTGGCGAAGACGGTCCATTGGTGATCTTGCTGTTGATTGGTGGCGACAAGAGCACTCAGGACAAAGACATCAAAACCGCCAAGCTGTATTGGCAGCAATACCGAAGGGATCAGGATGAGCGAAAACTCCAGAAGCTATAAGGATGGCCTCTACCGCAGGCTGAGAGATAACGCCGAGGCGACGAATTACCTCCAGGCGGCCCTCGAAGATTCGCAGTCCGCCTTCCTCGTCGCGTTGAAGAACGTGCTCGATGCGCGCAAAGTTGCAGCTGTCGCACGAGCCAGCAACGTAAATCGAGAGCATATCTACAAGATGCTCAGCGGTGACGGAAACCCCACCCTCAATAGCCTGCAAAAGATCCTCCATGCGTTGGGGCTTCGTCTCACAATCGCAATGGATGGTCTCGATGCAAGAACTCTGGACTCGTCCGAAGAGCCGGCGCCCAGCCCGCAAAGCCACCGCCAGGCGGCTGCCGTTTAGGCCGTGCCAATCCAACCAATTCATCCGAAGAAGTTCTTAGTTTCGTGGAGGCCTTTCCCTTTGATCCGCCGCGCCGCCCTTGCCATTCTCTCCCTAACCATGCTCTCCTGCGCGTCCATCCAATCCATCGCCGCGCAGCAATCCTCCGCCCCCACCCCCGCACAACTAGAATCCCTCTCCGGCGAATACACCAACCCCGTCGATCCCGACACCCCCATCAGCTTCAGCGTCCAGAACGGAAAGCTGACCGCCGAGTCGGACCGCCTGGTTCCCATCGAACTCACCGCCCACACCGCAGTTGAGTTCACCACCGCCGACGCCAAAGCCACCATCCGCTTCACCCTCGACGCCTCCGGCAAGCCCGTCAGCGTCCAATTTTCCGGCGACACGGACTCCCTCCGTCCATTCACCCCCGATTCCGCCGCCGTCTTCACCCGCACCGGCCCGCCCGTCCATCCCCTCTTCCACGACTATCGGCGCGCCGAGGTCATGATCCCCATGCGCGATGGCGTCAAGCTCCACGCCGTCATCCTCAAGCCGTTCGACATCTCCACTCCGCTCCCGATCCTCATCCAGCGCACTCCCTATGGTTGCGACGGCGCAAACCGCGCTTCGTTTTCAGCCAGCCGTCCAGAACTCGCGCGCGAAGGCTACATCTACGTCTGCGGCGACATTCGCGGCCGCTGGAAAAGCGAGGGCGAATTCATCATGATGCGCCCCCTGGCCGATCATCACGACCCAAAAGCCATCGACGAATCCACCGACACCTACGACACCGTAGCCTGGCTGCTCCAGAATGTCCCCAGCAACAACGGCCGCGTTGGCGTCGTTGGCACCAGCTATCCGGGCTTCCTCGCCATCATGGCCGGAATCGATCCCCACCCCGCTGTCAAGGCCATCTCTCCGCAAGCTCCCATGATCGACGTCTGGCTGGGCGACGACTTCTTCCACAACGGAGCATTCCGCCAAAGTTATGGCTACGACTACGTCATGGGCCTTGAATCCAGCAAGGAAGATACCGAGGTAAGCTACGGCAAAGACAAAGACGGCAAACCCCGCGACGGCTTCGACTATTTCCTCGAGCGCGGCTCCTTCGCCGAAGACGTCAAGAAATCCGGCTCCAAAGTCCTGCCCACCTGGCGTCTTTTCCTCGATCATCCCGCCTACGACAGTGTCTGGTCCTCGCGAGCTGTCGCGCACTCGCTCTCGACCGTTGCCGTCCCCACACTTACCGTCGGCGGCTACTACGATCAGGAAGATATGTTCGGCCCCCAGTTCGAGTACTCCACGCTTCAACCTCACGACGCCAACCACCAGAACTTCCTCGTACTCGGCCCCTGGCGTCACGGCTCGTGGGCCGCAACCACTCGCCGTCTGGGCAACATCGACTACACCCAGCCCATCGGCAGGCAATTCCGCGCCCAGATCGAGGCCCGTTTCTTCGCCCACTTCCTCAAAGATGAGCCCAACACAAATCCATCCGCCTTCGACCTTGAAAACACGGCCAGCTTCCAAACCGGCTCCAATACCTGGAAGCGCTACCCCCAGTTCCCGCCCACCGAATCCGCCCCAACAAGCCTTCATCTTCAGGGCCAGGGCCTGCTCAGCTGGTCCGACTCCACAGCGCACTCCACCACCGCCTATGTCAGCGACCCGGCCAACCCCATCCCCTACCGCCATCGCCCCATTCAGCCCACTTACAGCGATGGCTCGCAGTGGTTCAACTGGCTCACCGAGGATCAGCGCTTCGTCACCGACCGCAAAGATCTAGCCGTCTGGCGTCTCCCAGTCCTCAAAAAGGACTTAGTCCTCACCGGCGAAGTCATAGCCGACATCTACGCCGTCACCACCGGCACGGACGGCGACCTGGTAGTCAAGCTCATCGACCAATACCCCACAGTCGACCCAGACCCCAAAATGAGCGGCTACCAGCTCATCACCAACGCCGAAATCTTCCGCGCCCGCTATCTTGAGTCTTTCTCGAACCCCAGGCCCCTCCGTTCTGGCTCCATCCACGAGTACAAGTTCTCGCTCCACGATGTTGATCACGTCTTCAAAGCCGGCCACACCGTCATGGTCGAGATTCAAAGCACCTGGTTCCCGCTCTACGATCGCAACCCCCAGACCTTCGTCCCCAGCATCATGACCGCCAAACGCCCCGACTATCAGCCCGCCACCATCACCATCTACTCCGACCCCGAGCACGATTCCACGCTTCAGGTTCCGCTGATGAACCCCTGCGACCAAATCGAATGCTTCTGAGATGGAAACACGGGAGGCAATTTGACTCAGACATATTGGTCTCGCATACTCAAACCATGGAAATCCTGTTCATGATCGAGGATGAAATCGTCCTCAGTGCGAGGGAGAAGGCTCAAGCCGCCGGACTAACGGTCGAACAGGCGATTTCGACCTACCTTCAGAGAATTGCTGAGGGCCCTGAGCCTCTCGAAAATGAGCTATCGCCGGACGGCGTACCGATGCGGCGCACTCTTCGGCAACAGCTTTACCGGATGGGCGCGTAAGCTCCGGGTGGGAGATCACAAAGCCCAATCGCTCGGTCTTGAGAACCCGCATCCATTTAGCGTTAGAATGAATCTTAGAAGCATGGCCCTCCACCACCCCATCCCGGCCCTCCTCTAGCGGCGCCCGCCGCCCACACTGGTTCCCCGCCCAATTCACTAATTCACTTTTTCACTCACTGACTCACTCACTTTCCATCAGCGCCCGGAACCGCAGAGGGACTAAACATGATCGATCGTCTCGAACAAATGGAGCAGCGCTACGACGAGTTAAGCACCCAGCTCGGCCTGCCTGAAGTCATCACCGACCACGAAAAATATCAAAAAGCCGGCCGCGCCCTCCGCGAGCTTCAGGAGCCAGTCGCAAAGTTCCGCGACCTCAAGCAGGTCCGTCAGGGCCTTGCGGAAGCACGCGCCATGCTCACCGAAACAGACCCCGAAATGCGCGCCATGGCCGAGGAGGAAATCGCCTCCCTTGCTCCCCGTGAGCCGGTCCTTCTTGAAGAAATCAAGCTCCTGCTTCTTCCCAAAGACCCCAACGACGAGAAAAACGTCATCCTCGAAATCCGCGCCGGCACCGGTGGCGACGAAGCATCCCTCTTCGCCGCGGAAATCTTCCGCATGTACCAGCGCTTCGCCGAGCAGCACAAATGGAAAATCGAGCTGCTCTCCGTCTCCGAATCCGGCGTCGGCGGCTTCAAAGAAGTCATCGCCATCATCGAGGGAGACCGCGTCTACTCCCAGATGAAGTGGGAGAGCGGCGTCCACCGCGTCCAGCGCGTTCCCGCCACTGAGACCCAGGGCCGCGTCCACACCTCAGCCGTCACCGTCGCCGTCCTCCCCGAGGCCGAAGAGGTCGACGTAAAAATCGAAGCCAAAGACATTCGCATCGACACCTTCTGCTCCTCCGGTCCCGGCGGCCAGTCCGTCAACACCACTTACTCCGCCGTTCGCATCACCCACATTCCCACTAACACGGTGGTGAGTTGCCAGGACGAGAAATCGCAGATCAAGAACCGCGAAAAAGGCCTCCGCGTCCTCCGTTCCCGCCTCTATGAAATGGAGATGGACCGCCAGAATGCCGAGCTGGCCAAGGAGCGCAAGCAAATGGTCGGCACCGGTGATCGCAGCGAGAAGATCCGCACCTACAACTTCCCGCAAAACCGCCTAACCGATCACCGCATCGGCCTAACCCTCCATCAGCTCGACTTAGTGATGGAAGGCCGTCTCCAGCCCATAGTCGACGCGCTCATCGCCCACTACCAGGCCGAACAGCTAAAGTCCGACAACAGCCAGGCAGCGTGAGCAAACACAATGCTTCCCCTGCGAATTATCCTCAAGCACGCAGAGCAGCGACTCACTTCAGGTCCCCAACCTGAGCGAGCACGACGGGATGCCGAGCTTCTTCTATGCCACGCTCTTGGACGTGACCGAGCTTGGCTACTAGCGCATACCAACAATGGAATTGAAGTGGAGCAAGGTGAACGCTATGACGCGCTCTTGATACGGCGTGCAACCGGCGAACCCATCCAATACATCACCGGCGAAACCGAGTTCTACGGCCTGCCGTTCCTCGTAACTCCCGACGTCCTGATCCCACGACCAGAAACCGAGCAGTTAGTCGAGAAAGTCATCGAGTTAGCCGTAAGCCTTCAATCTCCGCGCATAGTCGACGTAGGTACCGGCTCTGGTGCAATCGCGGTCTCTCTCGCCGATGCTTTGAAAGGGCACGACTTCAGTCGTGCCGAAACGCAGCAAAATGATGTAGGGGCTTTAGTCGACGTAGGTACCGGCTCTGGTGCAATCTCGGTCTCTCTCGCCCATGCTTTGAAAGGGCACGACTTCAGTCGTGCCGAAACGCAGCAAAATGATGTAGGGGCTTTAGCCCCTGCGGGACGCCCTTCAACAACCATCACCGCCACAGATCTCTCCGCCCCAGCCCTTACAATCGCCCGCGAAAATGCAACCCGCAACCAGACCACACTCCGCTTCCTCCAAGGCGACCTCCTAACCCCCGTAGCCGACGAGCAATTCGAAATCGTAGTCTCCAACCCGCCTTACGTCCCAGACCCCGATCGCCCCACCCTCGCCGTAGAAGTCCGCGACCACGAGCCCGCCCTGGCCCTCTTTGCCGGCCAAGACGGCCTCGACATCTACCGCCGCCTGATCCCGCAAGCCTTCGCCCATCTAGTCCCCGGTGGCTTCCTCGTCCTCGAAATCGGCTACAACCAATCCCCAGCCATCCACGATCTGCTTGCCGTCTCCGGCTTCCAAAACATCGAGTTCCTCCCCGACCTTCAGCAAATCCCCCGCGTAGCCGTAGCCCAGCGTCCCTGAATCCAAGATTGTTACGAAGTGCGGGCTATCTCGCTCATCAGCCCAAGTGTGTTTCCAGCGGGGTCCTTCAAGAACGCCATCCACAAGTCGTGACTCTTCATCCTCGCCACCAAATGCGGCTGTTGAACAAAGCTGGTCCCACGGGATTCCAGCAAGCGAGCCGTACCTTCAATATCGGCAACTCGGAAATACACGATGGTCCCCTCCGACACCGACGGCTTTTCCCCTTCGCCGATCATTAGCCGCACAGACCCGCATTGAAAGAAAGCCATGGTCCCCGCATCGAACAGGAACTTCAGTTCAAGCACATCCCCGTAGAAAGTCTTGGCCTCCGCCAGGTTCTGAACAGTAAGCGCGATTTGCGCAACGTCCTGCAGGTGGACTTCGTTGAGTGGCTCTGAAATCATTTCATTTCTCCATTCGTTAGCTATGCTAATGAATTATGATGAAGACACTGAAACATGTCAATAGCCCCTCATCCCGATCCTGAAACTCTCGCCGAGCTACTGCACTCGACGGCAATTCGCTTGCTCCGAACCGTCCGGCGAGTGGACGAATCGAGCGGCTTGACCCCGTCTCGCCTGTCAGCCCTTTCCGTGATTGTTTTCAACGGACCCATCCCATTGGGCAAGCTGGCTGAGGCCGAACAAGTGCGGCCTCCAACCATGACCCGGATCGTAAACGCCTTGGAGCAGCAGGAACTCGTCGTCAAAGTGCAAGATCCCGGCGATGGAAGACTCGTTCGAATCGCGGCCACCACCAGGGGCAAGAGAGTGCTTATCCGAGGCCGCGCCCGCCGGGTCCAACTCCTTACCGGGAAGGTACGGCGCTTGGGAAAGGTTGAACAGGAAAACCTGTCCGCTGCCCTGGTCACGATTCAAAATCTAATCGACCGAATAAGCTGACCCGGCAAGTAAATCTCAACTACCACTTGACAGGAATCCATCCCTTGTTTACTCTAGGCCTGTAGTAAAAAGGCCTATGACCAATCCCTCACCTCGCGATCTGTTTCCCGGCGCTCTCGAAATGATGATCCTCGAGTCGCTTCGCCGCCAGCCTGCGCACGGCTATGCTCTCGTCCTGCACATCCAGCAGCGCTCCAACAACCTGCTTCAGGTGGAGGAAGGCTCGCTCTATCCCGCCCTCCAGCGCCTGCTCAAGGCTAAGCTAGTCAAAGCCGAGTGGGGAGTCTCCGCCACCAATCGGCGCGTCCGGACCTACCAGATCACCGCCTCCGGCCTTCGCCATCTCGAACAGCAAATCTCCAGCTTCGAACGTATGTTTCAGGGCATTGCGCTCGTCCTCAATCCGAGCGATTCGCCTGCCAGCTAAACGGAGGTTCCAATGAACTGGATGCCGGCCATCTTTCGTCGCCGCAAACTCTACGACGATCTTTCCGAAGAAATGCGCCTCCACATGGAAGAGCGTATTGAGCAGTTCGAGCGCGAAGGCCTCTCCCCAATCGAAGCCCGGCGCCAGGCGCGTATAGCGTTTGGCAACCTGGCCTTGGTTCAGCAGCGCAGCCGCGAAGTCTGGCAGTGGCCCACGCTCGAATCTGTATTGGCCGATCTCCGCCTCGCCCTGCGCCAATTGCGCCGTTCTCCAGGATTCACCCTCGCCGCAGTCCTTACTCTTGCATTGGCAATCGGCGCCAATGCCGTTGTCTTCAGCGTCATGAATACCTTCGTTCTGCGTCTGCTCAATGTGCCCCGTGCCGACAGCCTCTACGCCCTCCAGCATGCAAACAAGGCCTCCGGCCATCAGTCCTATCTCAACTACATCGATCTGCGCGATCGCAATCGCAGCTTCGACGGCCTCATAGCCTATAACGTCTCCGGGGCCGGCCTCGACACAGGCGGAAATCCAACCAGTTCCTGGATCGAGGAAGCCAGCGGCAACTACTTCGATGCCCTCGGCCTTCACCCATATCTTGGCCAATTCTTCCACGCGGCCGATGAGCATGGGCCCAACAGCGCTCCCTATATCGTACTCACCTACTCCTATTGGCATACCCGTTTTCAGGACGATCGCAGCGTGGTCAACCGTGTCGTTCGCGTTGACGGGCATCCCTTCACCATCCTCGGCGTCGCCCCGCCGGAATTCCACGGAACCCTCATGTTTTTCAATCCCGATTTCTTTGTCCCGCTCGTTGAAGACAACTTGCTCAATGGAGACGACATGAGCGCGCGTGGCAGCCTCGCGCTGTTTGAGACCATGGGCCATCTCAAGCCCGGCGTCACTCCCGCGCAGGCCGAGGCCGACCTCAACTCCATCGGCGCGTATCTCCAAAAAACCTACCCCAAAGAAGTCGGCAAAATGGCGTTCGTCCTCCGGCGTCCCAATCTCTATGGCGACTTTCTTGGCCGCCCCGTCAAGGCATTCATGGCAGGCTTGATGCTCCTCACCACCCTCATCCTGCTGGCCGCATGCGCCAACCTGGGCAGCCTGTTCGCCGCACGCGCCGCAGACCGTTCCCGCGAAGTGGCTCTGCGTCTCGCCCTCGGCTCAAGCCGCAGTCGCATTCTTCGTGGACTCTTCACTGAGGCCATCATGATTTCTCTCGCCGGCGGCGCCCTTGGCCTGTTGGGCAGCGTGGTGCTGCTGCGCGCCCTCGGCGCATGGCAGCCCTTTCCCGGTTATCCCATCCACCAGGCCGTCGATCCCGATGCAATGGTGTACATAGTCGCGGTCCTCCTCGCCCTGGTCAGCGGTCTCCTCTTTGGCGCTGTCCCGGTAAGGCAGGTGATGCGGGTCAACCCATATGAGGTCGTTAAGGCAGGAACCGGGCGCATCGCCGGCCAGCGCACCAGCGCCCGCGACGTCCTCCTTGTGGTCCAAATCGCCATCTGTGCCGTATTGGTTACTTCTTCGCTGGTGGCCGTGCGCGGCCTGGCACGCTCGCTCCACGCAAACTTCGGCTTCCAGGTGCAAAACACCATGCTCGCATCCACTGATCTCTCCATGGCAGGCTACAGTGGAGATCGCGTTCCCGCAATGCAAAAGCGCATGATCCAGGCGCTCCAGGCACTCCCCGGCGTAGAAGCCGTGGGATTTGCAGACACGCTCCCATTGGGCACCGGCCTCAACGATACCATCGTCTTCAGCGACAAGACATCCGACCTGCGTCCTTCCAACGCCACCGCCGACGCCGCCCTCTTAAATGTCTCTCCCGATTACTTCCGCGCGGCGGGCACCGCCCTCCTATCTGGCAGGTCCTTCACGTGGACTGACGACAAGAATTCGCCCCGCGTAGCCATTGTCAACCGGGAATTCGCGCGCAAAGTACTTGCCTCGGGCGCGGCCGTCGGACAGAATTTCAAAATGAAGGATGGTACCCGCGTCCAGGTTGTCGGCATTACCGAAGATGGAAAATATAACAGTCTTACAGAAGACCCGGTGCCGGCCATGTTTCTTCCCATCCTGCAATCCCCCTCCACCTCAACACAAATCCTGGTCCGCTCTAGTCGCGATCCTCAAATACTCGGCCCAGCCGTGCGCAGCGCACTGCACCAACTGGATCCTGCCGTGCCGCTTGACATCGAAACGCGCGACAAGCCAATGGCCACTCTGCTGTTTGGCCCGCGCATGGCCACGGTGGCGTTGGGCGTGCTGGGCGCAATGGGTGCATTGCTGTCCATCACCGGCATCTTCGGCATGGCCGCCTATTCCGTCAGCAAGCGCCTCCGCGAACTGGGTATCCGCATCGCCCTCGGCGCGCAGCGCAGGGAAGTGCTGCAAACCGCGCTCGGCCGCGCATTCAAGCTGCTCGCAATCGGTTCGGCCGCAGGCTTGCTCCTCGGAATCCTGGCCAGCCGCGTGCTCGCCTACATCGTCTATCAAGCCACGCCCAGCGATCCACTGGTCCTCGGCGGCGTGGTCCTTGCAATGGCGCTCCTGGGCCTGGTAGCCGCCTGGATTCCCGCCCAGCAAGCCCTCAGCGTAAATCCCCTCGCCCTGCTCCGCGAAGAGTGATTCAGCAGCCGGATTTGCAAATGCCCCGTGCCCCATCCATCGCTTTTTTCTAGCGATGGGTGGGAGACGCACAACGCTCCGTCATTGTCTGACGCCAACGCTCGCTCCCACCGGCTCCGTCTCCTTAAGCGAGGGGTTGCTGAAGTGGACGAAGCTCGTAACCTTCCCCGCGCCGTCCCGCACAAACCGGATCTCCTCCGCCTCGCTGCCGTCCTTGCGGACCACCCTGAAAACGTCCCCGCCTTTGGCCTTCATGAACTCCATATCCCCCGCGGGATCGTCATCCGGCAGCCCCAGCGAAACCAGTCCACCCGCCCACGGCAAAATCACCAGTTCCGAGTGCCAGGGCTGCTGCGAGTAGTGCCCCGCGTAGTCTTCCAGTTTCACGTCCGTGGCGGCGGCAGGCGCTTTGAAGGCATACCCCTTGCGCTTGTCCAGAATGCCGAACACCGCCTTGCCAAACGCGCCGGTTCGCTCCGCGCTGTTGTCCAGCACAATCACGGCAGTTTGGTCGTCGTTCCGCATATACAGCGATGTCTGGTAGCCGGGGCAGTCGCCTGCGTGACCCACATAGATATGGTCGCCGTTGTGGTACACCGCAAAGCCCAGGCCCCGGCTGGTCTCCCAGTCGGGGTCCATAAACTGGACGCGCTGCATCTCCCGCAAAGTCGGCGCCGTCAACACATTTGTCTCGCCTGTGCGCAGCAGCCGGAACTGCCATGAAGCAAACTTCCCCAGGTCCTCAACGGTCGAAGTGTACCCCGCCGCCGGCGTAATCCCCTTGGTGTTGAACGGCTTCAACAGATCGCGCGTGCCATCCCGCTTCAGCGCTCCGTAACCCACCGCCAACTGCTTCCCATACAACTCCATCGGCATCCACGGCCGCGTATCCTTCAGGCCAATCGGGTCCAGCACATGCGTCTGCGCATACTTCGCATAAGGCTCGCCGGAAACGGCCTCCACAGTCTCGCCCACCAGCGTCAGCCCCAGGTTGCTGTATTGGAAATATCGCTCCGCCGGATACAGCGCCGTCTGGCTGGCAATCTTCGCGCGAATCTCTTCCCGCGTCGGAAACGCAAAGTCCGGCCCACTCCAGTATGGAAACTCCGCTTCCCGCGGAATCCCGGAGGAGTGGCTCAACAGGCCGCGCAGCGTAATCGGCCCGCTGTCGGGCGCAGGCTGAATCGTGGCCCAAGGCAGATAGGTCGTAATCGGCTCGTCCAGGCGAACCTTGCCCGCCTCGTCAAGCTGCATCAGCGACACCGATGTGAACAGCTTTGAGATGGAGCAAATCGAGTAGATCGTTCGCGGCGTTGCGGCAACCGTATGCCCCGCGTCGATGGTCCCAAAGCCCTTGGCCCAAACTAGGTCGTCGCCCACCACAACACCGGCCGAGATAGCCGGAATGTGCTCGTAAGCCTGCACGCTGTCAAGCCACGCATCCGCAACGCGGATAGCCTCGGCCCGCTCCACAGCATCCTTCGCCGTCTGCGCGCAAGCAATTCCGGAGCAAAGAAAAAGGCCACAAGTCAGGAAAGAAGTCAGTCGCTTCATGCGGATGCCTCAGTGCGGGAAGTGATTGCTAAAACAATGTTCGGAGTATAACCCGCCGCTTCCACACCATCTTCGATATCCTTCAGCCAAATGCACTAAAACCGTCAGTGGCCGCCGTTGCCAACATCTACCTTGCCGCGAAACTTGTTGTAGACGAAAACCACATAGCCAATGGCCAGAGCCATACCGAAGCTCCACCAGGCAAGCCCAACGGCGAGCGTGTGTGGGCCGGAGATGGAGCTGAGAACCGTAATGTCGCGATCGGCGCCGGTCGTGGCCGGTAGAACCGTGGGATAGAGTCCCCAGCAGGCCCCGGCAAGCATCAGGAACAGGTAGACGCAAGACGACAAGAATGCCTTTACGGGGTGGGCATTGCGATTCAGAAACCAGATGGCGGCCAGGGACGCGACGACGCAAACGGGAACAATGAAGGTGACGGGGTATTCGTAGTAGTTGTTCAGGCTCAAAGGACGCACAGCAATGGTTGCAGCCAGGCTAACCAGCGTCAGCGCCACCAGCAGCACCCAAAGGGGCGAGACAAGGTTGCGGGCGCGTTGGGCCAATGCGCCCGAGACTTTGATGGTGAGCCAGAGAGCGCCGTGCAGCGTCAGCGCCACCAGCGCCACAAGCCCGCCGATCACGGTGTACCAGTCCAGGATGCCGGGATGAAGACCTGGCTTCCAGTTGGTCCAGAGAGGCAGAAAAAAGTAACCGTCGGCCTGCAGAGGCACGCCGCGCAGCACGTTGGCCAGCGCCGCGCCAAAGAAGATGGTGAGCAGAGTGCTCGACAAGCCGAATAGGCCGTCAAGCAGCGCCCGCCATACTCCCACTTCGATATGGTTGCGCAACTCCAGGCTTACCCCGCGCAAAATCAGCAGCCACAGCACCATCATCAGAGGCAGGTAAAAGCCGCTGAACGCCGAAGCGTACAAAAGCGGGAAGGCAAAATAAAGTGTGCCGCCGCCGGCCAGCAGCCACACTTCGTTGCCATCCCATACGGGGCCAATGCTGGCCAGCATGGCGCGGCGCTCCGGCTCGGTGTGCGCCAGGAATAAATGAAGCACCCCCACGCCAAGATCGAAGCCGTCGAGCACCACATAGCCGACGATAGTTACGGCAACCAGCCAGAACCAGATAAATCCCATCAAGACCGGCCTCCTTCTTCTCCGTCTTATGCGCGTAACGGCGAAACGTCAATCGGCGGAAATTGCCTGCGCTTCAATAGTCTTCGGTTCGGGACCGTTACTGATTTCACGATAAACAAGCACGGTAAACAAAACGCCGAGCAGCAGGTAGAGACCCATGAATCCCAGCAAAGTGAACAAACCGTTGCTGACCGATACCGTGTTGGAATAGCCCTCGCTGGTGCGCATGAGGCCGTATATGATCCAGGGTTGGCGGCCGAGTTCGGCGGTCATCCAGCCGGCAGTGTTGGCAATGTAAGGCAGCGGGAAACTCAGCAGCAGAGCCCACAAAACCCATCGGGACTCGTACAGCAGGCCGCGCCAAAGCAGAAACGCGGACACCACCATCAGCAGCACGAACCACGTTCCAAGGCCGGCCATGATGTGGTACGCGTAGAACAGCAACGGCAGCGCAGTGGGCCACTGATCCTTCGGAAACTGGTCGAGGCCCTTGACTTCAGCCTTGGTGGTTCCGTAAATCAGGAAACTCAATGCGTCGTTCACCACAATTGGATTGTCAATCAGGCCAGTCTCTTCGTTGGGTTGTCCGATCAGCACCATGCCGGCGCCGTCTTCTGTCTTGAACAGACCCTCCATCCCAGCCATCGCCGCTGGCTGGTTGCGCGCCACATATTTGCCGTGCATGTCGCCGGTGGGAAAGATGATCGCGATTGTGGACGCCAGGCCCGCGATGACGCCAACCTTCACGAACATGCGCCCGTAATCCTGCCTCCGCCCTTCAAGCAGGTAGAATGCGCCGGTCGCGGCCATCACAAACGAGCCGGTAATCACCGCGCCGGTCATATTGTGCGCGTACTGCAGCAGTCCCCAGGGATTGAGCAGCAACTGCCAGAAGCTGACCACTTCGAACTGGCCGTTGGGCAGGCGATCGTAGGCCACAGGGTGTTGCATCCAGGCGTCGGTCACAATGATGAAGAAGCCCGAAATCCACGATCCCACAAAGACCATCACCGCCGAAAACCAGTGCATCCACTTTGACAGGCGTCCTTCGCCATAGAGAAACAGGCCCAGAAAGGCCGACTCCAAAAAGAAGCTGAACACGCCCTCCATGGCCAGCGGTTGGCCAATCACTCCGCCTGAGAGCCGCGAAAATCGCGCCCAGTTGGTGCCAAACTCGAACTCCATGGGAATCCCGGTAACCACCCCAAATACGAAATTGATGCCGAAGATTCGCCCCCAGAAACGCGCCGCGCGATCCCACTGCTCACTGCCGGTCCTGAGCGCCACCGATTTCAGCACCACGATCAAAAGTCCCAGGCCCATGGTGAGTTGGGGGAAGAGATAGTGGAAAGTGATGGTAAAGGCAAAATGAAGGCGATGGATCAACTCGGCTGTCATCGGGAACTCCTGCTGAAGGCCGGCGCGTCTGGAGCGGGAAGGCTGTACCAATCTTACGTCTTAGGAAATAAAATCGCGCCTCCGACGACTTTATATCGGGGCGCTTCAAGAGTTGGGGTGGCGGGAAACCCACATCTTGACCAGTCGCCAGGGTTGGGTGCCCCAGAGCCCGTCCTGAGCTTGCCGAAGGATCTCCGCCTTCGAGACCTGGTATCGCAAAGCCCCGCCACAAGGCCCGCCTGGAAACCCCACCCTCAGCCCGCGCCGAACCGCAGCGGCGCAAACAAAGAACAGGGGAGGTGCGATCCGGGGCCCCGAGCCATAGCTGAAAGCCCGCAATTGAGCGCTAGTAATGCTGGCAGTTGCCTCACACCCCAAAGGTTCACACCAGCAGTTTTCTGCGCAAGAAAGCGCCAGGAAATCGCATCGAGAGCGCTCCTATTCAAGGCAATTCGCACATAAACGGCCTTGGAACTGCCTGGTTTTCACCGCTTGCGATTCGATCTCCCCGGAGAAAAGCCGCGCCAGCCCTCAGTTGTCCTGCACCGGATCGTCCTGGGCGGCGGCCTCCATGCGAGTCAGAATCTCCTTCATCTGGGCGAATTCACGCCTTCCATGCAGCGGCTTCAGCCGCGGATCGGCAAGCATCTGGAAGAACCATGGGCACCGGTTCTGCTCGGCGGCGCGCAGTTCCGACAGCGCGGATTCATGATCGCCCAGCGCAACATGGACGGGTGTCGAAAACGAGTTAAGCACATAGCGCTCCCGGCTCATCCATTGCAGCCGCTCCAGCGTTGCGCGGGCCTCGCTGTTGTGCCCGGCGCAGGCCATGGTGTACGCATGCAGCGACTCGACAATATCGAAGAACGGCTGGCTCACCGCCAGATCCTCCGCCAATTTCATGCCGCGTGCCGCATCCCCATTGAACGGCAGAATCATAGCCCCATACAGGGCAACCCCCACATGCCCCGGAAACTGGCTCTGGCTGCGGTCCATCTGCTCCATGCTCTCCTCAGCCTGTCCATTCAGATGCAGCGCCCACGCCAGCCGAGCGTGCAGCCACGGCGCCAAGGGGTCTTCGATCAGTGCGTCCCGTAACAGCCCGATGGCCTCTTCGAAGCGATGGCGGCCAAGAGCGAACATCACCCGGGCCCGCGTAGTCCACGGATCGTGCGGCAGGTGAGCGGAAACCGAGAAAGCCCAAAGCGCTGTGGCCAGATTGCGATCCGTATGGAAGCTGACATTGCCGAATGAGGGCAGAATAGCCGGGGCTTGAATCTGAATGTCCTCAATCGACTCTGCGGTGCGGTGTACTATATCGGCCGCGGCGGCTGGGGACATAATGCCGTAGGCTGCCTGGGTCGTGCATAGGCGAACCAGGTCCACTTTGGCGGCAATTAGCGATGGATCCAGTTCGGTAGCGCGCAGCAGGTTCTGCAGCCCATCCTGCATGCGATGCCGCTGCAGAGTCTGCCATTCGTGGTGGGCGCGTTGAAACATGTTGTAGGCGTCGGGGTACGCCGCCTCGACAGGCGATCCACCACCACCCTGAGCCGCAAGCAAGGGATCCTTACTTCCCGCCACAAGGGCTCGTCGTTTTGCTCCCAAGTCGCCGGGACTGGAGTGCGGATCGGAATGCGGGTCAGGGGCCTGAACGGCCGCCGGCAATTTCACGGCGGTCATGCGAAACAGAAGGCGCGTCACCAGCTCCAACTCCAGCCCGGCGATCCGATCCCTCCGCACCAGCAGGTCTTCAACCCAAATCTGCGTACCGTCCTCCACCCGGATCATCTCCGCGCGAAGCCGGTAGTGGGAGGGCAAAGCCCGCAGGATTCCGGCGAGCACAAAGTCCGCTTTCAGGGTCTCGCCAATCTGCTGGGCGGTCAGTCCTCGCCGGGCAAGGGTAAACACCGAGTCGCGCGCCAGCATGGATGCGATTGGACGGGGCGCGGCGGTAAGCCGCGCAATGGCTTCCTCGGCGATCGCCTGTCCCAGATGCTCAGGGATGTTGAACCCGTTCTCGAACGGCAAAACCGCCAGCCTCGGCAACCCATCCGCGGTCTGCGAGTCATGCCGCCTCACTTCCGCCGAGAAGCGGTACCCGCGCTTGTAGACGGTTTGTATGCAATCCTCTGGCCCTAAACGCGCGCGCAACGATGACACGCATCGAGGAACGCTGTCTTCGGTTACATGCACATCTCCCCACAGCGCCTCTCGCAGTTGCAAAGGTGTCACAATCTGCCCGGCGTGAGCTGCAAGGAATCGAAGAGCGGCAAGCTCCCTGGGGGGCAGGTGAACCACCGCGTCTCCGCGTAACAGCGTCCCGTCGGCTTCCAGGCGGAACTCTCCAAAGGAGAATGCAGGGCCATTCAATCCTCTTCCGGGGTCGGTCGATCCCAGTCCCGAAAACTGAACAAGTTTCTCGTGCGCCCCGGTTTCCCCCAGCCCGCGGGAGCCGGATGGCTGCGATTTCGCTTCTCTCTTGCTATCCAACGCAATTCCTCGGTTTCCGGTCCGTCCCACCGCCGGCTCTTCGCCATTTGCGTAAGGCAAACGGCAGCCGCCGCCGGCATCGGGGAGACCTGCTTCGGGGACATCCAGGGAAAAAGTCGTGATCATACTTGCCAAGCGCCGGGTCTCTAACGGCCCGTTCGCCGTGTCTCTTCCCGATTATGCACACTCGCAGCGCGAATGGAAGCCGTATTCAGAGAGATTTTTCTACTGCCAGTAATAGAAAATAGGTTACCTGTTGATTATATAGTAACTATCGTTTTATTTTGTATCTATCTCAATAATTGCGAGTTAATGGGGATTATCGTTGAATTGTTCGTGAGACAGTTGCTGACGGCAGAACATGCAGCAGGATCAACGAACCCTCCGCGCTCATTCTGGGGGATTTAGCGGTTAGTGGACGCTCCCGGACTGTGCAAAAGGCTTCAGTGTCTTGTTCATGCCGTGAAACTGCCACGACCGATCGACCACGCGGAAAAACTTCAAAGATTTGTCAAGAGTTGGAACCGCGTTGGCTGGGAGACTTGTTGCATGGGTTTTCGTTTTCGACTCGAATCCGTGTTTGGGTGCGTCACACAGGACCCTCAGTTCACCACAAGATAAGCAGGCCCGAGAAAAAGGAGTCATGCAATGACCAAGAAAGTTACATACGCACAGTGGGCGCTGGAATCCTACTGCATCGGTTTGAAGCTGCGCACGCTTCGCACGCAGAAGCGGCTCACGCTGGCGCGGCTTGCGGCCGAAACAGGGCTTTCCACGGCGCTGCTTTCCAAGCTTGAGACAGATCGTATGATCCCCACGCTTCCAACTCTGGCCACCATCAGCCGCGTATACGGCGTGGGAATGAGCCATTTTTTCTCTGAGCCTGGGCGGCATACCCTTTCCATCACCCGCAAGGCTCACTTGCAGAGCAAAGGCCGGGGTATCGAGTCGATGAAGGTAACTCTGCTGAGCCCAGCCGCGGAAGGCTCCCTGGCTCAGAACCCTGCGGCGAATGCCAGGATTCCAACCCCTGCCGGTTCCCTCCGTCCGTTAAATCCGGACGGTGTCCCTCAGGGCCGCTCCGGTCAAAGAGAAATTGCGCGCCAGGTGGTTCAGTTGGTGGAGTTTCCAGCTGGGGGGGCCGCGAGCGCGATGGATGGCTTTCGCAACGCGAGTGGGCTTGTCTATATCCTCGAAGGAAAGTTGCAGTTGGATGCGGGCGGCCTGCAGGAGGTATTGGATGCGGGGGACTGCGCTTATATGGAGAGTGAAATGACGGTGTCATGGAGCGCTGCCGGAACCCACCGCTGCCGCTTGCTGGCGGTGTTTCCCGCCTCTGCCTGAAACTGAGATTGCATCTGGCGGAGGGAGCAGTGGCGGGGTACCCACCAGGTGGGTCGAGGCCCATGGACGCAGGCCTGCAATAAGACTGGCTTTAGCCATGGGATTTTCGCGGCTCCAAATTGACGCGAACAACAGTGGCACGGGATAATGACTGCCATTGTTGGGGGTCAACAATGGAGATTCCGGATAAAAGGCTTGCCGCCGCCTTCGGAGCCGCTGGGATGGTAATCTCAGACTCGATTCGCGGCAAACGGCCTCCCGTGGTGACCCTTTGCCCTCACATTGTTCTGGTGTTTTTAGTCTGTCTCACGGCCTGCAGCAGCGTGACTTACTCCGGTTCGTCCTCGTCCGCCACGTCTGCCACGCCTACACCGTCCACTCCGTCAGCAGTGGCAGCCATCACCTATGTGGACTGTTCCGCCTCAACCAACGGCACTGGAACTCAAGCCAGCCCGTGGAACACTCTGGCTTCGGTCAGCACTACAACGTTTAACCCCGGCG
>Ga0302200_10000335_pt1 | contig 47779 bp, 52 predicted proteins | sample II_Bog_N3_1_FD_194585 | JGI IMG/M metagenome (GOLD analysis project Ga0302200, IMG submission 194585) | Peat permafrost microbial communities from Stordalen Mire near Abisko, Sweden - II_Bog_N3_1 | ecosystem: Environmental > Terrestrial > Soil > Wetlands > Peat | place: Sweden: Abisko...
TCGTTATGGCTCCCTTCATCACCTTCTGGTAGCCGATGGGAAGCTGTGCAATGAAGGGCGGGACGATTTCATCCTTCGCCCCATAGTAGCAACGCATCGGGGTAGTGCTCCGCCAGCGGTACGCCTGGTTCTGCTGGATGATTTCCCAATAGTCTCCTCTGCCGAGTGAACTCTCCGCGATGAATCCGGGTTGCAGCATACCGCTGAGATGACGCGGAAATTGTTTGAGCAGGCCAGGCCAGGCGAGCTTGTTCAGATAAAGATCGCGGGCGGCGGCACGGTATTCCGGCTTGATCGCTTCATCCGACAATCCTCGCAGATGGTAGTAATGTTCGTAGGCGTGGAGTTGGAGAGCCAAGAGTTCGGGAAGGAAGATGCTATCTGACGGTGAGGGATCATGGATCCAGTGATTGATGATGGCGAAGAGATCTTCCGGCGCGCAGACCGGCGCCGCTGCCGTCACCGGGATGCCAACGTTTTCGAGTTTATTGAGGAAGACCATGGTGGCCCACCCTCCCTGCGACCAGCCGGTCACAAACAAAGGTCCCCAGGAAGCACCAAGTCTCTCGCTGGCTGATCTCCCCGCCCTGAGCATGTCGAGACAGGCCTGCTGCGTAGAGGCCTTGGCCAGATAGGCGTCGGTTTCCCGTGACGATCCTTTCCCGAAGTAATCAGGAGCCACGACGATGTATCCCTGTCCTGCAAACCGGGCCAGAATCAAGCGTGTTTCCATCGACTCCTCGGGATGGGAAGGGACGGCTGTTTTTGTGAAGACCGTTCCATGCTGGTAGGAAACCACAGGAAATGATTTCCCTTCGATCTCGGGAATGGCCAGCAAACCGGAGGCCGTGGTGTGACGGTTGCCGAGTTCTGGGATCACCGAGCGGTAGGTGATGCGATAAAGCTTCACCGCATCACGGGCAGGCGGATAGCTGACGGGGTAATCCGAAAGCTGCGCCGGTACTTCATCGGTCAGGATTTGATTCAGCCGATTCACACTATAGGTGCCGATCTGTTCGCAGGTGACACCCGGGGAAAGGGTGATTTTTCCCGCCACTTCCGCGGTCTGAACTGCGGCGCTGCAGAACGAACAGGAGAGAACGACAAGAAGGCCAAGGAAACCGATCAGTCTGGGGAGGGCAATGACCATCGGGTGATCAAAGCCTATTCCGCAGACTGAAGGAAGCCTGCTCCGAGTGACAGCGTGGAAGTTTATTTCCTCAGCAATCCTGCAAAGGCACTCCGATTCTGCCAGAGCAGGAAGAGGGCGAGCACTGCCACAACAATACCAAGAGGCAGGCCGCTGGGATCGAGAAAGATGTGAAAAAAGAGGATATTCACAATCACCGGCCCCAGCAGGGTGAGTCCAAGCGGAATGTAACGGCCGATCAGAAGGAGGAGACCACCGCTGATTTCAAAGCATTTGATTGCGTAGAGATAATGGCTGGTAAAGAGCGCTCCCATGAAGGCTGCAGACTGGCCCTGCATGGGTGGCATCGGAATAAAATGCAGGAAGGCGTTCAGTCCGAACACGACGAAGATCAGACCGAGTAGGAGACGGGCAATGGTGGTGGCGATTTTCATGAGGATGTTGGTTATTTAATTTGTAGCAATCACTATGCCAGAGAGTGGCAACTTTCAGTATACTCCGAATGCCGCAATGAGGGTATGAATTCCGCAGCAAAGAGTAATTGGCAGGAATCTCTTCCAATCGAGATTGTCAAATCAGCCGCCGTGTCATACTTCCATATAGGAAACCATGTCACCCCCCATTCCTATCCATCCCGAAGTCCGTGTCGGCCATGTGCATCTAAAGGTTGCAGATCTGGAACGGGCGATAGGTTTCTATTCGGGAGTGCTCGGATTTGAAATTACGCAACGCTACGGCACTCAGGCGGCCTTTCTCTCAGCCGGCGATTACCACCATCACATCGGATTAAACACCTGGGAGAGTCACGGAGGCAAATCTCCGGCACCCGGCACGACCGGACTCTATCATGTCGCCTTCCTCTATCCATCCCGCGCGGCGTTGGGCGATGCCCTGAAGCGCCTCCTAGATGCTGGCATCAAGCTTGAAGGTGCCTCCGACCATGGTGTCAGCGAGTCGCTCTATCTGCGTGACCCTGATGGCAATGGAGTGGAGCTTTACCGCGATCGCCCCGAACCGGAATGGCCTCGATCCATTGATGGCGAACTGACCATGGTCACCAAACCGCTCAATCTCGGAGAGTTGCTCAAGGAGGCTTAGGGAGCCTATTCCATGTCTTCGTCAACAGTCTCGTTGCGCTGAAATCAGCGATTCCCTAGGGGAACCAAATAAGACAGTACCTGCGGATTCAGGAATGCATTAACAGCAAAGAAAGCACTCCAAAGAGCGCGACAGTGATTCCCACTCCGAGGGCCACCACCTTCAGGAACGCCAGTCTTGATGAGTAAACTTCGGGAATGGGAACCCCACTACAGGCCCAAGGATCCTCTGCCTCTCCATCCAACAGGTGATTCTTCATGCCTCACTATCACATCTCCTTCCCCTCTTTTAAAGAGCAATTATGTCAGAATTGTAACAATTCAAATCTTGACAAACTTCACGTTATCAAAATGGAAGAAGCCGGATTCTATCCCAATCGTGCATCAACAATCTCACGGAGCTGTTCAAGCGCCTTCGGCTGAAGGATTCCCATCCCCACACCTGGAGTGAACCAGATCCCCTTTTCCTGCTCGCGGCAATAAATGACCTGCACCTGATCATGCGTCACGCCGTGATAGAAGAGACTCCCACGATGCTCCTGCAAGAAACGCTGGAATGGCTCCGCCCAGGGATGTAAGGGGTCGGCGAAGAGGCTCTGCTGCAGCGTCGCGAGTTCTTCGCGGCTGATTAGTTGGATGGATTCTTCGACCGCTCGTCGACGTTCTCCGACGATGCTTCCGATATCAAGGTTTTCGTGTTCCATGGCGGGGGAGTTTGGGTTGGTGTGGAGGCTTCTGATATCACAGCATCGAGGACATCCCACCGCCAATACAATCGTGACGAAACTGTCACAGGAAATCATTTGCACTTTTTCCGGCTTTCGTCAGATTGCGGCAAGACAGAAACCATCCTGTGTCTGCGCCTTCAATCCAACCCCAAATTGCCCCATCACCATGAGCGAAGAGACTTCCAACCCATGCACCAAACCAGGCGAATTCTCCTGGAACGAACTCGTCACCACGGATGTCGAGGGAGCCAAGGCTTTTTACACCAGTCTCTTTGGCTGGACCACCGCTCCCTTTGGTGAACACTACACCCTTTTCAACAACCCTGATCGGAGTGTCGCAGGCCTGATGCAGGCTCCCTCGCCGGGCATTCCCGCAGGATGGCTTTCCTACATCACCGTCGAGGATGTCGATGCCTCCGCGGCAAAGGCTGTGGAACTTGGTGGAACAATCCGAGTGCCCGCTTTTGACATCCCGGAAGTTGGTCGTATCGCCATCCTAGTGGATCCTCAGGGAGCAGCCATTGGGATATTCAAGCCCCTTCCGATGCCCGCCGCCTAGGCTTCCTCAAACCGCTTTCACGCCAATCCCACTCCTTGGCCACGCTTTTTTCACCCATCACGATCGGGTCTCTCCTCCTCCAGAACCGGATTGTCGTGGCGCCCATGTGCCAGTATTCCGCGCATGATGGGTCGGCCACTGATTGGCACATGATTCATCTTGGCAACCTCTCCCTCTCGGGAGCAGGGCTACTGATCATCGAGGCCACCTCTGTTGTGCCTGAAGGAAGGATATCACCGGCGGATCTCGGACTTTGGTCCGACGAAAACGAAATCGCCCTGGCTAGTGTGCTTAAAGCCATCCGCACCTACTCCGAAATCCCCGTTGCGATTCAACTGGCCCATGCGGGCCGCAAGGCTTCCTGTGAAATTCCTTGGAAGGGTCACGGCGTGGTTCCTCCCTCGGAAGGTGGCTGGAGGGTTCTTGCTCCCTCACCGATTCCCTTCAATCCGGACGATCCCGAACCCATTGCTCTGGATGAAACGGGCTTGAAACACATCAAGGATGCCTTTGTGGCAGCAGCCTGCCGTGCAGATCGACTCGGAATTGATGCCATTGAATTGCACGCCGCTCACGGCTACCTCTTGCATCAGTTTCTCTCCCCTCTCTCCAATCAACGAACCGACAACTACGGCGGATCGCTGGAAAATCGAATGCGCTTCCCCCTTGAGGTCTTTGATGCCATTCGCTCCACCTTTTCCAGTCACAAACCGATTGGCGTCAGAATCTCCGGAACTGACTGGGTGCCTGGTGGGTGGGATGTCGATCAGAGCATCATCCTCACCAAGGAACTTGAGCGCCGGGGCTGCGCCTACCTACATGTTTCCTCTGGAGGTCTCTCGCCATTGCAGCAAATCCCCATTGGCCCGAACTATCAGGTGCCACTGGCCGAATGCATCAAAAAAGAAACGCTCCTTCCGATCATTGCCGTCGGTCTCATCACGGAACCTGAGCAGGCGGACGAGATCATTGCGAGCGGCAAAGCCGATCTGGTGGCCCTGGCGCGAGGCATGCTCTTCAATCCGCGCTGGCCGTGGTATGCCGCGGCCAAACTTGGTGCTCAGGTGGAGGCGGCGCCGCAGTATTGGCGAGCACAGCCCCATGGTCATAAAGATCTCTTCAAAATGTCCTGAGGGAGCCATTGTCATTGTATGGAATTATTTGAAGCCATTGAAACCCGCCGATCGGTCAGGAAATATCTGGCCGAACCCGTGCCTCCGGTGGTGATCGAGAAGGCCATCTCCGCCGCGCTCCTCGCTCCCAACTCGTCCAATCTCCAGCCGTGGGAAGTCTACCATGTTTCTTCTCCAGACAGGAAAGCCGCTCTCATCGCAGCCGCTTTTGATCAAAGCGGGGCAGCCACCGCTGCAGAGCTTTTTGTCTTTGTTGCTCGTGCCGACACTTGGCGTCGCAACCGCGCCCTAGTTTTAGAAGAGCTCGGCAAACGCGGGGAGATTCCCAAGCAGCAGCTCGATTATTACACGAAGTTTGTCCCACTCTTTTACTCCCATGGTTTTCTGAACATTGTGGGCATTCTCAAAAAAATCGCCTTCTCTCTTGTCGGACTTTTCCGTCCGGTGCCGCGCGGGCCTTTCTCCGGATCAGCAGTGAAGGGAGTGCTCTCAAAGACGGTCGCCCTTGCCTGTCAGAATTTCATGCTGGCAATCACCGCCCAGGGATACTCCAGCCTGCCGATGGAAGGATTTGACGAATGTCGGGTGAAAAAGATTCTCTTTCTCGGCGGCGAGAGCGCCGTCGTGATGATGATCGCTGTCGGAAAAGAAGATCCTGCAGGGATCTACGGCCCCAGACTCCGTCTTGATCCGAAACTCTTCGTGTTTGAAGTTTAGAAAACCCGCCTACGTCAGATCGCTAACGACCTAGAACCCGAAGGCGGTATCAAATCGCAATTTTAGTGCATTTTAACTTGAGTCATAGCCGAGTGATTTTCACCACAAAGGACTGACAAAGAAACAGCCAAGGTTGCCGCAAAGGAGCGAAAAAACATCACTGGAATACCCCCTCCTCTTTTACTTTATCCCACCTTGGATGCCCCTTGGATCCCTCTCTGTGGTAAAAAATTCAGGGGATCAGATGATTATGAATGGCTACATCTGTTCCTAAAACGCTCTAAGATGACGGCTGGTGTTGATTGAGCGCGAAAAAGGACCTCAGAAGAATCCTGGCCCCGATGAGAAGGGCCTCTTCTGCAAGATCGAAGGTCGGCGTGTGAAGCGGTCGGATTTCTTCGCCAGGCCTCCTGACCCCAAGACGCATCATGCAACCCGGAGCTTCTGTGAGATAATCGGCGAAATCCTCGGCTCCCATGCTGGGCTGGGCCTCCAGAATCATTTTATCACCGACCACTGTTCGTGCCGCGTCAAGGCATGCCTTGGTCACAACCGGGTCATTCACCACACCGGGAAGTTGCCGCTCAAAGGTGATCGTGATTTGTGCACGGGAGGAGAGGGCCATTCCCGCGCAAAGCTCCTGCAGCCGCTCCCTGGTGGAATTGGCAGCATCCAAGGTAAGCGCCCTGAGCGTCCCTCGAAGACTGGCACTCTCCGGGATGACATTGGTGCAACTGCCTCCGAGAAATTCGCCAACTGTCACCACAACGGGATGATTCAAATCCGTGCCGCGCGGTATGGTCTGATAAATGAGCGTGATGAGCTGGGCTGCGGTGGCAATCGGATCAATCGTGAGATGAGGTCTGGCGGCATGGCCTCCAACGCCCTTCACAACGATTGAGAAATCCTGGCAGCTTGCGGTTTGCGGCCCGGAGGAAATCGCCACGGAACCCCAGGGGATATTCGGATCGACATGCAGGGCGATGATTGCGGAGACATCCTTCATGGCTCCCGCGTTGACCATGTCTAGCGCCCCATGCCCGCTCTCCTCGGAGGATTGAAAGATCCCCCGGCACCGTGACGGCAACCGTACAGACCTCAGTGCCGCCAGCGCTCCCAGGAGCATCGTTGTGTGTGCATCATGTCCGCAGGCATGCATGACACCAGCTTGCTGAGATCGATACGACGTGTCGTTTTCTTCCTGAATAGGGAGTGCATCCAAATCCGCCCGGAGAGCAATCAGTTGCGTCGCTCCCTGCACCTCAGAGGCAAGTTCACTCACGATGCCAACTCCTCCCGGCCCAAGTTCGTAAGGAATGGTATGCTCCGTAAGATAATTAGCCACATACGCCGTCGTCTCGATCTCCGTCCCGCTCAGTTCGGGGTGACTGTGAAGATGGCGACGGATCGCGATCAAATCCTCCCCCATCAATGCCTCGACAGCGCGTTGATAATCAGGATCAGCGGACGACCCTACAATTGAGATCGGTTTGCTCAATGGTGCTCAACGTAGCATCATTCTCACTACCTGCAATAGATCTGCAGGGTCACGGTATTTTAAGGGAAAAGTGGGCGCATTGATTTGCCTGTGCCACGGGGTGCCCGGCAAGGATCAAATAGCTGAACTTACTGTGTGCCGTACCCAGGCCACGTTGCACCACCACAACGCCATGCGACGCTCCACTTTCGACGGCTGTAACTGCTTAAATTGCTCCTCTTTCTTCAAATGAAAAACGGACGAAGGCGCAACCCCCCGTCCGTTTATGATCACAGTGGAATCTGATTATACCTGCCCGATGCCGCCATCGACATAGAGATCGGCTCCTACCACATACTTGGATTCATCCGACGCCAGAAACAGCACGGCATCTGCAATTTCCTCGGCGGTTCCGAAGCGACCAGCGGGAATCTGTTTTACCATCTCCCCTCCAGCTTGCTGGGTCTGCTCTTCGGTAAGGCCGGTTTTCCCCCAGATTGGCGTGCCGATCGGCCCGGGACTCACAGAGTTCACACGGATGCCGCGCGGAGCCAACTCGGCGGACATGCCACGGGCAAAGTTCCGGACTGCAGCCTTGGTTCCAGCATAGGCGACAAACCCGGGAAATCCTTTGGCGTTTACCGTGGAGCTGTTGATAATGACACTGCTTCCTTCGACGAGCACACCAAGTGCCTTCTGCACACCAAAGAAGACACCCTTCACGTTGGTGGCAAAGAGATTGTCAAAGATCTCCTCGGTTGTCTGATCTATCGGGGCTACCGGGGCAATTCCCGCATTCAGAAAGAGAATGTCCAGATGGCCGAATGTGGCTTTCACCTGATCGAAAGCTGATTGGATTTCAGCGGGCTTCGCGACATCAGCCTTGATAGCCGTTATCCTCTCACTGCCAAGTTGTGTGGCGGCTTCCCTCAGTGATTGCTCGTTGCGACCCGTTATGATGACTTGTGCCCCCTCCTCAAGGAAGCGCTTCGCCGTGGCATATCCGATACCGCTGTTACCTCCTGTAATCAGGGCAATTTTATTTTGTAATCTCATTTTCTCTTAGGTTGATGGTTAAGTAATTGGTTCTGATCAGTGCTCCGTTAGGCCTTGCCTCCGAAGGTCACATAATCATCAAGGTCAAGCAGGTCGGCCCAGGTGGTGATGTCCTCACGCGTCGTTGAGAGATTGTTGAGCATCTCGGAGAAGAATCCGCGTGTTTCCCCATCGCTGTCGGGAGTGCGATTTTGCTGATAGTCACTCCATTGACGAATCTCCCAGGGAGTGCGCTGATGCTCGGCATTCGCAGTGATCCACTCCAGGAGCTCGCCGTCTCCCAATCCTTTGGCCACTTCGGCCTTGAGCGCCTCGTGATCGACACCCGTGAACTTGAAGAAGTGCTGATCAAGCGGGCAGTTGTAGTGATACTCGCCAGAAGTTCCGGCGATTTCCGCACGACATTTATCGAGCAGACGGGGAAGCAGTGCATACCCTCCGAGTAGGATTCGAAGACTGCGTGGTGGGCGTTGTGTCAGGTTCATTGTGTGTTGTTGTGTTTGGTATTGGAGGTTTGTTTACTGGCGAATTGGGATTTAATTAGGATTTAATTGGGATTTATTAGACCGGTCGGTTTTATGATGCAAAAAGAAAATTCAAGCAGGTTTCAGAATCAGATCCTCGAAGATGAAGTCGATGGCTTTGCGCAGGGGTTCGACGCTCCGCTCGATGGAGGCGCGCTGCATGGCTCCGATCCAGAGGTCACCGATGAGCATGGCTGCAGTCCGGGGATCGTGCTCGCATCGCAGCATCTTTTTCTCCAATCCCTCTAGGATCACCGTCTCCATGATACCGATCGATTCCTGATGAGAATCTGCCAAGACCTGGCGCATCGCATCACTGGATTCGGCCACTTCACTGGCTAGTTTCACCATGAGGCAGGGGCATTTTCCCTCGTTGGCCATCAAGGTCGCCACACTGGACTCGAAATAGGTGATCAGACGTTTGCGGGGATTGCTCTCGGGTTCCGAGGAGAGAAGCATTCTCCGTTTGTACGCATGGGCACCGGAAACATAATGACGAAGCAACTCGACACCAAATTGCTCCTTCGACTCAAAGTGGTGATAAAAGGAACCTTTCGGAATTCCCTCGGCTTTCAGGATTTCATTCAACCCCACGGAGTGAAAACTCTTCTCCAGCATGATCGCCTGCGCCGCATCAAGGATGCGTTCTTTTGTCGTATGATTATTCGCAGGCATCATAGAGATCATGTTTAGACCGTTCGGTCTGTTTGTCAAAAAGAATTTTTAGCGCCCTAGAATTTTCTGAGCGTAGGCGGCGGCCTCCTCAAAGGTTGGCGCAATCTGAACGGCGCAGCGCGAGATCATCAGATTCTCCTGCTCGTCAAAATCCTCGATCAGCATCCCCTCTTGATCAAATCCGGCGAGCGCGCCTTCCAAACCAAGATCCCGGCACCGCTTGAGATAGGTTGCCGTGGAGCCGTAGCAGATGATGGGAATCCCCCGGGCATAGGCATAGCCGATTTCCCAAGCCGTCCCTGGATCGAGGGAGGGACCACGAAACGGCACAATGTTCGCAATGACGAGATTGCTCCGATTGATGAGAGCCACATTCGCCAGAAAAATCTCATGGGCCATCTCTCCGCTTTCAGGAATTTCGTTATCGAGGGGAAAATGTCCCTGAATTCCATGCCTTAGCAGAATGTCACACTTCCGTTTGCCCTCGGCTTTGGCATTGGGAAAAAAGACATCGGGTCCAGCAAGGTAGGCAGTCGGCAACCCGGCACTCATCTCAGTAAGCGGATTTGCGGGCCAGTACATGCAGTATCGGCCACCACCAGACAACCTTGCCCTCCTCTTCACACAGGCGCAGCGCAGATCGCACAGAGGGTGGAATGGCGGTCACCGCCTCGAGGACGAGTGCCCTGTTCTGAGGTGTCGTTGCCGCCGTCTCGAAATACCAGTTCAGATCGGGTTGCTTCTTTTCGTGGAGTGTACTCGAGAGAACTGTGAGTCCGTGTGACATGATCAATCCCTCCCACGCAGCACGGGAAAGGAATCGCCCATGGCTCGGATCACGCAATTTTTCTACTTTGTGCAACCAGACCTCAGTCTCGGGATCATTGTCCGGCACCGTCCCGTCGATCAGCAGAAAATAACCATCAGGCTTGAGAACCCTCACTACTTCGGAAATGAATCGCTCCGGCGAGCTGAAATGATGCGAGGCGACCCGGACAGTCACCAAATCGAAGGAGGCATCGGGAAACGGGATCTCCTCTGCGGGAAAGAGACTTGTTTCCAGCGTCAGCCCCTCCTCAGCCAGAAGTTTCGTGGTATTCTCCAACATCCGTTCGGAAATGTCTCCTGCCGTGACGTTCCATCCTGCACGGGCTAGGCACAGAGCCGTATGACCTCCGCCCGTCGCCACATCAAGTGCGCGCGCACCGGGAGCAGGAACGATCCCCGTCAGCGCTCCGACCACATCACTTGTGTCGGCAAGGATATGCGTCTTCCCGTAACGGTCACTCTGCCGGTTGAACTGATCAGCCGAAGCGGTCTGTGCAGAGTCGAGGGAGGTAAGATGGGTAGCCACAATAGCGTGACTTTAGAACAGCGGGGAAGACGCCGCCAAGCCAATCGCGACCGAAAATGACACGAGATTACGCTTTTTTCCGACGCTGAAATCCTTTGAAGGCAGCAAATCCCGTGAGAAAGAGAAGTAATGCAACCGTATAAGAAGGCTCGGGAATCGCAGTCGTGTCTAAAAGGGTACCCCCTACATAAGCTGTGAGCGTATCGCTACCACTAAAATCATTTAAAATATTTGTTACACCGGTAAACCGATCTGAGTAGGAGTTACCATAGGTGTTGCTGGCAGATATCAGGGCAATATAAGCTCCATAGTTGTCATAATTCGAGGAATTCGTCTGAACGACACCGTAAGAGGGAGCAGTTAATGATCCCCACCACATTGAGGAATATTCATTCTGATAGGCAACACCGGTATTGGTATCGACATTCGTCGAACCTGCCAGACCCAAATTGATCGAGGCATTGAAATCATTCACATAGAGAACTCCCTGCTCTAAGGCATTGCCAGCAGCTATGCCGGGGATGGCACTGAATGTCGTGATAAAATTCGAATAGGCTATATTATAGGAATAACCCGGGGTTGATAGCGCGCCATTCGTTCCCTGTGGCGACTGGCGTATGATGGTTGATAACGTTGAATTTGAATACGCCTGCTCCATCACGGCCAAATTAGTATATAGGTTGTTTGTCGTATTGATATAAACATTCGTCGGGGTGTATGGAGAGTTAGAACCACTACTATTGGTGCCACCCCAATAAACGATCTGTACGCTTCCATTTGTCAGGATCAGAGCCTGAGTGTTCGTCACACCGCTGCTATTAGTACCAAATGCAAAATTACTAGATGCGTTACTTAACGTACTGCTGTTTGTTGCAACACTCCCGTCAAATGAAGACCAAACAGCCATTGTTACACCGGCACCGCTGTAAGTAACACCATTAACACTATAACTTTCAACACCATACTGTTTTTGGACAGAGGCGCGGCCAGAGGAAGCCACAGCTGCATTCGACGTATAGCCGATCAGGACAGTGGTATTATTCGAGGCAAGTTGAGTCAGGTAGCTGGAATAAGAAGGAAACTGCAATGGCGTTGTTATATTGCCGTTACCCAAAATGCTCACCAAATTACCACTAGAGTTTGTAACAAATGCTTGGGAACTCACGATTCCTCCCAATTGATTCCTGTAATATTGAGCATTAAAATTCGTCGCCCCGATGTATTGACTAGTGTTATTATTACTCAAGGCATAGCCGAATGAAACAGCGTCAATATATGTAGTGTCAAAATTTCCTGCACCGGCAGTCGCATTTCCCTCGTAGAATTGATAGGGGTTCGTGCTGCCGGGTGAACCCGCAACTCGCGAAGGACCACTGAAATTTGTGTATGTCGCATTGGTATATGTGATGCCAGCCCCAAGCTCTCCATAGCTCACAAACAGCCTGCCTGCTGTCAAAGAATCGACGGTGATACTTTGAATGCTTGCCAAATCTATCTGGTTGGTCGTGAGAATCGACTGATCAGTTGGATCACTCGTATTAAAATTAAAACTATTAGTTACACCATTCGTCAGTGTATAAGTAACCTCTAAATTAGCATCTTCAGTAGCTGACCCTTGCTGAAAATATACGTAATAATCGCTCAAATTACCTTGATTTATAACATTTGTAAAATCGAGTGTAACAGCCTTCAAAGAAGCAACTGTTAGAAACACACAACTAAAAATACCAATAATCAGCGGTGAAGTTTTCATGATAGCGCGCGGTTTGAATGTTGAGTTTCGTTCATCTGGGAGTGAAAGCCTTTCGAAGCTTTATCCCTCAATCCCGGCGCGGATTCAATAACAAAATACTGCCCCACCTTAGTCTTTAGCAGAGTTTAACAAATTCCCCTCTCTGGTTCACCACCCTCGTTTTGCGCTGGCAATCCTTCCCCACCTGTTTACCGTGCCGGACGCGGAAACTCCCGCATCCACACCACCCTTCTTATGCAAATCACCCCTGGCTCCGTTGTTGTTTTTGATTACACCCTCACCGACGACGACAAGGACATCATCGACTCCTCTGTTGGCAGCGAACCTCTAGCCTACATTCAGGGCGAAGGACAGATCGTTCCAGGCCTCGAAAAGGCGATGGAGGGAAAAAAGGCCGGGGATTCCTTCAAGATCAGCCTCCCCCCTGAGGATGGTTACGGTGTACACGATCCCGAGAATATTTCAGTCGTCCCAGCCGATCAGATCGAAGGCGGTGAGGAACTTGAGGAAGGAATGCAGTTGCATACCGAGGGTGAATTTGGCGAGCAGACCGTCATCATCACCAAGATTGTCGGCAACGAAGTGACTATCGACGGCAATCATCCGCTGGCCGGGATGACGCTCCATTTCGATATCTCTATCCGTGACGTCCGCCCCGCTACCGATGAAGAACGCGACCACGGCCATGTCCATGGTCCGGGCGGGCACCATCATTAGAAACTTTTTTTAGAAAAAGCCCTACTCCTCTTTCACCAACTCACGCTCAATCCTCGGGTCGGGAACGAGCCAGATCAGCGCGACAACGATGTAGAGCCCGCTTGAAATCAGCGGGTTCACAAACGCCAGCGGGATGGCGAGCAGATAAAACACAGGGGAGAGTTTTCCCTTCCAGTCAACACCCACGGCCTTGGCAAGATGGGAATCCCTTCCCTCTTGGGCAATGATGCGATTCTGGAGAATGTAGTAGGCGAGGGCTGCCATCAGGAGGACAAAGCCGTAGACTGCGGTGGGAAGCTTGGCCAAGTGGTTTCCCCCCATCCAGGCCGTCGTGAAGGGGAAAAGGGAGAGCCAGAAGAGTAGGTGGAGATTCGCCCAGAGAATGCCGCCACTGACACTTTTGGTGATCTGGAACAGGTGATGATGATTATTCCAGTAGATTCCGACATAGATGAAGCTCAACACATAGCTGCACAGCACAGGTAGCACCGGCCTCAGTCCCTCCCATCCATCATGCGTGGGAACCTTCAGTTCCAGCACCATGATGGTGATGATGATCGCCAGCACTCCGTCACTGAATGCCTCAAGGCGATTGGTCTTCATCTTGACTTTGTCGTCATCAAACGCGGAGGGCGTGGATTTTCAAACGTAGTTGGATCAGGTCATTGACCACATGCTGGCCGAGATAGGCAAAGAATCGTGCGGAGCCGTAATGACTGCCAAACTTCGTGCGATCAAATTCCACCTGTGCCTGGGCGGTCACATGATCCGCATCCGCTGCGGCGATCACCGCAGGAAAAACCACCGGGCGCTCAAAGCCGCGCAGGGTGAGAGTGGAGGAGATTTCGTAATTCGGGACACCGAGATGTGTTCCAGGAAAGGGAATCGCCGTATTGATGACGACCTTTGCGGTGGGATGGCGCTCCACATCAAAAAAATCAACGGAGTGTAAGTGCTGGATCAGCGCCGCATTCATGCTCCCCTCGCTCAGATCACCGCAGGCAATAGAAGTCATGTCGATCATGAGTTCACCCTCAACCAACACCCCATCGCGAAGGAGAATCGTACCACCTGAGAATTTCATTGCACCCTCGTGATCACTGAAAAGATTTCTCCCCGTCCAGCGGATGAGACTCGAATCACAATCGACTTCAAAGCGGCCCTCGAGCATCGGTTGCTCCGGAAACTTCCCTTCGCTTACGATAGGTAGTCCAGCCTCTTCCCAAGCACGGAGCCCACCACGGAAGTCGATGACGTTTTGATAACCAACGGCGGCAAGTTTTCCGGCAGCGTCTGCGGAATCAATCGATGGTTCCCCTTCTCCATAAAGGATAATATCCTGCCCGGGATCGGAAACCAACTGCTGAACGTTCGGGACAAACGCCGTTTCGTAACTGCAAATATTCACGGCTCCTTCCAGATGTCGTGCTGCAAAGTGCTCGGGAGGGAGCACGTGGATGAGAAGCGGTTTCAGCTTGCCCGCCAAGCGATCCTGAAGCTCCTGCACGGAGATCATCATTGTCATAGAAAGAGATTATAGCACCACTACCAGGGAATCACGGTACGTTCTTTCACGAATTTTCCTCGCAGGGAATCTGGTGCCTCCAACGCCAGCCAGACCAGCGTGTCGGCACCCTGCTCTGCCGTCAGAGGAGCATCGCTCCCTCCCATTTCCGTGCAACACCACCCAGGGCACATCGAATTGATCACCATCTCAGGGAGTGCCGCGGTCAGTTGCTGGGTCATCATATTGAGTGCCGTCTTGCTGATGCTGTAGGCCGGAGCCCAGGGCTGCGGCTCTCCGTCAAGCTGGCCCGCCCCGCTGGAAAGATTAACGATGCGGGGAGCACGTGATTTCCGAAGCAGTGGAATAAAAGCCTGAACTACCCGCAGAGTGCCGATCAGGTTCGTCTCGAGCGTTTCGCGAAGCATCTCGGGCTTCAGCTCGACCATGCTTGAGTAATGATCGAGCAGGATCGCCCCATTGTTCACCAGCACATCAAGATGGCCATAGCGCTCGGTTATCACCGCGGCTGCAGCGTTCACACTCTGCTGATCCGTGATGTCTAATTGAACCGCATCACAGCCCAGCTTGGCTGCCGCAGTCACCGCACGGTTCTCATCGCGACTCCCGATCACGACACGGGCACCCCTACTCACCAACTCCCGGGCTGCAGCAAAGCCGATCCCCCGAGTCGCTCCGGTGATCAGAATGATTTTTGAATCCGTGGTCATGGCAGGTAGTATGATACTCCGCATTTTCTATCATGCCTCTCTCACTCGATCACCTTCTTTCCCATCCTGCTCCCGTGCTTGCCCTGGCACCGATGCAGGATGTGACCGATCTGCCGTTCTGGCGGCTGATGACCCGCTACGGAGGGGCGGATCTCTACTACACGGAATATTTCCGGGTCACGCCCATCTCTCATCTGGATAAGCCGATCCTCGCCTCCATCACGCAGAATCCGACCGGCCAACCGGTCATCGCACAGATGATCGGCAATGACATTCCCTCGCTCGTTCGGACGGCCAAGGAACTTCAGCAATACCCCGTTGCCGCCATCGACCTGAATCTCGGTTGCCCCGCCCCCGTCGTCTATCGGAAGTGTGCGGGCGGCGGACTACTGCGCAACCTGTCCTTGGTGGATGCGATCCTTGGGGCGTTGAGGGAGGCGATCCCTGGCAAGTTCACCGTGAAGACTCGCCTCGGTTTCGACACTGAGCGGACGATCGATGCCCTCATTACCCTCTTTGCAAAACACGCCGTTGACCTTGTCACTGTACATGGTCGCACCGTGCTCCAGATGTACAGCGGCGGCATCCGCCATGAGTTGATCAAACTTGCGAGAGAGTCTCTCCCCTGCCCCGTCCTCGCCAATGGCAATGTCTCCTCGGCGACCGATGCGGAAACCGTGCTTCGTGAAACCGGCGCAAGGGGACTCATGATCGGACGAGGTGCCGTGCGCAACCCCTGGCTTTTCTCGCAGATTCGAGAATATTTTGCCGGAAAGCCGGTCACCTATCCAAGCGGACGCGACGTCCTCACCTATATTCATGATCTTTACGCAGCGGTCTGCGATCCCAGCATCCGTGATCCCAAGGGAGTTCAAAAGATCAAGAAATACGCGAACTTCATCGGCGAAGGAATAAGCCCCGAGTTCCTTCATGCCGTGCGCCGTGTCGGCACCAAGTCAGACTTCTTCGCTCTCTGCACCGAACATCTCGACCATGACCGGCGGATGACACTCGCGCCGGGATCACAACTGGCATAGAGTTCACCTCCTTAAGGAAGCGCTGATTAAATCCCATGATGGTCGCTGAAGGAAAAAAGGGAGATTTTTCAGGCGCGAAGCGTAGAGGCAATACCCATGCGGTCTTGCCCAAGGGAGCAACGCAGAAAATCTCTTTTTTATCCACAGCCCCAAAGGGGTTGCGGTGATAATAGAACCGGAAGCTTCGTTGGTTTTGCGCTTACAGCCCACTGCGGGGATGCTCGCGCAAAGCCGCCTTGCCTGCGGTCTATTCTTCCCGCAACGGCCTCAATGCGATTTAATCAACGCTTCCCTAAATGTTCGAAATCAAACACCGTGAAAAAATGGTCGAGCGCGCCCTGCTTGTTGGGGCCTATACGGCTGTGGAGGAGAAGGACGATGCCGAGGATCTTCTCAACGAACTCGGCGAACTCGTCCGCACGCTCGGCATCCCGATCATTGAAAAACTCCTGATCTTCAATCGCGAACCCCAGGCGCGGCTTTTTGTCGGTTCCGGCAAGGCGGAGGAGGTTTGCAACCGTGCCAAGGAACTCGCCTGCGATATCATCGTCTTTGACAATCAGCTCTCGCCCGCCCAGCAACGCAACTGGGAAACGCTGGCAGGGATCACCGTCATCGACCGCCAGGAGATCATTCTCGATATTTTCGGCACCCGAGCCCAGACCCGTGAAGCAAAGATCCAGGTCGATCTCGCCCGTATGGCCTACTCGCTGCCACGCCTGACACGGGCTTGGAGCCACCTTGGCAAGCAGGGCGGCGGCATCGGCTCGAAGGGTGAAGGTGAAAGCCAGCTTGAGCAGGACAAACGCAAAATTCGCGGCCAGATTGACAGGCTCAAGAGCGATCTCAAGGAAGTGCGGCGCAACCGTGCCAACCAGCGCAAGGATCGCAAGCGTGCACCCGTGCCAAATGCCGCCATCGTCGGTTACACCAATGCGGGGAAATCCTCGCTGCTCCGCAGACTCACCGGGGCTGATGTCCTCGTGGAGAATGCCCTCTTCGCAACGCTCGACACCACCACTCGCAAGATCGATCTGCCCAATAAACAGCCGCTGCTGCTCACCGACACCGTGGGCTTCATCCGCAAGCTCCCCCACCAGTTGGTCGAATCCTTCAACGCCACACTGGAGGAGGCGGTCATGGCTGATTTCCTCGTTCATCTCCTCGATGCCTCGCATCCCCGCGTCCTGGAATTTTACGGCACCACAATGAAGGTGCTTTCGGAACTCGGAGCAGATGCCAAAAAAACGCTCGTCGTTTTCAACAAGATCGATCAGGTGGATGATCCCCTGACACGGGCCATGTTGCGCAGTCATCACCCTGAGGCACTCTTTATCTCCGTGCATACGGGAGAGGGAATCGACCAACTCGTCGAACAGCTTGGAGGATTGGTGGGTGAAGGCACTCGGGAAATCCTCCTTCACCTGCCCCACGATCGCACTGATCTGCTGGCACGACTCCATCGTGAGGGAAGAGTGGAACAGACCGAGTACGAGGAAGAGTTTATCAGGATCAGAGCCAGCGTTCCGGAACGCTTCCGCCAGACACTGGAACCGTTTATCATTCTTTAATCTCTAAAATTCCCCCGAACACGCACCTTGCGATTTCTTCAGTCATTCCCTAGCTTCAGCCGACGATGAGCGACGATTCCAACGCCCCAGTAGATCTCTCCAGTATTGGCATGGATCTTTCCCAGATCTTCCGCCCCTCCTGGACGGTGGAATCCACCGACAGCACAGCACGACTGGCTGCCAAATATGACGATGGAGGCCGCTCCGAGCGTCCGGACCGTCAGGGTGGTAATCGGCGTAACGAAGGACAGGGTCATCGTGGCCCGCGGCCCGGTGGCAATCGGGATCGTGACTCCAGAGGACCACGTCCCCAATCCGGAGGACGGGATGCGAAGGCAGGCCCCGGTGGAGAGCGTGGCTCCCGTGATCGCGGTGCTGCCAACAATTCGCGTGATCCACGCGACCGCCGACAGGAAGACCGTCGTCCTGAACCGGCACCCAAGCCGATGCTGGAAGGATGGAAAATTTCCCTCGTCCCCGAGCATTCGGCCCTTGAAGCGATCGCAAAACAAATCCGATCCCGAGCCAAAGCCTATCCCCTCTTTGAGCTCGCACGCCTGGTCATTAATCTCTCAGAGCGCTATAGCGTCGCCCTCAAGCCTGAGGGAGAAAACAGCCCGACACTCTTCCGCACAAAAACAGACGGCTCGTTGTGGAGCTCGCGGAAGGCGGCCATCTCCCATCTTCTCTCCAAACATTTGGAGAAGTTCTATCGCCGCTCTTCCATCACCACCGAGGCTCCCAAAGGCTCCTACTCCGTCGTGGCACAATGCGGCATGAGCGGTGTTCTCCTCGGCCCCCCCAACCATCACGAGTATCAGTCGCGCCTCCTCTCCCTGCATGCTTCGCGGTTCAAAAATCTTCCCTTCGAGGTTTACAAGACACGGATCAAGATGATGCGTGATGACGCCCTGATGGAGCAGTGGAAGACAGAGCAGAGCACCCGCACCGTCTTTGTTCCCATCGAGCCGGAATCAGAAGTCCCTCAGGTCATCGAGGAAGTCGTCGCAGAAGCTTCTGATCTCCCCGAGGTGTCCGAGGTCAGCGTTGAAACGCCAACAGAAGAACTTTCTGTCGCTGGTGAAGGCGAGACCACGGAAACTCCGGTGGCCGAATCCGTCGAGGCGGAGGCAGCTGCCGAGCCTGAACTAGCAGCAGAGGAAACACCCGTTGCCGAAGCAGCGGCTTCAGACGGAGCACAGAACGAACAGCCCACTGAGGGGCCTCAGCTCACCCTTGAGGAGGTCACGGTACATTTTCATCAGCACCATGCTGAGAACGAGATCGAATCAGTGAACTCGGACATCACCGTGCCGGGACGTATTGCCCTTCATGAATCCGATCCCCTCTTGCACGAACTGCTGATCAAGACTCTTCAGGAACTCGATCATTTTCCTCTGCCGTTGGCACAAATCATCGGCAAGGAACTCACCGGCAGCGGACTTCAGATTTTCAAGGCGCAGAAGAAGATCATCCATGTCTCCGTGGCTCGTCCACGCTATCTGGATCGTGCCTCAACGCCGACCTCCGAAGGCTCCCGATCCATCCTTGAGTATCTTGAGGCTCATCCGAAGCAACACCGCGACAAGCAATGGGCCGGCCTGCTCGCCCTGCGCACTGAACCGGCGGGTGACGATGCCGAATCAATTCAGCGTCGCGAACAGTCACTCGGCACCGACCTTCTCTGGCTCCTTCATCAGGGCCATGTACTCGACTTTGCGATGGGCAATCTTCAAGCCGCCATCCCTCCCGTCCAGCAACACAAGCCTACACAGATCGTGAAAGAAACGCCCGTGCCAGCAGCTACGGAAGTTGCAAAAAGCGTTGACCCTGAGCCGGCAGCCGAAGTGACTGAAGAAGAACCCCTGACGGTTGAAGAGGCTGTCATTGAAGAACTCCCTACCGAAATCGCCCTAGAAAGCATTGCGCCGATTGCCCATATTCCGGTTGTCGTTGTTGAAGAGCCAGTCGATGCTACCGAGCCTACGGAAGTTTCAGAAGTGCCCGCTGAGCCAAAGTCCCCGCTGAACTCCTGAGCAGCGCTTCCCTATAAATCCATTTCAACCTCGAAATGGCCGAGACCAACATTTACGAATCGCCGAAACTCCTCGGTGAGTATCTGCTCCTGCACTTTGGAGGAGCGGTGGATCTGTGTCACGAGTCTCTTCCCGTCGATCCCTCGATAACAGCTACGCCGTTTCCGGTGCGCTGTGTCCGGGAGTTGCTCGATACAGCATTGCTCCCTGAGAATGCCAGTGCCTTGGAAGTTGGCTGCGCCGTCGGAGGATCTGCCTTTGAACTCGCGCGGCATTGCCTGACCGTTGAGGCCAGCGACTATTCCTCCTCCTTCATCGCTGCAGCCAAAACCCTCTTGTTTGAAGGGAAAATTGCCGCACCACGCGCCTTAGAAGGAGCAATCACGACTTCTTTTACCGCTCATCTCCCAAGTGAGATCGAGAAAAGCCGCATCACCTTTTCCGTGGCTGACGCCACAAAGCTCCCACCCGATCTCGGCACCTACAATGTCGTTCTTGCAGCCAATCTCCTCTGCCGTCTACCCGATCCCGAAGCCTTCCTTTCCCGGGCTTCCGAACTCGTCAAACCGGGCGGCCAACTTTTACTCACCACCCCCTTCACTTGGTTGGAGGAATATACTCCCCGCGACCGTTGGATTGGTGGCATTGATCCGGATAACCGCAGTGAAAAGGAACTCCTGCGCCGTCTTTCCCGTGACTTCCGATTGCATCGTCGGCGCGATCTGCCATTCCTGATTCGAGAACATGAGCGCAAATATCAACTCGGCATCGCACTTGGGACCTGCTGGATCCGAATCTGATGAGGCAGAGGCCGTGAATTGGGAGTCCCGCTACCGACTCGGCGATACTCCTTGGGAAAAGGGGGTAGCGGCACCGCCGTTGATTGATTTTCTCGCACACCATCCGATCAAGGGGGAGATTTTGGTTCCGGGATGTGGAGCGGGCCACGAAGTACGTGCACTTGCGGCACAGGACGTTCATCGAGCTACGGTGATTGGACTCGATCTCGCCGAAACAGCCATCACTCTGGCTCAAGGCATTCCCCTCGTAGGCCAGGAAATGTATGTTCAGGGTGATCTCTTCGCCCTTCCATCCTCCTGGAACGGACGCTTCGACTGGGTGGTGGAACACACCTGTTTCTGTGCCATCGATCCTACCCTGAGAGCCGACTATGTACGGGCCATTGCTCAGGTCTTGAAACCTGGCGGCCAGTATTTCGCCATCTTCTTCATGACTCCCGATTCCGAGCAAGGGCCTCCCTTTGAAACGACCAGTGAAGAAATTTCCCAACACTTTGATCCAAGCTTTGAGCTCTTGGAGGAGTGGGTTCCACCTCGCACCTTCGAAGGACGTGAAGGGCGGGAACTCTGCCAATTGCGAAGACTGCGAAAGGACGGAAAATCATGAGTGACTGCTGCCACCATCACCCGAAAAAGGCGTCATTGCCGACGGAACCGAAGGGGTCGCTTTACACCTGTCCGATGCATACGGAGATTCTCCGGGAAGGGCCGGGAGATTGTCCGAAATGCGGCATGGCCCTTGAGCTGCTGATTCCAACAGGCGCTGAGGATCAGGAGTCCAAACTCTTGGGCCAAAAATTCTGGCTCTCCGTAATTCTTGGAGTGCCGGTCCTCCTGCTCGCTATGGCCCCGATGCTGGGGATCACTCTCCTCCCTCCATTCTGGTCCGACTGGCTCGAATGCCTGCTCTCGCTTCCGGTGCTCTTCTGGTGTGGAGCGCCGATTTGGAGCAAAGGCTTCCGTTCCTTTGCCGATCGAAATCTCAACATGTTTTCCCTAATCACTCTGGGAACGGCAGCCGCCTTTCTGGATAGCATGGTCGTCCTGATCCAAAACGGCGGAGGCAATCAGACCATGCATCCCCAAGGACTCTATTTTGAGGCAGCCACGGCCATCATGGTGCTCGTGTTGCTGGGGCAATGGCTGGAAGCCCGCGGGCGGGCGCGCACGGGATCGGCCCTGCGCGAATTGCTCGATCTTACTCCAGCCACAGCCCGCCTGGTGCAGGAAGGCAAAGAAGACCGGGAGATTCCAGTCTCCGAATTGCATTCTGGAAACCACGTTCGCATCCTTCCCGGTGATAAGATTCCCGCCGACGGAACGATCGTCGAGGGCTGGAGCTCCGTGGACGAATCGATGCTCACCGGGGAATCCCTGCCTGCGGAGAAAACTTCGGGATCGTCCCTCTTCGCCGGAACACTCAACAGGGAGGGGAGTTTCATCATGCAACTAACCCGGGTGGGATCCGAGACAGCCCTTGCCCAGATCATCCATCTTGTTGCTCAGGCACAACGGAGCCAGGCTCCGATTCAGCAACTCGCCGACCGGGTCGCGGCGGTTTTTGTCCCTATTGTACTCGGCATCAGCGCCCTAACATTTCTGGGCTGGATGCTGTTTGCCCACAGTTGGACTCATGCGCTGGGCTCCTCTGTCTCGGTGCTCATGATCGCCTGCCCCTGCGCCCTCGGGCTTGCCACACCAATGGCCCTCGCCGTTGGAATCGGACGTGCGGCGCGCCACGGCATTCTGGTTCGCTCCGCCGCGGCCTTGCAGAATCTCGCCTCCACGACACTGCTGGCCCTCGATAAAACGGGAACACTCACCGAAGGCACCCCTCGCATCCTCTCCATACACCCTCTGGGAGATTTCACCGAAGAACACCTCCTGACGCTGGCCGCTGCCGCAGAGCTCGGTAGCGAACATCCACTTGCCCAAGCTGTGATCCAGTGTGCCAAAAGTCGCAATCTGATCCTGCCAAAAGCCACCGACTTCACCGCCCATCCCGGCGGGGGTATCTCGGCGACCGTGGAGGGATTTTGCCTTCTCGTCGGCAGCATCCGGTTTCTGCGGGAACAAGGTGTCCCTGTTCAGCCTCTGGAACAGCTTGTCGTTTCTGATGGGGCCGGATTGGTTGCGGTTGCCACGAACGGGGTGGCAGCGGGTGCCTCCCTCGTGAGTGATACGATCAGGCCCTCTGCTAAAAATCTATTGCGTGATTTCAAATCCCTTGGCGTGCAGATCGCGATGCTCACCGGCGATCGCGAAAGCGTTGCCCGCAGCGTTGCAAGAGAACTCGGCATCACACTCTGGAAAGCCGATCTCACCCCGGCACAAAAAGGGGAGCAGTTGGCACAGTGGAAGAAAGAAGGTTACCAAACCGCGATGGCAGGAGATGGGATCAACGATGCCCCGGCTTTGGCCATGGCGGATGCCTCCATCGCGATGGGAGCAGGCTCCGATATCGCCAAGGAAACGGCGGGAATCATCCTGCTCAAGCCTTCGTTGGAAGGAATCGCCGAGTCCCTTCTGCTAAGCCGCGCGATTCTGAGAACTATCCGCCAAAACCTCTTCTTCGCCTTCGCGTATAATATCATTGGCATCCCGATCGCAGCGGGACTCCTCTATCCTTGGTTCGGCATCCTGCTCAGTCCCATGCTAGCAGCGGCAGCGATGAGCCTCAGCTCCGTCTCCGTCATCGCCAACTCCCTCAGAATAAGGAGTATGAGATTGAAGGGTTAACCCCGAATTCCAAATTAGAAGGAAGGCACACCATAACTCCTTTACTTTTTATGCTTTACCTCTAATGTAAATTTATGACCACGACGATCAGCAGCAAGGGGCAGATCACGGTTCCGGTGGAAATCCGGGAGGCCTTGGGACTGGAACCCGGCACGCGAATCGATATCCGTCTGGGCCCCTCCGGCACCTTCCTCGCTACCAAAGCGAAGGAGGCGAGTTTCTTTGCCAAATTCAAAGGGGTAGCCGGAAAACGGAATCCCCCCTATGCCGATAGCGTGGAGGCCACGAAGCTGCTGCGCGGTGAAATCGCTTCGGGTGATGTGGATTAATGAATCGCTGAATTAACGGCATGATTACGGCCATTGATTCCAATATCCTGATTGATGTGATCGTGAGCCACTCCCAGTTCACAGATCCGGCAATCAGAGCACTGGATCAGGCTCGACTTGAGGGAGCGCTAATCATTTCCCCGATTGTGGTGGCTGAGATAGCCGGACATTTCTCTTCAGTGACCCAACAGGAAAAGTGCCTGCGGGAGATGGGCCTCCGATTGATCGACTTCTCCATGACCGATGCACACCACGCAGGGCAAGCCTATGTTGCCTACAGATCGCGGAGCAAAGATCCGAAACCGCGGATGCTCGCCGATTTTCTCGTCGGAGCCCACGCCTCACTTAAGGCAGATCGACTGATGACCCGGGATCGGGGTTACTACCGCACCTATTTTCCCAAGCTCAAAATCATCGAACCGGAGAAATGATTGGCTGTGAGGCCAGCCAAAATTCTTAGCGGTTTAGGCTGTAGGATTCTGGGTCCGAAGGAATCAGGTGTTTGAGATGCCTAAATATCAAAAAAGGCGTCATGCACGGACTGACTCTCTCACTCTGCTCTTCATCGCCATCGACTCCTTGGCCTGGCTGCGGATTCGGAAACTGCGGGTCGGGTAAATTGAAACGAGGAAAAGCCCCATGATATCACACAGTAAGGTTTGATCCCTTTGACTTTGACAGGATCGGATCATGCGACCGATTAGAACTTAAAATTAATGCCTCCAGAAACGGCCTGACTGAAGACTTTGTTGTCACCATTGATCAGGTTGCAAACCGCATAAGCGCTCAGATTTTTGGTGAGAAGAAGATTGCCGCCAATGCCGGCGATGTACTGGTCGCGACCGGAGTTGCTGGTCTGGTATCCAAAGCTCTGGCCTCCAATGGAGGAGGTGAGATTGTAGCCGTTCTGAAGAAACTCATGCTGCCAGGCAAGGCTGCCGAAAGGCTGAAGCTTCAAGGAACGGGTGAAATTGATGTCGTAGGAAACCTGACCGCCGAGTGTGTAAAGCAGACTGCTGGCATTCTGGGAGCCTACGCTGAGATCCAATGGTCCGGAACCGGTCTCCTGAGCGCTGCCAAGATTGAGATAGGTGTATTGGAGGCTTGTACTGGGACCGAAGCTTAGCTTGCCGAGTTTGAAATTGTAACCGGTACCGAGGAGGGAATCGAACTCGCCACCTGCTGTTGTGCTATTCGCTGTGGAATTAAAGGAATTTGCGAATCCACTGATGCTGATACCATGATTTACGGCCACAGAATTGTAGGCCCCCCCCAGAATGCCATCGGTATAGAAACCGCCCTTTGCATATTCTGCAAAAAGGCCGAAGCGGACACTATTGTCGATGGCACTGCTGCCACCACCGTTGTTGCCGGTGAAGTTTACACGGGTGCCTTGATAGCCGACATAGGGGCCGACGCTGAACCCATTGAATGCCTGATAACTGGCACCGGCCTGGACGCCTCCGCCATAGCTGTTGTAGCTTGGGAGATTATTCACACTCTGGGCCTGGGACCACATGCCATTGCCATCGGCGAAGGTGGTCCACTTCTGATCGGGTACGATTGCAGGGATCACAGTTTTCTTGCCGCTATTGGAATCACCATCCCCCTGGCCTTCGATCACTAGGGAGCTGTCGGGATTTCCTGAACGAGCCGCCCAGAGCCGCTGCCGAATCTGGGTGTTCTGGACATTTGCGCTATTGAAAAGAATCGTTGGAAGTGTTGTGTAAACACTAGGGCTGAGTTGATTTAGAAAATTCTGGTAGTTCTTTTCCAGCTGGGCCGCCCATTGAACTGAAGAAAGATTGGGATTGGGAGCGATTGCAGCATCAACCTTATACCATGTCTCCACATAGCTTTGCTGCGCTGAGGTGGGCTGAAATTGGGTTTCTGTATAGTAAGTAAATGTCTGATACTGCTCCTGCACGACGGTACCATTTACACTTACAATTAATGAAGGAAATGTGACCATTACTGGACGCCATTGCATAAAAACAGCATTGCCCCCAGAGTTAATATAGTAGAACTGATTGTTCTTACTTAGATTCTGATCAAAGGAATAATTATTTTTGAAAATAGCAGCATCCAGGCTTGATTGATTGGCGGTGAATCCCTGGCTCCTATCAAAGGAAATCTGATTATTGACCAAAATTTGCTCGTTGTCGTTTTGTGCCAATGTCGTAAATGTGGCCCTCAGTAAACTAAGAAGTGCAAGGGAGACGATCCGGAGTGATTTCATGTTAAGGGCGGAGAGTTTTTCTATTTCTGGGAGTATTTTTCGCCTGCGTTATACGCCTCTCTTATCAGCCAAACCAGCCTGTTTTTCGCCAATTTATTTTTGGCGATTTTTTGCATGCACTTTGGTTGTTCCAACTCTTACCTCAAAATCACCGAAGCCTATTCGGATTAATCCGTGCATGTGGACATCGTGTTTCTTGAATTTAATCTACAGTGCGGTGCAGAAATTATTTTGAAACCTCGCTACGCAAGACTTCTGAGGAGTTTGTAGGAATAAATACCGCTAGCATGCCCATCCGCCCAACGAAACAGCAGCGCATAGCCTCCGACGAAATCATATGATTTTAATTCGAAGCTGCCCTGTTTGTAATTCCGTGCAGGCATTTCTCCTCGGCCCATGACATTTGGTTCGCCACAGCAGACGGCGCAGGGACAGGCACGGCGCAGCATCTCCAGAGGGAGATATTGCTCCACCCCGTCGCTCCAGGAAATCGCGAGTTCTCCGGTGGGAAGAGGAGCGACAGCAATGGGATTCATGCTTCTTATCTTATTGTCGAGATAGGGGATCAGAAGAAGTTTTTCGCGCAGAGACGCAGAGGCGCGGAGATTTCATTGCTCCTCTCAGCGTTCTCCGCGACTCTGCGCGAGAATGATTTTTTACTCTTTGACTCCTCAGGCAAAGAAGTGCTGGATCCAGCGGACGATGGCCGTGCTCTCATTGTTCCCCACGGCAATGAGGGGAGCGATAGCCAGACCAACAAGAGAGGAGAGCTTGATCAGGATATTCATCGAAGGCCCAGAGGTGTCCTTAAAGGGATCACCGACCGTGTCGCCGACGACAGCGGCCTTATGTGGTTCGGATTTTTTGTAGAAGGTTTCCTTCTTTCCGTTGACTTCGATCTCCACTCCCTGTTCGAACGATTTCTTGGCATTATCCCAGGCACCGCCTGCATTGTTCTGGAAGATGGCCCAGAGGACACCGCTCACAGTGACCCCGGCCATGTAGGCACCGAGTGCTTCAGCACCCATCACAACGCCGATGAGAACAGGCGTCAGGATCGTGATCACTCCTGGAGCCAGCATTTCGCGCAGTGCTGCCTTGGTGGAAATCTCGACGCATTTTCCGTATTCTGGCTTGCCGACACCTTCCATAATCCCGGGGATTTCCCGGAACTGCCTGCGCACTTCGTTCACCATGTCCATGGCCGCCTTGCCGACGCTATTCATGGCGAGAGCGGAGAATACCACGGGGATCATGCCACCGATGAAGAGGGCGGCGAGAACCTTGGCGTCGAAAATATTGATGCCGTGAATGCCCGTGAGAGTCACATAAGCGGCGAAGAGCGCGAGGGCCGTGAGCGCAGCGGAGGCGATGGCGAATCCTTTTCCAACAGCCGCGGTGGTGTTGCCAACGCAGTCCAGAATATCGGTCTTTTCACGGACTTCTTTAGGCAGTTCGCTCATCTCGGCGATGCCACCGGCGTTGTCGGCAATCGGGCCAAAGGCATCAATGGCCAACTGCATCGCCGTGGTCGCCATCATCGCGGAGGCGGCAATGCCGACGCCGTAGAATCCGGCGAGGGAATAGGCACCCCAGATGGCTCCTGCAAAGATGATCACGGGGAAGGCCGTCGAGAGCATTCCCGTTCCCAAACCGGCAATGATATTGGTCGCGGCACCCGTGGCTGATTTCTGGACAATGCCGGCTACCGGTTTGCCGTCAAGTCCGGTGAAGTATTCGGTGATGTAGGAGATCAGATAACCGACCACCATACCGATGCAGACCGCCCAGAAGACATTCAGCGACGTGGTGTTCAGCACGGTGAAGGATCCGGCCTTGAAGACACTCATGTGAATTGTTTCGGGGAGCATCACCTTGATCAGCCCGAACGAGCAGGCAAGGGCGATCAGCATTGCTAGGTTGTTTCCCCGGTTCAGTGAGCTCTGGACGGAATTGGTGTTGGCTGGTGCATTTTCGGAAATCCCGACGAAAAATGTTCCAACGATGGAGGCCAGGATGCCGAAGCCGGCAATGGCCATCGGGAGCAGAATCGGGCCAATACCACCGAAGCTGTCAGCAATGGCTCCGCCGTTGTCGCGGATGATGTAATTACCGAGAACCATCGAGGCGAGAACGGTGGCCACGTAGGAGCCGAAGAGATCGGCCCCCATCCCAGCAACATCACCGACATTATCACCGACGTTATCCGCGATCGTGGCGGGATTACGCGGATCATCCTCCGGAATGCCAGCTTCCACCTTGCCAACCAGATCCGCACCCACATCGGCTGCCTTGGTATAAATACCACCGCCGACACGGGCAAAAAGCGCTATGGATTCAGCACCCAGGGAGAAGCCGGCAAGCACTTCCAGCACTCTGGTCATCGAATCATATCCGCCATTGGCAAAACTGCCCCCCATGAATTTCTGGAAGAAAAGAATGAAGAGCGTGCTGAGTCCTAAAACGGCGAGCCCTGCCACGCCGAGTCCCATGACGGCCCCGCCACGGAAGGAAACTTGCAGGGCTTTTCTCAGGGAAGTCTTGGCCGCCTGCGTGGTGCGCACATTCGCCTTGGTGGCGATACGCATCCCCAAGAACCCTGCTAAGGCGGAGAAGACACAACCTACGACAAATGCACCGACGATCAGGACGCTCGAGTGAACCGCCACCTTGGGCACTTGGGAGAGAAACCCGAGGCCGGCACCAGCCAGCACGACATAGATCGCGAGGATTCTATATTCGGCTTTCAGGAAAGCCATGGCTCCCTCGGCAATGTGTGCGGCAATGGCCGTCATTTTAGCATCGCCGGCATCCTGTTTGGTAACCCAGCTTGCAAGAATGGTTCTGTAGGCCAATCCCACGAGGCCTAACGCGGGAAGAAGATAAATGAGATGCTGCATGAGTATGTTCTAAGGGGGGAGCACTCTTGGACGTCGCGGACATTCGCCCGTCAAGTTCATCCAGAAGCGACACCTTGCGGCGCATGCTCGTTTAAGGTGAAAGCAACAAAAATGTCCAGCATTCCGATTGAAAAGAAATTGGCAGGAGTAGACTATGCGGCGACCTCAGCCCTCCTGAAGCAGCTACTTCAGCGCTTCAGCAGCGTCATGACGGCCTTCTGCACATGGAGGCGGTTCTCAGCCTGCTGGAAGATGGCATTGGCATGGGCTTCAAACACCTCGGCCGTGATCTCCTTGCCCCGGTAGGCGGGCAGACAGTGCAGGACGTGCGCCTTGGGTGACGCGACGGCAAGCACCCGGTCATTGATCTGGTAGGGGGCGAATTGCGCGGCGCGATACTCGGCCTCATCCTCCTTGCCCATGCTGACCCAGACATCGGTGTAGAGGATGTCGGCTCCGCGGGCAGCCTCCTCGGGATCGCCGGTGATGGTCACGGGGGCGTTGGCGCGAGCCAAAAGTTCCGCAGGAGGGGTGAAGAGTTCGGGGCAGGCAAGACGGAGTCCGAAACCGAGCCGGGCAGATGCCCAGATCCAGGAGCGCCCCATGTTGCAGTCAGCGTCACCGATGAAGGCGACCTCGACACCATCGAGTGATCCGCGCAGTTCCTCGATGGTGAGTAGGTCGGCCAGGATCTGGCAGGGATGCTCCTCATCGGTCAGCGCATTGATCGTCGGGATGCCCGAAAGCTTGGCAAAAATCTCGATGTCGGACTGCTTGAAGGTTCTGATCACCGCTCCGTGAATCATCCGACCCAGTACGCGGGCCGTGTCCTCGATCGGCTCACCCCGTCCAAGCTGGATCTCGCTGGAGGAGAGAAAGAGTGAATCCCCCCCAAGCTCCCGGATGCCGACCTCAAAACTGACGCGGGTCCGGGTGGAGGACTTTGCAAAAAGCAACCCCCAGCATTCACCGGCCAACGGCTTGGCTGTGGCGTGACCGCGCTTGGCTTTCAGCTCCTTGGCCAGGGTAAGGATCTCATGGATCTCGGAGGCCGAGAGGGACTCGATGGAGAGAAGATGCTTCATGGGACGAATCGGGGAAACGTTAATTAGATCGTATCAGGAGGGACGCGGCAAGCATTGGGAGAGGGGGAACATTTCTCGCGCAGAGGCGCAGAGATCGCTGAGGAAAACGATAACAATCATCAGCATATCCCCTTTATCCCGTTGACGGCACTTGCCTCCCGGCAAGCGGTGCCGCCCTTTCAGGGCTAAGACTTCGTCGTAGTCTTACGCGCCGCTACCGAGCGGCTTGTTTCATCCCTATGAACAATCCGTTTGGGAGGATTATCTCCTTCGCCAAAAGCGAAGGAGCGTCAGGGCGGCGAAGGCGGCTGTCAGGGCTAGGCAGCTGTGAGCGAAGAGATCGCCGTGCAGGGTGTAGAAGGTCGGCTTGGGGTTGATAGGCACTGGAATGGTCGCGCTCAGAACTCCATCAATGAAGGTATTCCCATTCTGGTCACTCAGGACCTTCTTCACACGGCCCAAACTGTCGATCCAGCAGGAAACACCGGTATCGGCCACACGAAACAGGGGCAGACCTGTCTCGACGGTGCGCAGTTGGGCATTCGCCAGATGCTGGCGGGTGGCGATGGAATGCTCGAACCAGCCGTCATTGGTGATCGTGATGAGCAACTGGGCACCGAGGTCGGCAAAGCGGCGAGTGAGATCACCGAGCGTGTCTTCGAAGCAGATGAGCGACCCGATCTTAACCGGCTTGGCGGAAAGCTGCAGCACTGCCGGTCCTTTTCCTGAATCGAAATCATAGGGAACCTTCTTGCCAACGATCCAACTGAAAAGCGGGAAGCTGTGTCGGAAGGGAACATATTCCCCGAAGGGGACGAGATGCACTTTGTTGTAGATCTGGGCTTTCATCGCATGGTCGGTCAGCAGGATGGCCGAATTGTAATCACCCCGCGGTTCTGCCTCGTAATGGACACTGCCGATCAAGAAATCCGCTGGAGTGTGTCCTGCAAGCTCCTTCACCTGATCATAGATAATTTCATCCAGCAGCAGAGGTCGGGGTGTTGATGCCTCCGGCCAGACGATGAGGTCGGGTTGGGTGGCTAGGGCAGCACGACTCTGCTGAAGATACCCCTCCATGATCTCTGCGTCATACTTCGAGTCCCAATAATGATATACGGGAACATTCCCCTGAACGCCCGCCACATTCAGCGCCACTGTCTCAGGTGCCGGTGCGGTGATTTTGCCAAGACCATAGCTGAAGCAGAGCACCACGATCATCACCGCGAGCATGAAATCGATATGGGGCTTGGTTCGTCCGAGCACAATCTCCCGCCTCAGACGCTCGATAGTGATCGCCAGTGTCGACGCACCGAGGATGCAGAGAAAGGTGAGTCCGGAGGCTCCGGTGATCCCCGCGATCTGGATCAACGGGATGCAGTCACGTAGCGCAATACCAATGGCATTCCATCCAAAACCGCTGAAGAGAGTCCCACGAAGCCACTCCAGGGCCGTCCAAGCGGCAGCGGCGAGCAGGGCCACCAGAAAATTCCGACCGGAACCAAGCCACGCCTTGGTGGCATCCTTCTGATTCCTCCCTCCCTCGCCAATAGGTCGCAGCACCAAGGCGGCGAAGAGTGCCCAGAGAGCGGGATAGAGTCCTACCACCAGAGAGAGCAGCACCCAGCCGGGCATGGTAACGGTCGTGATCCAGAAGAGGGTGATGAGGAACGAGGTCGTCCCGGTCAGCCAGCCGAGCAGGAAGGCTTTCTTCGCCCAGAGTTTCGTGGATTCAGGACGCTGGCAGATCCAGAGCGCCCAGCAGAGGGGTGCCAGAGCCACCCAGGGAAGCCAACTGCACCAACGCAGCTCAAACGGAGGCAAACAGATTCCGAGCAGCACGCCGGAAATCAGCGCAAGCAGCCAGGGAAGAAATTGATGCAGGGGGATGTTTTTCCGAAGGATCTCCCGACCCGAAGTCTGATCGGCCATTTAATAATTCCCCTCCATCGGCGGCACCGTCGTATCAATGGTCACTTCACAGGCCGCCCCAGTTGGCAACGGGGAGCGAACGTTCGTGAGACGGACAATGACAACATTTCTGTCAGGATTAGGGGTTGGGTTAACACTGATGACCCGTCCCTTCAGCGGATTTTTATCGTTCCCGACAGTCACCGTCGCACCGTGACCGACTTTGATCACGCGCGCTTCGCTCTCTGGAAGCATGACGACGACATGCTGCTCCGCCCCTTCATTCACCACCAGACCCTGCGCACTGGAAAAAACCTGCCGGGAATAGTTCCACCAGGTCAGTCCCGTGCCCGTGAGACAGAACAGAAGAAGCCCCGTGACCAGAATCCATCCCGAGGCAAAGCTGTTTTTTTTGTTACCGGCCTGAGTCATCACTGCGGTGTGGCATTCGGGATATCGGAAGCCTTGGGTGGCAGCATGATATTGGTGGGTGAGAAGGGCTGCTTTTTCTTTTTCTGCACAGGATCATTCTCATGCCCAATAATCGGGTAGAGGGACACGAGATGGGCCTCCTCCGACATCGTGAGTCCGGAAGGAATGACAAAAACCCCGTCACGAACCGGCTTGTCCACGAGCAGATCAATAACCTGTCGGCCATTGACCATGACTGCAAGCACTTCGCCTCGTCCCATGCGTTCGATGGAAAATTCGGCAAGGAGATTGGCCCCGTGGGCATCGAGTCTCAGGTAGGCTCCTCCCGTTCCATCAGGGGCAAGAAAGGGATACACCGCCTTGATGTCATGCTCGCTGAGAAGCGGCATGATGGAAAGATAGGCTTTGCGTCCGTCCAGGAGGGTCACGGGTACGGTGAACTTCTCACCATCCTCCTGACTTCCCTCGCCGTGGATACGGATCGCGAAGACATCCTTCTTTTTGTTCGAGCCGCCTGCCTGCGCCGTGGTCAGTGCCAGCAGGCAAAGCAGCATCAGGAAATAGAGTGTCCTTTTCATCTGGGCAGATCTTACGGTCATGTTGCAAAAATATGGAGGCATTTGTTGAATTACCCACCACCTGACTGGGATAACATTTGCATCGGATGGCCTCGTCGGGTTACGCCTCATGGGATGCCATCGTCATTTTCCATCCGTTTTTTGATTGCAGCCACCTTTCTCCTCGGCGGCAACGCTGCGTTACACGCCCAGAGCACCCAGGATGTCAGCAAGAGCGATGCACAGGACATGTCGCTGACAGGCCCCCAGGCGGACAGCCCGTTTTTCATCGAACGTCAAGAGGCTCAGGCGGCCCTTTCCAATGCAGGCCGTGAGGGATTCGGGATGTATGTTCCCAAGCCTCCCCGTCCGCCAATTCTCCAGCAGGTGAAGAAAACCTTCACCGGGATCTTTTCCTCCGTGAAATTCCATAAAGGTGGTGAGGTCCTCCCGATTTTCCTCACGGTGGATCCCTCGCAGTTCTCCATCGCGAACCATCCCGATCTCACGGTGTCGCTTAAGATTTCCAATTCGAAGCGTCGGGAAATCGAGCTGCTCTATCCGACCGATCAACGCCTGGAAATCCTTACCAAGGACTCCACCGGCACTGTGATTGACCGATGGTCACAGGATCGTGTCTTTGACCCGACGGAAGGCTTTGCAGAAATCAACCCTGCGGAATTCATCGTCTATTCGGAAAAAGTTCCGACCACCGCGATGAAGGCTGGCGAGACTTACACGCTCGAAGCCTCTCTGGCTGGTCAGGAGGGTTACACCACCAGCACCACGGTCACGCCGCTGCCATGATGAAAGGCTATTAGAGCGTCATCTTAGCCCACAACGCTCTGAGCCTCTGCGGGAAAATCTCCCCCGCTTTCCTTCAGGCTTCAGTTTTCAGCCTTAATTTACCTGGCCTTTTTGAAAAAGGCCTTCGTCGCCCCATGTCGGGCACGAAACATCATCGTGAAGATGAGTTTCATCACGGTCGCTTCCAACAAGCGCCCCAGAATTCCTCCGGGCAGCGCATAGGAGACACGGTCGGTCATCCGACACCCTCCCCCCTCGGCTCGAAAAAGATGCTGATGCCGCCACTCGCGAAATGGGGATTTCTTGGCCCCATCCACCAACGCCTCTCCGGGAACGACCTCTTCCCAAAATCCGATCCACCGCATCGGCACCCCGAACTGGCTCACTTCCAAACAAAATTCCTCACCCACTCGGGCCGGCACCTGACATTCCACTCTGATCACACGGAGCGATGCAGGGGAAATCTTTGTGATGTTTTTGGGGTCCTGGTGGAAGGCATAGACCTCACCGGGAGTTGCCTGAAGCAGCACACTGCGTTCGTAAATGGCCATACGCTGCACCGATCAAACACGGTTTTCGACCAAATGAAAGCGTACTCACTACTCTTTTGAGGCATAAAAATTATTGCAAACACGTTCTATGACCTTTACTCGTGCTTGTTTATCCATTAACCACAACCACCATGTCTGAAAAAACCATCGAAGATAAAGTCCGCGACATCATCGTAGAACAACTCGGCGTCACCGCCGAACAGGTCACCATCAACGCCTCCTTCATCGAGGATCTCGGCGCCGACTCACTCGACACCGTCGAGCTTGTCATGGCTTTCGAGGAAGAGTTCGGTGTTGAAGTTCCCGACGAGGACGCTGAGAAGCTCCAGAAGGTCGGCGATGTCGTCAAGTACATCGAAGAGAAGCAGGCCAAGTAAGCCCGCTCTCAGGATAGTTTAATCATCCTTTTAAACAACGGCCGCACCTGGCGACGGGTGTGGCCGTTTTGTTTTTTGCACTGCGGTCACGGTGACCCTTGGCAATCGGGTTATTCCAATCACAGGAAGAAAGGGTGCTATAGCGGCGAAGGAGGTTGGGCGTGTGGCGAGGAGGAAGAGCGATGGCTACCTTTTTAGGTAACCAGAGGGATGACGACACTGCCATATGCCCAAAGAACCAGCCAGATAGTGTCATTTCTGATGGTGCTTGGTATTAGTCTCTGGCATAGCTTTCTCCCGTGTCAGCAAGCGCCGCCTCATCCACCATGCGCAAAATCGGCGGACAGATCCTGATCTGTACCGCCCTCTTCATGGGCGTCGTTGCCTTGGCAACCCTTGCCTACTGGTGCCAGGGATGGAAATTTGGCGATTCCCTCTACATGGTGATCATCACCATTTTCACCGTTGGCTACGAAGAGGTCGAGCCATGCCATACGACAACACTTCGTGTCATCACCTGCCTCACGATCATCGCCGGTCAGATCACCACGCTGTATGTCATTGGTTCGATTCTTAAGATCATTACCGAAAAAGGGTTTCAGAAGGCCCTAGCTGATCACAAAAAAATCAAAAATATGGACGAGATCAAAAACCACACCATCATTTGCGGTTTCGGCCGCATCGGGCAGACAATTGCCAGGGAATTAAAAAAGGCCCACCTGCCCTTTATCATTCTCGACAAGGATTCGGCCCGCATCGAACTTTCTGAGAGCCTTGACTACCTGACGCTGGAAGGCGATGCCGGCGACGAAGAGACACTCGCGAAGGCCCGAATCGCCCACGCCCGCACGCTGGCAGCCGTCCTACCCAACGATATGGTGAATGTCTTCATCACCCTGACGGCACGAAATATGAAACCGTCACTCCGTATCATCGCCCGGGCCGAGGATCCCGCCACGGAGAAAAAACTCACACAGGCCGGGGCCAACGAAATCATCCTTCCAGCCATGGCGGGAGGTCTTCAGATTGCCCACCGGATCATTCGCCCCTCGATCATGGGGGTACTCGATGATGACACGACCTTTCTTAAAAACGATCTGGCGGAACTCGGAGTTGGGCTGGATGAAACCGTTGTTTCCCAGGAAAGCCATCTCGTTGGCCAGCCGCTCGCCAGCTTCATCGAGGGGGTCAAGGGACTTTCGATTGTGCTAGCGATCCGCAGGGCTGATGGAACCAACAGCCAGCACCCGGCACCACACCTCGTTCTCCAAGGCGGGGACCGCATCATTTCCCTGATGCGCAAAAGCGGTTAAGGAAACTCTGAGGGCGATTGCGTTTGCGTTGCTGTGCTGATGGTGTTGGTCTTGGTGCCAGTGATTACCCAACTCCGATCCGCAGTTGAGTTTGCGGCGCAATTGCCGCGCTACAACGAGATCATTCGCGTCCTGTTCAAATACGGATTCGCGGATGTCCTCAAATTAGTCGCGCTCCAGCGCATCATGGGAATCGAAGGTGCTGAACTGCAAACGCACGAATCAGGCCTGCTGGCAAAGCCGCCGGAAGAAAGATTGAGACTGGCACTCGAGGAACTTGGCCCCACCTTCATCAAATTCGGCCAGATCCTCAGCTCACGACGCGATCTGGTTAACAACGATTTCTACATCGAACTTATCAAACTTCAGGATAGCGTGCCGACATTTCCGGGTAGTGAGGCAAAACAGATTTTCACCCAACAAATCGGCATCACCGTGGAAGCGGCATTCTCCGAATTTGATGAAAATCCAATTGCCGGCGCATCGATCGCACAGGTCCACCGGGCCATCACGAAGGAGGGGGCAGTCGTTGCCGTCAAAGTCCAGAGACCCGACATCCAGCCGATCATTGAACGGGATCTCTCCATCCTCCTGGATTTTGCAAAACTTCTGGAACATCATGTTCCGGACATCGCCGCATTGAATCCGGTGGCGATCGTGCAGGAGTTTTCTGAGACGCTTCTCAAGGAGCTCGATTTCACGATTGAGGCGGCCAATGCCGAGCGCTTTGGAGAACAATTCGAGGGTTCCAAAGCCATCGCCGTTCCCGTGGTGCTCCGGGAATTCAGCGGTAAGAAAATCCTCACGATGGAGTTTATTTCGGGTTACCCCGTGAATAATCTCAAAATTCTCCGCAAGCACCACATTGATCCGGTGGCCCTCTCGGAAAGCATCTCTATCCTAATTTACGAGCAGATCTTTGAACACGGCTTCTTTCATGCCGATCCCCATCCCGGCAATATGACTGTCCTAAAAGGTGGCGTGCTGGGACTTTACGATTACGGGATGATGGGGGAGTTTGCGGTGAGCTTCCGTTCAAACGTCGCACATCTCATTGCGGGCCTTGCGGAGCAGGACAGCAGGCAGGTCATGAGTGCCCTGATCGACATGTCCGAGGAGGGCAGTGTGAGCGATCCAGATAAAATGCTCCGCGATGTCGAAGACTTCAGCAATAAGCACCTCAACAAACCACTCGCCCAGATTAATCTGGCCCTCGTACTCAACAGCCTACTGGAACTGCTGAGAACCCAGCGACTCCGGATGAAGGGAAGTTTTTACCTAGGAATCAAGGCACTTTCACAGGTCGAAGCCATTGGACGTGATCTCAATCCCGCATTGAATTTTGTTGAGATCGGTCAGCCCTTCGCGATCAAACTGATCGCGGACAAATACCAACCGGCCTATCTCTTCAACCTGCTCAAAAAACTCTCGGGTGCCTCGATCGATTTTCTTGAAGAATTTCCCAGTGATTTCCGAATGCTTTGGAATCGCCTCCGGCGTGGTCAGATCAACATCCCCTTGCAGCACAAAATCGATCCCGAGGGGTTCGAACCATTGAGGGTCACCCTTGATCTGATCGCCAACCGACTGGCCAATGCCATCCTGGCCGCATCCGTGTTAATCTGCTCGTCCATCCTGATCCTGTCAGGGCTTCCTCCTAAAATATGGAACATCCCTGTCATCGGTCTCATAGGACTGATCTGGGGTACCTACATGTGCCTCAGATTGGCATTCTCGACATGGAAGCATGGTGGCTTGTAAAAACCCTCCGGCATGACGAAGCTGCGTTCCCACACGCACCTTCTGCAGTGGCATAGGGCGTTTGACGGTGTTGCATCGCTCGGGCTGTAGCACAACGACTACAGCCGCTTCGCTTGCTCCTTGCCAACCAACCCCATGGCATTCGCAAATCGATGGCCACACTATTATTTAAAATGCTCTAAATCTTTTTGATGAGATCCTGAAGCACTGAGGCACCGTCTCCAATGGCCTTGGACAGATTGACAGAAGCCTTTCCCAGTAGATTGTGCGCCTTTTTCTTTGCGGCGATTCGTGACTTGGCAGTCGTAGCGGCTCCTTCTCGAATACCGCTGCGCAGTAGAGAGGCTGCTTCATCAACGAATTTCAGCGCCTGTTCGGCTAGTTTGTGCTCGCGCCCGTGCGGGATAGACTCGGCTTTCGAGCTTACCTTAGCAGGCATTGTTTTTTTCTTAGGCGGATTTTCTGCCGCTGTTTTCTGTGTTTTTTTTGTAGTCATAAAGAATATGGGTTCGATCGATTTGGATCAGGTGGCTGAATTACCCCTGCGCAAACCCATCACTACCAGTCCGGCCCCGCAGATCAATATCGTAATTCCAACGGCCGGGGCGAGGGGAATGGTATGACTCTTTTCCGTTGTCACCTGTACGGGGCCAATATCGATGGCCTTCTCCCTCGTCGTATAACTAATGCCTTGATAACTCAAGAAAACGACTCCTCCTATAATGAGAAAAACCCCGACAATGACTAAATATTTCATAGATTCCGGTGACTTGGACTATAAGCGCCGTCCGCTTACGAGATTTACAATCACCATGATAATGGCAATCACCAACAGGATATGAATAAAGCCTCCGAGCGTGTAGCTTGTGACAAGACCGAGCAGCCACAGGATGATTAAAATGACAGCAATTGTGTATAACATATTTTGTTTTATTGGACGGCGTAAGTCTTCCATCAACTGCCGGTGAATTCAATGGGGTGTATCCCTACTGTGCTTGGATTGAGCAACTCATCGTTTGCCACATCCACGGATTTCCATCCCTTATTAGATGGACCTTTTGGTGGGAGAACACCCCATTGTTACTGATTGAATGGGAATCGATCTTGGATTCATGAAAAGAATCCATATCTCATTTCTATTACTAGGACTCGTAATGCTCTACGGATGCATCAGCGTTACCGAAAGAAAGCCTGCGACTTCAAGCACGACAACCACCACGACTCAGGGATCGTCCTATACCCCAATCAGCAACACGACCTCAACAACTCGAACTAGCAATCTTGGTTCTTATTGAAATCGAGAACGCTGACTTTCAAAAAATGGAGACACAAGAAATCAAAGGTGACTGGAGTATCACCAAGGGTAAGCTAAAACAGGCGTGGGCAAATCTTACGGACGATGATCTCCGCTACGAGGAAGGAAAGCAGGAGGATCTTTTGGGGAGAATCCAGAAACGAACCGGTGCAACCAAGGAAGCCGTGGAATCGACATTCAAAATGGCCTGTGATGCTTGGCGCGCCTAAAATGGCGCGCGCTGGTGTAAGTCATCGGCTCTGACAGAAAACCTCTAGAACCCTTGTTTCCACGGGCGTTAGATATCCCGAATCAGAACCCAGGATCAATTATTCTGGATTGAGTGCTGGACGGCATTGGCTCCACTGCTTACGTCATGTCCGGTAGCACTGACATCACGGCCTGTACCACTGATCGTGTTACAGCCTGAAACAAGTATGATGAGGATGGCGACAAGGGATATGGAAAATAGTGTTTTCATGGTTACAATCCTCTCGAACAGTTCTGCCTCCGTCTATGGGGTTATAACCCTCCACTCTACATCCCAAGGTTCATCCTACTTGACGCACGGACTTACGGTTCAATCGTGGTGAAAATATCGAGCTTTGGAGCCCGGTGCATACCCGTACTTACCGGAGCATCGGTGAGCACGAGCGTGGCACCTGGTTTGATCAGCGATAGGGTTCTCTCTAGGAATTGTTGATCGATCGTAACGCGCCCCATGAGATCCCCGATCTTGGGAGCGACACCAACCATACTGGCTGTTAATAACCACTTGTGCCGCCCGTTGGCATCCACCTTGTCTAAGGCGGAATAGACATAAAGCCCCGTGAGACCTTCCAGCCCACGGATTGGGGAACGACCGACCTCCACACCGTTCCTGTAGACATAGATTTCCGCATCCGGACTGCTGACGACGATGGAGACCGAACCTTCCGGCGCTTTCGAAGGGTCCCAGAATGTTAGGGGTGGGGAGGTTACCACTTTGGCCAAGGGATTGAACAGGAGAGCTGGTAATTTTCCGCTGCCGGATCGTGACCAATGATCGGTAATCAACACAACGGTGCCACTGGCCGTCACGGTGTAGAGCTTTTTTGCAAACTCGAGGGGCAGACGGATGCATCCGTGTGATGCCGGATAGCCCGGCAGATTTCCAGCATGCATCGCAACTCCACTCCAGGTGAGTCGCTCCATGTAGGGCATCGAGGCTCCCTTGAATATATTTGAAGTATGCTTTACATCCTTTTGAAGGATCATAAAAACCCCGGTCGGAGTGCTCCTCCCCGGCTTCCCCGAACTGATGGTAGAACGACCTATCTTTTTGCCGTTTCGATACACAGTGAGCATCTGATCTGTCAGGCTCGCAATAACGACTACAGGGCCGACCGGCGAAGTCTCCGGATGCCAGATGTAAGCACCGGCCTCAAGCGGGGATGAACCTTGTGATACCTGATGCCTGCTTGATGATCCTAATGCCGATGAGAGTTGTACTGTGTTGATCACTCCAGCGATCAGCACACCACAAGCGATTCTCTTAAGTGATTTTGATTTATTTTTTATTAAAGGCGCATACGAGAATTTCATCGCCCTCGACTCATTTGCGGGGGGTTATTGGCTTTTGCTCCCGGCCATATTAGCCGCCACGGTTCCCGCTTGAGGACGGAGGTGAACTCTTCGGTATTGTTGATGATTTGTGGAATCCGGGAGTCGTTCAGGGTTTCCATGAATTGCTTCGTGTTTTTTATCGTAAGCGACAGATCGGATTCGGGCCCGAGCAACCGATCGACGTTTTTGGAAGCCAGTTCGGAAATGTCTGGAATGCGTTCGCCGACAAAATCCGCATGATTGGTCGCCAATCCCGAGATGGCATCGCCATGAACGAAATCAATGATCTCTTGGCCCATCATTCCTTGTTGGGTCAATCGGGCCGTGTCATTGCAATAAATTTCAGCAGACCGAGCGACCTGCACTTCGACAGACACCTCATAATCGGGATGCCCTGCAGGGCGTGAGGCCAGCAAGACGGGGGACTGAAGGGTTGTCACCTTCCCGACTTCGCGACCGGCAAGAAGTACCGGGGCACCGGGCCGGATCCCGCTCGCGTTGTCGAAATAAATCCGGTAGGTGTTCAGCGGCTTAAGAACTCCAGGCATCCCGAGAAAGATCACAACAAGGATAAAAAATCCTAAAGTGGCCAATACCAGAATCCCTGTTGTGATTTCGTTTTTATGAATATTCATGGGTCAAGGGGTGGATTTTCTGTGATTGGAGAAGGAGGAAAGAAAGCTGATGATGATGGGGAGTCTCGAACGACGGAACTCCTCCGGTGTCCCGTCAAAAACAATTTTTCCCCCGTCGAGGAAGGCCATGCGTGTCGCCACAGCAAAGGCATTGTCCATTTCATGGGTAACGACGATTGATGTGACTTTCTGTTCAGTCCTCAACCGAATGATCAGATCATCAATCAGTTTGCTATTGATCGGATCAAGACCGGCGGAAGGTTCGTCGAACAGGACGAGTTTAGGATCCATCGCGAGCGCTCGTGCGAGCCCCACCCGCTTTTGCATGCCGCCGCTGAGTTCTGATGGAAGTTTATTCCGAATGTCTTTTAGCCCCACCATCTCCAATTTCTGATCAACTAGTGTGTCGATTTCCTCCCGGCTCTTGTCGGAAAGCTCCTCTAGTGGTAGGGCTATATTCTGCTGAACGGTTAGCGAGCTCAGAAGCGCCGCATTCTGATAGACCATGCCGATCTGCATTCTGACTGCATTGAGTTCCGCCCGTGAAAGTTGCGTCAGATTTTCCTTCTTAAAAAAAATACTCCCTTTATTTGGTTCAAGAAGTCCCATGAGCAGGCTCAGCAAGGTGCTCTTGCCGCTACCGCTCATCCCCATGATCACCAGAACCTCCTCCGCCCGGACTGAAAAATTAACGCCATCCAAAACGGCTTTATCTGAAAACGTCAGTTCAACAGCGCGCATTTCAACCATATTTTCCGGAGTTGAGTTCATGGGAAAAATGTAACGATCAGAATATTTGAGACCGAATCACAGGCGATCACGGCGCAGATTGCAGTCACCACACTCGAAGTCGTGGCAGTGCCCACACCAACGGCACCACCGTGCACAGCAAGTCCCTTGTAACAGGCGATTACCCCGATAATCCCGCCGAACAGCAAACTCTTCATGCCCCCGGCCAGCACATCCTTCATCAAGAGGTATTTCACCACCTGGTCATAAAAATATCCGTAGCTAAGATGCAGTAGAATGCTTGAGATGAACGCTGCTCCACAGATTCCCGAGATAACCGAGACCATGCTCAGGCATGGGGTCATCAAAAAAATTGCCAGAAATCTAGGAGCCACTAGGTAGCGGAGCGCCCCGATACCCATTCCCTCGATGGCATCAACCTCACCTCCTGCGGTCATCGCACCGAGTTCCGCAGTGTAGGCAGCCCCGACTCGGGATGCCAGAACGATACCGGTGAAAAGTGGAGCCATTTCCCTGGTGAACGACACGGAGACCACCCCTGGAACGAGCGTAACGATACCAAAAATTTCAAGCTGATAACCGGTCAGCATCGCCATGGTCAGTCCTATAAACAACGATAGCAGGATGACCATCGGGACCGATCCCACACCGACACGATCACACTGATAGAATAACTGCTCTAAACGGATCGGGGATCGGCCGAGCATGACGCGATCCCTGACTTCCGCCCCTGTTTCTTTTATCATCCATACCAGACATCCAATTTCCTGAAGTGCCGAGATGGCCAATGCGCCAACCCTTCCAACGGAGGAAATCTCCTCTCGTTCTGCTGCGCCTTCCTGATTCAGACTGGCATCATCGCTCATCAAATTCGGTTTTCACTTCGGTGGCCTGAAGCATCCGATCGTGCTCCGCCTCGTGAATGCCTTCTTCCACAAGCCGAGCACTGTCGCTACGCCCATCTTCATCCTCATCCTCACTGGAGGTTTCGGGGGCCTGGGTACCGGTTGAACCATGGACCGGATCCCACCGATCGGATTCAGGTGCCGACTCAAGAATCGCTTCTTTGGGATCCATCTCTGATCCACCGGTCAGCTCACGCCTGGCCTGCTCCCAATCCATAATCGATACGGTTTGAGGAGAGCCACCGTTGATGATGGCCAACTCTACGGCCCGTTCCCTTACCATCTCCTCGGTCACGGTACCGATGCCGACGGAATGTTCCATCAGGATACCTTTTTTTAAGGGATTATTCATCGCGCGTTGTGCCGGCAGCGGCTTGCAAGAAGGAAACCAAGGAGCGCTCCCGCGCCTGCTGCAATGGCGAGGACCTGATAGTTGTTTTCGTGAAGGACCTTTTTGACGGCATGAACTCCATGGTAAACATTTCGTTGAATATCCCGGCAGATTTCCTGTCCTTCTTCCAATCCGGCTTCAAGTTGATGTCTGGCTTGGTTGAGTGTTTCTTCGGCAAGTGAAGTCGTTGCAGCCATCAGATTACCAGCCTCTTCAACCGGTCGTGTTGTTTCGTGATTTGAGTCATGGAGATGTGTTTTCATGTTCGTTAAATGGGGTTGGTTGGGTTGGTGACTTCTTCTCTGGCTGATCCCGCCAGAGCGCATCGCCTTCTTAATCCAAGCTAGTCGAAGGCCGCGCTAGTACCATGGGGTATTCCCCTACCGATGTGCGCTCCCGTCTCGCTCCACGTCGCCAAGGTTCCACCAAGCAACTCAACCGATAGGGTAAGTGAGCTTTGCCATCCACCTCAATATCCGCCATTCCGACTCCATCCGGCATCTCCACCGTAACCTCTGTTGCCACCGTAGCCGCCACCGCGCGCTCCATTGGCCCTGTAGTAGTGACCGTTATAAAATGTGTATCCCTTGCGATATCCCCAGTAATTGCCTCCATACCAATAGCCGTAACCATGGTTGGGAACATAAAGTGGCGGAATGAAGACAGCCGGATTTCCATAGGCGTAGTTGGGTGGCGCCCCAGGAATAATGCAACTAGTCAGACTGAGCATCACCGCACTTGCCGCCAGTAAGAAAGAAGTGGCGACGGTAATTTTCATTGGTTTGGCAATTGCGCGGTTTCTTAAAGCAACTGGAGAGATTGAAGCAGATTGTTGTTGATGCGCCCGTTTACGTAGAGGTTGTTATCACGTTGGTAATTTGCGATCGCATTCCTACTTCCGGGACCGAGATCACCATCAATGGGACCGTTGTAATATCCCAACTGGTTCAAGCGAGACTGAACACTGCTCGCCACGGATGATCCGTTGTACCCACCATTGGAGTAGCCGACATTCCCATTGGAATAGAAGGGATTAAACAAGCCATCAATGATCAGCCATCCCCCTTGGTACCAACGATAGTTGTGGTTGTTCCAGGAATGCTGGCCGTCGTGGCTCCAGTCACTATGAGTGTTGGCTTGAGTCCAAAGACCTCCGTAATTGTTGTTTCCATTATATTGGGCATTTGGCGTGACTTGATACTGCTGAGCTCCACCGCTGTTATTGACAGATTGCGCGCGGGACGCCCCTCCACCTCCCGACAGCTGGCGAGGAGATCGGACTGCCCCCCCATTGACTACCTGCTGACTTGAGACTGCCTGAGACGAATTCAGGCGATTTTTGTGGTTCTGATTCTCAGAAACTCCTGACTGCGAATTCCGTGAAATGCTATTCGGAGCAGCGACACGCTGCTGACGCTGATTCTGACTCGCAACATGACTCCCTTGGGCTTGTTGGGAGATGGCCCGTGGTGCTGCCTGTTGTCGTACCTGCTCTCGTTGCGGTGCTGCAGCGCGCGGTGCCGCCTGTCGTTGTACCTGCTGATGTTGCGGTGCAGGTGCGTGCGGCTGGGCGGCGGCTGACTGTTTGTTCCCTTCCTTCTTGTTGTCATCCTTTTGATCTTCGGAAAAAACCGACGATGACAAGATTAATGCCAGGGAGGCGGTGAGTACCAAAGCTGCAGGGGTGTGTTTTATTTTCATTTGATGTTCTTTTACGATCAATAGGTCTGATGACCGCTTTCAACAATAAGGTGAAACCCTACTTGTTGATTTCCCGAATCGACCCCTGGACGTCAGTCAGTCGTGGATTGAACACTGGACTCAATCACTCCCGATTCAATCGCATAACGGGTCAGCCCTGCGGTGTCGTGCAGACCCAGCTTATCCATCAGGGCCTGACGGTGCTTTTCAACAGTCTTAATACTGATTCCAAGCTCCGAGGCTGTTTGCTTGTTAGCCATCCCCTCGGCGATGAGTTGTAAAACCTCACTCTCTCGCGAGGTAAGTTTTTTGCTCTGATTTTTTCCGGACGAGCCCCCTCCGATCCCCTTTTCATATTCAGCAAGATGCTTGGAGAAGGAGGGACTGAAAAACGTCTTGCCCTGCGCAACGGCTCGAATCGCTTTGGCCAACATGCTTGCCGAGGTTTGCTTGATCAGGAATCCTGCCACTCCAAGATTGATTGCTTTTTCGAGATAGGCGATATCGCTATGAGCCGAAAGGATCAGTATGCGACTGCTTGGATTCGCCTGGAGAATTTGACGGGCCGTTTCAAGGCCGTTCAGATAGGGCATCGCAATATCAATGAGCAAGACTTCCGGTTTGTGCTCCTTGGCCATAACCACGGCCTGACGGCCATTCTCCGCCTCGCAAACAATCTTCATGTCGGCTTCCGACTCAAGCAGGACACGCAATCCCTGACGGACGATTTGGTGATCTTCAGCGAGTAGAATCGTGATGATTTTCATTTCAGTACAAAAGGGCTGGAAATTTTTTGACCGACGGGAGTTTAATGCGTCCCATCGGACTGGGAATCTCCGCGAAAATGCTTGTCCCTCGGCTCGGAGAGGAGGTGATACTAAAACTTCCTCCCAACATCTCGACGCGTTCCCTCATCCCGATGAGCCCAAGGTGCTCGTTCATTTTTGTTGCGAGGACGCTCTCAACATCAAATGATTTTCCGTTGTCGTGAATCTCCAGACAAACGTATTTGGTAAGTTTGCGTATCGTGATCGTCACCAAGGTGGCCTTGGAATGCTGGGCCACATTGGCAAGTGCGGCCTGGGCAACCCGAAAGAGCACGGTCCTCTTGATAATGTTGAGTTGTTCGATCTCTGGAAAGGCTTTCAAATGAATCTGGATCCCCGTCCGCTTAGTAAAATCATTCAGGTAGGTTTTGAGCGCCGGGATGATGCCTAGATCATCCAACGCGGTGGGACGAAGGCTAGTGGCAAACCGATGAATGATCTTTACTGATCGCTGCACCAGTCGTTGCGCATGGCTGATCTTTTTGGAGAGCCCCTTGGTATTGGCGGCAGCCTCGATTTTCAAATCTGCCAGATAGAGATTGATGCTCGCCAGGATCTGGGTGATTTCATCGTGGAGTTCCCGGCTGATTTTCTTCCGTTGCTCCTCCTGCTCCAAGATGAGCTGATGGGAAAGATACCGTAACTGCTCTTGCATCTTCCGTGATTGCAGCAACAACTCTTTCTGGTGCAGCTCGCTTTTTTTAAGCGCTGTCTCGGCTTTTTTCCGCTGAATAATTTCCAATCTCAACAAGCGATTGGATTCGAGTAGTTTTTGGGCGTGGATACGCAGGACATCGCTCTCCTTCCGGCCATTCACCCGGACCTCCAGAATAGAGGCAGGTGTCTTCTTCACCGACTGCTTCACTTTGCTGATTTTTCCAACCATGGCGTCTCGTTTTATAATCACTACTATCTTCTCCCTCTTTCACAGCATTGTCCATGGGGTAGAACCCTACCATTTTCCCCAGGCACCGCTCCCATACGTTTTGAAGTACTAGTATGCCTATCCTTGGGACCCTTGGGCACTAGGGATTTCACCCCATTTCCATGTCTCTCGTTAGGAGGCAATTTGTATCCATGACAAAAGCATTCATTACATCAAGCTTCCCGATTCGGTTAGTGCCGGCTACTGGTTGCGCAGACGTGGTTCAAGTTGATGAACCGACCTCGGATGGCGCTGCCCCTCAAGAAGCAGAATCAACACCAAGTAACCCCCATTTGGAAAATTCCCGCACCGAAACAGCACCCAGCCTCGATTCGTGAGAAATGCCTACGCCAACCCTTGAACGAGAGGGCTATCACAGAGGGATAGCCGATTGACAGAGGGGCTTTCCCTTGGGGTTGTTCCAAGGTGACTGCTCGGGCAGATCATGCAGGAACCAACTCTGGCTTCCTTGGCGGCACCTGGTTTGGTGATGGGAGAATCTCGTCAAACTGGAAGACTGCTTCCTGCTCTGTTTCCTCACTATCCAAAGGCACGAAGCGTTCTGCCTTAAATCCCCTTTCGATCCCCAGCTTGTTGCACGGATTGCGCAGTTCGGTCAGATAGACCGCCATCTCTCCGGGTTGTGCGTGGAAATCACACCCTGGCACCAAATCGCGGATATGGTAGGTGTTCCCCTTCTTGGGAAGCTGGTTGTACAGAGCCTGGATCCCCAGCGGGAACGAATCGTCAACGCAAACAACAGCTTGGCCAGGAAGGAACATGTGAATTTATTATGGAAGTTCTGGTAGCAGCTCAAATGTTCTAGCAGATCAGGTGTTTAAACCCAACTCGTCAACCAAGATTTATACGATACCTGCGGGACAACTTCATCCAAAAGACATCCAAAAACATGTATGGAAATGCTGAGGCCAATGATGATTTACCGCTACGACTTTGGATTTCTGGCCAATCAATTCCTGTAATCACCTAATGATAAGGAGGTGTGGCTAGAGAGGGAATCGAACCCCCGACACGAGGATTTTCAGTCCTCTGCTCTACCGACTGAGCTATCTAGCCGTTAAAAACCGAAAGGTTACGATCTCCGATTCCGGGGAGATGGGCAAGTCTC
>Ga0302200_10000347_pt1 | contig 46935 bp, 41 predicted proteins | sample II_Bog_N3_1_FD_194585 | JGI IMG/M metagenome (GOLD analysis project Ga0302200, IMG submission 194585) | Peat permafrost microbial communities from Stordalen Mire near Abisko, Sweden - II_Bog_N3_1 | ecosystem: Environmental > Terrestrial > Soil > Wetlands > Peat | place: Sweden: Abisko...
CAATGAAACCTTTTTCAACATATACATTTTCTGGTTTGCGCAAAATGTTAAGACCCCAAAACGTGAAAAACATGGTAACTTTTTTATCCATGGTAGCTGCTCCATTGGCAATAATAAAGGATGCAATCGCCTTATCCAGATCGCCACTGAAGACAACAATGGTTTTATTATCTTTCACCGAGTGAAAATCGTTGGCAGGCATCTGCCGTTTTGCTGTTTCAATACCGCCTTTTTGTATCCATACAGTCACCTGACCTTTGTCCTGTTCACGCTTCAGCAAAAGATTATTGGTACGATCACACCAGGCTTTGCTATCACTATAAAATCCAGCATCAGAAGCGATTGCCTTCACAATTTTTCCTGCTTCTAACGTATCAAATTTCAGCTTTAACTTCATCAATGGGCCCGGGCAAGACAGTCCGGCCAGATCCATTTCTTCATCAAAATCAAGTACATCTGGTAATTCCTGTTTTAGTGGTTCCTCTTTGTTTATTAATAGCGACCCGGACACCAGTTCATTTATGGTAAAATCTTGCTGCAAAGCCGATGTATAACCACCTAACAAATTTTTAACCAAAAATCCGTTTTGTTTTAAAATTCGTTCCGCAATATAACCACGAAGACCAACCTTACAATAAACAACCATCGGTATCGTCTTGTCAAGTTCTATTAAGCGAGTGCGCAGTTCATCTAGAGGAACATTCACCGCACCAGTCAAATGACCATTTTCATATTCCAAATCCGTCCTTACATCAATCAGACGTGTACCTTTTACTATTGCGCCCGTTAAATCAGTATAGGCAATGACCTCGGTTAGTCCCCGTAAAACATTTTCCGCGGCATAACCTGCCATATTAACCGGATCTTTCGCAGAAGAAAACGGCGGCGCATACGCTAGTTCCAGTTCAGTCAGATCGTAGATCGTACCACCCAAACGTAAAACTGTGGCAATCACATCGATACGCTTATCAACCCCTTCAAAGCCAACAGCCTGTGCTCCTAAAATCCGACCGTCCTTATCAAATAACACCTTCAAAGTCATCTGCCTAGCACCTGGATAATAACCCGCATGCGACTCAGGATGGATTCGAACCGACTTATATGGAATTTGCTGTTTTTGCAAGCTTCGTTCATTACTTCCTGTCGATGCGGCAGTAAGATCAAAGACTTTCAAGATTGAAGTTCCCTGTACCCCCTTGTATTGACTAGGGATGCCAACGATATTATCAGCTGCAATTCTTCCCTGCCGATTCGCAGGCCCGGCTAAAGGTACAGATGTTTTTCCGCCACTCACAAAATCGACGATTTCAACAGCATCACCGACAGCATAAACACCCACTGCACTTGTTTGCAGATGTTCATCCACTACAATATGCCCACGAGCACCAAGTTTTATTCCACTGTTTTGCAAAAACTGCGTATCGGGACGAACGCCAATTGCTAAAACGACAAAATCGGCTTGAATTTCCTTGCCGCTGCTAAGGCTAACCTCCACCGTAGCTCCATTATCTGAAAATTTCTTGACGCCATCGGCCAAAATTATTTTAATACCTTTTTCCCAAAGTTCTTTTTCAACAATTTTTACCATATCGGTATCAAATGGAGCTAAAATATGTGGTGCAGCTTCAACGATTGTAACGTCTAAATCACGCTGACGTAAATTTTCTGCCATCTCAATTCCAATGAATCCACCACCAATTACAACAGCGCGGCGCAAACCATCATCGGCAAAACGTCTAAGTTCATCGGCATCCGGAATATTTCGCAAACTAACAATTTTCGGACTATCAATACCGGGAATAGGTGGCCTTAATGGCTGCGCACCTGGTGCCAAAATCAACGCATCATAGGTTTCTTCATAAACACCACGATCAATTGACTGTACGGTCACCTTCTTAGAATTTGTATCAATTTTTGTCACGTCGCTTCGTACCCTAACATCAATATTAAAGCGTCCATTTAACTTTTCCGGTGTCTGTACCAACAAACGATCACGATCTTTAATTGTATCGCCAATATAATACGGCAAGCCGCAATTTGCAAAAGATACATATTCACCACGTTCAAATAATATAATTTCCGCTGATTCATCAAGTCTTCTAAGACGGGCCGCTGCCGTAGCACCACCGGCTACACCACCAACTATAATGTATTTTTTCATACGTACTACCTCCTATTATTTTTTTATATTTAAACGTTATCCATAGAATTTTTTAACACAAAGTATGTTTGAAATACTTCACTGCATAAAATCAATTTTTATTGAATAAAATAGGCAGTAATACTTTTACTCGTTCATCACTTACCGTATATTTTATTTCTAAGCCATTACGAGAACCTGTAACAATACCAGCACTGCGTAATTTTTGTAAATGTTGTGAAATCGTAGACTGCGGTGCTCCTAAACACTCTTGCATATGCGAGACATTGCAGCCTCCATTTTCCAGCAACCCCTTCACGATACATAATCGAACCGGATGGGCTAGTATTTTTAACATTTCAGCAACCTCATTGTATTTATTAAAGTCATTATCCATAACATCACTCTTTTCTTTTGAATCACTATATTTATATATTACGATATATAAATATATAAGTCAATAAAAATAACTGTTTCCAAAAGTCTTAATGGAAACAGTTATTTTTTTCATAAAAGTTTTTATACAATTTATAACGATCGCTAGCTTATAAAAAGTTCATTTCCTCAAGTTCTTTCAATTGATTTTTACGATACATAGCCATTCCTGTTTTCATTTTCCGAAAACCAAGATGTTCATAAAGGCTAACCGTATTGGGATGCGTATAAAGGATAATATTGCACTGACTAACCTGACAAATTAACCGGTTAATAATTTCTTTTCCCAAACCTTTGCCATGATACCCTTCATCAAGTGCAATATTATAGATCGCAGCCTGACAAATACCATCTGAAATGGCTCTACCAAACCCAATTAACGTATCCTGATCAAAAACAAAGACAACAGCGTAGCTATTCTGGAATACTTTTTGCTGTGTCGCAGCATCTAGATCACTTAATCCAAAATTCGCTAAAAGTTCAGCTACCCGTGTCCAATCGATAAATTCTGTATGTGTCTGAAAACGATATGTCATTAATTCCCCTCTCTTTTCCTATTTTTCACCAAACTTATATTTTTTATCAAGTCTTAGTAATGAATTTTTACTGTCCGATTTTTTCTCTGCCATGCTTCGTGTTCCACACCTTTGTATCCGGGCCTTTAGGAAGTATGCCATAACGATTTCCTTGTATCGTAGATAAATGATAATGTTTCTTAATACTATCAAAATCAGTCGTTTCGCCAAAACCAGCAGTCTGATATAAATCCCGTGCATAACCCCATAAATTAGGAAATTCAACAAGACGGTTTCTATTTACACGAAATCCATTATAGTAGGCTACGTCAAACCGCGCTAATGTCACATATAATCTCACATCAGAATCTGTAATGTGTCTTCCAAAAAGATATCTCTGCTCTGCTAAACGTTTTTCCAATTCATCCAGACGATTAAAAATCGTATCATAAGCCTCTTCATAAGCAACTTGCGATTGGGCAAAACCGGCTCTATATACCCCATTATTCAAATCTCGAAAAATAATATCATTAAGTTTATCAATCTCGTCTCGCAATGACTCAGGGTATAAATCAGGTGCTCCCTTCTTATGATACTTTTTCCATGCCGTTTCCAAATAATTAGTCAACCGAAAGTAATCATTATTAACAACCTTTTTTGTTTGAATATCTACAACTGCTGGAACAGTAGGTCTTCCTGTATAGTTTGGATCTGCATTATAGTATACTTCACTAATATAATGAATCTTCAGCACTGGATCAATCTCGCCCTCATCCAAGGTAAATGCCCAATCCGTATGAGGCAGGTTTGGTCTAATTGGATCTGCAGTTCCCACACTGATTACATCTTCTAGTCCCAGCAGTTTTCTCACAATAATCGCCCGATGGGCCCACGGACAAACCGGAGACCATAATAAACGGTATCTCCCCGCTTCAACTGGCAATTCTCCCAATTCCTCCCCAAAAGGAATTGAAAATTGATTTTTTTGGCGATTAAACGCACCATCTTTTTTCATTTCAACGGATTTTAATGTTAATGCCATTTCTTTACCCTCTTTACTTTTTATAAATTTTTCCATTCTTCTTTTTAACAAAACTTACTGTCATAAAAAACACCTTATTACTTTGATATATGATACGAATGACTCTACTTAAATTTGATATTCAGGTTCCGTTGAATAGGCTATTTTAGAAAGAAATTCTTTCGTTCTTGTATTTTTTGGATTTTCAAAAACTTCTTTTGGTGTTCCATCTTCTATAATTTTTCCATTGTACAAAAACAGAACCCGATTTGCTACTTTTTTTACGAAATTCATCTCATGTGAAACCAAAATCATTGTGTTGCCTTCCAATGCGGTTTCTTTTATTGTATCGAGTACTTCACCGACTAATTCAGGATCTAATGCAGATGTTGGTTCATCAAACAGAAGTAGTTTAGGATTCATCGCCAAGGCACGAGCTATAGCCACACGCTGTTGCTGACCACCCGATAATTGTTTTGGATAATAATCGATTTGTTTTATTAAACCAACCTTTTGCAATTGAAACTTTGCCATCTCCTCGGCTTCATTTTTCGCTAGTTTTTTGACGACGACTAAGCCTTCCATCACATTTTCTAAAGCCGTCTTTCGACGGAATAAATTAAACTGTTGAAAAACCATAGCTGTATTTTGGCGAAGACTAATTAATTCTTGTTTTGTCTTTTTTTTCACATCGACTCGTAAACCATCAATTGTTATAGTTCCCTCTTCTGCCTCTTCTAATAAATTTATACATCTTAGAAGTGTTGATTTTCCAGCTCCCGAAGGACCAATAACAGCTACAACATCACCTTTTTTAATTGTCAGATCAATGTGATCAAGAACCATATTTTTTTTAAATGTTTTGGATAAATTTTTAATTTCGATCATAGAAAATCAATGCTCCTTAAAAACATATTCGCAAGTTCATTCTGGTATTGTTAATTTTCGTTCAATGACTTTTATACTTCGTTCAATAATAATGGTCATAACCCAATAAATAATAGCTAATGAAACATAAACTTCAAAATAGCGATAATTAGATCCGGCTAAAATTTTTCCTTGTGCTGTTATTTCGACAACAGAACATACAAAAGCCAGGGAAGTACCTTTCAATAAACTAATTAAGGCATTACCTAATGTTGGTAATGCGACGACAAAAGCTTCCGGAATGATAATACGATATAAGACTTGAAAAAAAGTCATTCCCAAAGAATAAGCTGCTTCAATTTGTCCTTTTTCAATAGATTGAATCGCTGCTCGAATGCTTTCCGAATTGTACGCTGCTTCATTTAATGAAAAAGTAACTAAAACAAATAACAGCGGGGGAATACTATTTAAATTATAAGTTGTATCATTGTAATAGTTATAATAACGCAAAAAAATAGGGATGCCATAATACGTAAGATATAACTGCACCAACAATGGAGTTCCTCTTGTAAAAGAGACAAAAATTGCTGTAAGCTGCGTTAAAAATGTTATACCTTTTACTTTAATGATAGCTAAAATAAACCCGAGAAGTAATCCAATAACCATGGATAAAATAGTAATTTCTAGCGTAACCGGTAAATATAGCAACAAACTTGGTATTTGCGTAAACACGAGTTTGATATCGAAAATATTGGGCATGTAATAAATCCTCCTTAACGAATAACCATTCACAAATCTGAGTTCAGCCCCATCTATGAGAAAGAACGGCAATCTCTACTACCATCTTGATAGTAAATCGAGATTGCCGTAACTTGCTTAAAATTAAGCAAAAAAATCATTTAGGTGCATAATCATTATGAAAGTATTTTTGACTGATTTTTGTAATCGTACCATCCGCTATGACTTCTGCTAATGCTTGATTAATATCTTTTTCTAACTGTTCGCCATCTTTCCCTTTGCTGATTAATAGATAACTATATGGTGCACCAATTAAATCCGACTCTTCCGCTGTTAAAGAAATCGTTTTTAATTTGAGCCCATAGTCTTTAATATAATTTTCCAGCATAGCAGCATCAATCAGCTGAAAATCATATTTTCCACTTTCTACATTTTGCAAAATAGGCAGTAAATCTGCTTCTGTATAGTTTAGTAAGACAGTTTGGCTGGTATGTTCTTTATTATAATTTTCAAGAGCAGTCGTATAGTTTGTTCCTGCATTAACTTCTGTTGTTTTTCCCTGAAGATCTTTAAAGGAATTTATACTGTTATTGTCAGCAGCTACTGCAATAACATATTGGTTTTTAAATATTGGCTTTGAATAAATATATTTTTCTTTGCGTTCCTTGTTCATAGCAAAATTATTTGCCCCGATTTGATAGCGATCCGAATCTAGACCCGCAAAGATCGAAGGAAATTCCGTTTTTTCAAAGGAAAGTTCATATTGAGGAAGTTTTTCAAAGATGGCTTTAACGGTCTCTATATCATAGCCTGTTAGTTCATTATTTTCGTTTACATAACTAAAAGGTTTAGGCTCTCCGCCCGTTGCCACAACAATTTTTTTCCTCGCAGAACCATCCTTATTCCCTGAAGAAGCTGCTTGGTCTGAGCCACAACCAGCCGCTAATATAATTCCTACCAATAAGAGGCTTATAGCTACGAATAGTTTACGCTGTATTTTATATCTAATTTTCATTTATAGATCACCTTATTCATTTTTTATTTTTGGATATTAAAAATTTATGATCCGGATCTTTACTTAGTCGTGCTCGATCATGTGGTTCTCCCCACAACGCAGCAAAATCAATTTGATTCCAAAAGCGCGTATTGTAATCCACGAAAATAGTATTCATATTTCCCGTCTGCTTTGCCAAATCTTCAAAATATGTATTATTTTGAAAGGCTGGAATTTGATACAAGTCGCGAGCATAACCCCAAATATTTTTAAAATCCACAATGCGATTTCGAACTGGTCCCAAATGTCTGTAATAAGAAATATCAAATCTTGCCAATGTGACGAAGAAACGCACATCACTATCTGAGACATAATCACCAAACAAAAAGCGGTTTTTTTCTAGACGTTTTTCAAGTTCATCTAATCCCTTATAAAAGTGATTGAATGCATCATTATAAGCACCGATCGTTTGTGCAAAAGCCGCTTTATAAACCCCATTATTGATGTTGTGAAAAAGCCATTCATTGAACTTATCTATCTCATTCCGCAACGGTTTAGGATATAAATCAGGTGCATTTTCTTTATGAAATTCTGCAAAATCGACTTCAAAATAATTGGTTAACTTATGATAATCATTGTTAATTACTTTTTTTGTCTTACTATCCACTAAGGCGGGAACTGTTGCACGACCTTTATATTCTGGATCTGCATTTGCATACAGTTCACTCAAAAACTCGGCATCTAAAATGGGGTCTTTATGCTTCTCGTCATAGCAAAATTCCCAGCCTAAATCAACAGCTCGTTCTGTTCTACCAACTAAATTTACACTTATAGCATCGATTCCCAATAATTCGCTAACGATAGCGGCTCTATTTGACCAGTTACATCCCTTTGCCCAAATCAAACGATATCGGTTAGCTTCAACAGGGTTTTCATTTTCCTGCAACCCAAATTTAGCCGTAAAGTGATTATTTTGTCTTACAAAAGCTCCATTCACATCAATTTCATTTTCTGTCTCTTTCGGACGCGGTCTAGCTATATCATGATTTGGCATATGATGAACCTCCCTATTTATTTAAATTTTCTCTATGATGCGGTTGTGACCAAATAGACAAATCCGGACCTTTCGCTAAAATCTGATAAGGATTTTCCGCATGATTTCCTAAATGATACCCTCTTTTGATGGCAACAAAATCTGTTGTGTCACCAAAGCCAGGCGTTTGGTATAAATCTTTTGCATAACCCCATAAATTCGGGAAATCAATCAACCGATTTCGATTCGTTCGAAATACCATATAATACGCTATATCAAAACGAGCTAAGGTAACATATAAACGAATGTCAGAATCCGTAATCTGATTTCCAAATAAATATCGCTGCTTACTTAACCTTTGTTCTAATTGATCAAGTCGTGCAAACAAAGCATCATACGCTTTTTCATAGGCTGTTTGAGATTGGGCGAAACCTGCTTTATATACGCCATTATTTACATCATTAAAAATGATATCATTGAGCTTGTCAATTTCACCGCGTAATTCAACCGGATACAAGTCAGGTGCATCTTTTTTTTGAAATTTTTTCCAAGCAAGCTCCCAGTAATTTGTTAATTTAAAATAATCATTATTAACCACTTTACCCGTTTTTACATCAACAACGGTTGGTACGGTTGCACGTCCTGTATAATTTGGTTCAGTTTTTTCATAAATTTCTGGTAAATAGCGAATTCCCAAAACTGGATCTACTCCGCCTGCATCTAAAGAAAATTCCCACCCCTTATCTGTGCGGACCGGATTTGCGGTTCCAATACTAATAACATCTTGCAATCCTAATAAATGAATAGCAATTATTTGGCGATGTGCCCACGGACAAATCGGTGCCCAAAGCAATCTATAGCGATTTGCTTCTATAGGCAAATCATTTTCGCCATCGCCAAATGGAGTCGTAAAGTAATTATTTTGTCTTACAAAAGCTCCAGCTTCACTAATTTCATGTATATCCTCTGACGTAGCAATTTTAGATTCAAAATTTTTTATCGCTGCATCTGTCAAAAGGACTGTTTCTTTTTTCGTCGTCATAAAAAGGCCTCCATTTATAAAATTTTCTCAGTATATACAATTGGGATACTCGACTGTAATTGTATATCTGGATGAACTATATAATCTAAACTTTCATAAAATCCCTGCGCTTGAACTTGACTCGTAATAATAATTTTTTTCACACCATATTCTTTCGCCCATACCTCCATTGCCTGAATGAGTATACGACCAACACCTTGCCCTTGATAATCTTGTACAACACAAACTCGTTCTATCTTTGCTGTGTTGTCATCCACAAGCTGTAATCTTGCCGTCGCGATTGGTTCTTTGTCATCCAGTAAAAGTAGATACTTCGCCTTTTCACCATCTTTTTCATCAAACTCTAACTTCAATGGAATATTTTGTCCTTTTACAAAAACGTTAATGCGAATATAATATACAGCTGCTCTTTGCCACGTTTCTTCTACACGTACAATTTCCAAATAAATTCCTCCAGTTATATGTCCAAGATAAAATAAAACCTTGTAGTACTTACCGTTTCACCCTTGATATAAAAAAACAGAGACGTAAAAGGATTCATATCCTTCACGCCTCTGTTTTTTCAGTCAGCATTGATTTTCATTATCATATCATATTTTCATAGAATCATCAATATATTCACTACTATCATTGATATAAATTTACCTTATCTAAGTTAAATACTGCTAATGCAAGCAGCTTAGCACGTTCATATAAAGACTCCACAATTGCATATTCTTCTTTACTATGATTCCGTTCTCCTTTTACCCCCATACCACAAACTGTTGGTATGCCGCTTGAAACAGCATACGCTGAATCGGATCCTCCACCGACTTTTCGTGCCTGCAGATGACCTAAGTTGTTTTCTCTTGCTACTGCTTGAACGAATCTAAATAATTGTTCTACACCAGGTGTTGTATTCATTGGTTTAAGGCAAGCACCTAAACTTAATTGTGTATGAGTACCTTCTATATAGGTTTGTTCCGCAATAGCTTGTAGTTGTTTCGAAAACACAGCTATATCCGCTTCCTTACCAAATCGCACATCAATTTTTATTTTTGCGTAATCCGGTGTAGCGTTGGGAACCGTACCACCTTCTATTGTTCCTACATTAAATGAAATAGCAGCTTTCTTATCCGTAAGCTTTTCAATTTCCAGTAACTTATGTGCTATCTCTATTATAGCACTGCGCCCAATTTCTGGATTATTTCCAACATGAGCGGCTACCCCAAAAGTTTCCATAGTAAAAGAAGCTACACCCTTACGACCAATAATGATTGCATCATCAACAAAACCTGTTTCACAATTAAATACGGCTCGTGCACCAATAAATTCTCGTTGCAACACGGTAGCAGCATCTGATTTTTGGTGTCCATTTTCTTCATCACCAGCTAAAATTATTTTGAAAGAAGAACGATTATATCCAATTGCCTGCAAAGCTTTAATTGCATATAAAATAATGACAATACCGCCCTTCATATCCAAAACACCTGGTCCAAAAGCCTTTCCATCCTTAATGGTAAAAGGTCTTTTTCCAACAGTTCCTTTTCTAAAAACGGTATCACTATGCCCTAAAAAAACAATCGGTGCAGCTTTTCGGTCATTCCTAATCTCAGCCAACAACAGATTACCAGCCTGATCGTAATGAACATACTGAACTTCGGCACCTAAATTTTCTAAAATCTCACCTATTTTAATTTGTAACAGATCAATTCCGACCTTATCATCATTGCCACTATCGTGATTAACTAATTCTTGCCACAAGGATAACATTTCACTTTTATGAGCATCAATAAAAGCCAGCAGCTTATCTTTTTCCATTAAAAATCAGCCTCCTCCCTCAAACTGCAACTACCACAAAAATTCTTTTTTCTCAAAAGTAAAAGAATCTAATAAAGTTTGAACCGGCTCAATGCCAATTCCAATTTCTAACGGTACTTTTATCATCGCTTTTTTATTAATAGTTACAGGCGCACTCATAAAATCATTTGCATAATAACGGTTAGAAGCTGGCACATCTCCAGGAAATTTATAATTAGGCAGGGAGGCTATGGCAATATTATGGGCCCGCCCTATACCCGTATCGAGCATTCCGCCACACCATACGGGTATATTATTTTCCTGACATAAGTCATGTATTTTTTTTGCCTCTGTAAGCCCTCCGACACGAGCAATTTTAATATTTATTGTTTTCATACTACCAAGTTCAATAGCTTTTCTAGCATCTTCAACAGATTCAATACTCTCATCCAAACAAATTTTTGTTCGTAATGCTTTTTGCAGCTTTGCATGATCAATAATATCATCATTTGCCAGTGGCTGTTCAATCATAAGTAAATTCAAGTCATCTATTTGTTTGAACAAGTCCATGTCAGTAAGACTATATGCCGAATTGGCATCTGCCATCAACGTAATATCACCAAATTCTTTACGTACCGCAGATAGATATTGCATATCTTTTCCTGGTTTTATTTTCACCTTAATCCGTCGGTAACCTTCATTTATATATCTATCTACCATATATAAAAGTTCATCTGGATTTTTTTGAATTCCTAAGCTGACACCAGTTTCAATCTCACTTCTCGTTCCCCCTAGTGCTTTGGCAAGAGAAATGTTATTCTCTTTTGCATACAAATCCCAAAGAGCGCAGTCTATTGCTGCTTTTGCCATTTTATTACGGCGAATCCATTTAAAATCATCTTGTATTTTTTCTGGACATGAAATATCTTGATTACTAAAAAGAATCGGAATTAAAAATTTTTCAATATTAGTCCAAGCAGTGTCTGTTGTTTCTTCACTGTACCACGGTGCTGCCAATGCCGAACATTCACCATACCCAATGTGATCTTTGGAATGAATTTCGACAACAATAAATTTTTTCGTTTTCATAGCAGCAAAACTAGTTTCAAAAGAAACCTTTAACGCCATTTCCATTTTTCGTAATACGATTTTCTTTATTTTCATTGTTTCAACCTCAAAATCTAAAACCAAATCTACTCACAGTAATCAAATCAAAAACAGTAATCTCTAGTTTATTTTCAAACTATCCATTATTAAAAAACAGGAATTACAGACCCGGCAAAACGATCAAGAATAAAATTGCGAACTGTCTCACTTTGATATAATTGAACAAACTTTTGTAATTGTGGATTATCTTTATCTGCCTCACGAACAGCTAACACATTAGCATAAGCTGAATCTTTTGATTCTACTAAAATGGCATCTTTTTTCGGATCTAATTTTGCATTAACAGCATAATTCATATTCACGGCAGCAAAGTCCATATCATTCAAGGAACGAGGGATTTGTGCAGCTTCCAATTCAAAAATCTGCAAATGTTTTGGATTTTCGACAATATCTTGCACCGATGGTGAAAAACCAATATTATCTTTTAATTTAATAAGTTTTGCCGACTGCAATAATAGCAATGCACGCCCACCATTTGTTGGATCATTTGGGATAGCCATTTTATTGCCATCTTTAATTTCATCTAAAGATTTAATTTTATTTGAATAAATTGCCATTGGAGCTATAATTGTTTTTCCAATATCTATTATTTTGTAACCTTTTTCTTTTATAGCATTTTCCATAAATGGTTTATGTTGAAAAGCATTTATATCAATTTCGCCATTATTCAAAGCCTCGTTTGGCGTAATATAATCACTAAACTCAACAATTTTTATTTTTAAGCCTTGCTTTTCGGCCTCACCTTTAAAAAACTCCATAATTTCTCCGTTAGCACCCGGTGTGACACCAACAACAATTTCTTTGTCTGCCGCAACTGGTGCAGATGTTTCTTTTTCACCATTACTGCAACCTAAAAAAGAAACCACCAACATACTTAATGAAAATACTCCTACTATAATTTTTTTGTAATTCATAAATTGTCTCCATTCCATCAACATATACTTAATAATTTAGATTATTCCATCGCAAAAAGCATACTTAATAGATATATTTTGTATGCTTTATTTTTAATATTATAAACTTTATGAAAAATTTTGTCAATGGTAAGCGTTATCGTTGTATTAATGTCTTGGATTCCAAAGTCATATTACAATTGATAACTATACACTGTTCTAAAGAACACACTCACATTATGCTGACTTGTTTGACATAAAAAAACAAGGAGCTTTTTCATTTACGCTGGGTATAGAAACATCATTTAGAGAACTAAAATATGCAATAGGACTAATTAGTTTTCATTCAAAAAAGGTGGAGCATATAACTCAAGAAATATTTACAAGACTTGTTATTTTTAGCAGATAAAACTATCTGCATTGTTTGCATGCTTGAAAATAGAAAAAATGAACGGCTAAGTGAATCTATAATTTCAGATCCATTTAGCCGTATCTTTTATAAAACTGCACTGTGTCTACTTTCATATATTCTTAACTTAAATGACATTGGCAAAAGCGGGTTTTTTTTATTTTACACTTCTTTATAAATTCGCACTTTGCATTCGGCAAATTTAAATAATTGTTCTACTGTAATAATTAAAAGCAAATAAATTAAAAAAATATCTAAATAGGCCTCAATCCAACATAATTTCATGCCAGCTTCTGTTTTTGCAATTGCTGTAATATCTAAAACAGACATTGTAAAGACTAAGGACGTTGCCTTAATCAAATCCGTTGTAGTATTACACATTACAGGGAGTGCCGCTGACAAGGCTTGTGGAACGACAATTCTTCTATAAGCTTGCATAGAACTAAATCCTATTGAAACAGCCGCTTCGAACTGTCCTTTTTCAACAGTCTGTAAAGCAGATCTAAAAACTTCTGCGAGTACTGCTGTTTCGCTTAAAGCAAATACAGCAAAGGCATACAAAATTGGATTCACTTCAAATATATTGAGCGACAACCCCAACAACTGGCTAACAGCATTTAATAAACTTGGCATCAAATTATAAATGAGATAAATTTGAAGAATCATCGGCGTTCCACGCATAAATGAAATATAGGTTCGGAATAAAGGTTGCAACACCGGTATTTCATTAAGATTTGCAACTGCCATAAAAAATCCAGTTGGAATCGCAAAGAGAAGAGACCCCAACGTGATTTCTAATGTTACCGGAACACCGCCCAATGCTAGAAAAAAAGTATCCTGTAAAAAATGAAAATCAATATTCACACAGTCCCCTCCATTTTTTCATTTTCATTGATTTTAGACGAAACTTTTACACATTGTGAGCCAAGTCCATATGATATTTCAAGTTTTTTAAATATTCTTTCCACTCCGATGGAGATCGTCCAATAAATAATTGCCAAAGCAATATAGACTTCTAACACATACCCGCCTAATGTTTCCGAATTAATCTGATATCCTTTTCCCATTAAATCAACTAACCCTATCGTAAATGCTAATGCACCTTCTTTCATCAAATACAGTATCGTATTTCCTATATTCGGAAGAGCCACATAAAAAGCTTGTGGTAATACGATTCGGCGCAAAGCCTGTATTGTAGTAAAACCAATACTCATCGCTGCTTCGTATTGCCCCTGCTCAATTGCTTCATAGGAAGACCTCATAATCTCAGATAAGGATGCTCCTAAAAACAAGGAAAATGTAATGACCACAACAACCATTGTTTCTGATGAACCAATATCTAAGTCAAAAATCGATTTGATAAAAACAGGAATACTATAAAAAAGCAAAAACAGTAAAACAATTGAAGGCGTACACCTTAGAATCGTCGTATATACATTTGCTAAGCTCTTCCATATTTTATTTCTCCCCAATTTGGCAAGTGCTAAAATAAACCCCAGTACAGATCCAAAAAACATTGATAATATCACATACTCCATTGTCACAAATAAAAACGGTAAAAGTTCAGGTATGTATGTAAAAATTTTAACAAAGTGAATTGTCTCCATGTGTCACCTCTCTTACCGGATTAATATTCATCACATATTTCTTATATTATTTATTATTTTGCGTTTTCATCCAAATATTCAAATGTATTGTACCCATGGAATTTTTTAGCAAGTTCGACAAGTTTGCCTTCTGACTTCAATTGCTTAATAGCACCATCCAATTTTGCAGCAAATTCATCTTCATTTTTAGCCAAAATCGACCATGTTTTAACTGCCGTAAAAGTTTTAAACTGTAACTGATCTTTATATTGATGTAACGCTCCATCTTCTTTCTCAACAAGTGCATCCCAATAATATTTTGGTGTAATACCAACATCAGCACGACCTTCAGCCACCCATTTAAATGAATTTGTAAAAGAATTCGTATCATCCGTCGGTGTTAATTTCAATGGTGACGAAGGATTTTCTTGATTATATTTTTCAACAACATAATATAATCCGTCGCCAGCTAAAATTGGTGTAAGTTTTAAGTTTTTAGCAGCTGCGTCTTTAAAACTATCAACAGTCCCGTCTGCTTTACGTGAAAAAATTCCAAGAACCGATGCACCAAGATTTTCTTTTGGAAACAAATATTTTTGTTCGCGTTCTGGTGTCCAAAAACTGTTTGTTAAAGCAACCTGCACTTTACCAGACTGCAACCCAGCATAAATTGCATTTTGATCCATACTCACATATTCAAATTCATATTCAGGCAATAATTTGTTAACGAGCTTTAACGCTTCTATGTCACAGCCTGTTAAATTCCCATCTTTGTCTTTATAGGCAATTGGATAACCATTATTTATATAACCTACAATTATTTTTCGAACTGCATTGTTATTTTCGGTTTTATCTGTATTTGCTGAATTGCCGCAACCTGTTACAACAAATAGCAACGTTATTACTAAAAATAAAATCAATGATTTTTTTTTCATTTTTCCATCTTCTTTCTCTCAAATGTTCTTATATGTACAAGTACAAAACTAAATTGAAATCCATATTTTTCTGTAAAATATATACAGATCAACTCTGTTTACTGCATATCATAAACGATAACAAAAAAGGTTTGGAAATAGAATTTTTCTGTTTCCAAACCTCTAGTTATTCCAGTCAGTTTATATAAACTAAATTATTTACTTGAATTTACAAATCCACTATAATATCAATAAGTTCAACTATTGTTAAATGTTTCAGACAGTCCTTTCTTTATCATATAACATTTTCAATTCTCAAAATGCTGGAACTACAGCGCCTTTATACTTATCTTCAATAAATTTTCTAACGTCATCAGATTGCAAAATCTGCACTAATTTTTGAATTTCTGGTCGATTTTCATCATTTTTTCTTACAACCAAAATATTTGCATAAGGAGAATCCGCATCTTCACGAAATAAAGCCGAATTAGGGTCTATTTTTGCTTCTAATATCCAGTTTGTGTTTATAACTGCACCATCAACATCAGGTAAAGCACGAACAAGCTGCGCTGGTTCAACCTCCACAAATTGTAAGTTCTTCGGATTTTCGACAATATCTTTAGGTGTTGCCGCGAAGTTTTTTACATCCGTTCTTAATTTAATCAAACCTTGTTTTTGCAAAATAACCAGACTTCTAAATTCATTGGATGGGTTATTTGGAATAGCAATTTTAGCACCATCAGGTAATGCATCGAGTGATTTGATTTTTTGTGAATAGAATCCCATTGGTTCTACATGTACTTTGGCTGCTGAAACAAAATCATAGCCTTTTTCCTTTGCAACCGATTCAAGATACGGTAAATGCTGAAAGTAGTTAGCATCGATCTGTTTTTCCTGCAACGCAGGATTTAACTGATCTTCATCATCCAAATTAACAATTTCCAGATTAATACCTGCTTCTTTTAATTTAGGTTTGATAAAATTTAAAATATCCGTATGGGGAACTAATGCTGCCCCCACTTTTAATGTGACTTCCGATTTTCCATCATTTTGTGCTGTTGCTGCTTTATCTGCACCACAACCCGAAAATAAAATACCCACAAGTAAGATAGAAACTAAGAACAGTAAATTTCTTACGATTTTTTTTGCTAACATAATAACCATCCCTCACTATAATTTACTCAAATTTGTACCGCTTACGTTCAATATATTTGGCGATAAAATCACCACCCCACTGTATTCCCTGAACTAAAATTACGAGTATAACAACGGTAACGAGCATGATATCATCCCTGTAACGCATATAACCAAAACGAATAGCCAAAGAGCCTAAGCCGCCTCCGCCAATAGCACCGGCTACTGCGGTAAAACCAATAACCATAATAATGGCAATTGTAATACCTCGGACCAGTGACGGAAGTGCCTCGGGAATAAGCACTTGGCTGATAATAGTAAATGGAGATGCCCCCATCGCCAGCGCCGCTTCAATTTTACCAAAAGCAACTTCTTTTAAACAATTTTCTATAATCCTGGCAAAAAAAGGAGCAGAGCCAATCGAAAGCGGTACAATAGCTGCGGTAGCTCCCAGTGTCGTTCCAATCAGAAATCTGGATAATGGTAATAAGATAACAATTAAAATAATGGAAGGAAAAGATCGAAAAATATTCACAATCGTTCCTAGCGCCTGATGAATTTTAACCGATTCCAATATATTGCCCTTTTCCGTAACAACAAGAGTGACTCCCAGTGGTAAGCCGATCAATAATGCAACAACCGTAGATACTCCTGCCATATACAAGGTCTCCGTTAAGCCGGTTAAAACCAATTCAAACAAGTCATCACTCAAATTCCCTCACCTCCTTGAAAAATGCGTTTTTTCTGAAAATCTTGCAATATATGGATGAATCTTCGCGCTGTAGTACTTTCGGGATTGGAAAAAAATTTTTCAACCGTTCCCGTTTCAACAATTTTGCCTTTTTCAATAACGGCCATATGATTGCAAATAGAATTCAATACATCCAATTCATGCGTAATCAAAATAATTGTTAAGCCAAGTTTTTTATTAATATTCTTTAATAATTCCAATATAGAATACGTTGTCTGCGGATCCAAAGCGGAGGTAGCTTCATCACTCAAAAGTACGTCAGGATCATTTGCCAGTGCCCGCGCTATGCCTACCCGCTGTTTTTGTCCTCCACTCAGTTGCAACGGATAAGCTTTTATTTTATCTGACAAATCCACCAACTGTAATATCTCCCTTACTCTGCTTTCAATTTGATCTGAGCGAAAACCAGCAATTTTTAAAGGAAAGGCAACATTCTCAAAAACTGTTTTTGAATCAAATAAATTAAACTGCTGAAAAATCATACCAATTTTCCGTCTGGCCTGTCGCAGTTGTTTGTCATCCATGCTGGAAATATTTTTTTCACCAATTAAAATCTCGCCCGAATCCGGTTCTTCTAAACGGTTTAAACATCGGATCAACGTCGATTTTCCTGCTCCGCTGAAACCAATAATACCAAAAATATCACCTTTTTCAATTTTTAAATTTATATCAGAGACTGCTTCAATAGAGGAGTGCGGTGTATAATAAGTTTTTTTTAAATTTTTGATTTTTATCATTTCGTTTCAACTCACTTTGCTCTTTGCTATCGCAATCTGCATTCATTCTTATCGATATGTATCTAATACGCGGTCATAAATATCTTCTACAACACGTAGTCCTCCGTTATAGCCTGCGTAACCGCAATTAAGGACCAGACGATGACTGATCGGTGCGCTCACCGTCAAAAGATCAGCTTTTAACTCTTGTGCTAAATTTTTTTCCCAACTGCTGCCCAGAATCAAAGCACGACTTTTATTCTCATCTTTGGCAATTGATTCCTGGATGGCTCCACAATCCGTCTCAAATACAACTTCAGCTGAGCGAAATTCCGAAATATGCTGAAATTCGTTTCGAATTGCATCCTGAAATCTTTTAGGCGTATTATCAACAATAAATTGCCGAGCAGGAAGTAAACCTAGTTCATTAAGCAAATATTTGGCAAATCCAATCGCATACGATGCATCCAAAATTGTATAAAAACGACGCGGCAGCCCATAACGGAATTCCAGTAAAAAATCTGCCATACGTTCAATATGCATGTAAAATTTTTCTTCTTCTTTTTGGATAAACGATGTCACCTGTTTTACATCCAATTTCATCTGATCTGCCACCTGATGCAAAAATTCACTGCTGGCCTTGCCGCCAATTGGAAGATAAGGAAAGTGAATATATGGCGTACCATATTTTTCTTTCAAATGATTTGCAATTTCCAGCCCTGACCATGCGTTTATCACAATGTTATATTGTGCTTTTGGAATAGTTTGCCATTCCTTCACTCCATTGGATTCAGTACCAAATAAAATATTCACTGTAAGCCCTATCCCCTCCAATATTCGCTTGATTTCTTCTAAATTCCCATTCCAGTATGGATCTTGATAAGGTACTGTCGCAAAAACATTTACTAAATGAGGAATCTTCGATTTGTCGTTGCAGAACTTATCCACATACTGATCAATAATTGCATTCACCACCACTTCATGGCTCACATAATTATTACTTTTAAATCCGCCGGTTTCAGCATAAACAATCGGTTTATCCAAATCTTGCCAAGGGGCAACAACACTTTCTACATTATCACCAACGATATCTGCGGTACAGCCGGTTAAAACTACATAAAGATCTGCATCAATAACTTTAAATGCCCCTTCAATCAAAGTATTTAATTTTTCCTCACCACCAAAAACGATTTCCGTTTCACTTGAATTCGTACAAGGAATCGTGCTACCACCGGCATAGCCTTCCCCCTGTCCGATAAGTCGAGAAATCTTTCCACTACAACCGGGACCCGCATGAACAATGGGAACCGCCCTTTTTATAGCAACAACCGATTGTTGTGCCCCTAAAGCGCAAGAATAACGTGGTTGCTCAATAAACTTCGACATTTTGATTCCTCCCCAAGAAAAAAAATGGATCTTGTTCGAGCCACCATTTTGTGTACGGAATGGTGCTGTGTTTCGACAAATTTGTAACAAATTCTTTATTATCCAAAGTTTCTAAAAGCCGTTCAGCATAATTCAGTAAGCCTTGATAACCAAATAGCAGCTGTTCATCTCCAATAAGAAGCGTTGGTATACCTAGTTTCGCACCCCAAATCGTCATTCCGCCATGACGAGCAATCATAATATCGGGATGCACCTTAGATAAAATATTCATCAATTCATATGCCTGCTTATTGCAAACATTGTAATGAGGAACATCACCATATGTTTTTACCGCATGTGCCAGAGCATCAGAGACTGCTTCACCATTGTCATAAATAGGATCATGATGAAAAATAGCTGCGCCCTGAACCGTAAACCCCAACTCACGGAGTAAAGCAATTAACGAATGACCATGGGCTGCACCAGCTGTAATATAAGCTTTTTTCCCCTGAAATATTTTGCGATACGCTTCAATCTGCGGCAATAGTCTCGCATGTTCGCGAAGAATAACTTTTTCTATTTCTGCTTCACGGTCTAAGACTTTTCCCAATTCCCGCAGCCAGATATCCGTGCCCGCAATACCATATCCTGGTGGTGACTTCATTTCAGGAACGCCATATACCTGTTCTAATGCCGCTCCTAAATACGTTCCTAACGTTGGACAGATTTGAATTGTTGCAGCCGCTTCAGAAATATATTCCAAATCCGCTACACTAGAAAATGGAACAATGTATTGCGCTTCATAGCCCAAAGGTTCTAAAAGTTCATCAAATATATGGCTGCCCCCAAAATTAATAACATTAACTTTATTCGTTTTTTTTCGAGGTGGTTTAACTATTTTTCTTGCAATCGAATGATAAGCTGCATCAAATCCCGAAGTCCAAATTTTTGAGCGAAACCCTTCACAAAAACACGCTACCACGGGAATATTGAGTTCTTCCGATAAGCTATTGGCCGTTTCTTCTACGTCATCCCCAATAATAGCCACAGCACAAGATGTCGTAATGAAAATAGCTTTAGGATGTACTCTTTCATAAGCAGCACGCACCGTATTTTCCAACTTCACTGTTCCACCAAAAATCGTATCATTTTCATCAATATTCGTATTAAAATAACGACCATTACTCGGCGGCAAATCACGACTCATCTGCCCAACACGATAAACATAATTATAATTAAAAAAATCACCAGCACAGCCAACCGGTGCATGATTCACAATCGCTGCATCACGAATCATCGAAAGCTGGCATAAGGCATTACCGGAACCACAATTCATGCATTGGCTGAAACTACGAGTGCATTCGTGCAGCTTTCCTGCCTGAGCTCGTTGCACAAGATCACTGGCTTTCCCTTCAAAACCTGTAATAGAACCAAGTCTTTTTTCCCTGATGACAACCTCCGGTTCTTTTAAACTAATAACACTCATAATAAATTTCCTCCGTTTTATAGCAAAAAAAACCGGACAATCTCCAACATGAGAGTGTCCAGCCTTCAGTTTATCTGATCAACTAGAAATAAAAAGATATGTATCATATAGCTTGTAATGCGGTAGTCAAATCACGGACTAAATCTTGACTATCTTCAATCCCCACCGATAAACGTATGAGATTATCATAAATACCATTTTGTTCACGAATTTCTTTCGGAATTGATGCATGCGTCATAATTGCTGGTGCCTCAACCAAACTTTCTACACCACCTAAACTTTCCGCCAAAGAAAACAATTTTGTATTTTCCAAAAAACGACGGGTTGCTTCTGCATCCCCTTTAATGAAAAAAGACACCATTCCACCAAAATGTTTCATCTGTTTTTTTGCTATTTCATAGTAAGGACTGGTTGGTAATCCTGGATATAGTACTTTTTCTACATTAGGCTGTTTTTCCAAGAAGCGAGCAATTTCCAAAGCATTTTGAGAATGTGCCTCCATTCTTAATTTCAAGGTTTTTAAACCACGCAATAATAAAAAAGAATCAAATGGTGAAATAACCGATCCAATCGCATTCTGTAAAAATTTTATACGCTGCGAAAGCTCGTTATTTTCTTTTGTAACCACAACCCCTGCTATAATATCAGAATGACCATTGAGATATTTTGTCGCCGAATGAACAACAACATCAAACCCAAAATCCAATGGATTTTGTAAATACGCTGACGCAAAGGTATTATCACACACACTGATCAAATGATGTTTGGCAGCAATCGCTGCAATGCTTTTTAAATCAACAATTTTCAGCAGTGGATTGGTTGGTGTTTCCACCCAAATAAGTTTGGTATCTTTCTCAATAGCTGCTTCTACAGCATCTGGATTCGTAAAATCAACATATGTTACTCGTAAATGGTTAAGATTTTTCTTTACTTGTTCTAATAAGCGAAAAGTTCCTCCATAAAGATCATCCGTCGCAATTACATGTCCTTCACTTCCAATAGCATCAATCACTGCCGACTCTGCTGCCAAGCCGGATGCAAACGCATACCCTGCGGTCCCATTTTCAAGCGATGCAATGCATTCTTCCAAAGCAGCACGTGTAGGATTACCGCTGCGAGAATAATCATACCCTTTATGTTTTCCCGGGCTTTCCTGCACAAATGTGGAAGTAGCGTAAATCGGCGTTATTACAGCACCGGTAGCACTATCTGGTTTCTGTCCTTCATGAATCGCTCTTGTTGAAAATTCATATTTACTCATTTCTGCCACTCCCTATTTTAATTTTTTACGTAAATAATTCATATAGTCTGCTTTTGTTATAAGACCGTAAAATTTATCATCTTTAAGAACGAGAACCAGCAAATCTTTTTTTAACAAAGCAACAACCTTATTTAAATCATCTTCAATCGATACAGTAATAACGTCCCGTGACATATATTCACTTACAAGTTTATTGAATTTTTGTTCGTCACCATGCTGTACGGCCGTAAGCAAATCCCATTCGTCAATAATTCCAAGAATAGCATCATCTTGGACAACAGGCAGCTGTGAAATTTCAAACATTTGCATTTTAGAATACGCCGACAATAACGTATCGTCAGGTTTAACGGTAATAACTGCCCGATCCGAATACTGGCGCGTAACCAAATCCGCTAAATTATTTTTCTTTTCCTGTTTAATCAAACCTTGATCTATCATCCAATAATCGTTAAACATCTTGCTCAAGTACTTATTTCCACTATCACAAACAAAAGTAACAATATTTTTCGGCGTTGTTTGTTCCTGCGCATATTTTACAGCTGCGCTGATAAGCGTACCGCTCGAAGAACCAGCCAAAAGCCCCTCTTTTTTCAATAAAGTCCGTGCCGCTGCGAAACTTTCCTCATCCGTGATGGAATATGCTTTTTTTATTAATGTCAAATCAAATTGACTAGGAATAAAATCTTCACCGATTCCTTCAACAAACCAGCTGCCAGCTGTTCCTACCGTATTGTTTTTTACATAATCTGCTAAAACAGAACCAGCAGGATCGCCTAGAACTATTTCTAAATCTGGCTTAACACGCTTAAAATAATTTGTTAACCCTTTTAAAGTTCCAGCTGATCCAACTCCGACAACCAATGCGTCAAGCTGGTGATCTGTCTGCTCCCAAATTTCCGGTGCTGTAGTTCGCTCATGTGCAGCTGGGTTTGCCGAATTATTAAATTGATTTATAAAAAACGCATGCGGCGTTTCTTCAGCAATTCTTTGGGCATAATCTTGATAATATTCAGGATGACCTTTTTCCACATCAGATCGAGTAAGAATAATTTCAACCCCCATCGCTTTGAGATGGTTTATTTTTTCTACACTCATTTTATCCGGAATTACAAGAATCAATTTGTAACCTTTGGTAATTGCCGCTAAAGCTAAGCCAATTCCCGTGTTACCAGCTGTGGCCTCCACTAAAGTATCTCCCGCTTTAATTTTCCCGTCTTTTTCCGCCTGTTCTACCATAGATAAACCAACTCGGTCTTTAATTGATCCTCCTGGATTTTGACATTCCAATTTTAAAAACAAGCGGCTTTTCCCTGTATCAAAACAGGTAACTTCTACCAAAGGCGTATTGCCAATTAAATCTATGGTACGTTTTGCCTGAAATAGAGAATTTATTTGTGCCATAACGATTTTCCCCCTTTCAACATCATCAGTAAACAGTTGGTCTCGAGTTAAGTTAACATCCCGCAATGTCTTCAACTATGTAAAAATAGAACAAAAAAAGCCTATTAACTGTATCACACACTTTCATGCGACACAGCTAATAGGCTTTAGCATTCTAATCACCTAGTCATACAGGCTCTATTTTTGGCATAATGCCTACAAAAATATTACTTGTAATATTTAAATAACATTCTTTTCGTATATGTTTACCTAATGAATAGTATAGATATTATAATATCATAGATTTATAATTTGTCAATGCGATTTCACGCTAGAACAGTCATTGTGTGATCGATATATGATAATGTCTTACCATACCGTTTTTGATTATGTCCAAAGTCCCATAATACACTGAGCTTTATTCTTAATTGAAAGTTGGGGTAACATTGAAGAAATTGTACGCCCATAAATCAAGGGTAGTGTGTTATACCGGCTCTGTCAGCACTTTTCTTGAAGCCCAAACGCTCAAATATGTAGAGCATCAACCGTTGGTTTCAATTATCATTTTAATACATATTTCATCGGAACAAGGATAAACCCTGATTCATAAAACACAACCTCACCGCACTGTTCAAAGCCGAGCTTTTCATAAAATCCGCTTGCTTGCTTTTGCGCTGTCAGAGAAATCTCCCTGCCACCGTGCGATGCGATATACTCCATTGCCTTCCGCATAACTCTTTCGCCAAACTGCTGACCACGCCTCGCTTTATCTACCGCAACAAGACCAATTCGATAGTTTGTGCCGTCTTGCAAAACTCTCGCTGTGGCGACAGGCATTTTGTCGTCAAAAGCAATGGTATGAAGGGCGTTAACGCTTAACCCATCGAAGACTTCCGTTTCGGGAACACCTTGCTCATCAATAAAGACTTTACGACGAAGTATGTCGGCAGCATTGCCAAATTCAGCGTAAGTGCCTATTTTGATTATCAGTTCAGTCATTTCTCCGCCTCCGCGCTTTCGGCTTAATCAGGTCGTAGCTGTTCCCGATTTGCCACTTCAATTTATCCGTCAGCATGTCCGGGCCGATGACAAGCGTGTTCCATTTTTCGTAGTTTATATGGCAGGAAGGTCCATAGTTGTAATCCTCTGTTTCATAGTTGCCCAAAACGGATTTTGAAATGCCTGTCCGCTCCTCCAACGTCAAACCATGTTCCACTTGCAAGTCCTTAGCTTTTCCTGTATCGTCACGATCAGGTTCGTGGCTATATCCCAGCTTTTCCCTGTTTCGGCGGCGGTACATATTAATAGAACGTTTATTCTATTCAAACTTGACATGTATAATCATTGATTACATTAGATTTAATATCACAAGTCCAATATTTTTTATCGATTCATTTGGTCAAATTAATATTCTTCAACCCTTATTAACCATTCATTAACCAAACAATTAAATACGTCTTCTTGCTCGATTTGCAAATTATGTCCAGCTCTATCCAATACTGCAAAAGTTGCTCTTGGATAGTTATCTAAAATATTCCATGCATCTTTATAGCCCACAGTTGAATCTTGACGGCCTAATATCAACAGAGTAGGCTTCGTAAATTTTTCACCCATATTATCGACAGCAAAAGAAAATTCATATCCATTCTCTTGAATATTGCTTAAAAATTTATCATCTGCTATCTTTACACCGGATAATATTTCATCACGATACCGATCCCAGGTTCTTTCAGTTTGAACAACCTGCATCTCATTAAATTCGTTGGCATCCACTTGCTCAATTTGAGATAATAATATATCATCACTTTTCAACACAATATGTGATGGTATATTACGTTTTTTACGATCCGCTACAATACAAGAGCATAATAATAATAATCCATCTACTTTACCTGCCATTTTATAAACTATCCCTCTTGCAAGATATCCACCATAAGATTGACCTGCTAGCAGAAAGTTTGTATTGGGAATTATTGTTTTAATAAACTCAATTACAATATCAAGCATTATATCGGAATTGGTAATCCATTCTGCCGCTTTTGTTTCTCCCATACCTGGTAGATCAATATATATTCTCTTATATTTGCTCGTTTTAGAGAATATAGGTTCCATGCACCCAGCCATAAGTCTATGGTCTGGGTAAAAGCCATGTATCATAATAATTGGTTTTCCTTGGCCAATTATTTCATAGTGTACAGAAATATGCTTTATTTTGCATTCCATATATTCAGCCTCCTGCTGTTGTCAGATATCTCTACTATTATATACATAAACAACAATCAATAAACTATATTAGATCGCAAGCTCTTATAACCGATTTATAGCCGCCTTTATATCCGTCGTTTTGTTCAATCTTTCCCATGGTAAATCCAAATCATTTCTGCCAAAATGTCCATAAGCAGCTGTTTGTTTATAAATAGGTTTTCTCAGCTCCAGCTCATCAATAATTGCACCCGGTCTTAAATCAAATACATCTTTTATCACAGATATAATTTTTTCATCAGGAATTTTCCCCGTATTAAAAGTTTCAATGGAAATGGACACTGGTTTTGCAACACCTATAGCATAAGCCAATTCAATTTCTATTCTATCAGCTGCACCAGCTACCACTAGATTCTTTGCCACCCATCTGGCAGCATACGCAGCAGAGCGATCTACTTTTGTAGCATCCTTACCAGAAAATGCACCACCGCCATGTCGGCTGGTTCCTCCATATGTATCAACAATTATTTTGCGTCCGGTCAGTCCCGAATCTCCCTGTGGTCCACCGATAACAAAACGGCCTGTCGGATTAATAAAATATTTTGTATTCTCATCAAGTAATTCATGTGGAATAACTTCTTGAATAACATGCTTTTTTACATCTCTGGAAATCTGTTCTAATGATACACTTTCACTATGTTGAGTCGATACAACAATCGTATCAATGCGTTTTACCGCACCATCATCATTAAATTCCACAGTCACTTGCGTTTTCCCATCAGGTTTCAAATATGGTAACACCCCTGTTTTTCTTAGTTTAGCCAATTGTCGTGCTAAACGATGCGCAAAAGTGATAGCCGGCGGTAGATATTCCGGTGTTTCATTTGTAGCATATCCAAAAATTATCCCTTGATCACCAGCCCCTGTATCAAACTTGTCATTCTTTTCATCCAACCGCGATTCTAATGATTTATCAACACCAAGTGCAATATCAGGCGATTGTTCATCTACAGAGACTAATACAGCAATTGAATCGGCATTAAACCCTCCAGATTTTCCATCGTAACCAATATCTCGTATCGTGTTCCGTACAATTTTAGCAATATCAATATAAGCTTTTGTAGAAATTTCTCCTACAATTAAAGCTAGGCCAGTGGCAACTGTAGTTTCAGCTGCCACTCTGGAATATGGATCTTGTTCAAGCAATGCATCTAAAATAGCATCAGATACCTGATCAGCAATTTTGTCTGGATGCCCTTCCGTAACGGACTCTGATGTAAATAATTTCCCCATTTTAACGACTCCTCTTTAAATAATCTCGTATAGTTATTACACTGCACAAAAATTTTATTCTACATAATTCACGACGATATTAAAATATCGCCTAAGTATTTTCAAATAACATCATTATGCATCTAAAGATGTTACATTATTGTTAATTAAATAATTTTCTCCATTCAAATATTCAGGACTTTCCTTGGCAAGCCAATAAACCACTTTGGCAACTTCTTCAGGTAAAGCATATCGTTTCAAAATAGTTCTGCTGATTATTCTTTCATATCTCTCCTTATTAGGTGAATTGAGAATCCTATCAATTTTCACAGGCCCTGGTGATACGGAATTGATCACTAAACCTTTTGAACCATACAAACTGGCAAATGTTTTTGTTGCATTTATCAATCCCGCTTTGGTCGCCCCATACCAAATATCATAATGGCCAAATACACCGGCTTGAGATGCAGTGTTTACTACACGCCCCCTGCCATTTCTTATCAAACCAGGTAAAAATCCTGTTATGAGTGCAATCGGGGCTGCCAGATTGAGATTTTCAATATAAGTTCTATGTACTGTATCATAATTTTCCGGTGCAAGCCCAGTAGCACTTCCGGCATTATTTATCAAAATGTCAATTTCCCCGATTTCTTTAATAAGGTCAGGGATAGCTTCAATATTTTGCAAATCAAATGAAATAGCACTTATTTTGTTGTTGTTTTTAAGTTCAAAATCTTTTAAATCCCGCGCAACAACAATGATATCATCTCCAGCTTGAAGAAACAGCTTTGTAATTTCCAAACCTATGCCTTTATTACCGCCTGTTATAACTACTTTCGCCATATTATTCGCTCCCATCTTAAATGTTATATTCTATAGGTATTTCTTCTTTTGGAAAAAACTGCTCAAAAACTAATTTTCTCACATGTGCAAAATCATCACTGGTTCGATCTCGTGGTCGTGGGAGAGATACTTGAATTATTTTCTTCACTGTACCTGGTTTATTTGACAAAACCACTACCTGATCTCCCATAAATATAGCTTCATCTATATCATGTGTCACTAAAATCAGCGTAGTCTTTTCTTTTTCCCAAATATGCAGTACTTCCTTTTGCATATTTATTTTTGTGAAGGCATCTAGTGCACCAAAAGGTTCATCTAAAAGCAATGCTTTAGGTCGATTGATTAGTGATCTTGCTAGGCTGACTCGCTGCTGCATTCCTCCAGAAAGATGCTTAGGCAGCGCTTTTTCAAAACCATTTAATCCAACTAATTCTATATGTTCTTTTATCAGTAATTTTCTTTCTTGTTTTGACAGCGACTGAGAAATTCCAAATTCGATATTTTTTTCCACAGAACTCCACGGAAATAAACGCGGTTCTTGAAAAATCACGCCAATATCTTTTTCAGATGGTCGTTCTATTTTTTTACCGTTTAATTCTACAGCTCCTGAACTGGCATTTTCTAGTCCAGCTATGATTTTCAGTAATGTGCTTTTCCCACAACCACTAGTTCCGACTATACTAACAATCTGACCATCTGCAACAGAAAAATTTATGTCATGTAAAATTTCCAGCTGCTTCCCATCAATAACAAATAATTTTTGCACATTTTTAATATTTATCGCCATAGAATGCATTTTCTCCAATTTCGTTATTTTTAATAATTTTCCGTATCAACCCAATACAAGACTTTCTTTTGGATTTTAATAACCAATATATCAATAAGCAGACCTATTATTGCAATTGAAACAATACCTACAAATAGTGTTCCTGGTTGTGCCAGCTCACGTCCATATGAAATCAAATATCCTACACCAGCAGATGCCGCAATCATTTCCGCAGCCACCACGCAGGTCCATGCCCCACTTATCCCCAAACGCAGCCCGGTGAATATAGATGGAATGGCCGAAGGCAGGATGATATTGAATAACGTTGCTGTTCGTGTCTTGCCAAAAGTCCGAGCCAACTCAAGCAGTTTAGGATCTGTACTGCGAATCCCCTGCATTGTGCTAAGCAGTACAGGCCAAAATGCACCAATTACAATGACACCTATTTTTGAACTTTCACCAATTCCAAGCCATAATATAAAAAAAGGAATGCAGGCAATAGCTGGAATTGGCCTCAAGATTCCTATTAAAGGGTCTATCATCTTGCCAAAGGTCTTAAATAGCACAGCAACGCTGCCTATAAACAATCCTAATGCACTGCCAATAATATACCCATATACCACCCGTTCCAGACTTGCTATAACATGTTTGAAATAAGTGCCCTTTTCTATCATATGAGCAAATTCTGTACCTATACTTTTAGGGCTGGTAAATACTGATAACTTTATAATCCCATGATCACTAGCCGTCTGCCATAAAATAATTATTCCCAGAGGCAAAATTATCCCTAAAAATAAATTTTGTACAATTCTTTTTTCCTGAACAACATTTGTAGTAGCCATATCTTTTATACACCTTTTCATATAAACAATTTTAATAAAAATCACCTGCCCATATTACTGAAAATCAATTTTTCACAGTAACGAAGTATCGACATATTTTGTGATATCAATATCTTTTTTTAGCAAACCGTATTTATAAGAATCCTTCGCCCCTTTATCAAGAGCATCTATTTTATCCTGTGTTAATGTTACATTTAAATCACCTACATCTAACAATATTTTCAGTCCAGGCTTAGAAGCTTCCGTTGCCTCATGTACAATTTCAATTGCTTCATCAGGATTTTCTTTTATCCATTCGGTGGCTCTTTGCAGTGCCCTTAAAAGTTTAGCTGTTTCTTCTGGATGGTCCTTGATAAACTCGTTTCTTGCGACTATAGGCGATACAAAAAGTTTGATTCCTTTTCCTCTTTGCAAAATAGATACTCCATTGCCGTTCTCTGCTGCCTGCGAAAGATTTGGTTCCCATATAACATCAGCATCTATATCTCCAGCGATTAAACTTGATACACCATCGGCCGGACTCAGATTTACAATTTCAACATCTTTTTCTGTCAAACCACCTTTTGCCAAAAGCAAATATAAGAATGGCTGGGCATTGCTGCCGAAAGGGACTGCTATTTTTTTGCCCTTTAGATCAGAAAGCTGATGTATATTAGCAGCATCTCTGACGGCTATTCCCTGATTATCACTGGATGATCCTGCAGAACCAATAACCTTTATATCAAGTCCGTTAGCGATGCCAGCATAAACAGGCATGTCCCCCATAAAACCTACATCCAGATTATCAGCTGTCATTCCTTCGATAATAGGCGGCCCATAATTAAAAGTTGAAATTTCTACATCTAAACCTTCATCTTTGAAATAGCCTAATTTTTCTGCTACATAAGTCTGAAAATAGGTTGGCTGAGATGCCAGATGTATTTTCACTGTATTATTCGAACCAGATGCCTGTCCTTTTCCCTGTTCTGAACTGCTGCAACCTGATAAATAAACTGTCATTAATATCAAAATACCAAGTAGTAGTGTTGTTTTTTTCATTGCAGTAAGTTTCATAATACTACCGTTCCTTTCTCATTTAGAATGTTTTACTTAAAACGTATTCCGGATTAATGTCGATTTCTTCATATAATCGAAATAAATCAAATGGCACCGTATCGGCATTTGCATTTGCATTACGAATCTCCTCCCAAGTTACCCCATATTTTCTATACATAGCTACAGTTCTTTCAAATACATCCCAGTGCCATTCTTCTGTAGGAGTTCTATGTCCTTCAAGCGGTGATCCTACATTTACATACCATTGACTGACACAAGCAACAACACCATGCGATATAAGATATTCAATCCCTTCCAACAAGGATTCCTTAGGTTCTATACCAGAAACAACGGTGGAGCGAACTTTATATTTGCCAAACAATTGTACTTCGTAATCAAGTGCATTGAGCCAATTTTTCCGTCCACCACATAGTTGCGCTTTTCCTGGACAAATAACATCAAAAATTTTCTCGTTCCAAATTTCCAGATTTGTTGCCATCGTTCTAAATCCAGCTTCTTTATATTTTTCAAAAACAGACAAATCTTCTGGAGCACCTACACAAGCAGTCCCATTAAAATCAGTTAATCCTGTAGATTCCTGTATAGCTTCTGCTACATCAATATAATATTCTACTTCTCTTCTTTCAGGAATAAATCCACCACTTATTGTTACATGGTCAAAACCCTGTTTATATCCTGCAGCAACGGTTTCACCAACCTGCTGCGGTGTTTTCCATTTAATATCCTGCGCTTTTGAATAAATCTTTTTAGTCGCATTAATATTACAAAACAAACAATCAAGGTCTTTATCTTTTAATGAACATTCATTGCTATAAGATACAAACATCCCTCCATAGCCATAATCTGCAGCCACCGTGCGCATTGAAGTTCCATCCGATGTTTTGAGACCGTAATATTGCGATCTTCTGGTGAAATCTACATTTTCAATAACAAGTTTATTCTTATCATATATATTATATTGTCCATCTTCATATTTTAATTCCAGAGGACTATCTATATTCCAACGAATTTGTACTCGATATTTCCCAATTGGGGTTAAAAAGCATGCCGGAAATTCCACATTGCCATGCGCATGGCGATCATGCGTAAAAAGAACATTTACCTGCTCAATATACTTCCCACCAACATCCAAATGCTTGAAAATTTCGGATGAAAATGCCAGTCCTTCAACCAAAATACGATTTTTTAATTTAATTTCCCCTAACAGTCTACTTTTTTGTTCATCAGAATAATGCCCCATATGTATATTCCTCCTATATTAAATTCCTTCACTATCTTACTTGCCAATATAAAAAACCAGAGATTTTTGCTTTTATGTGCAAAAACCTCTGGTTTACCAGTCGGTTACTTAACTGTTTTTCAATAACTCATTGTAGCATCAAGTTAATTTAACTTTAACACTCCATTAGAAATAAGATAAATTGCTATATCACTTAAAAATAAATTTATTTACTTACTTTAACCTGCCATTTTTTTGAGTTCCTCAATACCCATAATTTCAATGAAATTTTTACTCACACGAACCCATCCATTTTCTTGAAAATGTCCCAACACTACCGTTACGGTCTGACGGCAAGCACCTATCATATCTGCCATTTCCTGATGCGTTATCCTAAAATCAATAAAATGTCGCAACCTGCCTTTCTCGCGGGCTGTACTTGCTATGTGAATAAGCAGCCAAGCTAATCGCGCACTAACGTCAGCAGCCAATAAACCTTCTATACTGTATTCATAATTACGTACATACTGACAATAAATCGCCATCATTTTCAAAGTCAACTGCGGATGCTGGTAAAGAATATTGAAGAAGTCCCTTTGTGGTATCACCCACAGGGTACTTTCATCAATTGTCTCAGCATAGACACCCCGTTTTTGTCTTAATAAAATAGCAGGAATTCCAATAATTTCATTGGGGCCGCAAATCGAAACAATTGCCATTTTCCCCCGAGCGGTGTTATGGTAATGTCTGATATGGCCCTTTTCAATAAAATACACATTATCTGTTTCATCATTTTCTTTGAAAAGAATGTGATTGGTTAATGTATGTATGATACATGCATTTTTTTTTAAAATAGCCAGCTCTTCTTTTTCCCAAATGACTGATGTATTCATATCCACGCTTTCCTTTCTCTGACTCACCTTTGATATTTTAGAAAAAAAGATAAAAAAATAGACCTCATATCTTCCGAAAAAGATATATGGCCTACAGTTATTCTGTTCAGCAAGCATAATAATTTTTTTTAATTATAACATACTTTTATATTTTTTTAAGGATTCCTACAAAATTAAGTTTAAAACATTCTAAATGACTAAGCGCGGATATGATACGCTGAAATGTATTTTTGCTCCACTTTCTATAGTGTTTTTAACCTTAAAGTAATTATAAGCACAATATGATCACTTGTAAGTCGTCTAACCGACAATTCATTTTTTTATTTTACCAAATTCAGCCACAATAAAATTTTGTTCAACTTATTACTACAATTTACTACAATTCAACAAAATTTAATAATTGTAGATTTACTTTATTTTTTTGTTGCAATTTTCTTTCATGACTTAAAAGTATCGTACTTAAATCTTCAAGTAACCTAACCCCGCCTTTAAACCCTCCATAACTCTTACTTAAAATAACTTTTTCTAATTCTGGAAATGAAATAACCTGCCAGGGAATATTTAATTCTTCGCAAATATCTTTCTCCAGTGAGCTTCCTAAGACCAGTTCAACTTGATGTTCTCTTAATATTTCTTGAATTTCATTTAGAGTGTCTGTACGATATGTATTATTTGCAAGAATCTCATTTTCATCTTGCATTGGATCTGTGAAAATTTTTACATTTGAAAGCAATCCCAATGTTTTCGTTAAAAAACTGTTTATGCTATAAACTGTACTTTCATCTCCAACTATCCCAAAAGTTCTCTGAAAATTATAATCAACATATAAATTCAATAAACTGTTAAGCCAATATTCTTCCCGTGCTTTTTCGATATGAATAAATTTTTCTAATCGCTCTCTATCAATATCGATAAAATCCGTAATTTTCTCAATAAAATTGATCGTATCTTTGGCTCCTGTAGGGATTGCTTGTACGTTCACAAATGGAGTATCATATTTCTTTTCCAGATTTTCTGCAATACGAATCCCCCTCTTTGAAAAGACAATATTGAGTGCTGCCGCAGGAACTTCCTGCCACGCTTCAATCCCCTGGCCCAGTCCAAATAAAGTATTAACTTGTAATCCAATTCCTTCCAGTATTCTTTTTATTTCCTCTAAATCCCCTTGCCAATGTATATCCTGCTTCGGAATAATACCCCATATATTCACAAAATCAGCGCGTTTTGAGGTATTAACTTCTTTCACCGTCGGAAGTTGATCGATGATTGCATTTACAACCCCTTCATAACCTAAATGAAACTTTCCTTTAAATCCAGGCGCCTTAAAATATATAACTGATTCGCCTTGTTCTTGTGATTCTTTCGTCATTGTAATTACATCATCCCCAACAAGCTCCGGCGTGCATCCGGTTAAAACTACATATAACTCCCCCTCAATAACCTTAACCGTATTTTTTATTTGCTCTCTTAGTCTTGATCCACCCCCAAAAATGACTTGTTTTTCAATAATGTTTGTTGCCGGAATATCAAAACCATTATGATTGCTTACCTTATTTCCGATCATTTGTTGTATTGTACACCCTGCTGTTGAATGGACGATTGGCACTACTCCCTCTATTTCCAGCACTGTACTAATTGCTCCTTGAAGTGCACAACTATTACGTGATTTTTCTATCCCCTGTGACATATTATTTCACCTCTTGTTTTATATACCAATTCGTACTCTTTTTTAACCATATATTTTTATAATTTAATTTATGAGTTTGCCAAATATCATTAATTAATGCTTTATTTTTTATCGCTTTGTGAATTATATTCATTAAATTTTCCCCTCCATTAAAACCATAAAGAGCCACATGGTCTACAGATATTGGTACAATTCCAAGCTTTGCTACCCATGCCGTTCTGCCCGATTCTCCTATATATAAATCAGGTTTTATTTTATTTAAAATATTGGCAACTTCAAAAAGCTGTCCATTTGCTACATGAACTGGAAGATCATATTTTAAATTTTCCAGTTCATGTTTATTAAGTTTATCCACTTCATCTATAGTAATTCCTACAATTTCACCACTAAGTTCTTTGATCAAAGACAGTAAACTTATTGCTCTAGAAGTTTTTAAATTAATGTATATTTTTAAACCAGAAAGTGGTGCCTCTTCTAGTAATTTTCTTTTTTTAAAAAATTGTCCACCTATTATTGCCTTTGCTTTATCCTGTTTATTAAATGCTTCAGCTACTATTTCAAGCCAATCCTCTGTATTTTTATAACCGATTGGAACCTTAGTCTTTATATAAGGAACATTATAATTCTCTTCCAACCCGCTTCCCAAGAAATATCCTTCATCATGATTTAAAGCAATGGAAGCTTTTGCCTGGAAAGAATTTTTTATGGCTCCATAATTTGAAAATTGAGGAATCAGCTGTGCTTTTATTCCTAACTCTTTAAATAGCAACAAAACTTCTTTTATGTCTGCATTATTTTCTGATAAAGAAATCAGATTCAAAAAATCACTTTTTGCCTCTTTATCACCTCCCTGAACCAGGTACTTGCCTATGGCATGCAAAACTAAATCATAACCATTTATTGCTGTTTTAGATTTAAATCCATCGGTAAAGATAGGAACGATCTTTGCCGATAATTCTTCTTCTAATTCTAAAACCACAGCACTTATGTCATCATTATTTATTGCTACAACAGGTGTTGCTACAATAAAAATTATTTGAGGTTCATGGTTTTGATAAGCTAAAGAAATCGTTCTTCTTAGTTTTTCATCGCTGCCTAAAATTGTATCTCTTTCATCTAAATTTGTACTATACCAACTAGAGGTGCTTCCTTCTGCCCCATACTGAAGTTTAATATTTCCGCAACCTGATGGACCATGAATTACAGTAACCGAATCCTGTATATCTCCGAGTGATTTTAACGTATATATTACCTCGTCAAAAGTAGCTTGCGAAAACGTTCTTATATTTTGTCTTTCGTCATCTTCTCTAGCAAGATTATGCGCTGTTCCCAAATATGTACTTAAAGTGCCCAGCCGTTTTTCCCTGCCTTGAAGTTTATTTCGCTCAAATGCCCCCATAAGGATTCTCCTTCCTATATTCCTAAACTGTCTTGCACTACGCCCGTTTCCGTATCATATATTTTATCGCCCCAGCCCCTTGCCCAATCTCTAAGCTCACCTACACCTAATGGATTTGGTACAACCAAATCTTCGCTTTCAGCAATATATCTTGACAAGGCTCTATATATATTAGCATGCTTCGATTTTGGATTGGCTTCTATTACTGTTTTGCCAAACAATTCACTTTGCGATACAACGAGGGATCGCGGCACATAAGCAACCGTTTTCGTTCCCGTTTTTGCTGTAAAATCATCAACAATTGCCCTCGAATATCCGGCTGTTAGTCCATTCGCAATAATTCCACCAAGCTTTGCCCCACCAGAAGGTGCATACTTATTAATGGCTTTAAATAAATTATTTGCTGCGTAAATTGCCATAAAATCAGACGAACTTACGACATACGCTCTATCTGTAATTCCATCTCGTATCGGAACGGCAAAACCACCGCAAACCACATCCCCTAAAACATCATATAAAACATAATCAGGTTTATATTCCTCAAAAAGGTTTAAATCTTGCAAAAGGTTTACAGCCGCATTTATACCTCTTCCGGCACACCCAACACCCGGTACCGGTCCCCCAGACTCAATGCAAAGTACACCGCCATAACCGGATGCTGATATGTCTGCTAAATGAACCTTCTTACCTTCTCTCATACTATCTAAAACTGTCGGTAAATAATGATTTCCCCGAAGAGTATTCGTTGAATCACTTTTCGGATCGCAACCTATCTGAATAACTTTATATCCGGCTTCTGCCAGTGCTGCACTTATATTAGACGTAGTCGTTGATTTTCCTATACCGCCTTTACCATAAATCGCCATATGCTTCCCTATTTTTGTCATAATAATCTTCCTCACAGATTTAATTTTTTCATATTATCCTTAGTCAAAACAATGTACCTGTAAACGAGTATTCTCTATATAAACCGTTTCAAGCACGAATACGATAATCAGAAATATTTTGGAGATAGTCCCCATCCGCATCATATAAATAATCCAAAAAACGACCTTCATCATTCGTCGTATTATAATATTGTTCATGTGTAATTCCATTACGAACTAGAATTTTATGTGCTTTTAAAAACAGATCAATAAACCACTCTGTAGTTGGCGCTCTATGACCCGCTAATGCAGATCCTGGCTTAGGCATCCACATTTGAGGCACAGCGACTACACCTTCTGCTGCCAAATACTCAATTCCTTCTAGAAGCGATTCTTTGGTTTCTATTCCCGCCACGAAATAAGAACGGACATTGCCTCGACCAAACACCGCAACTTCATGTTTTAATGTATTGATCCAATTCTCATAACCACCACAAATGTTCTCTTTTCCGGGACAGATTGATTTGAACATATTTTTATCCCATATTTCCATATTTGTGGCGATACGGCTAAACCCAGCTTCCTTATATTTCTCAATGACCGTCAAGTCTAAAGGTGCCCCAATACAGGCAGTGCCGCCAAAATCATCAAGCCCTGTGAAACTGCGTATTGCTTCTGCTACATCTATATAATAATCAACTTCACGACGCTCAGGAATAAACCCACCTGTAATTGTAAGATGATCACACCCTTCTGCATAAGCCGCTTCCGTAACTTCAGCAATTTCAGTTGCTGTCTTCCATGAAATATCCTGTAATCCCGCATAATTTGCCTTTGTGGCGTTAATATTACAAAAGCGACAATCCAAATTTTTTTCCTGTAAAGAACATTCATTACTGTAAGCAACTGTAATTTTAGAAGAACCAACATATTGTGCTATCGTAGACATTTTCTTGCCATTACTCGTATATTTATTGTAATATTGGGGCTTGCGTTCAAACTTAATTTCAAACAATCGATCCTGTCCATTATTTAAATAAAAAGTCCCATTCTCAATCGTAATATTATATTTGGATTGTGAGTCATAGGAAAATGCGTACCGATACCCGCTCGGCGAACGAAATGCCTGCGGTAGGCTTGTTTTTTTATATTCTTGATGATTGTTATAAAAGCAAGCATGTATTTGTTCAAGGTATTTATTTTCAAAATCTAAATGGCGAAATACCGATACATCTGCATTGATTCCTTCATTAAAAACGCCAGCTCGTATTCTAATCTCTTCCAATATCTTTTCTTTCACGATGACACTAACTTTACCTGTCTGTGTTGTCATATTTTCCACGCCCCTATCAGTTTTTATTTACGTAATGTATACTTACAAATGATCTAAAATCAAAAAACGGGCATTTCTCTGGAAAATCCAGAGAAACCCCCGTCTGCAGTATTTCTGCTCAACTTCATGTTTTTTTGCTATTAAGACAATTATAAGTGCAATCCTATCACCTGTAAGTCGTTTGTACGACAATTTATATTTATATTGATCCCATACTTTATTTGATATAAGTTAATCTTTAATTAATCCTATTTCAAGTTGTAAATTTACAAATTTTAAGGTTCTAACCAATCAAGACCTATGCGTATTGTGATAAAGCTTTATTGACAATTACTTCCTCTTATATTATAATTTTACTAATATTACAGACAATGTACTGTGGAACTGACAACTTCATTAAAGACATCGCTGACCAGTAATCTGGAGGCTGAGATATTCATCATGTGATGAAATATTTCAGCCTTTTTTTTTAACAAAAAATATATTACCAACTATCTATTTTCATGCTTATCCAATAATTTTTTCGTAAAAAAAGGAGTCGATTTTATTTATGAACAAGAAAACTATAGTATCTTCAATTGCCCTTATTTTAGTATTCTTACTAACTTTAACCGGTTGTGCTGGTAACACAACTTCACAAAAAGCAGAAACAACACCTCCACAGAATACTGACAAAACCGCTATAGGTGCTGAAATTCCCGCAAAGATTGCCCAAAAGAAAGATGGTATCAAAATTATGGTCATTCGCAAAATCGGCGGTGATGACCATACTGCTCAATTTTTAGCTGGTGCCAAACAGGAAGGTGAATCTTTAGGTTTTAAAGTGGATACTTTCAGTGCGAATGGAGATACGGCAAAATTTCATGATGCCATCGCTCAAGCTTTAGAAAAAGATTATGATGGTTTTATTATTTCCCATGGAGATGATGCTGCCACGGTAGACGATGTTAAAAAGATCGTGGCTAAAGGAAAATTCGTCGTAACCTTTGATTCTAATCCAGGTGTTGCCGACATCGACGGCGTAACCCTTACGTCCCAAGATGATGAAGCCTTAGCTTTATTATCTTTTAAACAACTCTTGCAAGATCATAGCGGTAAAGCCAATATTGTCTATCTATGGGTCGATGGTTATCCAGCCATGGTGAACCGTAATCGTATCTACAAAGCCTTGCAAGATAAATATCCTGGTGTTAAAGAAGTTGAACGTTTCGGCGTAGCAGCGGCTGATACCTCTGTACAAACCCAAAATGCCGTAGCAGCTATTTTAGCTAAACATCCAAAAGGTGAAATTGATGCCATTTGGGCCACCTGGGATGCTTTTGCCATCGGTGCCGCCCGTGCTGTAAAGGAAGCTGGACGAACCGAGATCAAAATTTATGGTATAGATGTCTCCAATGCGGATCTACAAACTATCCAAGAAAAAGATAGTCCTTGGATAGCAACCGCTGCCGTTGACCCTAAATTAATTGGCGCTGTCGATATCCGCTTGTTGGTCAAGAAAATTGCTGGTGAGCCAACTCCTAAATATTATGATTTAGACGCTTCACTTATTACGCAAAGTAAATTACAAACTTCTCCAAGCCCTGTCAATATGGAAACTTTGAGCTCGATTATACCTAGTTGGGGCAAATCAACTGCTTTTGACGAACCATGGTTCCAAACACTTAGAGCCAATAAAAAATAAATTTCATGAAATTTCATATTAAAAACCGCCTAACAGCGGTTTTTAATATTTTTAGTTGGAAGGTGCTCAATATATGAATACAACAATAAAAAATACATTAACGATGGAAGATATTTCTATTGAATTCCCCGGGGTTAAGGCACTAAATCAGGTTAGTTTTTCACTAGAAAGTAGTACGATCCATGCCCTTATTGGTGCTAATGGCGCAGGAAAATCCACGTTAATGAAAATTCTCGCTGGTGCTTACAATCATTACACGGGTCACATTCGCATTAATGGACGGGAAGTTGTTATTAAAACTCCTAAAGAAGCCAATCGCTTAGGTATTCATATTGTTTATCAAGAAGTCGATATGGCACTCATTCCTAATCTGACAGTCGGTGAAAACATCATGTTGGATAAATTAGTTAACAACATGGACGGACAGCATTTTATTAATTGGCAAACCATACATAAAGAAGCCCAAGCTATCTTAAGTCGCCTCCATATCAACATTAATACAAAAAAGCTTATTTCAGAATTAAGTCTAGCACAAAAACAAATGGTCTTAATTACTCGTTCCCTGTCCAACCAATGCCGTTTTTTAATATTAGATGAACCTACAGCTCCCCTTAGTCACCATGAAACCAAAGAATTATTTCGCGTAATAGGAGAACTAAAAAAAAATGATGTGGGGATTATCTTTATTTCCCATCGTCTGCCAGAAGTTTTTGCTGTCTGCGAGGATGTTACTATCCTGCGTGATGGTGAAATAGCCGCTAAAGACAAGCTTGTGAATTTTACCCAAAATCAATTAGTCGAAAAAATGCTAGGTCGTACACTCGTAGAAAATTTCTCTAAGCCTCCAGTCATTATTGGTGATACGGTACTAGAAGCAGTCGATCTTTGCACTGCCGATAAACTGCATAATATTAATTTCACCGTACACTCCGGAGAAATTGTTGGCATTGCAGGATTAGTCGGAGCTGGTAAAACGGAGTTATGTAAAGCCTTATTCGGCGCCGAATCTCTGACAGCGGGAAAAAGATTACTTTATAAGCAGCCTCTCAACTTTTCTTCTCCGCACGATGCTGTAACTGCTGGATTTGCCTTAGTCCCTGAAGAACGTCGCAAAGAAGGTTTGTTTGTTGAGGAAAGCATTGCCACCAATCTAACAATCGCTAACCTCACAGCCTGTTGCTCTTATAAGCATTTTATTAGTCCTAAGGCTGAAAGTCAGGTAGCAAAGCGTATGATTGAGCGACTAGACATCAAGACACCGAGTCAACAGCACCCTGCCAAAAATTTATCCGGTGGCAACCAGCAAAAAATTGGAATTGCCAAATGGTTATTACAAGATGCCAACATTTACATTTTAGATGAACCGACCAAAGGCGTTGATGTGGGTGCAAAAAAAGATATTTTCGACTTAATCGGTAAATTAGTTGCAACAGGCAAATCAATTTTGTATGCCTCATGCGAAATAAATGAACTCCTAAAAATTACGGATCGACTATATGTAATGTATGATGGCACAATTGTAAAAGAACTAAAAACGAATGGAACCAATGAAGAAGAAATTTTATTTTACGCAACAGGAGGTCTGTAATATGAGTCATGACGTTTCTATCAAGGCAAAATCAACTTCTCATAAACATATTATCTTTGAAATTTTATATAAATATGGCACCATTATCACCATTGTATTATTAACTTTCATTTTCGCCTTAGCTGCTAATAATTTTCTTCAAGGCGATAATATTTTAAATATACTGCGTTCCATTTCTATCGTGACTATTATTGCCACGGGCATTACCTTATCTCTGACCGTCGGTGGTTTTGATCTTTCTGTAGGTTCAGTAGCCTCGGTGTCTGATGCCTTGGCCTTATCTGCTTTTGTCTGGTACAGTCAAGATACATTGGTTGGCATTTTAGCTGCTTTAGCTGCCGCTGGCGTTTGTGGTATTATCAATGGATTTTTAATTGTAAAAGTGAAAATACCTGATATGCTGGCTACTTTAGCCACCATGTTTATTTTGCAAGGTCTAGCCCTCAGTTATGCTCGTGGTGCCACTATTTCGCAAAATATGGTTATGCCAAATGGTAATTTTGCCATGGGCACCATCCCTAGCTTTTTTATTAACCTAGGTCAAACACCATGGATTATTGTGATCATGTTATGTGTAACGCTAGCTGTTCATATTTTTCTCACATATACCAAACATGGTCGCTATATGTATATGATTGGTGGCAATTTGGAAGCAGCCAGATTATCTGGCATCCCAGTTAATCGATATCGGATACTGGCCTACTTTTTAGCAGCCATCTTAGCTGGTATTGGCGGAATTGTGTTAGCGGCACGCATTCAAACTACAGAAATCAATGCTGGTGCACCATATTTAATGGATGCGGTAGCGGCTGCTTATATCGGTTTCTCCGTGGGTGGTGCAGGAAAACCTAATGCTTTTGGCACTTTTATTGGTGGCATATTGATTGGCATTTTACAAAATGGCTTAATTATTTTATCCGTCCCGTATTATGCAATGGATATTGTAAAAGGACTAGTTTTAGCCTTTGCGCTCACCGTAACCTATTATAAGAAAAAATTTTAAACTCTGGAGGAATCGTAAATGCTTAAATTTACAACGCACTACTTTACCATGACGGAAACTGACGCATTAGAATATGCTCGTACCATACCTAATTTTTTCCCAGAAAACGCCTCTCTCATTTGCCAAGAAATCGGTGATGGAAATATGAATTATGTCTTTCGCATCGAAGATCAAGACACGAAAAAATCCCTTATTATTAAACAGGCTGGTCCCACGGCTCGTATCTCTGATCAGTTTAAACTATCCACTGACCGTAACCGAATTGAAACAGAACTTCTCAAATTACAAAATAAACTAGCCCCTGGACTAGTACCGCTAATCTATCACTACGATGAGTTGATGAGTTGCTGTGTAATGGAAGACTTATCCGATCATCAGATCTTGCGCAAAGCCCTGTTAGAATATAAGACCTTCCCCCTCTTTTCTGAACACATCACCACATTTCTAGTCAATACTCTGCTTTTAACATCTGATGTCGTACTTAATCATAAAGAAAAAAAATCTTTAGTCAAAAACTTTATCAATCCTAAGTTATGCGAAATTAGTGAAGATCTAGTGTATACTGAACCTTTTTTTGACTGTAAAAATAATGAAATATTCCCCTTAACGAAAGCCTTCGCCCAAGCCGAACTATGGAGCGATGATGCTTTCCGTTTGGAAACTGCCAAACTAAAATTTGAATTTATGGCTAATGCGCAGTCTTTGATCCATGGCGACCTTCATACGGGATCGATTTTTGTTACACCCCAGTCCACAAAAATAATTGATCCCGAGTTTGGGTTTTATGGTCCAGCTGGTTATGATATTGGCAACGTCATTGCCAATCTGATCTTTGCTTATCTTCATGCAGATGCCGAAATTACAGATTTCATACAAAAGAGCAAGTACCTGGAATGGTTGACCAAAACTATTAAAGAGATAATTGATCTCTTTAGCCTAAAATTCACAGCTAGCTGGCAAAAACATGTAACTGAGCCTACAGCCAACTATCCTGGTTTTGCTGAATATTATCTGTCATCCATATTACGAGATACTGCCGCCGTAACGGGGCTGGAGCTGTGTCGCCGCATTATCGGCTTAGCTCATGTAGCGGATATTACTTCCATCCGTAATATGAATAAACGCTTACGTGCCGAAAAAATTGGATTGACTATGGGAAAACATTTTATCACAAATCGTACTACCATAAAAAGTGGTCAAGACTTCATAAACGTTCTGACCTCTACTATAGCAAAAATAACACCTTTAAACACCGACATTTAACAAAGAGAAAGAACTGCCAATGTTTATTATATAACCACTTAACCGTCCCCATAGAAAGTTTACTCAATATGAATAGTCTACCATAACTCTATCACCCCAAATACACTTAACACTAAAATCCCGATCTCATCGAACGAGACCGGGATTTTAGTTTATATAACTACATAAAATAGAAATTAACGCGGTGATGAATCGCTACTCGCGATGCTTGGCTAGTAGACGAGAGTAAATGTCTTCAACGAGATTCAGTCCACCATTATAACCGACATAAGTATGATGAAGAATCAATCGATCAATAATCGGTAAACTAACACTGAGATGCAACCCTGATATTTCTTTCGCAATATCTAATTCCCAAGAAGTAGCAAGCAATAGAGGCGTAGTCAAATGTTTATTTGAAAGTATCGTATCTTCAATGATACCACTGTCTTGTGCAAAAGTTACATCAGAAGAAATGCCTGGCGCAAGTTCTTGAAAATAACCTTGGATCGTTTCTTTATATTTTTCTGGCACATCTTCGGTAATAAATTGATGAATTGGAAAATACCCAACCTCATTAACAAGAAATTTACTAAACGCTAAAGAATAAGCTGCATCACTGATATTATAAAATCGTTTAGGTTGATTAAGCTGATATTCCGTGAGAACATCTGAGGCCCTCACTAAGTAATGATAAAATTCATCTTCTTTTTCTGTTATAAATTTCTCAGTTTGAACAGAGGTAATGCCCGCAAATTCGGCAACAGTTCTCAGAAATTTTGTCGTTTCGATACCACCGACTGGTAATACTGGATAATGCAAAAAGGGTGTCTGAAATTTTTCTTGTAACAATTCTACCGTTTTAAGTCCAATATAAGGCGACACAACCAAATTAAACTCCGCCGCTGGAATATCATGAAAGGCTTGAATACCACCACTGTTGTATCCAAACAAAATATTAGCTTTTAGTCCAATACCTGCCAGTAATTTTTTTAATTCATTTAAATCGCCTTCCCAAAACGGATCATGCCTTGGAACACTAGCAAATACATTAACAAGCCCTTTCTGCTTTTTTGCAACCGGTTTTACATACTGCTCAATTATTGCCTGCAATACAAGTTCATGTCCCTTATAAGCATCACCTTTAAAGCCAGCTGTTTCCACATGAACAATAGGTACTCCCTGTTTGCTAAACTCACGCACCACACTACCGACATCATCACCAATGATCGCCGCTGTGCAGCCTGTCAATACAATAAACAGGTCGCCATCCATAATCTGCAGCGCACCTTCGATAACATCCCGTAATTTATCCTCACCACCAAAAACAACATCTTTCTCAACCATATTCGTGCAAGGCATTGCATCTGCACCAGCATAGCCAGCACCTTGATATCCCCCAGCACGAGATAATCCTCTATGCAATTTAGAACCGCAACCCGGTCCAGCATGCAAAATAGGGATAGCCCTTTCAATCGCTACTACAGTTTGAAGTGCCCCCAACGCACAACCATGGCGTGGTCCTTGTATAATATCAGTCATTTTTATTCCCCCGTAAAAATGTATAAGTTCCCTGTTCCAGCCACCATTCGGTGTAAGGCAATTTACTATGCTTCGCAACATTTTTGATATAAGCTGGATTAGAAATCGCATCATCAATGGTCTGACCAAAGCGTATCAATCCATCATATAACATTTCAGTAGGTTGATTACCAGCAAAAATAGAAGGAATTCCCAGTTTTGCCGCCCAAACCGTCTCGATATGTCGCGTAATAGCAATATCCGGTTTATAATGATTAATTGCATTCGTAACTTCAAAAGCCTGTTTATTACAAACCCCTACATGAAAATCACCATAGTTTTCCACGGCAAATTTAAGAAAATTCAGCCGTTCATCATCATTGTCATATTTTTGGTCATGATGCCAAACAGAAGTACCGACAACCTCCATACCAAAATCTTTGACAAGCGCACCAATACTATAAGCCAATGGTCCGCCGGCGGCAATATATACGGTTTTTCCAGACAATCGGATTCTTAGCCGCTCAAGATCTTTAGCTATTTTCTCTTTTTCAGAAGAAATTACTTTTTCAGCTTCTGTTTCTTTATGAAACATTCGACCGAGTTCACGTAATAGTGCATCAGAAGCCTTAATACCAAAAGGTGCAGGCGCCTTGACTTCTGGGACTCCAAAATGCTGTTCAAGCCCAGCAGCAAGATAGCTCCCCAAGGTTTCACAATATTGTACCGTAGCCGCAGCCTCAGAGATATGTTCAAGCTGATCAATCGTTGAAAGCGGTACAATATAATTAGGTCGCAGACCAAGCTTCTGAAAAACATTCGCATAAACAAATTGATGTTCAAAACTAATAACATTGATTAAATCCGGTTGTTTATGACGTGCTGGTTTAACAATTCTACGCAAAATACTATGATTGGCCGAATCAAAACCTGTTGCCCAAATATTTGTACGAAACCCTTCACATATGGTGGCAATAACTGGAACTCCCAATTCTGTTTCCAGTTCATTGCATATACTGGGAACATCATCGCCAATAATAGCAGATGCGCAGGTAGTCGTAACAAAAATAGCTTTCGGATTAAATCGGCGCTTGGCTTCCCTTATGGCTTTTTTCAGTTTATCTTCACCACCATAAATAGTATCCTTTTCATCGAGATTGGTATTAATATATTTGACATTATGCACTTTATAACCAAGTCTTCTATTTCCCATGCGGAAGACTCCATTACGATAGGAGATATCACCGGCACAACCCGCCGGACCGTGTTCAACAACAGCGGCATCCTGAATCTGTGTAAGTAAGTTCATGACTTGATCTGCACTGCATGAACCACATTGCATAAAAGAACGTTCTCTATTTAAAAAATCCTTTTTGCTAAGTAGCTGGGCAGCACTGCCCTCATAACCAGTTATCGTTTTCAGCCTTGATTCTCTTAATTCCACGGCTGGTCCATTTAAATTGACGCTCATTGTTGTGCCCCCTCTTTTTTGTTCACAAGTTAAAATTTTTCAAATTCATGCTGCTTAAAACATTATTTAAATTACCAATCTTAACCAAAATAGAATTTAGTTCAACGTATTATTGCAATTTGGCTATAAAAAAAGGCTAGAAGAACAATAATACGGTTCTCTAGCCTTTAGTATTTGACTAATCAGCTTAAAAATAAATGCAATTTATGCCACTAGACCTTACTATATGTTATTGGTAAATACATTTCATTCAATCGAGTAGGAGACTATTTATTATTTAAATAGCCGACCTCTCACACCACTTATCCCGACTTTTGGCTTATCCCGAAAACCCTTTTGGAAGGAAAGGAACAAGGATATCTTCCATCGAAAAGTCGGGATAATTATTTATCTCATATGTATTCTCGATATTTAAATTGACA